>Ga0102591_1000332_pt1 | contig 100167 bp, 99 predicted proteins | sample AraplaCol_mCL_r2_2_FD_76860 | JGI IMG/M metagenome (GOLD analysis project Ga0102591, IMG submission 76860) | Arabidopsis root microbial communities from North Carolina, USA - plate scrape MF_Col_mCL_r2 (SPADES assembly) (version 2) | ecosystem: Host-associated > Plants > Roots > Endosphere...
TTGGAGGTTACCAAATGAAGCTCGTCAAGAGCCTCCTCCTCGGTTCCGCCGCCGGCATCGCCGCGGTCGCCGGGGCTCAGGCCGCCGACCTTCCCTCGCGGAAGGCCGCTCCGGTCGAATACGTTCGCGTCTGCACCGCCTACGGTGCCGGCTTCTTCTACATCCCGGGCACCGACACCTGCCTTCGCGTTTCGGGCCGCGTCCGTGCTGAGTACACGGTCGGCACCCGCTTCGGCGACGGTCAGGACGGTTATGGCACCCGCGCTCGCGGCCGTCTGAACATCGACGCCCGCACCGCGACCGCCTACGGCACGCTGCGCACGTTCTTCCGTTACGAGCTGACCAACAGCTCGAACTTCTACAACGGTGCGATCGGCGGTAACCAGGGCTTCGTTCCCCCGGGCTTCGCTCGCACGTCGCAGACCTCGACGGCTTCGAACCTCGATCTGGCCTTCGTTCAGTTCGGCCCGATCACTGCCGGTCGCGCTCAGTCGTTCTTCGACTTCTACGCGAACGACTACACCTTCTCGACGCTGCGCACGGCTGATAGCCGTCTGAACCTGTTGGCCTACACCGCCACCTTCGGTTCGGGCTTCTCGGCCACGGTCTCGCTCGAAGACCGCACCACCGGCACCGGCCAGCGTGAGAACGGCGCTTTCGGCCGCTTCAACGGCGCTGCGCTCGCTCTCGACGGCGCTGACTTCCCGGATGTCGTCGCTTCGCTCCGCGTCGATCAGGGCTGGGGCTCCGCTCAGCTGTCGGGTGCTCTGACCCAGCGTCGCTCGCCGAGCGCTGCTGCTGCTGCTGGCGCCTTCTCGCTCAATACCACGACGGGTGTCATCACTCAGGGCCCGGCGGTTGCCGCGATCCAGGGTGGCGACGAGTACGGCTACGCCGTGCAGGGTGGCGTGAAGATCAACCTGCCGATGCTGGCCGCCGGCGACGTTCTCGTCCTGCAGGCCGCCTATGCTGATGGCGCTCTCGGCTATCTCGGCTGGGGTGGCCAGTACGGTTCGGGTCGCATTCTTTCGGGCACTGCGGCTAACCAGTTCATCATTGGCGATATCGGTCTCGACCCGGTGACGGGTTCGGTCAAGACCTCGACTGGCTGGTCGCTCGTCGCGGTTCTGCGTCACTTCTGGACCCCGACCCTGCGTTCGGAGTTCTTTGGTTCGTATTCCGAGCTGAAGCTCGGCTACAGCCAGCCGGTCGGCGCTTACGCCGCTGGCGCGGTCCAGCGTCCGCTGGATCCGAAGGAGCTCATCGTCGGCGGCAACCTGATCTGGTCGCCGGTGTCGGGTCTGGATATCGGTGTTGAGGTTCTCTACACCCGTACCGAACTCGCTTCGCGCGTCCTGGCGGTCAACAACTCGGGTGGCCGCGTTGCGGGCACCACGATCAAGAGCGACGACGCCTGGGCTGGCCGTCTGCGCATCCAGCGCGACTTCTGATCGGTTTACCGATCCTAGTCGGAAGCCCCGGGGAAACCCGGGGCTTTTTTTGTTTTTGGCTGTGGGTTGTCATCAGGTTGCAGTTGACGGCGGTGTTCCCTCCGGCCTGAGCTAATGTGTCGCCCATTGAGGTCCGCGACCTGGCGACGTAGAGGCAAGGAAGTTGAATTCTTGGCTGTGGATCGTCTGCTAAGCCTTTGATAAAAAGGCGGTGGCGATCTTGGTGGGCAATGACCTGCGCCGCTTTGATGGTTGCGCGGGGTAGGGGGCGAGATATGTCGCAGCCGGCGCGCTGGCTCTGGGGTTTGATTCCGCTGGCTCTGTTCTGGGGGGCCGGTAATCTCGGCCTCGACGCGGCGATTGAGCGCGATGTCGGGGAACGCGCGGTCCGCGCTGTGGCGGGCGTGGCCGGCAATACGCCCGGCGCGCGCCCGGTCGTCGCACAGGTCGACGGGCGGGACGTCACGATTGGTGGCGAGGTTCTCTCGACCGATGGCGCGACGAAGGCGATGGCGCAGCTGCGAGCCGAGTTCGGCGTCCGCCGCGCGCTCGGCGGGTTATCCCAGGTCGTGGCGCAGAAGCCTTACTCCTGGTTCGCCAGCCGGCAGGCCGAGGTCGTCACGCTCGGCGGCTTCGTGCCGAATCTTGAAACGGCCGCGGCCCATGTCGCGGCCGCCGGCGCGGCCCTGCCGGGGCTGCGCATCGATGATCGGCAGACCGTCGCTTTCGGGGCTCCCGAAGGATTCTCGGCGATGACGGCGGCGATGATCGCTGAACTGCCCAAGCTATCCTCAGGCCGGATCGCGCTGGACGACGGCCGCTTCTGCATTGAGGGCAAGGCCGTGAGCCCGGAGGCTTTCAAAGCGCTCGTCGCCGCCCAGCCGCCGCAGGCCGGATTTCGGGCTGTAACCTGCGATCTAGAGCCGCCGACCGTCTCACCCTATCGCTGGAGCGCCGAGCGCGGCGCCGGCGACGAGGTCGCCATGCAGGGCTTCTACCCCAACGAGGAAACGCACAAGCAGATACTGACAGCGTTGCAGCGCGCCTTCGGGACCGGGGTTACCATTCGTGACGGGCTGTTGCCCGGCACTGGCGCGCCGTCCGCCTTCCAGGAAAAGGTCGCTCGCGCCGTCACCGAACTGGCTCGCCTCCGGGAAGGCAAGGCCGAGATCTCCGGCGACATCTATGCGCTGTCGGGCAGAGGCCCGGATAGCTATGACGCCTGCCAGGCTTTGCGCCTGCAGATCGCGCAGATGGATGGGCCAGATTCGGTGGCGCGGGTCGCGATCGATTGCCCACCTCCGCCGCCTCCGCCTGTTCCCGTCGTCGTGCCGCTGCCCGAGGTACCGGACCTGATCCTGCACGACGTGCTGCCCGCCACCCCGGCGCCAGCGGCCTCTCCGAACTCGACGGCGGAGGCCGCGCCATCGACTTCTCCGGCTACGCCGGCAACACCGGCGGCGACAAGCGAGCCGCCTCTATCTCCCGCCCCCGCGACACCACCAGCGCCGCCGGCCCCAGCACCTGTGCCGCTCGACTGGAGCGCCAAGCTGGCCGATGGCCGCCTCAGCTTGAACGGAGCGCTGCCGAACGATGCGGTCCGCGCGGGCGTCCTGGCTGCGGCGCGTCGCTTCTTCGGCGAGGCATCGATCGAGGACGGCACGAGTGTCGAGGCTGCGCTGCGCTCGGAGCTCGATGTGCCTGCGGTGGCGACCTTCGCTCTCGAAGCTCTGTCGAAGCTCAAAGCCGGTTCGGTCACGCTTCGGGACAAGGCCTTCGCCATCGCCGGACAGGCGGCCGATGCGGCGAGCCTGGCCGCGCTGCGCCAGCTCCTCTCGGCAGCCCCGGCCGGGCTTTCGGTGCCGGCCTTGTCCGATAGCGTGCTTGTGAGGCCCTATGGTCTCGCGCTTTCTGCGGACCGCACCGGCTTGCAGCTCTCCGGCTATCTGCCGGACGAGACCGCGCGGGCGGCCTTGCAGACGCTCGTCGCGGAATCCCCGCTCAAGGGAAAGCTCGACGACACGACCGTGATCGTGCCTGGCGCCCCCGCCGGCTTTGTGGCTGCCTCGCGCACGGCGCTGACCGATCTGCTCAGGCTCGATCTTGGCTCAGCCTCGGTGGAGGATGACCGCGTCGCCATTCGTGGCCTGACCTGCCGCGAGCTGATCAAGAGCGAGGTCGAGACCAGCGGCGCGACCGGCCTGCCGCCGGGCTTCAGGGCGGATGTAGCGGTGGCCTTGCGCCAGACCGGCTGCGTCGTCGATCCGCCGGCGAGCTGCCAGAACGATCTCGATGGCCTGACCAAGGGCAGCTCCGTCCTGTTCGCTCAGGGCACCTCCGTTGTCGATCTCGATGCGCCGACTGAGCACGCGATCAGCGAAGCTGCGGCTATTCTGCGGAAATGCCCGGCTTCGCCCGTCACTATCGAAGGCCATGCCAATCGCGATGGCGAGCGGACCGGCTTCAATAATATGGACTTGTCGCTGCGCCGCGCGATGCGCGTGCGCGATGAACTCGCCCGGCGCGGTATCGATCCGGGGCAGCTCGCGATCAAGGCCTATGGTAGCACACGCCCGGTCGTGCCCTACGATGTGAAGGACGCCCGCGCGATGAACCGCCGTGTTCAGTTCACGGTCGCGAAGTAGGAGGCGGACATGCTCTATCTCGCCAGTCAGTTCGTCTGGTTCCTGCTCGCGGCCTTCGCGCTTGGCGTCGCCATGGGCTGGATCAGCCACGACGGAAGCAAGCCGCGTCTGTGGAACGGAACCTGGATCGTCATCGCGGCCCTGTGGATCGGCGCGGGTGCCGCGAGCTGGTTTCAGCTCCTCAACGGCGCGCTGGCGACCTGGGTCGAGACTGCATTGTTGTTCGTCGCCGCCTATTGGCTCGGCTGTGTCTGTGCCACCGTGCTGCACAAGCCGGCGGCGTCGACGAAGGCGCCGGCCACAGCACAGAACTGAGTCCGCTCAGCCGGCGGAACGCCGCTCGGCCCGCGCGACGAGTTTGGCGATGCGGCGGATCATGTCCTTGCTGCCGAGCAGCGGGGCGTGGCCTTGGCCCGGTGCGGTGTAGGTTTCGCAGTCGGGATGGCGCTCGGCCATGTCCAGGAGTGTCTTGTCTTCCAGCAGGTCGGAATTGGCGCCACGGATCGCCAGCATCGGTACGGCCTTCAATGCGTCGAAATAGGCCCAGAGCACCGGCAGGGGCGCCTCGAGGTCGAGTTCCTCGAGCACCTTCATCAGCTTGATGTCGTAGTCAGGTTTCAGGGCGCCGTCGCGATCGGTCCAGGTCCGGCGCGCCATCACGTCCCATTCCGCATCGCTCAGGACCGAGAACTGCTGGTCGGAAAGCCGCTTGAGAATCTCGGCACCCTCCGAGAAGCTGCGCGGCGCCGGCAGCTTGCCAACATAGCCGCGGATGCGCAGCAGTCCACGCGCATCGATCACCGGGCCGACATCATTGAAGACGACGCCACGGATCGCGGCCGGCCGCGCCACAGCGAGTGCCATAGTCAGGAGCCCGCCGCGAGAGGTGCCGACGAAGGCGGCCTCGTCAATGCCGGTCGCGACTAGCACCTGCATCAGATCGTCGAGCTCGACGCGGATGTCGTAGTTCTTCCAGTTCCGGTCGTATTCGGAGAGGCCGCGGCCGCGATAGTCGAGCGCGATCACGCGGCGCGGGGCCGCTTCATCCTCGGCCAGCGCCAGCGCCAGCTCATGGAAATCGGCAGAGGTGCGCGCCAGCCCCGGCAGACAGACTACGGGCAAGGCGGTTGCGGCGAGCGGTCCATAGTCTCGCAGATGCAGCTTCAGCCCATCGCGAGCGCTGACGAAGCGGGAGATAAAACCGGATTCTGCTGTCATCAGGCTCTCAGGCGGGAAGGCGGACCGCACCTAACCACGCCGGCGCGCGCCGCGGAAGCTGCCTTTTCGAGTGGCCGCAGAAGCCGAAACCGCCTCACTCTTTCCGACCGCCACGCTTCAGATCCTGATCGATCAGGTAGGCCGTGCGCTGGTTCAGCCGCTCTCGATAGACCTGCAGGTTCTCCATCACCCGCTGGACGTAGTTGCGCGTCTCGGAGAAGGGGATACGCTCGACCCAGTCGACGGCATCGACCTCCGGATCGCGTGGGTCGCCATAGGCGGCCAGCCACTTCTTCACGTTCGGCGAGCCAGCATTATAGGCGGCGAAGGTGAGGATGTAGGACCCGCGCCACTCCTTCAGCAGGTCGTTGAGATGGGCGGCGCCCATTCGGGCCGCATAGAGCGGGTCCTCCCCGAGCTTCTGCCAGTCGAAGGGCAGGCCGGCGCGACGGGCCGTTTCGCGGGCGGTCGCCGGCATCATCTGCATCAGCCCGCGCGCCCCGGCATGGGACATGGCGGTGGGGTCGAAAGCGCTTTCCTGTCGCGCGATCGCATGGACGATGGCGCGCTCCATCGGGTCGCCCAGCACATCGAAGACTGGGACGCCGTTGACGGGGAAGGCCGCCATGTCAAGCGGGAAGCCCCGCTGCAGCGCGGCCTTGCCGACACCGAGCTGCGCACGCGCATCCGCTTCGCGCCCCGCTATGATCGCGACCGCTTCCAGGGCCTCCGTGCTGTGCAGGTGCCGCGCCAGATCGTACAGCATCAGCGTGGCGAGCTCGCTCTGGCCGAGGCGATAGAGCAGGCGCACGGCGCGATGACCCGGCAGGGCGTCGAGCCCGGTGGCCTCTGTCTGTCGCAGCGGCAGGCCGGCGAGGCCGAGCTTCGCCCGCGCCAGTTGCCCGTAATAGGCGATGGGATGTGCGGCGGCTCGGCCGAAGGCGGCCTTGGCCTCCTCGGTCTTGCCCAGTTCCTCATAGGCGCGGCCCTGCCAATAGGCGGCGCGCGCCACTGAGATCGGCGTTTCGGCGACGCTCGCGGCCGTGTCGAAATGCTTCAGCGCGACATCGGCCTTCTTCAGGAAGCGCAGCGCGATGAAGCCGGCATGCCATTCGGCCTCGATACGCTCGGCCGCGTCCTCCGCGCCGTGGCCGGCCGAGACCTGATACGCCTTCTCCGCCTGGCCGGCATCGAGCAGCTTGCGCGAGATGATGCGGCGCTCTTCCCACCAGCCGTCACCGTCGCCCAGCAGCGCCGGGTCGCGCGGGATCGCGGCCAGCGCCTTCACCGCGTCGTCGAGCTTGTCGCCCCGGCGCGCCTGCTGCGCCTGCAGGAAGGCGAAGGAGACATCGCCGCGCAGCGAAGCCGGCACGGCCGAAATCAGCTTCTCGGAGATCGGCCTGCGCGCCTGGGCGCTGGCGAGCCGCGCACGGGCGAGAACGACATAATCGGCCGAGACGCGGCCGGCATTGCGCATCGCCGCCTCGCCCTGTTCGCGGAACAGGAAGCGTTCGGCGCGCAGGCGGTGGTCGTCCTTGCTCAGAACATCGTCGAACCGAGCCAGTACGATCTTCTCCAGCGACTGGCTGAACAGATCCTGGCGCCAGCTGCGGCGGATGAGGGCTGCGGCTTCGTCCTTGCGGCCCTCGTCCCTGAGGGCGAACGCCAGCGCGATCCGGCCGGCGGGCGAGACGGGCTGTTGGCCGTGGAAGAAGGCGCGCACGATCACCGGGCTCTTGCGCTCGGCGATCAGCGCCTCCTCGGCGCGGCGTCGAAACCGTGTCGTGGCCGGATAGTCCGGGTGCTCGCGCAAGAAGGCGTCAATGCGCGCGAAGGACACAAGCCCCGCATTGCAATGGATCGCCACCCATTCGAGCAGCGCCCGCGTCGAGCGATCGCTGATCTTTCCGGCAAGCGTATCGCCTTCGCCGAGAGCGCCCCGACGATAGGCCGCAATGGCGGCCTTGATCCCTTCGGTGCTGATCGCCTCCTCGGCGCGCTGCACCTCGACAGGGGAGAGCGGCGGCGCGCCGGTCTTCTCGAAATCGCTGATCATCGCGAGCCTGCTGCGCTGGCTGGCGAGCATTCCGTCGTCGCCGGCCTGCAGGGCTGTGGTGCAGAGCAGGGCGGGCAGCAGCAGGGCAGTCAATCTTCGCGCGGCGGCAGGCGAGGCCATGGCGGGTCTCCCTCCTGGTGCAGGCGTTTCTGAAGCAGGCGATGTTTGGGCAGGCAGTTTCTGGGCAGGCGATCTCTCGGGGGCAGGCGTCGTCCGGGGAAGAATTCGGGCGTGCATAGAGCGATGTTCAGGGAAGGGAGTTTAAGGAGGTTTAACCAAGACCACACGCATTTTCATGGGTTGGCGGCTTTGCCTTGGCGTAGCGACGGTTTATGTGTGGCAGCTTCGTAACAGCGCTGCCGCCTTTGGGAACGATCTTCATGACCAAGCACACCGCCTTCACCGGTTCGATGCCCGCTCTGGTCACGCCGTTCAAAGCCGGCAAGGTCGATGAGGACGCGCTGCGCGCGCTGGTCGAGTGGCACATCGAAAACGGCTCCTCGGGCCTCGTTCCGGTCGGCACCACAGGCGAGAGCCCGACGCTCAGCCATGACGAGCATAAGCGTGTCGTCGAGATCGTCGTCGAGCAGAACAAGGGGCGCGTCCCGGTCATCGCCGGCGCGGGCTCCAACAACACCATCGAAGCGATCGATCTCGCCGTCCATGCCGAGAAGGCCGGCGCCGACGCCGTGCTCGTCGTCACGCCCTATTACAACAAGCCCACCCAGGAGGGCATGTACCAGCACTTCAAGTCGGTGAACGATGCGATCGGCCTGCCGATCATCATCTACAACATCCCGCCGCGCTCGGTTGTCGACATGTCGGTTGAGACGATGGCCCGGCTCTATGAGCTGAAGAACATCGCTGGCGTGAAGGACGCCACCGCCAACCTCGCCCGCGTCTCGCAGCAGCGCCATACGCTGGGGCCGGACTTCATCCAGCTCTCGGGCGAGGATATGACGGCGCTCGCCTACATGGCGGCCGGCGGCCATGGCTGCATCTCGGTGGTGGCCAATGTCGCGCCGCGTCTCTGCGCCGATCTGATGGTCGCGGCGCTGAAGGGTGACTACGCCACGGCGCTGAAGGTGCAGGACCGGCTGGTGCCGCTGCATGACGCCATCTTCAAGGAGCCCGGCCTTGCCGGCGCCAAGCACGGCCTCACGCTGCTCGGCCGTGTCGAGGAGGAAATCCGCCTGCCGCTGATGCCGGTGACGCCGGCGACCGGCAAGGTCATCCGTGACGCCATGGTTTTCGCCGGGCTGCTGAATGCCTAAGTAAGGTTCTGTGTTCGTCCGGTTGCCCCGGCCGATACATGCATCGGACCGAAAAGTGGATGCCACTTTTCGGAGGAATCCGATGCCAAGCAAAACATAGATCGCCACTTTGACGTCCGATAGGACGCTTGGCGATCTAGGGAAGCTGGAACGATGTACGAGCCCAGTCACTTCAAGGTCGAGGATCGCGCGCAATTGCACGCGGTCATCCGCCAGCATCCGCTCGCCACGCTGGTGACGGTGGGCGAGGGCGGTCTCTTGGCCAATCCGGTGCCTTTCATCCTGCATGCTGATGAGGGCGAGAACGGCGTGCTGCGCGCCCATCTCGCCCGCCCCAACGCGCAGTGGAAGGCGATCGCGGCCGGCGCCGAGACACTGGTGATCTTCACCGGTGTCGAGCGCTACGTCACGCCGGCGTGGTATGCGACCAAGCAGGAGCACGGCAAGGTCGTGCCGACCTGGAACTATGTCACCGTGCAGGTGCGCGGGCCTGCCCGTGCGATCGAGGATCCTGCCTGGCTGCAGGCGCAGCTGGAGTCCCTGACGCGCCAGCAGGAGGCGCCGCGCGCCGAGCCCTGGGCGATCACCGACGCGCCCGCGCCTTTCATCGCGGCGCAGGCACGCGGCATCGTCGGCGTCGAGGTCGAGATCGCCTCGATCATCGGCAAGTTCAAACTCAGCCAGAACCGGCGCGAGGACGACAAGATCGGCGTTCTCAATGGCTTGAGCGCCGATCCGGAATCAGAATCGCAGGCGATGGCGGCGCTGGTCCGTGAACATGGATTCGGCGGGAACGCATGAAGAAACCCGATCCCGAGCGCTATCGTCTTGCTGCGGATAATCGCAAGGCGCGCTTCAACTACGAGATCAAGGAGACCCTGGAGGCGGGCATCGCCTTGCAGGGTACCGAGATCAAATCGTTGCGTGGCGGCAAGGCGACGATTGGCGAGAGCTATGCCGGGCCGATGGGCGAGGAGCTCTTCCTGTTCAACGCCTATATCCCGGAATATCTGGAGGCGAACCGCTTCAACCATGAGGTCCGCCGGCCCCGCAAGCTGCTGCTCCACCGGCGCGAGATCAACAAGCTGATGGGTGCGGTCCAGCGCGAGGGCATGGCCCTGATCCCGCTCAAGGTCTATTTCAACGACCGTGGCCGGGCGAAGGTCGAGCTCGGCCTTGGTAAGGGCAAGAAGCTCCACGACAAACGCGAGACCGAGAAGACTCGCGACTGGAACCGCGACAAGCAGCGGATCCTGAAGAACGGGTAGGGGGGTGCGGCAGCCGCGTCATGCTCGGGCTTGACCCGAGCATCTCATGCCGGAGGAGGCTCCGGCGCCAGGTTCTGCCAGAGATTCTCGGGTCAAGCCCGAGAATGACGGCGCCTACTCCTCGCCCGCCTCGTCGCCCTGCTTGATCCCGTAGCGGCGTTCCAGCGCAGGATTGGCGGGCGCGCCGGGGGCTCCCGGAGCACGGGCCGCCCGCTCGGCCGGGTCGCGGCCGACCTTCTGCATCAGCTGGGCGAGGTCGACGAATTCGTCGCATTGCCGGCGCAGCTCGTCGGAGACCATCGGCGGGTTGGTCGAGATCGTCGAGACCACCGAGACCTTGACGCCCTTGCGCTGCACGGCCTCGACCAGCGGCCGGAAATCGCCGTCGCCGGAGAACAGGTAGATCTGGTCGAGATGCGGCGCGAGCTCCAGCATTTCGATAGCCAGCTCGATATCCATGTTGCCTTTCACCCGGCGCCGGCCCGTAGCGTCGGTGAATTCCTTCGCGGCCTTCGTGATGACGCGATAGCCATTGTAGTCGAGCCAGTCGACCAGCGGACGAATCGAGGAGTATTCCTCGCTTTCAACCAGCGTCGTGAAATAAAAGGCGCGGATCAGGTTCCCGCGCCCCTGAAATTCGCGCAGGAGACGGCGATAATCCATGTCGAAGCCAAGCTGCTTCGAGGTCGCGTAAAGATTGGCGCCGTCGATGAACAGCGCAATGCGCGGTGAGGCGGCCATGACAATCACTCCTGCTGAAAAACTCTTCAGATATTCAAAATGTGGACGAATCGCGGTCGAACAATGTCCGGCTATCATTGTTTTTCGACGACCTACAAACTGCCGCGTGGCGTGTTGACGCAGCGCCGCAATTCACGACTTCCGGGCCTGGTTTTCGTTGGATTCTATAGGCGTAGTCGCGCCGGATTCCCGACCGCAGTGCGGCCTGCTGGCACGTCTCGCGTCACCACGCTGCCGGCTCCGATGATCGCGTCATCGCCGATCGTGACGCCCGGCAGAATGATCGCGCCGGCGCCGATCCAGGCATTGCGCCCGATGGAGACGGGGCGGCCGAATTCGAGCATCTGCTTGCGCTGATCGGGATCGCGCGGGTGATCGGCGGTCAGGATCTGGACGCCGGGGCCGATCTGCGTGGCGTCGCCGATCGTCACCGCGACCACGTCCAGGATGACGCAGTTGAAGTTCAGGAAGACGCCATCGCCGAGGCTGATGTTGTAGCCATAGTCGCAATGAAACGGCGGGCGGATGGTGACGTCGCGCCCGACATGCGCGAAGGCCTCCCGCAGCAGCGGAAGACGCTGTTCGGGCGTGGCCGTCGTCGCGTTGAAGCGTGCCATCCAGGCACCGATGCGCCGGTTGTCGGCGATGAGCTCTGGGCTATCGGCCCGATAGAGCTCGCCGGCGAGCATCTTGTCCTTCTCGCTGCGCGTCACGTTTGCTGCGCCGTTCAGGATTTGCCCTTGGGGAACTCCAGCCCCATCTCGCGGTAGCGCTCCGGGTCGTCGCTCCAGTTCTCGCGCACTTTCACGAACAGGAAGAGATGCACCTTGGCTTCCGCTGCCTCGGCGATCTCGGCACGAGCCTTCTGGCCGATCGCCTTGATCGTCTGCCCACCTTCGCCCAGCACGATCTTCCGCTGGCCCTCGCGCTCGACATAGATCGTCTGCTCGATCCGGACCGAGCCGTCCGGCTTCTGCTGCCAGCTCTCGGTCTCGACTGTGGAGCGATAGGGCAATTCGTCATGCAGCCGCTCGAAGATCTTCTCGCGGGTGATCTCGGCAGCGAGGAAGCGTAGCGGCGCGTCCGAGATTTGGTCTTCTGGATAGAGCCAGGGGCCGAGCGGCAGCCGCTTCTCCAGCCAGGTCAGGATGTCCTTGACGCCATAGCCCGTCAGTGCAGCGACCATGAAGGTCGCCTCGAAATTCGTGCGCTCGTTCACCTTGGCGGTGACCTCGAGCAGCTTCTCCTTCGGCACCGTGTCGATCTTGTTGAGGATCAGGAACTTGGGCTGCTTCAGCTCGGCGAGCTTCTCCAGCAGCGCCGTGTTCTCCTCATGGTCGAAGCGGGCGACATCGATCAGCACGCCGATCAGGTCGGCATCGGTGGCGCCGCCCCAGGCGCTCGTCACCATGGCGCGGTCGAGCCGGCGCTTGGGCGCGAAGATGCCGGGCGTGTCAACGAAGATGACCTGCGCCAGGCCGGACAGGGCGATGCCGCGCACCTGGGTGCGCGTCGTCTGCACCTTGCGCGAGACGATAGAAATCTTGGCGCCGACGAGCTGGTTGAGCAGCGTCGACTTGCCGGCATTGGGGGCGCCGATCAGGGCGACGAAGCCGCAGCGCGTGGGTTCGGTCGTTTCAGACATCGTCGCCCTCCGGATTGTCGTTCCACAAGCCCTCTCGCCTTAGAAACGCTTCGGCAGCCGCCTGTTCGGCCAGCCGCTTGGAAGGCCCGCGCGCCTCGGCGTCGGCGAGCCCGTTGATTCTGGCGGCCACGACGAAGACCGGCGCATGGTCCGGCCCCGAGCGGCCGCGCTCGGTATAGGTCGGCGTCTGGTAGCCCTTGCCCTGCGCCCATTCCTGCAGGGCGGTCTTGGCGTCGCGCAGCGGCCGCACTGGCTTCATCAGCCGCTCGCCGAAGGCGCGCTCGACCAGCGCACGGGCTGCCTCATAGCCGCCATCGATGAACACCGCGCCAATGATCGCCTCGCAGGCATCGGCCAGGATCGCCTTGTTCTTGCGCGCCCCGCCGAGGATCTCGCCCTCGCCGAGCCGCATGAACTGGCCGAGATTCCAGCCCTGGGCCACCTCGGCGCAGGTTTCCTTGCGGACGAGATCAGCAAGGCGACGCGATAGATTGCCCTCCTCGGACTGAGGATAGCGCTGAAACAGCATGTCGGCGATCGAGAGGCCGAGCACGCGGTCGCCGAGGAACTCCAGCCGCTGATAGCTCGCCAGCCGCGAATCCTCGGCGCTCATGTGAGTGAGCGCGGTGGCGAGCAGAGCCTTGTCAGTGAAGCTGTGGCCGAGCGTAGCTTCGAGCCGCGCGGTATCCGGCGCCTTGCGCCCGCCTTCGCCTGCTTTGCTCACTTGATGGTGCTGAACAGACGGTTCCAGCGAACCGTGGAGGGCCATTCCCAGATCTTCCAGGCCGAGGCGCCGTCCTCGATCGAGAAGAAGATGATCTCGGCGCGGCCGACGAAATTCTCGAAGGGCACGTAGCCGACGCTCCGGTCGCGCGAGTCGAGCGAGTTGTCGCGGTTATCGCCCATCATGAAGAAATGGTCGGGCGGAACCTGGAAGACGGGGGTGTTGTCGAAGGAGCCGCTGTCGCCCTCGCGCTCGATGATCTCATGGGAGACGCCATTCGGCAGGGTCTCGCGATAGCGGATCACCGGGACGCTGCGGCCCCAGTTATCGGCGGTGACGTAATCCGCGATGCGCTCGCGCTTCACCGCCTGGCCGTTGATGTGGAGGATGCCGTCGATCATCTGGACGCGGTCGCCCGGCAGACCGATCACGCGCTTGATGTAGTCGGTCGAATTGTCGCTCGGCAGCTTGAAGACGGCGATGTCGCCACGCTTCGGCTCCGCCGCCCAGACACGGCCCGAGAACAGCGGCGGGCTGAACGGGATCGAGTGCTTGGAATAGCCGTAGGTGTATTTCGAGACGAACAGGTAGTCGCCGATCAGCAGCGTCGGGATCAGCGAGCCCGAGGGGATGTTGAACGGCTGGAACAGCAGGGTGCGGATCACGAGCGCGATGAGCAGCGCTTGGACGACGACCTTGATCGTATCGAGAACGCCGCCTTCTTCCTTGGCGGACTTGGACTTGCTGTCGACGTCGTTGGCCACCCGGGCGCTCCTGATACTGCGATCCAGCGCGGTCTAGCCGACTATCGCGTCTGCGACAACGCGCAAGAGCGGCCGGCGGGAATGCTGCTGCTGGATGACGATTACCTGCCGCGAGGCATTCCAATCAGGGAAAACGGCAGGAGCAGGGTTCTGAATACGGTTTGCGGCAAGTTGACGGCATCGTGTTTCCTCAACAGCATCATCTGCGTTTCTGCCTCTGGAGGATGCGCAATGAGTATGAAGAAGCTCGTCGCCGAAGCCATCGGCACGTTCTGGCTGACTTTCGCCGGTTGCGGCAGCGCAGTGATCGCCGCCGGCTTTCCTAATGTCGGTATCGGTTTGTTGGGTGTTTCCCTGGCCTTCGGTCTTTCGGTCGTGACGATGGCCTACGCCATCGGCCATATCTCCGGCTGCCATCTCAACCCGGCGGTGACGGTCGGGCTTGCTGTCGGCGGGCGGTTCCCGGGCGCGCAGGTCGTTCCTTATATCGTGGCACAGGTCGTCGGAGCGATCGTGGCGGCTGGCCTGCTCTATGCGATCGCGCGCGGCGCGCCGGGCTTCGACCTCGCGGGAGGCTTCGCGTCGAATGGCTATGGAGCGCATTCGCCGGGCAAATACGATCTCGTCTCGGCCTTCCTCACCGAGGTCGTCATGACCATGATGTTCCTCTTCGTCATCATGGGCGCGACCCATGGCAAGGCGCCCGTCGGCTTCGCGCCGCTCGCCATCGGGCTCGCGCTCTGCCTGATCCATCTGGTCAGCATTCCAGTCACAAACACTTCGGTGAATCCGGCCCGCAGCACCGGCCCGGCGCTCATCGTCGGCGGCTGGGCCCTGGGGCAGCTTTGGCTATTCTGGGTCGCGCCGCTGATCGGCGGGGCGTTTGGCGGGTTGGTCTATCGCTGGCTGAGCGAGGAAGAGCGGCCCGCCGTGACAGGGACCGCGCCCGCAGCCTGAGCGGCTTGCACGATTAGGTCGGGCTGCCTCAACCGGACAGCCCGCGCCCCTCGTCCATCGCCTGCCGCATCCGGCCGATCGCGGCGTCGAGCCCGATGAAGATCGCCTCGCCGATCAGGAAATGGCCGATATTGAACTCGACGAAGGCCGGGACGCCCGCGAGCTTGCGCGCCGTCTCGTAATCGAGCCCATGGCCGGCATGGACCTCGATGCCGAGCTTCGCTGCGAAGGCGGCGCCGTTGGCGAGCCGCTGGAACTCGGCCTCGGCCTTCGCCATATAGCCATCGGTGACAGCATGGCACCAGCTCCCGGTGTGCAGCTCGACGACCGGAGCGCCGAGCTTGGCCGCCATGGCGATAGGCGCCTCGTCCGGCTCGATGAAGAGCGAGACGCGGCAGCCGGCGGCCCTCAGGCGGGCGATACCCGGCTTGAGCTGTGTCTCCTGGCCGACGACGTCGAGCCCACCTTCGGTGGTGCGCTCCTCGCGCTTCTCGGGCACGAGGCAGGCCGCATGCGGCTTCAGCCTCTCCGCCAGCGTGATCATCTCATCGGTGGCGCCCATCTCGAAATTGAGCGGCTTCGTCAGCTCAACTGCTAGGCGTTCCATGTCCGCATCGCGGATATGGCGCCGATCCTCGCGCAGATGGGCGGTGATGCCGTCCGCTCCGGCCGCGACGGCCAGATGCGCCGCCCGCACAGGATCGGGCAGGCCGCCGCCGCGCGCATTCCTCACCGTGGCGACATGGTCGATATTGACGCCCAGACGCAGCCGCTCGGCCATGATGCAAGACCCCCGTTCGCTTCCTCGTCCTTAGACGAAAGCGTGCCGCCGGCTCAATGCACGGATTTTCATGGCTGGGCTCACGAATTGCGATCGGTCGTGTTGCGCGAGGGCGTGGAGGCTCGGCTGTTTGCGATTTGCTAACCCAAATCGGCGGATCGGCGGCTCGTGAAGGCAATCGTAACTGCGCGCTCCTAGCCTTGCAGCATAGCTTGGCTGAACCCCCGGGGCCCGAGACGAGCCGCATCATGCAACTTCCCGTCAAGAACGCGACCTTCGAGACTGACGTCACCCCGGACCGCCGCGAAATCGGCCAGCCGCCGGAGCGGACGATCGGGCGGGTGATCGCCTGCGACGGGTCGCGTGCCACGATCCAGAGTGCCGTTTCGACCGCCAGCTGGCGACCGACGGATGTTTGGTCGATCGGCCGGATGGTCTCGATCAATCTCGGCGAGAGCCGCATCGTCGCGCTGGTCTACAAGGTCCATGCGGTCGAGACGGCTTGGAAGGAAACCGGCGAGAACCCGATCCATATTGATGTCGAGTTCCTCGGCGAGGTGCAGGAAAATCCGGACGGCTCGTCCCGGTTCCAGAGCGGCATCAGCAACTATCCGACGATCGGCGCGATGGCTCACCGCATTCGCACCGGCGACCTCGCGCTGGTCCATGACCTCGGAGACCGCGCCGGCGTCGAGATCGGCCATATCACGCAGGATTCGAGCATTCCCGCCACGGTCAGCGTGCAGGACATGCTGACGCGTCACTTCGCGCTGGTCGGCACCACCGGCGTCGGCAAGTCGAGCGCGGTCGCGCTGCTGCTGCGCCGCGCCGTGTCGGTGCGTCCCAAGCTGCGGGTGCTCATCCTCGACCCGCACAACGAATATGCCAGCGCCTTCCCGGATCTCGCCCTGACCATCGATGGCGACGCGCTCGACCTGCCGTTCTGGATGTTCCGGCAAGAGGAGCTGGCCGATGTCGTCTTCCGGGGGCGGCCGGCTCTCGATGACGAGCCCGACATCCTGCGCGAGGTGATTGCGGCGGCCCGTGCGCGCTACCGCGTCCAGACTCCGCAGGAAATGGCGCGCGATCTCGGCTCGAGCTTGCTCAAGCGCCCGCTCGAGGCCGGGCTCGCTCCGCGCCCCGGCCAGGAGCCGCAGCAGCAGGCGCCCGCCATCGACATTGCCGCGCCCTTCCGCATCAAGGATGCCTTTGCCGTCATCGACGAGCTCATCGGCTTGCACGAGCTGCGCTGGCCGAGGCCTGCCTTGCGCTCGCTCAAGGTCCGGCTGGAATCGCTCCATAACGATCCGCGCTATCGCTTCATGTTCGGCCGCGCCAACATGTACGAGACGATCGCCCCGATCCTCGGCCAGATCTTCCGCTTGCCCATGCATGGCCGGCCGATCACGGCCTTCCAGCTGGGCGGGCTGCCGGGCGAGGTGGTGAACGCGGTCGCCTCGGTGCTGTCGCGCCTGGCGTTCGAGCTCGCCATGGCGAGCCAGGGGACCTGCGAGATCCTGGTGCTCTGCGAGGAAGCGCATCGCTATGTGCCTTCCGATCCGGCGCTGGGTTTTGCCCCGACGCGGCAGGCCATCGCCCGCATTGCCAAGGAAGGCCGCAAATACGGCGCCTATCTCGGCGTGGTGACGCAGCGCCCTGGAGACCTCGACCCCACCATCCTGTCGCAGTGCTCGACGGTCTTCGCCATGCGGCTCGCCAATGAGCGCGACCAGCAGATCATCCGCTCGGCGATCTCGGACGCCTCCGCCAGCACGATTGGCTTCCTCTCCTCTATCGGCAACCGCGAGGCGATTGCCTTCGGCGAGGGCGTGGCGACGACGATGCGGATGCGCTTCGCGAACATCCCGGTGCATGAACTGCCGGCGATGGATGTCGCGAAGCTGGGCGAGGGTGGCGCGCGCGAGCCCACGCTCGATGACATGATGCGGCGCATGCGGGCGTGACGGGGCGGCGGGGAAGACGCGAAATTCTTGCATCGCGCCGGCTTTGGATGTAAGGCCCTTCCCAACCGTTCCCCTTCATCGCCGAGATCGGAAGAAGCCGCCCATGGCTCGCGTTACCGTTGAAGACTGCATCGACAAGGTCGAAAACCGCTTCGAGCTGGTGCTGCTCGCCAGCCACCGCGCGCGCATGATCCAGTCGGGCTCGTCGATCCTCGTCACGCGCGACAACGACAAGAACCCCGTCGTCGCGCTCCGCGAGATCGCTGATGAGAAGCTCAAGCCCGAGGATCTGAAGGAAGACCTCATCCACTCGCTGCAGAAGCATGTCGAGGTCGACGAGCCCGAGCAGGAGACCGTCCCGCTGCTCGCCAGCCCGACTGCTGCGGCCGGCGGTGGCTCGGACACCGAGGTCCAGTTCGACCGCATGAGCGAGGAAGACCTGCTGCGCGGCCTCGACGGCCTCGTGCCGCCGACCGAGAGCGCCGACGACGAGGACTGAGCCTCGGGCCGCGTCCATCGATTTTTCACTGTTTCTCTCTAAAGCCCGGCAATGCCGGGCTTTTTTGCGCCCGATGCCGGAAACCGCCTTGCCGCCCCCCATGCCTGAGCAAATAATCGAATATTACGACGGCGACGAAAGAAGACTGGGCCCCTTATGGGCATGATGCGGCAATACGAGCTCGTTGACAGGGTCAGGAGCTATAATCCCAACACGGATGAGGACCTGCTCAACCGTGCCTATGTCTACGCCATGCGGGCGCATGGCACGCAGAAGCGCGCCTCCGGCGATCCCTTCTTCGCGCATCCGCTCGAAGTCGCGGCGATCCTGACCGACCTCAAGCTCGACGACGCCACCATCGTCGCCGCTGTCCTCCACGACACAGTCGAGGACACGGCCGCGACGCTGGAGGAAATCGAGAGCATGTTCGGGCCGGATATCCGCCGGCTCGTCGACGGTCTCACCAAGATCAAGAAGCTCGACCTCGTCTCGAAGAAGGCGGCGCAGGGCGAGAATTTCCGCAAGCTGCTGCTCGCCATCGCCGAGGACGTGCGCGTGCTGCTGGTCAAGCTCGCGGACCGGCTGCACAACATGCGCACGCTCCATTTCGTGCCGCCGGAGAAGCGCCTGCGCATCGCCGAGGAGACGGCCGAGATCTACGCGCCGCTCGCCGGCCGCATGGGCATGCAGGAGCTGCGCGAGGAGCTGGAGGAGCTCTCCTTCCGCCACATCAAGCCGGAAGCGCACGCCACCGTGACCAAGCGGCTGGAGGAGGTGACGGCGCGCGAGGGCAAGGTCATCGGCGAGATCGAGACGGACCTGAAGGAGAAGCTCGCGGCCAGCGGCATCGAGGCCCAGGTCTTCGGCCGGCGCAAGCGGCCTTATTCGATCTGGAAGAAGATGGAGCGGAAATCCGTCTCCTTCGAGCAGCTTTCCGACATCTTCGGCTTCCGCGTCATCATTGAGAAGCCGGAGGATTGCTACCGCGTCCTCGGCATTGTCCATATGACCTGGCCGATGGTGCCGGGCCGCTACAAGGACTACATCTCGACGCCCAAGCAGAACGACTATCGCTCGATCCACACGACCGTGGTCGGCCCCGGCCATAGCCGCGTCGAGCTGCAGATCCGTACCGATACGATGGACCGCATCGCCGAATATGGCATCGCGGCCCATGCGCACTACAAGGACGGCCGTCCCGGCCAGCCCATCCAGCTCGGCGACGAGAGCCGCGCCTATCAATGGCTGCGCCGCACGGTCGACCTGCTGGCCGAGGGCGACAGCCCCGAGGAATTCCTCGAGCACACCAAGCTCGAACTCTTCCACGATCAGGTTTTCTGCTTCACACCGAAGGGCCGTCTGATCGCGCTGCCGCGTGGCGCGACGCCGATCGACTTCGCCTATGCTGTCCATACCGATGTCGGCAACAGCGCCGTCGGCGCCAAGATCAATGGCCGCATCGCCCCGCTGCTGACCGAATTGCAGAACGGCGACGAGGTCGAGATCACCCGTGCAGAGGGGCAGGCGCCGCCGGCGGCCTGGGAATCCCTCGTTGTCACCGGCAAAGCCCGTGCCGCCATCCGCCGCGCCACCCGCGCCGCCGTGCGCCGGCAATATGCGGGGCTCGGCCGCCAGATCCTCGAACGCGCTTTCACCCGCGCCGAGCGCGCCTTCTCCGACGACAAGCTCAAGGCCGCGCTGAAGCGCCTTGCCCGCAACACGGTCGACGACGTGCTCGCCGCCGTGGGCCGTGGCGAGATGTATTCGGGCGACGTGGTCAAGGCGGTCTATCCCGATCTTGAGCCCGAGAAGCGCGGCACGCCCGAGGCGAAGCCCGCCTCGACCGAGACGAGCGGCAAGGGCTGGTTCGAGCTGCGCCAGGGCGAGAACCTCAAGTTCAAGCTGCCTGGCGAGGCGCCCTCCGACAGCGCGATCCCGATCCGCGGGCTGGGCCGCGATCTGCCGGTGCGCTTCGCGCCGCAGGGCGGGGCCGTGCCGGGGGACCGCATCGTCGGCATCCTGACGCCGGGCGAGGGGGTGACGATCTACCCGATCCAGTCGCCGGCGCTCGCCGCCTTCGACAACGAGCCCGACCGCTGGCTCGATGTGCGCTGGGACCTCGATGACAAGGTGCCGCAGCGCTTCCCGGCCCGCATCGCGCTGAAGTCGATCAATGAGCCGGGCTCGCTGGCGCAGGTGACCACGACGATCGCCGAGCATGACGGCAATATCGATCAGGTGCAGATGGTGCGGCCCAACCCGGACTTCACCGACGTCACCATCGATCTCTCGGTCTGGGACCTGAAGCATCTCTCGGCGATCATCAGCGAATTGCGCGAGAAGCGGGTGATCAGCCGGGTGGAGAGGGTAATTGGCTAGCTCCGGTAGCCGCTGATTTCTTGCGGAAACTGGGCGTCATCACGGGCTTGCCCCGGGATCCATCGTAAGACTCAGCGCTCTACGATGGATCCCGGATCTGCGCGGCTTCGCCACTTGTCCGGGATGACGGCGTGTTTCCGCAGCAACTTATCAGGCCTAGCCACGGAACGCTGCCGCGAGCTCGCGTACGAACGCCCGCCCGCGCTGCGTGGCGGCGTTGCTGCGCAGCACGATCTGCGAGCGCCCGAGCACCGGCAGCCCCCACGCTGCGCCGATATCGACAGCACCCTGCGGGGCGATCCGCGTCGCGAGTGCCGCGACGCCGAGGCCGCCTGTGAGCGCGGCCTGCACGGCCGCCATCCCGCCCCCGATGAAGGCCTCGCGCCAGTCGACGGCATGCCGGTTGAGCGCGTTGATGGCGTGCTGTCGCAGGCGGCACTCGGCGACGAGGCTGATGAGCGGCAGCGGTGCGTCCTCCCGGCGCGCCAGCGCGGGGGAGGCGAACCAACAGAGCTCGTCCTCGCGCAGCACTTCGCCGGTCTTGCCGGCGCCGATCCGGCGGACGAGCACCGCGTCGAGATCGCCGGCCTCATAGGCGAGTTCCAGTTGGGCGGACGGCTCGATGCGCAGATTGACGATGAGACTGGGGTCGCGCGCCGTCAGCCGCCCGAGCAGCATCGGAACATCGGCGCCGGCGGCCTGTTCGCTGATGCCGATGGCAATCCGCTCCGGCGCTTCGCTCAAGGCCGCAAGCGCCCGGCTATGGGCCTCCAGGAATGCCTGCGCGACGGGCACGAAGCGCTCCCCCTCCGATGTCAGCCGGACGAGTCGCGGATGCCGCTGCAGCAGCAGCTTGCCGAGCGTCGTCTCCAGTCGCTTGATCCGGGTGCTGACCAGGGATTGCGTCGAGCCGAGCGCTTCTGCCGCGCGGGTGAAGCTCGACAGCTCGGCTGCCTGCAGGAAAGAGGCAACTGCCTCCACGTCGAGGACGGGGGTGCTCATAAATCAGAAATCCGTATTTATGATATCAATCAAGATACGATTTATTGATTTGTTGTTCAAGGCTAGGTTTGCGTCATCGCATGGCGGCCGGGGAGCCGCCGCTGATGGAGAGAACCATGCCTCTGATCCGGATTTCCATGCGCCGCGGACGCCCTGCTTCCGAGCCGGCCGCGATCATCGACGGTGTCTACAAGGCGCTGCGTGAAACGTTCGAGGTGCCCGAGAAGGATCTCTTCGCCGTCGTGCACCAGCATGACGCCGACGAGTTCGTCTTCGACGCCAACTACTTCGGCTTCAATCGCAGCGCCGGCCTGGTCATTATCCAGCTCACGGTCGCCAATACACGCGGCGTGACGCAGAAGAAGAAGCTCTATGCGGCGATCGCGGAGAACCTCGCCCGCGAGCCCGGGCTGAAGCCCGACGACATCTTCATCAACCTCGTCGAGGTCAAGCGTGAGGATTGGTCCTTCGGTGGCGGGATCGCCCAATACGTCGCCTGACAGGAAGCGCTGGCAACCGCCCGGCCATTCGTCCTAACTGAAGCGGATGGAATGGACGGACGAGGGCACGATCATCGGTCTCAAGGCTCATGGCGAGAGCGCCGTGATCCTCGAGGTGATGACCCGCGAGCACGGCCGCCATCTCGGCCTCGTCAGGGGCGGGCGCTCGCAGAAGACGCAGCCGCTGCTCCAGCCCGGCAACAGCGTCGCGCTGACCTGGCGCGCGCGGCTGGACGAGCATCTCGGCGAATACAAGGTTGAGCTGCTCACCTCCCATGCCGCGCGGCTGATGGCAGCGCCGGTCGCACTCTATGGGCTGGCGACGGTCTCAGGCCTGCTGCGGCTGCTGCCGGAGCGTGATCCGCACCCCGGCCTCTATGAGGGGCTGTCGGTCCTGATAGCCCATCTCGACGAGCCGAGCCTGGCGCCTGCGCTCGTCATACGCTTCGAACTCGCCATGCTGTCCGAGCTCGGTTTCGGGCTCGATCTCGCACGCTGCGCCGTCACCGGCTCGCCGGATGATCTCAGCCATGTCTCGCCGAAATCGGGCAAGGCGGTCAGCCGCCGCGCGGCCCAGCCTTATCTCGACCGGCTCCTGGGGCTGCCGGCCTTCCTCGTCGAAGGGCAGGGCGCCCGCGCGCCGTCCCCCGCCGACCTGCTCGCGGGCTTCGCTCTGACCGGGCATTTCCTCCGCCGCCACCTCTTCGAGCCGCGCGGCCTGCCCGAGCCGCCGGAAAGGGCGCGGCTGGTCGAATTCGCCGCACGGCAAATGCCGGAATCATCCACTGTTTGAATGCGTGCGAGGCGCTGCAGCGTTTGCACGCATGGGCGCGGGGCTGCATCGTTCTGGCGGGCTGATTCGCAACGTGCCATAGAAGCCGCGCGAATTCGGACATCACGAGGGCTGAGCACGTATGGGCAAACCGGTCGATCCGCCGCCGGAGGACGAGGCCGAGCGCATCGATCTGAAATCGGCGCTCGAAGAGCGCTATCTCGCCTATGCGCTCTCCACCATCATGCACCGCGCCTTGCCGGATGCGCGCGACGGGTTGAAGCCCGTTCACCGCCGCATCCTGCACGCCATGCGACTGCTGCGGCTCGATCCGGGCCAGGTCCACAAGAAATGCGCCCGCATCGTCGGCGACGTCATCGGTAAGTTCCACCCGCATGGCGACCAGTCGGTCTATGACGCGCTCGTGCGTCTCGCGCAGGATTTCGCGCAGCGCTATCCGCTCGTCGACGGGCAGGGCAATTTCGGCAATATCGACGGCGATAACGCTGCCGCCTACCGCTATACCGAAGCGCGCATGACCGAAGTCGCGCGCCTCCTCCTCGACGGCATCGACGAGGACGCGGTCGATTTCCGCGAGACCTATAATGGCGAGGACGAAGAGCCGGTCGTATTGCCGGCCGCCTTCCCGAACCTGCTCGCCAACGGCTCGCAGGGCATAGCGGTCGGCATGGCGACCTCGATCCCGCCGCACAACGCCGCCGAGCTCTGCGACGCCGCGCTCTACCTGATCCAGCACCCGGAGACCTCCTCCGAGCAGCTCATGACCTTCGTGCCCGGCCCGGATTTCCCGACCGGCGGCATCATCGTCGAGAGCCGCGCCTCCATGGCGGAGACCTATCGCACCGGTCGCGGCGCCTTCCGCACCCGTGCGCGCTGGCATGTCGAGGATCAGGGCCGCGGCACCTGGCTCGCGGTCGTCACCGAGATTCCCTACATGGTCTCGAAGGGCCGGCTGATCGAGAAGATCGCGGAACTCCTCAACGACAAGAAGCTGCCGCTGGTCGCCGATCTGCGCGATGAGTCGGCCGAAGACATCCGCATCGTCATCGAGCCGCGCGCCCGCAACGTCGATGCCAATCTGATGATGGAATCGCTGTTCAGGCTCTCCGAGCTCGAAGCGCGCATTCCGATGAACATGAACGTGCTGACCGGCGGGCTGGTGCCGCGCGTGCTGGGTTTGAGCGAGGCGCTGCGGGCCTGGCTGGACCATCGCCGCGAAGTGCTGCTGCGGCGTTCGCGCTTCCGGCTCGGCCAGATCGAGAAGCGCCTGGAGATCCTGCGCGGCCTGCTGATCGTCTATCTCGACCTTGACCGGGTGATCAAAATCATCCGCGAGGAGGATGAGCCGAAGGTCGAGCTGATGCGCGTCTTCGAGCTCACCGAGATCCAGGCCAACGCCATCCTCGACACGCGTCTGCGCGCTCTGCGCAAGCTCGAGGAGATGGCGCTCAAGACCGAGCTCGACGAGTTGACCACCGAGAAGGGGCAGATCGAGGAATTGCTCGGCTCCGAGGCGACGCAGTGGAAATTCATCTCGCATGATATCCGCGAGGTGAAGAAGACCTTCGGTCCGGAGACGGCGATCGGCAAGCGCCGCACCGACTTCGCCGACATGCCCGACACCGCCGATATCGACCTGACCCAGGCCATGGTAGAGCGCGAGCCGATCACGGTCGTCATCTCGAAGAAGGGCTGGATCCGCGCGCTGAAGGGCCATGTGCAGGACCGCTCCAGCTTCTCCTTCAAGGGCGACGACGCGCTGCAGACGGCGTTCTTCACCGAAACGACGGCGAAGGTGCTGGTGCTGGCCTCGAACGGCAAGATCTTCACGCTCGACGCCTCGAAGCTGCCCGGTGGCCGCGGCTTCGGCGATCCGATCCGGCTGATGATCGAACTGGAGGAGACGGCCGATCTCGTCGCAGCCTTCGCCTATAAGCCAGGTTCCAAGCTGCTGATGGTGACGAGCGAGGGCAGGGGCTTCGTCGCACCGGCCGACGATGTCGTGGCCAATACCCGCAAGGGCCGTCAGGTGCTGAATGTCGAGGCGCCGATCCGGGCGCTGCTCGCTGCCCCCGCCGATGCCGACCATGTCGCGATCATCGGCGAGAACCGCAAGCTGATCTGCTTCCCGATCTCGGAAGTGGCCGAGATGGGCCGCGGCAAGGGCGTGCGCCTGCAGCGCTACAAGGATGGCGGCGTCTCCGACGCCAAGACCTTTAACCTTGCGGAAGGGCTGACCTGGCTCGATACCTCCGGTCGGACCTGGACGGTGGCGCAGGCCGATCTCACCGAATGGCTCGGCCATCGCGGCGAGGCCGGGCGCCTGCCGCCCAAGGGCTTCCCCAAGAGCAACAGCTTCGGCGGGTAGCCCGAGAGGGGCAGGGCGTCATGCTCGGGCTTGACCCGAGCATCTCGGATCAAGAGAGATTCAGGCGCCTCGCCCTTCAGGAGCTCGGGTCAAGCCCGAGAATGACGCCGGTTCAATGATTTGCGCCAAGCTGCGGAATCAATTCCGCAGCTACCTGAATCCGATCCTCAGCGGATCGCCTGCCCGACGACGCCAACCTCGAGGCCGAGGGTCAGGTTGTTGGTCACGGCCCATTCCACGCCGGCGCGCGCCTCGGGCCTCACAGCGATATCGCTGCGGCTGAAGGGGGCGGAGAAGGATGTCGCACCATAGCGCCAAGTGTCATTGCCGGCGGAAAGGCCGACCGTGGTGTAGAGCAGCACGTCGGGCGTCGCCAGCACGCCGGCCTTGACCTGAAAGGCGCCGGCGAGATCGCGCGTATAGGCCATGGTGCCGAAGCTCGGATAGCCGTAGCCGCCGACCGCGGGCGCATATTCGATGGCGCCGGCGATGCCGTAGACGAAGTTGCCCTCGCGCCGCAGCGTCCCGGCCTCGAGCCCGAAGGTCGGCCCGGCGCTAGTGCGCATGTGCTTCGAGCTGGTCACCTGGAAGCCGGAGGAGATGCGCGCATAGGAGCCCTCCCATTTCGGCGAGAGCGTCGGCGCATCCCAGGCGAAGGAGGGAACCGTCGCAAATCCGGAGAGCGGCAGAAGAGCTTGCGCCTGCGCGGCGCCTGCAAACAGAACCGAAAATGCCGCAGCCGAAAGAAGCGGAAATCTCACGTCGAAGCCATCCTCGCGCAGAAGCGCCCCGCAGGACGCTAGCATGGTGCGCAGCGAATGTCGCGGCCTCCGGCTCACGTTCAGGAGATCTTGGTCCTGAGCTTGAGGAAGCGCAGCGTCCGCTCCGCGGTGGAGATGTCGAGCTTGGTGTAGCCGTCGACGTCGTCGTCGATGTCGAGCGAGGAGAAATAGAGCCGGCGCGCCCTGAGCTGCAGGATGGAGCGGAAGGCCGTGGTACCGATGCCGAGCGAGCGGCAGGTCACGGCGATGCCGCTGGCATCGCGTCGCATCAGCACGCGCAGCGCTTGCTCGATGGTGATGTCGGCGACCTGCGCGAGCACCTGCGCGAGATGGTAGGCGCGGTCTTCGTCTGCCAGCAGGGTGATCACGTCGTCGACCTCCCGCACCTTGGCGGCGAGGTCGGCGAGCAGCAGCTTGACCTCCAGGCGCTGCTGGCGCGCCTGCTTGGCGAGGGAAGAGGCGTTCTCCGTCACGCTGCCGTCCGGCGCGGTCGCCTCCGCAAGCTGTCCCACGATCCAGAGCACGCGCTGCGCCCGGTTCGGCGTCAAATCCGAGCGACGGGCAAGCGCGCCCGCGATGGCGGAGTCGCCCTGGCCGCGTTCAAGCAGACGGTCGAAGCCCCGATCCGAGAAAGCGGCGCCCTTGTTGGCGCTGACCGTGTGCAGCACTTCGTTGTCGCCGCGCTCGACGAGGATGTCGGTGAGGCTCTCGGAGAGACGGGCGCGTTCGGCGATGGCGACGAGATGCTGCTGCGACTGGGTGACGGCGATGGCGGCGAGATCGATATCGGTCAGCACCGGCGAAAGGGTGAGAACCAGCCGGGCGACATCGGCGCTGCTGTCGTTGCCGAGCGAGACGGCGACGGTGCGCGGCAGGGTGGGGAGGCTGGCGACGCGCTCGGCATAGCCTTTGCGTTCTTCTTCGCCGAGATGGGACAGCGAGCTCGTGGCGATCTGGCCGTAATGCTCTTTCGAGGCCTCGTTGGGATCGCGGTCGAGCAGGAAGAGATCCGTAACGGCATTCAGAAGCTGCCGGCGCGAATCCGACGACATGTCGGCCGGCATCCGGGTCAGATTACGCAGCATATAAGCCCCCGCAGCATAGCGAGGGTCACTCTGCATTCTCCGGCTTGATTTACTCTTAAGGGAACGCGCGGCTTTATGAGCAACGAGCGGTTGTGCGACTTCCCTTGCGTCACTCTCAGGCCCGCCCCGAGAATGACGCCAGGTCGGAAGGCGGCTCAGAATTTGCCGTATTGCAGATAGGCTTCCTGCGGGTCGGTGCCGCCGAGGATGGCGGTGCGGACCTTGTTCTCGGTCGAGATCGCGGCCTCGGACTTCTCCAGAACCTCTTCGATGATCTCGGTCGGGATGCGCACGACGCCGTCGCGATCGGCGAGGATGTAGTCGCCGGGACGGATCCAGACGGCGCCGATCTTGATCGGCTCGTCGACCGCCTTGGGCAGCCAGGCGCCGACGATGTCGCGCGGAGTATAGGCCTTGAAATAGGCTTGGAAGCCCATGTCGATCATGAATTCGGTGTCACGCGAGAGCCCGTCGATGACGCAGCCGCGCACGCCCTTGTTCTTCAGCGTCTCCGCCGAGAGCTCGCCCATCAGCGCGATCTCGTCCGTATTCGGCTGGCAGACCCAGACGTGGCCGGGCTTGGCCGCCGAGAGCAGGCCCGTCCAGCCGAGCAGCGTCTCATGGGCGTCGAACTCGCCCGTCTTGCCCTCGACAGTGAAGGCGGGGCCGGCAAGCTTCTGGCCCGGCAGGAGCGGGCGCAACTCCGGCGGCAGCACGAAATCGGTCAGCCCCATGGCCCGCATCGTGTCGTGGATGACGCCGGTGTAGCAGCGCTCCAGCCTCAGGGTCAGCTCGTCACTCATCTTGCCTCCAGTCCGGCTTGTCTCGTCGCGACACGCGCCGGATCGCCGTGAGGCGGGAGACTGTCGATCGAAGCATGGCGCCGCAAGCGCGTTTTCCGCGCGGCGCGGATGCGTTCTCAGCCGGTGGAGTCGTCGGTATCGAAGCGTTCCCAGCCTTGCGGCATCAGCCGTTCCTGCGGCAGGAAACGCGACTTGTAGGACATCTTCGGCGAGCCATCGACCCAGTAGCCAAGATAGACGTATGGCAGGCCGAGCCGCCGCGCCCGCATGACGTGGTCGAGCACCATGAAGGTGCCGAGCGAGCGCGGTTCGAGCCCCGGCTCATAGACGGAATAGACCATCGAGAGCCCGTCATTGAGCGTGTCGGTCAGCGCCATCGCGAAGAGGTCGCCTTCGCCGCGGCCGGTGAAGCCGGAATCGGGTCCACGTCGGCGATATTCGATCAGATGGGTCTGGACATGCGTGTCCTCGACCATCATCGCGAAATCCAGCGCCGACATCGTCGCCATGCCGCCATCGGGGTGGCGCTCGTCGAGATAGGCGCGAAACAGCGAGTAGTGCTCGGAGCGCGGCTGCGGTGCCACGGCCTCGCCGATCAGGTCGACATTGCGGGCGAGCACCCGCCGGAAGCCGCGCGAGAAGCGGAAATCGTCGACGCAGATGCGCACCGACACGCAGGCCCGGCAGGTCTCGCAGGCCGGCCGATAGGCGATGCTCTGCGAGCGCCGAAAGCCGCCCTGCGAGAGGACATCGTTGAGTTCGCGCGCCCGCGAGCCGACCAGATGCGTGAAAACCTTCCTCTCCTCGCGCCCCGGCAAATAGGGGCACGCGGTCGGGGAGGTCAGATAGAATTGCGGGGCGTCCCGCAACGGGCGCGTCACGTCGGCTGGCTCCGGGGAAAGGCTACGCGCATTTAATGTAGCACCGCGGTGCGGACCCGCAACAAGCAGCGCGCGGCGCGGCCGCGGAGGGCGCGCCGCTTCTGATCTGGATCAAGCCGCCGGGGGACGATGCCCCTAGGCGCGCACCACGACGAGGCCGGTGAGCAGGTCGTGAATCATGCGCCGGTCGGAGCGCGCGAAGCCGCAGGCGACGGTGCAGAGCCAGAGCACGAAGGTGCCGGCCGCGACATAGAACAGCAGCGCGTGAACGGCCGCCGCGAGCCCATCCGGCCGGCCGCCATCGGCGGTCTCGACCTTCAGCCCGGCGACGCGCATGCCCCAGGTCGCCTGTCGCCGCCCGCCGATGGTCAGCGCGGCATAGCCGAGCGCGGTGGCGGCCGTCGCGATCGGGATCAGTAGCCAGGTTGCGCCGAAGGTGACGATGCCGAGCACCGCCAGCAGCACCACGACCAGCGAGCCCAGGAAGAACAGCACGACGATGTCGATGAACCAGGCGAACAGCCGCGAACCCAGGACGCCGCTGACGTTCTGGTAGGGGCGGGGCTCAAGCGCCGTGACCGGCGGACGGCCATAGCGGGTATCGCTCATCGGGACTTCGATCCTTCCATCGGCGCACGGAATGCGCGCCCGCCCGGTAATGTTTGTTTAGCGGCCCGGTTCCGCAAGACCACGCGGGAGAATGCGGCGCGGCGCGAAGCCGTTTTTTGCGAGCGCATCCTCGATGGCGCGCGAATGCGCCTCGCCGCGCGTCTCCACCGTGACGTCGAGCGAGACGCCCTTGGCCGGCAGGTCGAGGAAGAGCCGGCCATGGCTGACCTCGAGGATATTGGCGCCCTCCTCACCGAGCAGGCTCGCGATCTTGCCGAGCAGGCCGGGCCGGTCATTGGTGGTGAGGCGGAAGGCGACGATGCGGTCTTCGCGCTCCAGCTCGCGCACCATGATTGCAGCCAGCAGGCGCATGTCGATATTGCCGCCGGTCAGCACCAGTCCGACCTTGCGGCCGGCATAGCGGCCGGGTTCCTTCAGCATCGCCGCAAGCCCAGCCGCGCCGGCTCCTTCCGCCAAGCTGTGCTGCAGGCTCGCATAGGCGTTGACCGCCCGCTCGATCAGGTCCTCGCCGACGAGGACGATGTTGCCGACGAGGCTCGACACGATCGGCAAGGTGAGCTGGCCGACGGTCTTGACCGCGATGCCCTCGGCCAGCGTCGGCCCACCGATCGGCCGGTCCGCCACATGCACCGCGTTGAAGAAGGAGGGGTAGAGATCGGCTTCGACGCCGATCAGCTCGATGCCGGGCTTGATCGACTTGGCCGCGATGGCATTGCCGGCCATCAGACCACCGCCGCCGAGGGGAATGATCAGGGCGTCGAGATCGGGCTCGTCCGCCAGCATCTCGCGCGCGACCGTGCCCTGACCGGCCATAACGGCGGTGTCGTCGTAGGGGTGGACGAAGACGAAGCTCTTGGCGCCCGCGAGCTCATGCGCCTTCTGGCTCGCCTCGGAGAGCGTCTCGCCATGCAGCACGACCGTGGCGCCATGGGCCCGCGTGTTCTCGACCTTCACCATCGGCGTCGTCTCGGGCATCACGATCGTCGCCGGGATGCCGAAGCGCCGCGCATGATAGGCGACGGCCTGGGCATGGTTGCCGGCCGACATGGCGATGACGCCGCGCGCCCGCTCACGCTCGCTCAGCGAGAGCAGCTTGTTGACCGCGCCGCGCTCCTTGAAGGAGGCGGTCGCCTGCATGTTCTCATGCTTCACCAGCACGGTCGCGCCGGTCAGCGCCGAGAGGCGCGGCGCTGGTACCAGCGGCGTGCGCAGCACATGGCCCTGAATGCGCTCGGCCGCGGCGTCGATGTCCTCGGGCGTGATCGCAAAGGCTTCGTTCATCTGCTGCTCCGTTCCCAACCGCGCGCCGGACCCTGCCGTCAAACCTGTCGCGGCGCCAATTCGGCATCGCCGAAAATGCCGCCCGGACGCAAGATCAAGACGATCGCCAGCAGGCTGTAGACGGCGAGGTCGCGCTGCTCGATCGGCAGCGTCGCAGACCACACCGCCTCGAAGGCGGCGATCAGCAGGCCGCCGAGCGCTGCGCCGCCGACCGAGCCGATGCCGCCGAGGATCGCCGCGACGAGCGCCTTCAGCCCCAGCGAGAAGCCGCCGGCGAAGCCCATGCCGCCATAGATCACCGTCACGATCACGCCCGCCATGCCACAGACGGCGCAGGCGATAATGACGGCCACGTCATGCACGGCGCGGCCGTCGACGCCGAACAGCGCGGCGGTGCGCTGGTCGTCCGATACCGCCCGCCAGGCCCGGCCATAGGCCGTGCGCCGGATCAGCGCGACGAGGCCGAGCGCCACCGCAAGTCCGAGCGCTGCGAGACCCACCGCCAGCGGGTTGAGCGTGACGATGAAGTCCCCCGCGCGGGCGAGCGGAATGGGGTTGTTGAGGACGGGCGGCAGCCAGCGCAATTCCGGACCCTGCGCCAGCCGGAGATATTCTGACATCGCGATGGCGAGCCCGATCGTGGCAATCAGCATCTGCTGGCCGCTGGCGCGTTCGAGATGGCGCAAGACGAAGCGGCCCATCGCGAAGCCGTGCAGGGCGGCGGCGAGGATGGCAGTGGCGAAGGCGACGGCGAGCCCCGAAAGCGGCGTCGAGACCGCGAGCGATAGCATCAGCGCTACGCCGACGACGGAGGCGAGCGCGCCCAGCGCGGCGAATTCGCCGAAGCTCAGGATGATCCGGCCGTTGAGTCCGTAGACCAGGGCATAGGCCGCGGCGAGCAGGCTGTAGATCGCCGCCGAGGGTAGGGCGCTCAAGCCCTGCTGCAAGCTATAGGCGAGCGTCGTCGGGATGCTGGGCAGGTCGTCGATCCGCGGCGCGCCGGGGTCGAGCGGCGGCTCGGCACGGTCCTCCAGATAGAATCGCCGTAGCAGATAGAAGCTGGCATCCGACATCGGCCGTCCGTCCGAGGCGATGCCGATCAACGTGCCCGGTCCGAGTGCGCCGCCTTCGCCTGCGAAGAGGCAGTCGATGCTGCGATGGCGAGCGACGCCGTCGCCGAGTTGGACCCGATAAAAAAGCCTGAGCGCCCGCGGCACCGGGCCTCTTGTCGCGCTTTCGATCTCGACGCGTGCATTCGGCTGGTTCAGCGGCGGAATCGCCTGCCGGCAGAGCCGCACTTGATCAGTATCGAACTCCGTCCCGCAGCCGGCGAGGGCGAGCAGCACAAAAGCCAGAATCGGCAGGAGGAGCGGGCGCATGCCTGGCGACGGTAGCGCCGCCGCCGAAGCAAGGGAACCGCGACGTCAGCCCGCCGCCTTCAGCTTCTTCGCCACGCGCGGCGCGAAATAGGTCAGGACGCCATCGGCGCCGGCGCGTTTGAAGGCCATCAGGCTCTCGACCATCGCCTTGTCGCCGTCGAGCCAGCCATTGCCGGCCGCCGCCATGATCATCGCGTATTCGCCGGATACCTGATAGGCGAAGGTCGGCACGCGGAAATGCTCCTTCACCCGCGCCACCACGTCGAGATAGGGCAGGCCGGGCTTGATCATCACCATGTCGGCCCCTTCCTCCAGATCCAGCGAGACCTCGGCGATCGCCTCGTCGGAGTTGGCCGGGTCCATCTGGTAGGTCCGCTTGTCGCCGATCAGCGTCGCATTGGTGCCGATAGCGTCACGGAACGGGCCGTAGAAGGCGGAGGCGTATTTCGCCGCATAGGACATGATCTGCACGTCCTCGTGGCGGGCGTCGTCGAGCGCCGCGCGGATCGCGCCAATGCGCCCGTCCATCATGTCGGAGGGGGCGATGACGTCGGCGCCGGCATCGGCCAGCGCCAGCGCCTGCTGCACCAGGATGGCGACGCTGGCGTCGTTCAGGATGCGCTCGCCGTCCATCACGCCGTCATGGCCGTGCGAAGTATAGGGGTCGAGCGCCGCATCGCAGATGATGCCGATCTGCGGCACCTCGGCTTTGATGGCGCGCACGGCGCGGCACATCAGGTTGCCGGCGTTGAGCGCTTCCGAGCCCGTCGGGTCGCGCAGCGCCTTGTCGACGAAGGGGAAGGGCGCGATGGCGGGGATACCGAGCGCAGCCGCCTCGGCGGCTTGCCGCACCGCTTCGCCGATGTTCAGCCGGTCGACGCCGGGCATCCACTCCACCGGCGTGCGCGCCTGCTGGCTGTCCATCAGAAAGATCGGCCAGATCAGGTCGTCAGTCGTCAGCACGGACTCGCGCACGAGCCGGCGCGACCAATCCGCCTTCCGGTTACGGCGCATGCGATGGGTCAGACCGAGCGAGGGCGCGGATGCCGCATTCTCGGAGGACTGGGGAACGGGGAAAGGCCGCACGACCCGGGAATCCATGGCAATTGCCTCAAGCGATGAATGGCGCCGGCCGGGCTTTCGTCATGCGGGCGCAGTTGCTAGCCGCCTGCATATCACATCAGAACCATTCCAATACAGGGCGCATGGTCGCAAGGGGCGGTCCCGCCCGGCGCAGGCGGTGCACTGAGACCAAGGCGCATCGGCCGCTGCGTCGCGTTGACAAGCCTGCCCCCTCCTTCCAGAACCGGCCCATTGGAAGCGGGATCGGACCATGACGACGCAGGACCAGGAGATCATCTGCGAGATCCGCGGCGCCGCTGGCGTCGTGGTGCTCAACCGGCCGAAGGCGCTGAACGCGCTGAGCCTCGGCATGGTCCGCGAGCTCGCCCGCGCCCTCGACGCCTGGGAGGATGATCCGCAGGTGGAGCGCGTCGTCGTCATCAGCACGAGCGAGAAGGCCTTCTCGGCCGGCGGTGACATCCGCTGGCTGCATGATTCCGGCAAGGCCGGGCGCCATGCCGACATGCTCGCCTTCTGGGGCGAGGAGTACATCCTCAACCACCGCATCAAGACCTACCCCAAGCCTTACATCTCCCTGGTCGACGGTATCGTCATGGGCGGCGGCGTCGGCATCTCGCTGCATGGCACGCACCGTATCGCCGGCGACCGCTATCTCTTCGCCATGCCGGAGGTCGGCATCGGCTTTTTCCCCGATGTTGGCGCGACCTATGCGCTGCCGCGCCTGCCCGATGCCTTCGGTCGCTTCCTGGCTCTGACGGGCGAGCGAATCGGCGCGGCCGATGCCGCCTCCTTCGGTCTCGCGACCCATGCCGTGGCCAGCGAGCGCACGGCGGAGCTCGCCAATGCGCTGACCGCGCGCGGCGGGCTCGACGACATCCTCGCCCCCTTCACGATCGATCGCGGCCCCGGTCCGCTGGAAGGCGAGCGCGCCCTCATCGCCGAGGCGTTCGGCGCGCCGACCCTGCCCGAGGTGCTCCAGCGCCTGCGCAAGGCCGCCGAGGGCGGCAACGCCTTCGCTGGCAAGCTCCTGCATACGATCGCCGTCAAATCTCCGACCAGCGTCGCCATCGCCTTCGAACAGATGCGGCGCGGCGCCGATCTCGATTTCGCCGAAGCGATGCGCACCGAATACCGCATCGTTTCGCGCATCGCCCATGGCCATGAGTTCTACGAGGGCGTGCGCGCCGTCGTGGTCGACAAGGACCAGGCGCCGCACTGGCAGCCGCCGACGCTCGAAGCCGTCCGTCCACAGGACATCGATGCTTATTTCGCGCCGCTCGGCGTCGACGAACTCAAGCTGGAGGGTTGAGCTTGGGGTTGGGCGGTGACGGCGATGCCCTGCGCGGAGTCAAGGCTGGCGAGGCAGAGGACAAGCGGCACAGCCGCTGGCGGACCTTCCTCGTCTGGTTCCTGCGGCTCGTCTCGGCCTTCTGGCTGGCCAAGGGGCTGACGGCCTGGGCGGTGATCTTCGGTCTTCCCGGCAATCCCCAGCCGCCCTTCGAGAACCGCCTGCTCAGCTTCCAGGCGATCATCGTCTATTTTGCGGTGATTGATCTCGTCGCGGCCGTCGGCCTTTGGTTGACCTCGACCTGGGGCGGGGTGCTCTGGCTGCTGGCGGCCATCAGCCAATTGCTGCTGAGCTTCTTCTTCCCCCGCTTCGTGCCGATGACGGGCTGGATCATCGCCTTCTATGTCGCCTTGATCGCGATCTACTTCGTCGCCACCTGGGCCGCCGAGAACGGCGAAGGGTAGGGCATCGAGGACCGGGCGTCATACTCGGGCGGCGCGTAGCGACGACCCGAGAAACTCTGGCAAGATAGGGCGGCTTCTCGTCCCGAGATGCTCGGGTCAAGCCCGAGCATGACGAGGCTCATGGCCCCTGCGCGAAGCATCGCTCACGTCGAGTCAAAGTAAGAAACGCTTTAGCTTAAGCGTTTCTAGCTTCACATACGATTCACCCAAAGGGGTAAATCCCTGATTCATCCTGATATTTAAACTCGTTTTCATCCGTGGTCCCGTATGGTGTTTTTCAGAAGCGGACCGGGGAACGAAATTCCGGCCGACAAACAACAGGCGGGATATACAATGAAAGCGAGCGTCAAGACTTCGGAAGTTGCTCACACCGGCGACGTCGAGCTGAAGGTGAAGCCTCTTTATCTTGAGTCCCTCACGCTGGTGGAGCGGCTCCATCGCCGTCTGCTCGACGTCATCAAGGACGAGTTCGAGCGCCGCGGCCGCGACGACGTCAACAGCGTGCAGGCCCTGCTGCTCTACAACATCGGCGATGCCGAGCTTTCCGCCAGCGAGCTTCGGACGCGTGGCTACTATCTCGGCTCGAACGTCTCCTACAACGTCAAGAAGCTGGTCGAGCTGGGCTACCTTCACCATGCCCGTTCGCGCATCGACCGCCGCTCGGTCCGCATCAGCCTGACCGACAAGGGCTCGGAAGTGCACGACATCGTGAAGGGCGTCTACGACAAGCATGTCCGCACGGTCGAGCAGATCGGCGGCATCGCGGCGGACGATTTCGAGCGCATGAACAACGCGCTGCTGCGCCTGGAGCGCTTCTGGACCGACCAGATCCGCTACAAGCTCTGAGGAATCAGCGCTCTTTCGACGGAGTTTGCCTGCAAAACGGCCGGGGTCCCGCCCCGGCCGTTTTCACATGCCTGGCTGCGACTGTGTCTTTGCTGCCATGCATGCGGCAAAACGCTGCCATGCCCTAAATTTGCCGCTGTCATCACGCGTCGTTAACCGTGCTACGACACCGTCGTCGGCCAAGAGGAAAGCTTGTGGCGGCCGCCGCTGCGAGCGTTGCCTTGCCGGCGACGTTTTATTGCGGTCTGCGCGCCTGGCTATGGTTTTGGATAGAGGAAAGACATGTCGCGATTGAGCCTGACCCGCCGCGAAACCGTGCTGGGCCTGCTTTCGGGCGCTGCAACGATCGCTGCCGCCCCGGCATTCGCCCAGCAGGCCGAATGGCGCCAAAGCTACGATGCCGGCGCGCGCAATGCCGTCGCCCGGTCCTCGACGCCGATGCTTTCGGCCGAATCCCTCCAGGCCACCGAGCAGGCGATTGCGACCTATCGCGACCTCGCGGCGCGCGGCGGCTGGCCGCAGGTGCAGCTGCCCGAGCGCATGGCGGTCGGCAGCAAGGGCCCCGGCGTCGTGGCCCTGCGCCAGCGGCTGATCATCACCGGTGATCTCGACGCCTCGGCCGGCGACAGCAACGTCTACGATTCCTATGTCGAGGCCGGCGTTCGCCGCTTCCAGTCGCGCGTCGGGCTTTCGACCACCGGCACGATCAACCGCGCCACGATCGTTGCGCTCAACGTGCCGATCGACCGCCGCATCCGCCAGCTCGAGACCAACGTCGTCCGGCTGCGCAGCTGGTCCGGCAATCTGGGCGGCCGCTACGTCGTCGCCAATATTCCCGCCGCTATGGTGGAGACGGTGGAGAACGGCCATGTCGCGACGCGCCATGCCGCCGGCGTCGGCAAGATCGACCGGCAGTCGCCGCTGCTGCAGACCAAGATCCCGGAAGTCAATTTCAACCCGACCTGGACGGTTCCCGCCTCGATCATCCGCAAGGATCTGATCCCGAAGATGCGCAAGGAGCCGAACTACCTCACCGAGAACAAGATCCGCATCATTTCGCCGAATGGCGGCGAGGTCTCGCCGGCGAATGTGAACTGGAACTCGGACGAGGCGACGCGCTACACCTTCCGGCAGGATCCGGGCGGCGATTTCAACTCGCTCGGCTTCGTGCGCATCAACATTCCGAGCCCGCACGGCGTCTACATGCACGACACGCCGTCGAAGGGCATCTTCGGCGACGACTACCGCTTCGTCTCCTCGGGCTGCATCCGCGTCCAGAACGTGCGCGACTACATCGCCTGGCTGCTCAAGAACACGCCCGGCTGGGATCGCGCCAAGATCGACGAGGTCATCCAGTCCGGCGAGCGCATCAATGCCCGCATCGCCGATCCGGTGCCTTGCTACTGGGTCTACGTCACCGCCTGGGCGACGCCGGATGGCGGCGTGCAGTTCCGTGACGACATCTACAACAAGGACGGCCTCGGCCCGGCGCCGGTCGCGGCGCTCCAGGGCGACCAGGACATCTGAGGTCCAGGCCTATCGGCCACATATTCGAAAGCCCGCCGTTCCAACCGGCGGGCTTTTTCTTTGCGTGCGGGGCGGGGCGCCCGGCGCAGCGAATGTCTGAATTGAGTCGCGGGCCGGTCTGCGGCGGAGAGCCCGCGTCAGGCAGCCTTGGAGGTCAGGCCGAGCTCGGCGAGGATGGCTGGCGGGCAGAGGCAGGCCGGATCGTTCGGCGGCGGGCCCCAGGCCAGCTGCCAGTCGAGGTCACCCTGCTGCCAGGCTGAGACGACCGCCTTCCATTGCTTGCGCTGGACGGATGCCTTTCGGCGCCGGACAGATCCGCTGTTTCGCTTGGCCATGATTCGGTTCGAAAGCTCATTGTGCGTCGCATCTGAATTTGTGCGACGCAGCAATGTACCGGTTCGGTGCCTGGGCAGGCCATCCCTTGTTTCGCATCTCGACCATGCGCCAAAGGGTCTAACCGAGAGGTCGGCTCGACTACGCCGCTTCGCGAACCTCCAGGCCGGTCCGGTCGGAGACGGTGGCGGCCATGTCCGAAGAGGCCGTGACTTCGCTCCCGCATCGCGGCAGGATCATCCCCCTAAGGAGTTCTCGGTATGAAGAAGCTTTTCGTAGCGGCGTGCTGTCTGTGGCTGGCGGGGTGTGCTGCCGGAGGCGGCCTGTCGGGATCGGCGGTCGCCGATCCGATGGAAAGTGATGGGCAGAGCTATGTGGGCGAGGGCTCCCTGCCGCCGACATCCCAAGAGCAGATGACGAAGTCCTGCACGATCAAGAACGGTACCGTGACCTGCTTCTGAGCCGAGTATCGACGGGCGCGACGAGGGGTTCGAACCTTAGGTGTTCCGCAGCCATGAGGCGATGGCCGCGGCGGCTACCGCGAGCGCTGTGCCCGCGAGCAGCAGCGCGGTTCCCTGAAACAGGCTGTCATAGCCATGTCTCGCGATCACGGGCGTGCTGACGAGCGGCGAGCAGAACTGACCGATGAAGATCGATGCGGTCTGGATGCCACCAGCAAGTCCGCGGGAGGCAGGCGGCGCGAGGTTCAGGACCAGCGCAATGAAGCTCGGCGAAACCAGCGCGTAGCCGGCACCGATCGCTGCTGCTGCGCTGAACAGCAGCGGCTTCGTCTCGGCGGCGGGAAGCAGCAGGAATCCGAGGGCCATCGCAGCATAGCCGAGGGTTAGGATGCCGGCATGGCCGATCTCGCGCTGGATTCGAGGATAGAGCAGCGCAAAGCAGCCGCCCGAAACCATCAGCACGCCGAGGGTCGTTCCCGTCATGGTTGTGCTGGCATGGCCGCGAGCAGCGAGGAAGAACGAGATCTGCGTCGGCATCAGGAAGAAGATCATGTTGGTCATCGCCTGGAGAAGGGCCAGCAGGGCGAGCAGAATCGGCCAGGAGCGACGCATTTCGCCGGGACCGGCCGGCCCCGCCTTGGCCGCCGGCGATCGCGGGGGCGGATCGACGATGACCCGCCACATCAGCGGCAGGAAGACGGCGGCGAGCCCATGGATGGCGAAGGGCAGGCGCGCGGAGATGGCGGCGACCCAACCCGCGAGCGAGATGAACACCAGTCCGCCGAAATTGCGCGCCGAGATCTGCAGGCCCGTTAGCGCGTTCCGCGCTTCGCCGGTGAAGTAATCGCCGATCAGGGCGGTCTGCGCCGTCATGATGAGGGCGACGGCAACGCCGAGGACGAGGCGGCTCGCGAAGATCGTCGGAAGGTCCGGCAGGACGAGCCCCGCGGAGCCGGCAAGCACGAACAGGACCGTGCCGGCGAGAAGCAGGACACGCCGTCCGAAGCGGTCGGCGGCAAGCCCGGCGAACGGAGCACAGATCGCAACGCTGAGCGAGGGCGCCGGCACCAGCAGCCGGGTCAGCAGCGCCGCGTTCGGATCATTGGCAAACAGGCGCTCGATGCCGGGTAGGGCCGGGCTAATGGTCGCGTTCGCCATGGTCGTGAGCGAGGCCGCCATCAGCAACGCGACGGCGCGCGGGTCCTGCCAGATCGCTCTTTCTCTCTTGTTATCAGGGCTTTCCATGATTTTTCCTCTTGCTCGATTGCGGGGATCGGCAGAGGCTACGAATTCAAGTCAACTTGAGGTCAAGCATGTCGCTTCTGGATATCGGCGAGGTCGCTGAGCGCACCGGCGTGCCGCCATCGACGCTGCGCTATTACGAGGAGATCGGGCTGATCCGTTCCGAGGGGCGGCGCGGGTTGCGCCGGCAGTTCGATGCCGATGTGCTGCTCAAGCTGTCGCTGATCGGCCTCGGCAAGACCGCCGGCTTTTCGCTCGAGGAGGTCGCCGGCATGTTCGGGCAGGACGGCCGGCCCGACATTCCCCGCGCGCAGCTCCACGCGAAGGCTGACGAACTGCAGCGACAGATCATCGACTTGAGGACGCTGCGTGATGCGCTGCGTCACGTCGCCGAGTGTCGCGCGCCGACCCATCTCGAATGCCCGACCTTCCGGGCGCTGCTCAAGACGGCTTCGCGCAGCGGGCTGGTCTATCGGCCGTCCGGCGCGGCGGCAGGGCTCAAGCCGGCGCGGCAGAAGCGGGTTCGCTGACCCGCCAGCTTTGCTGCGCGGGGTTCCCTCATCCCGCGTCCATCTATCGCTTGGACAGCCCTCCGCCCCATGATAGGGGACGCCGCAACGGGGCCGGGCCGATAGCCCGCCGTATTCATCAGGAGCCGGACATGACCGAAGCCGCGCGCGACAAGCACCTCTCGAACTCGTTCTTCGGCGCCACCCTGGCCGATGCCGATCCGGAAATCGCGCGCGCCATCGAACTCGAGCTCGGTCGCCAGCGCGACGAGATCGAGCTGATCGCCTCGGAGAACATCGTCTCCCGCGCCGTGCTCGAAGCGCAGGGCTCGGTGATGACCAACAAATACGCCGAGGGCTATCCGGGCCGGCGCTATTACGGCGGCTGCCAGTTCGTCGACATTGCCGAGAAGCTCGCCATCGAGCGTGCGACGCGGCTGTTCGGCTGCGCTTACGCCAATGTCCAGCCGAACTCGGGCTCGCAGGCCAACCAGGGCGTCTTCATGGCGCTGATGCAGCCCGGCGACACCTTTATGGGCCTCGACCTCGCCGCCGGTGGGCACCTGACCCATGGCGCGCCGGTCAACCAGTCCGGCAAGTGGTTCAACGTCGTTTCCTACGGCGTCTGCGTCGTCGACCAGCTCATCGACTATGACGCGCTGGAGCGCCTCGCCATCGAGCACAAGCCGAAGGTGATCGTCGCCGGCGGCTCGGCCTATGCCCGCCACTGGGATTTCGCCCGCTTCCGCGAGATCTGCGACAAGGTCGGCGCCTATTTCATGGTCGACATCGCCCATTTCGCCGGGCTCGTCGCGGGCGGCGCGCATCCCTCGCCGTTCCCGCATGCCCATGTCGTCACCACCACGACGCACAAGACCCTGCGCGGCCCGCGCGGCGGTATGATCCTGACCAATGACGAGGCGCTGGCGAAGAAGATCAACTCGGCGATCTTCCCGGGCATCCAGGGCGGCCCGCTGATGCATGTCATCGCAGCCAAGGCCGTCTCCTTCCTCGAGGCGCTGCAGCCTGAGTTCAAGACCTATGCCCATGCCGTCGTCGCCAACGCCAAGGCGCTGGCCGAGACGCTGAAGTCGAAGGGCTTCGACCTCGTCACCGGCGGCACCGACAATCACCTGATGCTGGTCGACCTGCGCTCCAAGAAGCTGACCGGCAAGGCGGCGGAAGCCGCGCTGGGTCGCGCTCACATCACCTGCAACAAGAACGGCATCCCCTTCGACCCGGAGAAGCCGATGACGACCTCGGGCATCCGCCTCGGCACCCCGGCTGCGACCTCGCGCGGCTTCGGCGTTGCCGAATTCCAGAAGGTCGGCGAACTGATCGCCGAGGTGCTGGATGGTCTCGCTGCGAATGGCGAAGAGGGCAACGCCGCCGTCGAGCAGGCCGTGACCGCCAAGGTCAAGGCGCTGACGGCGCGCTTCCCGATTTACTGAGAGCTGACCGCTATTCTCCTCAGCCCTCATCCTGAGGAGCCATTTCGCGAGAAATGGCGTCTCGAAGGATGTTTCAGAGGGCTCTGGAGATAGCTGGAGCATCCTTCGAGACAGCCCTGCGGGCTTCCTCAGGATGAGGGCTCGAATTTGGATGAGCTCAGGGGAACGTGCCCTTGAGCTCGAACATGATCAGGTTCTCGGTCCGGTTGCCCAGATCGGGCCGGTTCTTGCGGCTGAGGTCCACGCCCAATTTCAGGCTCTCGGCGACCTTGTAGGAGGCCGAGGCGCTGCCTGTGACGTTGTCGTCCTTGATATTGGCAGCGACGGACAGGCCGAAGCGATCCTTGGTGGCACTGAGCCTCAGCGTCAGGTCGACCTTCGGTTTCGTCAGGTCGACCTTGTTGGCCGCGCTCAGGCTGATCACGCCGTATTTCACCCCGACTTCGCTGCTGATCTCCGGGGCCTTCAGGCCTGCGGTGACGATCTGCAGCGAGAGATCGATCTTGAGCTGCTCCCATGCGAGCTTGCCGGTCACCTTCCCGCCATAGCGCTCGGCGGTGGGATCGAAGACGATGCTGCCGACGCCGAGCTTCAGCGCGCCGACCTTCAGCACCTCGAAGTCCAGCTTCTCCAGCTCCCGCACGCCCATGCCATAGAGCTTGCCGGACGGCTTGGTGACGTAGAGCGCGACGCCCGCGCCGACCGACAGCACAGCGCCGACAACATAAAGAACGGTCTTGTTGTCATTGACCCAGACGCCGATCGCCGATGATTTCGCCGCGTCCTCGAAATTCTTCAGCTGCTTTTCCAGCGCCTTGAACTTCGAGGATTCCTTGATCTGCTTGAGATAGGCGTCGGTCGCAGCCGTTGTCACGCCGTTGACGATCGAGGATTGCAGCTTGCCGATCTCGTCGGAGGTCAGTTGCGAGCTGCTGGTCGGGCCGCGGGATTTCGCGAAGTTCAGAACCGCATTTTCGGCTGCCTTGAGCAGCGCCGGGTTCTTGAAGGTCTGGATGATGCGTTCCGGGGATCGTGCGATCTCGGAATCGAGGAGATCGAAGGCCAGCAGCACCAAGCCGCCGAACGCCTCGCCTATGTTGCCCTCGTTCTCTGCCATGATAGAAGCTCCGCCGCGCTCGCTGTGAAGGTCGAGTGTTCGTCGTCGTGGTGCGCCCTGAGGTTCATCGCTCTCGCGATATCGCAGCAGCGTCGCCTTGACGTCTGGTGCGGAAGCCGGTGCTGAGGCAAAGAAGCGCCGGGCCTCGTCGTCCATCAGATATTCCGAAGGATTCGCGCATGCGCTGTCCCTATTGCGGCTCCCTCGACACGCAGGTGAAGGACTCCCGTCCCACCGATGATCACGCCTCGATCCGGCGGCGGCGGGTCTGCCCTGATTGCGGCGGCCGCTTCACCACCTTCGAGCGCGTGCAGTTGCGCGAGCTCATGGTCGTCAAGCGCTCCGGGCGGCGCACGCCCTTCGACCGCGATAAGCTGGAAACCTCGATCGCCCATGCGCTGCGGAAGCGCCCGGTCGCGCCCGAGCGCATCGAACGTATGGTCAACGGCATCGTACGTCAGCTCGAAAGCTCGGGCGAGGCCGAAATCGCGAGCTCCACCATCGGCGAACTGGTGATGGAAGGCCTCAAGGGCCTCGACGATGTCGCCTATGTCCGCTTCGCCTCGGTCTACAAGAACTTCCGCGAGGCCAAGGACTTCGAGGAGCTGCTCGGCCAGCTTGGCACGGCCGAGGAGGAGGAAGGCGCTTCCGCCCCCGCACATCGCAATGACGACTGAACTGCGCCCGTTATGAGGACAGAGCCTAGCGCGGCCGACCGCGCCTTCATGCGCCAGGCGCTCGAGCTCGGCGCCCGCAATCTCGGCGCGACCTGGCCGAACCCCTCCGTCGGCGCGATCATCACGCAGGATACGCCTGACGGCCCGGTCATCGTCGCGCGCGGCCTGACCCAGCCTGGCGGCCGTCCCCATGGCGAGGCCCATGCTTTTGCCCGAGCAGGTGCTGCCTCGATGGGCGGCACGCTCTATGTCACGCTCGAGCCCTGCGCGCATCGCTCGGTGCGCGGCGGCATCCCCTGCGTCGAACATACGATCCTGTCGGGAGTCCGGCGCGTCGTCTCGGCCATGTCGGACCCCAACCCCTTCATCGCGGGTCTCGGCCACGCGCTGCTGCGCACGGCCGGCATCGAGGTGGTGGAGAATGTCCTGGAGGCGCAGGCGCAGCGGACCCATCGCGGCCATGTGCTGCGGGTTACGCAAGGCCGGCCGATGGTGACCTTCAAGATCGCCCGCACGGCGGATGGCTATGCCGGCGGGGCAGGGGGCACGCCGCTTGCGATCTCCAGCCCGACGGCCGGCCATTGGGTCCATCTCCAGCGGGCGCATCACGACGCGATCATGCTCGGGATCGCTTCGGTGCTGTCGGACGATCCGCAGCTCACCGTGCGGCTGCCCGGCATGGCGGAGCGCTCGCCCGTCCGCGTCATCCTCGACACGCATCTGCGCCTGCCTGTGACCTCGAAGCTGGTGCGCAGCGCCCGCGAGGTCCCCGTCTGGGTGATCGCCGCCGAGACCGCGCCCGTTGAGCCCGAGGCAGAGCTGGTCGCGGCCGGCGTCGAGGTGATGCGGGTCTCGGCCGGGCCGGACGGCCATCTCGATCTGCACGAGGCGCTGAAGCTGCTGGGCACGCGCGGCATCACCCGCGTCTTCTCCGAGGGCGGCCCGCGCATTGGCGAGCAACTCGTGCTCGCCGGTCTGGCGGATGAAGTGATTGTCTCGACCGCAGCGAAAACGCTGGGGCAGCCCGGCATAGTCGCCGTGCGTCCGGGACTTGCCGCGGCGTTGGCCGACCCCGATCTTTACGCCCTTGTCGAGGCCGGCCCGATCGGTCAGGACCGTTTCGAGCATTTCGTGAGGAGAGGCTGATGTTCACCGGCATCGTCACCGCCATCGGCGAAGTCGTGGAGGCCGAGCGCAAGGGGCCGAGCCTCAAGCGCCTCGCCATCGCCTGTCCCTACGAGGCGGAAGGCATCGCGCTCGGCGCCTCGATCGCCTGTGCCGGCGTCTGCCTCACCGTCACGGCGCTGAAGCCCCGCACGGATGGCGAGCCCGGCTGCATCTTCCAGGTCGAGGCTGCGGCAGAAACGCTGGCCAAGACCAGCGTCGGCGACTGGGAGCCCGGCACGAAGATCAATCTGGAGCGCTCGCTCAAGGTGGGCGAGGAGCTCGGTGGTCATCTCGTCACAGGCCATGTCGACGGCGTCGCGCGCATCCTGAAGATCGACGCGATCGCGCCCGATCCGGATGAGCCTTGGGGCGCGACTGCGCGATTCCACATCCGCGCGCCCGAAGGGCTGAAGCGCTTCATCGCCGTCAAGGGCTCGGTCTGCCTCGATGGCACCTCGCTCACCGTCAATACGGTGGAGGACGACGTCTTCACCGTCCTGCTGATCCCGCACTCTCTGTCCGTCACCACCTGGGGGCTGCGGAAGGAGGGCGATCCCATCCATCTCGAGGTCGATCTGATGGCCCGTTACGCTGCGCGGCTTGCAGAGGCGCGCCCGCAGGGGTAACGAGCCCGCTTACAATTCCAAGAAGGATTCAAAGAATGGCCGGACCCCGGCAGACCTCGGCCGACAAGGCCGCAACTCCTGCGCTCGACATCGAGGGCGCCCGCGTGCTTCTGGTCGAGGCGCGCTTCTATGACGGGCTCGCCGACGAGCTGCTGGCCGGCGCAACGGCCGTGCTCGAAAAAGCCGGCTGCCGCGTCGACATCGTCACCGTGCCCGGCGCGCTGGAAATCCCCTCCGCCATCGTCATCGGCCTGCGCGCTGCCGACGAGGCCGTCGACCCCTATGAGGCCGTCGTCGCGCTCGGCACCGTCATCCGCGGCGAGACCGGCCATTACGACATCGTCGCCGGCGAGAGCTCGCGCGCGCTGATGGATCTGTCGGTCGCCTTCGCGCTGCCGCTCGGCAACGGCATCCTGACCGTCGAGAACGAGGCTCAGGCCTGGGCCCGCGCCAACCGCTCCGAGATGGACAAGGGCGGCGGCGCGGCCGAGGCTGCGCTGGCCGTTCTGCGCTACAAGCGCTCCCTGACGGAGCAATCGCAATGAGCCGGGCCGAGATGCGGCGCGGCGCGCGGCTCTCGGTCGTGCAGGCGCTCTACGAGATGGAAATCGGTGGACGCGGCGTGGTCGAGGCCATGGCCGAGTTCGAGGCTTTCTGGATCGGCAAGGAGGTCGAGGACGTCGAGCTGCCGAAGGCCGAGATCGCCTTCTTCCGCGACATCCTCGGCGGCGTCGTGCGCGAGCAGCGCCTGGTCGATCGCACCGTCGACGATCTGCTGGCCAAGAGCTGGCCGCTGAAGCGGGTCGAGGCGGTGGTGCGCGCCATCCTACGCGCCGGCGCCTATGAGCTCGCTTTCCGCAAGGACGTGCCGGCCCGCGCCGTGATCTCCGAATATGTCGCCGTCGCCCGCGCCTTCTATGAGGGCGAGGAGATCGGCATGGTCAACGCCGTGCTCGATCGGATGGCGCGGGAGTTCCGCGCCGACGAGTTCGACGAGCCGGCCGCCTGATGACGGAGACCGGCCGTCCCGGCGAATTCGTGCTGATCGCTCGCTATTTCGCGCCGATGGCCGGGCCGGCGGGGCTCGGGCTCCTCGACGATGCGGCGCTGCTGCGGCCGGGCCGCGGCTACGAGGTCGTCGTCACGGTCGATGCGCTGGTCGCCGGCGTGCATTTCTTCCCGGACGATCCGCCTGCCTCGATCGGCTGGAAGGCGTTGGCGGTCAATCTCTCCGATCTCGCGGCCAAGGGCGCCAAGCCCGAAGGCTTCGTCCTGACGCTCGCTTTGCCGAGAGGCTGGACCGAAGGCTGGCTCGCTGATTTCGCCACGGGCCTCGCGCGGCTCTCTGGTGAGGCCGGCTGCCCGCTGATCGGTGGCGACACCGTCTCGACGCCTGGGCCGCTGACGATCTCGATCACCGCCTTCGGCACCGTGCCAGCCGGGCGCATGGTGGCTCGGTCCGGCGCGAAGCCGGGCGATGTCGTGCTCGTCTCCGGCACGATCGGCGACGGTGCGCTGGGGCTGAAGGTGCATGGCCCGGACCAGCCGGCCTGGGTTTCCGCGCTTCAGCCGCAGGGCCGCGCCTTCCTCGCCGACCGCTATCTCCATCCGCGGCCGCGTCTCGCGCTGGCCGAAGCTCTGCAGCGGCACGCCTCCGCGGCGATGGACATCTCCGACGGCCTCGTCGGTGACCTCGCCAAGCTTCTGAAGGCCTCGAAGGTCGGCGCCGAGATCGATCTCGACGCCGTGCCGCTCTCGGATCCGGCCCGCGCCGCGGTCATGGCCGATCCCGCGCTGGCGGAACTGGCCTGGACAGGCGGAGACGATTACGAAATTCTCTGCACGGCGTCTGAAAGGGAATATTTTGCTTTGGTCGCGGCGGCTACGGAGGCTGGCACTCCGCTGACGCCGATCGGTCGGATCAAGCCAGAGGCGGGCGTGGTGATTTGGCGGGAGAAGGGCGAGCCGCGCAGCTTCGCGCAAGGGTCCTTCTCTCACTTCTGACAGCGGCGCGTCGCGGCGGCCGCGAGGCGGCGTTGTGATGAACCAGCATGTTCCGGTCCTCGATGGCGACAAGCTCGCGAAGCGCAATGCGCTCGTGCTCGCTGGCGCCCAGGCTCTCGGCGGGGCCAACCCCGCAATCGTCGTCTCGCTCGGCGGCATCGTCGGGGCCCAGCTGGTGGCGGACAAGGCCTTCGCCACCGTGCCGGTTAGCCTTCTCCAGCTCGGCATCGCAGCGGGCGTCATTCCGGCCGCGATGATCATGCGCCGGCTCGGCCGTCGCAGCGGCTATCTGATGGGCGCCCTAATCGGCGCTGCTGGCGCGAGCCTGGCCGCCGGCGGAGCGACGCTCAGGCTCTTCTGGCTGTTCTGCATCGGTACCTTTGTCTGTGGCCTCTACGGCGCCTTCGTGCAGAGCTACCGCTTCGCCGCCGCAGATACGGCGAGCGAGAGCTTCAAGCCCCGCGCGATCTCCTGGGTGATGGTCGGCGGGCTGCTGGCCGGCGTCATCGGCCCGCAATCGGTCTACTGGACGCGCGACCTGACACCGGCCGCGCCCTTCGCCGCGAGTTTCCTCGCCCAGGGCGGACTCGCCCTCATTGCCATCCTGATCGTCTCGCAACTGCACGCGCCGCCGGTCGCGGCTGTTCGCTCGGGTGGCGGCCGGCCGCTCGGCGAGATCATGCGCCAGCCCAAATTCATCGCCTCGGTCACCGCGGCCCTCGTCGCCTATGGTCTGATGAGCTTCGTCATGACCTCCGCGCCGCTCGCCATGGTCGCCTGTGGCCACTCGGTCGGTGATGCCGCGCTCGGCATTCAGTGGCATGTGCTCTCGATGTATGGGCCGAGCTTCTTCACCGGCAAGCTGATCGCGCGCTTCGGCAAGGGCACGGTGACGGTGACCGGCCTGCTCCTGACGGCACTCGCGGCCATCGTTGGATTGTCGGGGCTCAGCGTCGGTCATTTCTGGCTGGCGCTGATCCTGCTCGGTCTCGGCTGGAATCTCGGCTTCATCGGCGCGACCGCCATGGTGACGGATTGCTATCGTCCCGAGGAGCGCGTGAAGGTGCAGGCGGCCAATGACTTCCTCGTCTTCGGCTCGGTCGCCATCGCCTCCTTCTCGGCTGGCGGGCTGCTGAGCCATGGCGGCTGGGAGGTCGTTAACTGGCTGGTCTTCCCGCCGATCGCTCTCGCGCTCGCAGCGGTGGCATGGCAACGTTTCCAGCGTCCGGCCGCCGCCTGAGCGCTGCGGCCCTGCCTGGAGAGCCCTGATGAACGACCGCGCCTTCCCGCCCGCCACCGGCCGCGTCCCGCCGGGCGCGATCGGACACAATCGCGGCGTGGTGCGTTCCAACTATGCTTTCATGCCGCCGGAAGGCGTGCTGATCAGCCGCCTGCCGCAGTATCGCGACACGATCGTGCGTGTCCTGGCCGCGCCGATTCTGGGGGCGGGCTTCGCCCAGTATGTGCTGGAGATCGCGCCGGGCGGCGGGACGCCGGCAGCCTTTTCCGAGGAGGGCGTTCAGCACTTCTTCTACGTACTTTCCGGAGAGGCCACTTTCGGATTGGCGGGCGACGCTCCGAAGGCTTTGACGGAGGGCGGCTTCGCCTATCTGCCGCCGGCGACGGGCTTCACCCTGCGCAACGAGACGGCGCAGCCCATCCGCGTGCTCGCCCTGCGCAAGCGCTATGAATCGGCGCCCGGTCTCGCCGTGCCGGAGCCGATCCTCTCCCATCGCGATGCCGTGCCGATGACGAATCACACCGGCATGGAGGGGCGCGGCTTCCAGTTCCTGCTGCCGTATGGCGACATGCGCTTCGATTTCGAGATGAACCTGATGTGGTTCAAGCCCGGCGTCTGCTTCCCGGCGGTCGAGACTCATGTGATGGAACACGGCCTCTACATGCTGGAAGGGCAGGGGCTCTACTTCCTCGATCAGGACTGGCACGAGATCTGGGCGCGGGATTTCATCTGGATGGGCGGCTATTGCCCGCAGCAATTCTATCCGACCGGCCACGGTGACGCCTGCTATCTGCTCTACAAGGACGTCAACCGCGACTTCGCGCTCTGACGGTCGGAGCGGTTCACGCGAAGAGGAGCGCGCCCTTGGCCGAGCAACCGCCCCCATCTTCGACCGTCGTTCTGCTCTCCGGCGGCAATCCCCAGATTGCCAAGGGCTATGGCGACGAACCCGTGCAGGCCTATATCGCCGCCATGCCCGGCTGGAAGAGCGAACTCGGCCGGAGGCTCGATGCTCTCATCGTCCGCACCGTGCCCGATGTCCGCAAAGCGGTGATATGGAACTCGCCATTCTACGGTCTGGAAGGCCAGGGCTGGTTCCTCAGCTTTCATTGCTTCACCCGCTACGTGAAGCTGACCTTCTTCCGGGGAACCTCACTCGAGCCGATTCCGCCGGGCGCCTCCAAGCATCCGGAGACCCGCTACTTCGACATCCATGAGCACGACGAACGCGATGAAGCGCGGCTCGCAGACTGGGTAAGGCAGGCCAGCCAACTGCCCGGAGAGCGCCTTTAAAGCACGCAAATTCCCGATGTTGACGTAAAGGTCGTCGAGCAGGCCCAGCAGTGCGCTTTAAACTGGACCAAAACGCAAATACAACGTTTGCGCTCCTCGCCGAAACTTGCCACAAATTCGCCTGACACTGGCGACGCGAAGCGGGCCTTGTAGATTCTGGCCCGTTTTTTGTGTGCCTGACGTCCAATGCTGCAAGAGAGGAGCGACCACGCTCCCGCTACGGCTCGGAAGCTCAAGGTCAGGAAAACGAATGTCAGCTCTGCTTCTCATCATCATATTGAGTGCGCTGTCGATAGCCTACGGCATCTGGGCCTATGGCGACGTCATGAAGCGCGACGCCGGCAACCAGCGCATGCAGGAGATTTCCGGCGCGGTTGCCGAGGGCGCGCAGGCCTATCTCAAGCGCCAATATGCCACCATTTCGATGGTCGGCGTCGTCCTTTTCGTTCTGCTCGCCTGGTTGCTCGGCAAATGGGTGGCACTCGGCTTCCTGATCGGCGCCGTGCTTTCGGGTGCGGCCGGCTTCATCGGCATGAACGTCTCGGTGCGCGCCAATGTCCGCACGGCCCAGGCCGCCATGCAGTCGCTCGGCGAAGGCCTCGACGTCGCCTTCAAGGCGGGCGCGGTCACCGGCCTTCTGGTCGCCGGCCTCGCGCTGCTCGGCGTCGCCGTCTACTACGGCATCCTGACCTCCTTCCTCGGCTTCGAGGCCTCCAGCCGCACGGTGATCGATTCGCTGGTGGCGCTCGGCTTCGGCGCCTCGCTGATCTCGATCTTCGCCCGTCTCGGCGGCGGCATCTTCACCAAGGGCGCTGACGTCGGCGCCGACCTCGTCGGCAAGGTCGAGGCTGGCATCCCGGAGGACGATCCGCGCAACCCGGCGACGATCGCCGACAACGTCGGCGATAATGTCGGCGACTGCGCCGGCATGGCGGCCGACCTGTTCGAGACCTATGCGGTGACGCTGGTCGCGACCATGGTGCTGTCTGCGATCTTCTTCGCCGGCCAGCCCGCGCTCGGCACGATGATGCTCTATCCGATGGCGATCGGCGCGGCCTGCATCGTCACCTCGATCATCGGAACCTTCTTCGTGAAGCTCGGCGCCAACCAGTCGATCATGGGCGCCCTCTACAAGGGCTTCATCGCGGCGGGCGTCCTTTCGATCGGCGCGATCGCGGCGGTGAACCAGCTCATGTTCGGCGGTTTTTCCGCCTCCTTCACCACGGTGCAGAACGTCACCTTCACCTCGGGCGGACTTTTCGCCTGCGCACTGGTCGGTCTGGCGGTAACGCTGCTGATCGTCGTCATCACCGAGTACTACACCGGCACCGGCAAGCGCCCGGTCGTCTCCATCGCCCAGGCCTCGGTGACGGGCCATGGCACCAACGTCATCCAGGGCCTCGCGGTCTCGCTGGAAGCGACGGCGGCACCGACCATCGTCATCATCGCAGGCATCATCGCCGCCTATAGCCTTGCCGGCCTGTTCGGCATCGCGATCGCCACCACCGCCATGCTGGCGCTGGCCGGCGTGGTCGTCGCGCTCGATGCCTTCGGCCCGGTCACCGACAACGCCGGCGGCATCGCCGAGATGGCGGGTCTGCCCAAGGAGGTGCGCCACTCCACCGACGCGCTCGACGCGGTCGGCAACACCACCAAGGCGGTCACCAAGGGCTATGCGATCGGCTCGGCCGGCCTCGGCGCACTGGTGCTCTTCGCCGCCTATACCTCGGACCTGAACTTCTTCATCTCCGAGGCCAACAAGGCGGGCTCGACGGCCTTCCAGTATTTCAAGGGCGTCACCGTCGACTTCTCGCTGTCGAACCCCTACGTCGTCGTCGGCCTGCTGCTCGGCGGCCTCATTCCCTTCCTCTTCGGCGGCATGGGCATGACGGCGGTCGGGCGCGCGGCCGGTTCGGTGGTCGAGGAAGTGCGCAAGCAGTTCCGCGAGAAGCCCGGCATCATGGAAGGCAAGGATCGGCCGGATTACGGCCGCGCCGTCGATATGCTGACCCGCGCCGCGATCAAGGAAATGGTCGTGCCCTCGCTCCTGCCGGTGCTGGCGCCGATCGTGACCTATTTCGTGATCTACTGGATCGCCGGTAAGAACAACGCCTTCGCCGCGGTTGGCGCCATGCTGATGGGCGTCATCGTCACCGGCATCTTCGTCGCGATCTCGATGACCTCGGGTGGCGGCGCCTGGGACAACGCCAAGAAGAGCTTCGAGGACGGCTTCGTCGACAAGGACGGCGTGCGCCATCTCAAGGGCTCGGACGCGCATAAGGCCTCGGTGACGGGCGACACCGTCGGAGACCCCTACAAGGACACGGCGGGCCCCGCCGTGAACCCGGCGATCAAGATCACCAACATCATCGCACTGCTGCTGCTGGCGATCCTGGCTCACTCCTGATCTGACCTATTCTGGACGGCGTTGGCCCCGCGGAGCGATCCGCGGGGCTTTGTCTTGTCGCCTGTCGTGTTGGGCGTTAATAATAGGTATTGGTTCGGGTCGGGGGCGGGAGTGGGTGATGGCGGTCAGCGCGGATCTCGGTCGACATCTGGAAGAGGTTCTGGAAACGCTTGTCGCCTCTGGGCGCTACAACTCGAAGAGCGAGGTCCTGCGGGAAGGCGTTCGCCTCGTTGAGGAGCGCGAAAAGCGGCTACTGATGCTCGACCGCTCGCTCGGGGCCGGGTTGGCCGATGCGCAGGCGGGCCGCATTCTCGAAGGGGACGAACTGTTCGCTGAGCTTCGTGCCCGTTACGATGACGGTCAGCCTGCCCGCTCATGAAGCTGGTCTTCGCGGCAGCGGCGCGGCGCGATCTTCTGGATATCGGCGACTACATCGCGCGAGACAGCCGACATCAGGCATTGCGGTTCGTGACACGGCTGGAAAGCGCCTGCGCGAGCCTTCTTTCGCAGCCGGAACGCTATCCGCTGCTGCCGCGCTATGCTGACCGCGGCATTCGTCGAGCGCCGCTTGCCGATTACCTGATCTTCTATCGGATCGGCGAGGGGAGGCTGGAGATTCTGCGCGTTCTGCACGCCGCTCGGGATATCGACGCGTTGATCGGCTTCCTCTGAAGCTCTGCCTGCGTTCCTCACATCAGGAAAACTACGGCCGAAAGCGAAGTGTTGCCGCATGCTGTCGCGCGACATTGCAGGCATGGTCTCGCCGACCTGAGGAAGAGACCATGACAACGCAAACGCTCGATACCCCCGCCGCCACGAGCCGTGCCAAGGAGATTGCTCTCCTGCTGGCGCTCGCCACGCTCTGGGGCGGCTCCTACACCTTCATCAAGATCGGCGTGGAGACCATCCCGCCGGTGACCTTGATCGCCGCTCGCACCCTGATTGCAGGCTTGGTCCTGCTCGCGGTGATCCGCTGGCGAGGGCTGCAGATGCCCCGCGATGGGCAGGCCTGGCGGCGCTTCCTGATCCAGGCCCTGCTCAATAGCGTCGTCCCCTTCACCCTGATCGCCTGGGCGGAGACGAGCGTTGATGCCGGCCTCGCCTCGATCCTCAACGGCACGACACCTGTCTTCGTCTTCCTGATCTCGCTGGCGCTCGCGCCGACCAAGCGCCCGGACTGGCGCAAGGGCTTAGGCGTTGCGGCCGGTGTCGCCGGCATCAGCCTGATCGTCGGGGTCGATGCTTTCTCTGGGCTGGGCTCGCAGGCCGTGCCTCAGCTTGCCATCGTCGCGGCCACCATCGCCTATGCTTGCGCGGCCCTGTTCGGCCGTCATTTCACCGGGATGGATCCGCTGCTGCCGGCCGCGGGCTCGATGCTCGCCGGTACGGCGCTATTGATGCCGGCCGCGCTCATCGTCGACCGGCCCTGGGAGCTAAGCCCTTCCGCCGAGTCCTTGTTCGCCCTGCTGGCGCTCTCGACTGTCTCGACCGCGCTCGCCTTCGCCATCTATTTCCGCTTGATCCGCACGCTCGGCTCGGTCGGCACGACGGCAGTGTCCTATCTGCGCGTGCCGATCGGCGTCGCCATCGGCCTGATCTTCCTGGGCGAGCGGCTGAGCGGTACGGCCTGGGCCGGCCTCGCGCTCGTGGTTCTCGGCGTCATGGCGATGACGCTGCCGGAGCGGCGCCCCGCCAAGGCCGGCTGATCATCGCGCCCCAGGCAAATGAAAAACCCCGCGGCGCGAGCCGCGGGGTTCTTGCGTTGTAGGCGGTGCCGTGCGGCTCAGGAGCCGAGCGGGTTGAACTTGGTGACGCCGCGGAAGAGGTTGCGCAGGAAGCTCTGCTCCTCGCCGCCGGCCGGGGTGGTGCGGCTGATGAAGTCGAAGATCACGCCGTCCTGCAGCCCGTAATGGGCGATGCGCTCGACCTTGAAGCCCTTGTTGAAATAGACCACCAGCACCTGCTGATCGATGACCTGCGGATCCTGGAACTGGAAGCGCCGGCGCATCGTCTGGCTGATGTAGTAGAAGGTGCGGTTGCCGACCGTCGAGGTGGTCGAGGGCGTGCCGAGGATCTGCAGCACGGATTGCACATCCATGCCGGGCTTGATCTGCGCGACCAACCCCTCATCCATCACGAAGCCACGGGCGAAGGTCTCGTTCATGCCGGCGGAGGTCGGCAACACGAAGCCGCCCGAATCCGGTCCGCAGCCGGCGAGCAACAGGGAAGTGGTCGCGAGGGCCCCAAGCAGAGCCGTGCGGCGGGTCAGGAGGGTCATGCGGGCACGATCCAAAGGCGAGCACGGCTTGGTTCACCCAAGCCGCTTGTCAAAAGGGTAGGGGTTGGCGTAACGCCCGAGGATGGCTTTGGCAAGGCGAGGAGCCCCGCGGCAGCGGCGGGTGCAGGCAAACCAGTGATTTTCGGGTTGTTCGGCAAGCGCGCCAGTCGGCGTGCCTCTGTGGATGGGCTGTTCGGGCGCATCGCCGAGGCCTCGCGCCAGCCCGCGCTCTATCGCGTGGGCGGGATTCCCGACAGCTTCGAGGGCCGTTTCGAATCGCTCACCTTGCATATGATGCTGGTGCTGAGGCGTCTGCGCGAATTGCCACCTCCGGCCGCCGACCTGGCCCAGGAGCTGGTCGACGCCTGCTTCGCTTATCTCGAGCTCGGTTTCCGCAATGGCGGCATCAGCGACGTCGCCGTGCCCAAGCGCATGAAGAAGATCGGTCAGATGTTCTATGGCCGCTTGCAAGCCTATGAGGCAGCGCTGGCCGCGTCGGGCAACGAGAAGCTGGTCGAAGCCCTTGAGCGCAACGCGTGCGCGCCTGAGGCGGCACTGACGCTGGCTACCTATATCCGCAACGCGCAGGAGGCTCTCGCCACCTGCGATCTAGACGCCATTCTAGGCCGCCAGGAACTCTTTCCGGCCTTTTCGGGGGAGGCGGCCCATGTCTGAGCATCCGCCGGCCCTGCCGCTCAGCCACCCGGTCCGCGTCGAGACGATCCGCCTGCGCGGCACGGAGGTGATTGTCCGCGCCGAGGAGAGCCAGTTCCAGGCGATCGCGGCCATGCTCGGCCTCGCCTCGCTCGAAGCGCTGGAGGCGCGCTATCTCCTCTCGCGCAATGGCGAACGCGTGAAGCTGGAGGGGCGCATTGCAGCGCGGCTGCACCAAACCTGCATCGTCACACTCGATCCCTTCCCGGTGAAGCTCGATGTGCCGGTGAAGCTCGATTTTGCACCCGAGGACGAGGCCGGCGCGGCCTCGCGTCGCGGCGAGCGCGACGACGCCGAGATCGACATCGAGGTCCTGCTGAACGAGGAGGATCCGCCGGAGCCGATCATCGACGGCGTGATCGATCTGGGCGCTGTCACGCTCGAATTTCTGGCGCTGGCGCTCGACCCTTATCCGCGCAAGCCGGGCGTCAGCTTCGAGGCCCCCGCGGCGGAGCCCGGCGCGGAATCACCCTTCGCAGCGCTTGCCCGGTTGAAACGGGAAGAATAAGGCCTTCACCCGAGCTTGCGCAGCTTGCAGCGCGGCCCCAAGTCGCTATTGTCCGGCTGGCTAGAGCATCGATCCGTGAGGTCGTATTCGGATTGCTGTTTTAGCCCTTGATCTTGCAAGGGCTTCTCCGAAAACCGGGTTCCACTTTTCGGGCCCATGCTCTATGAGCCGTCCCGCATCGAAGGTCGGCCACTTCCGGGACACACCTGAACTCCATGACAAGACCGGTTACAATCGCGCTCGATGCGATGGGCGGGGATCACGGTCCCTCCATCGTCATTCCTGGCGCCGCGCTGATGCTGGAACGCCGCCCCGATGCGCGCTTCGTCGTCTTCGGCGACGAGAAGCAGGTGCTGCCGCTGCTGGACCAGCACCCCAAGCTCAAGGCCGTCACGACCTTCCACCACACCGATGTCTCGGTGAAGATGGACGACAAGCCGAGCCAGGCGCTGCGCTATGGCCGCTACAAATCCTCGATGTGGCGCGCCATCGACGCCACCAAGACCGGCGAGGCCGACGTCACCGTCTCGGCCGGCAACACCGGCGCGCTGATGGCGATGTCGAAATTTTGCCTGAAGTCGATGGCGCAGGTCGACCGGCCGGCCATCGCCTGCCTGTGGCCGACCGCGCGCGGCGAGAGCATCGTGCTCGATGTCGGCGCCACCATCGGCGCCGATGCCCGCCATCTCGTCGACCTCGCCGTGATGGGCGCCGCCATGGCCCGTGTCGTCTTCGATCTCGACCGGCCGACGGTCGGCCTGCTCAATGTCGGCGTCGAGGAGATCAAGGGCGTCGAGGCGGTCAAGGAGGCCGGCCGCATCCTGCGCGAGAGCAACCTGCCGCACTTGACCTATCACGGCTTCGTCGAGGGCGATGATCTCGGCAAGGGTACGGTCGACGTGGTGGTGACCGAGGGCTTCACCGGCAATATCGCGCTGAAGACGGCAGAGGGAACGGCTCGCCAGATCGCGGATTATCTACGTGCGGCGATGAGCCGCTCGCTCATGGCGAAGATCGGCTATGTCTTCGCGCGTGGCGCCTTCGCCGCGCTGCGCGAGAAGCTCGATCCGCGCAAGTCCAACGGCGGCGTCTTCCTGGGGCTGGAAGGCATCGTCATCAAGAGCCATGGCGGCACGGACGCCATCGGCTTCGCGAGCGCGGCCGAACTCGGCTATGAAATGGCTCGCGAGGATCTGATGGCGAAGCTCCGTGAGATGATCGCCGCAAGCACGCGCCCCGAGCTGCCCGTTGCGCAGCCCGCCGACGCTGAATAGGGAACGGCTTCCTTGTCCATTCTGCGCTCTCAAGTCGTGGGTTGCGGCTCCTATCTGCCCGCCCGCATCGTGACCAATGCCGAGCTCGCCGCGAAGGTCGACACCAGCGACGAGTGGATCGTCCAGCGCACCGGCATCCGCCAGCGCCATGTCGCCGCCGATGATGAGCCCACCTCGGTGCTCGGCCTCAAGGCCGCCCAGGCCGCCATCGCTGACGCCGGCATCGACCCGCAGGAGATCGACCTGATCATCGTCGCCACTGCGACGCCGGATCATACCTTTCCCGCCACCGCAACGCAGATCCAGGCCGCGCTCGGCATCAACGGCGGCGCTGCCTTCGACGTGCAGGCGGTCTGCTCCGGTTTCGTCTTCGCGCTGGCGACGGCCGACAAGTTCCTGAGCACCGGCGGCGCCAGGGCGGCGCTGGTGATCGGCGCCGAGACCTTCTCGCGCATCCTCGACTGGGAAGATCGCGCCACCTGCGTGCTTTTCGGCGACGGCGCGGGCGCGGTCGTGCTCAAGGCGGTGCCGGGCGAGGGGACGCTGGCCGATCGCGGCATCCTCTGCACCCATATCCGCTCGGATGGACGCTACAAGGACAAGCTCTATGTCGATGGCGGCGCCGGCTCGACCAAGACGGTCGGCGTCCTGCGCATGGAGGGCCGCGAGGTCTTCCGCCACGCCGTCAACAATCTCGCCGAGACGGTGCGGCACACCTTCGATGTGACGGGCTTGTCCGGTGCCGATATCGACTGGTTCGTGCCCCACCAGGCCAATCGCCGCATCATCGATGCGACGGCCGATAAGCTCGGCATCGGCCATGATCGCGTCGTCGTCACCGTCGACCGGCACGGCAACACCTCGGCCGCCTCGGTTCCGCTGGCGCTGGCGGAGGCTCATGCCGATGGCCGCATCAAGCGCGGCCAACTCGTGCTGATCGAGGCGATGGGCGGCGGCTTCACCTGGGGCTCAGCCTTGATCCGCTGGTGAGATTGCGGCAAACACCTCGCAAATTCTAACGATTCACCGGCGTTTCGGTGAGATTTGGGCCATTTTCGAGTGGTGCGGCCTCTCTGGAGGATTGACCCGCGCGGCCGGGACGCCTAGCGTCCGGCGACCGAGATGGCGAAAAGGCGGGCGGCCCCGGCTGCCGCCTGTACGATGCCTTGGAGGACTGAATGGCGGCGCAAACGGTGACTCGCGCGGATCTGTGTGAGGCTGTCTATCAGAAGATCGGCCTGTCCCGGACGGAGTCGTCGAAGCTCGTCGAAGCAGTGCTCGACGAAATCTGTGACGCGGTCGCGCGCGGCGAGAACGTCAAGTTATCATCCTTCGGCTCTTTCGTCGTGCGAGACAAAGGCGAGCGAATCGGGCGTAATCCCAAAACGGGTGTTGAGGTGCCGATCGAGCCGCGTCGGGTGATGGTATTCAAGCCCTCCAATGTGATGAAGGCCCGCATCAACGGGCAGACGGGTGAGGGCGAGAGCGAGTGAATCTGGAGTTCCACGCCGGCAGCGCAGACGAGGCCGAATTGGACACCAAGAGTCCTGATGCTTTCCGAACCATCAGCGAGGTCGCCGAAGACCTCGACATACCCCAGCATGTGCTTCGTTTCTGGGAAACCCGCTTCAGCCAGATCAAGCCGCTGAAGCGCGGCGGCGGGCGCCGCTACTACCGCCCTGACGATGTCGCCCTGCTCAAGGGCATCAGACGCCTGCTCTATGGCGAAGGCTATACGATCAAGGGTCTGCAGCGCATCCTGAAGGAACAGGGACCGCGCCATGTCCAGGCCATCGGCCGTGGTGGGCCGATCGGTCAGGCGCCGGGTGGGGACGGTTCCGAAGCCGCATCTTCCGCCCAGCCGGCCATCGCTGGCGCAGGCTGGACTCCGCCGCCGGCGGCGCGCAGCGTTCCCGAGGGGCTCGACGACATCACCGTGCTGACCGCGGTGATGAACGAGCTCGGCGAATGCCGACGCATTCTCGAACGGGCGCTGGAACCGGTCGCCGACGCCTCCTGAGCATGGCTCCGGGCCGCTAGTGCCGGGAGGAGGCCTCCTTGCACTGGCGCGACCATTGAACCAGATATAGCCTCTCCAGGCCGAGGACGACCTCGGACACTCCCCTTGAATCGGGTGCGGACGACCGCGCCGCATCGTCGTGGAGGGCCGAGATGGCCTGGCTCTATCTTTTTGTCGCGGGCTTGTTCGAGATCGGCTGGGCGATCGGCCTGAAATACACGCATGGCTTCACGCGGCTCCTGCCGACGCTGTTCACCCTGGCGAGCATGGTCATCAGCCTCGGCATGCTCGGCCTCGCGCTGAAGTCCCTGCCGGTGGGCACCGCCTATGCGGTCTGGACCGGCATCGGCACGATCGGGACGGCAATCCTCGGCATCATCCTGCTCGGCGAGTCGGCGGCTGCGCTGCGGCTGGCCTGCATCGGCCTGATCGTGGCCGGCATCGTCGGCCTCAAGCTGGTCTCGCCCTGATCGGCGTCAGCGGCGGCGGAAGGCTTCGGGCCAATAGCCGCCGCGTTCCAGCACGACGATCAGGATGACGATGACGAGCGTGACCATGATCGTCATCAGCTTGGCGTTCCACGGCACGCCGCGCCCGATGAGCCAGATCAGGCTCAAGCCTATGATGAGGGGAATGACGATCTCCATGGCGCAATCGTAGCGTGCCGTTCGGGCAGGGCAACCGCCGTCATTCGGCGCGGCCACGGCCGATTGCGCGTTCCCCTTCGAGCAGGGGCTTCAGCCGCGCCACTTCGGTGGCGAGGAAGTCCATGAACAGCCTGACCCGCGGCGTGTGCCGCATGTCCGGATGGGTCAGCAGCCATAGATCGGTGCCGAGCGTCGGCTCGGGCGGGGCGAGCCGCGTCAGCCCCGGTCGCGTATCGCCGATGAAGCAGGGCAGGAAGCCGATGCCGATGCCGGCCTCGACCGCCTCGGCGAGGCCGAGCACGGTGTTGACCTTGTAGGTGACCCGCTCCGGCGGAACATGAAGCGCGACATAGCGCACCGCTTTCATCAGGGTGAATTCCTCACCCAGCGAGATCCAGCTCCGCTGCCAGAGTTCTTCGATCGGCGGCGGCTCGATATCGGGAAAATCCGCGGCGCGGCCATAGAGCGCCCAGGCGATGCGGGCGGGCTTGCGGCCGATCAGTGTCTCGGGCGGGTTGTCCGTGGCGCGGATGGCGACGTCGGCGTCGCGCTTGGAGAGATTGGCGGCCCGGTTCCCGATCAGGATATCCAGCCGGATATCCGGGCACTGGACCAGGAACTGCGCGAAAAGCGGCGTCAGCAGATCGACCACCAGCGTGTCATTGGTCGCGACACGCAATTCGCCGGCAGGCGTGATTTCCTGGCCGGCGAGCTTGCGGGTGAAGGCATTGATGTCGTCATCGACGCGGGCCGCGAGCTGGATCATTTCCTCGCCCGCCGGGGTCGCGACATAGCCCGAGCGATGCCGCTCGAAGAGCCTGACGCCAAGCGCCTCCTCGATCTGGCCGAGGCGGCGGAAGACAGTGGAGTGATTGATGCCGAGCGCTGCGGCGGCGGCCGGCAGCGCTCGTTTGTCGGCGATGGCCTTGATGAGGCGGAAATCGTCCCAGGCCAGGGGCTTCGCGGCAGCTTGAATCATCCGCGCAGTCTCGGGCATGGGCTCCGCCCCTTCAAGCATGGGCTCAGGCGAGAGCCGGCTGGACGCGGGCCCCGATGCGGGCCGGCTTCAGCGCGAGCGCACCGTCACCGATCAGCACATGGGCGAGCGCGGCGAGCGCCAGGAAGGCGGGATATTCCCAGCCGCCATTGGGGGCGTTGAAGACCCAGCCATTGGGAGCGTGGACCGAAAGCGCGCCGAGCAGGATTGGCAGCAGGGCGAGCGATACATAGCGGCCGTAGAAGCCGGTAAGGATGGCGAGGCCGCCGATGAGCTCCGCCAGGATGATCGGCCAGGCGAGGACGCCCGGTAGGCCGACCTGGCCGAGGAAGCCGGCGAAACCGGCCGGGGTGAAGATGACGAGCTTGAGATAGGCGTGGGCGATGAACATAGCGCCCAGCGCGACGCGCAGGCCGAGGGCACCATAAGGGGCGAGGCGATTGTCGATCATGGTCATGTCTCCTGAAAACGGAACGGGACCGGTTGGTCTCGAGGCAGAAGATCGTCCTGCTTCATTCGCAAATCAAATTGTCATTCAGAGATCGTAACATTGCGTGTGTGCAATGAATGAGGTCTGGCCTTTTGCTGTTCTTGCTCCAATCTCTTGGCCAACGCAGCCAGCCATGACGGCCTGGCCCGCAAGAGTTCACGGAGGACCACACCATGCAGATCAACGGCCTTCACCACGTCACCGCCATCTCCGGCCCGGCCCGCCGCAACCTCGATTTCTTCGGTCGCGTGCTCGGCCTGCGCCTGGTCAAGAAGACGGTCAATTTCGATGACCCCGGCACCTATCACCTCTATTATGGTGACGCTGGTGCCGCGCCCGGCTCGATCCTGACCTTCTTCCCCTGGGATCATGCCGCGCCGGGCCGTCTCGGCGTCGGCGAGACGCAGGAGACCGTCTTCCGCGTTCCGGAGGGTTCGATCGGCTACTGGACGCACCGCTTCGTCGAGCAAGGCGTTCCGCATGAGGCGCCGGTCCGGCGCTTCGGCGAGAGCGTGCTGAGCTTCCGCGATCCGGACGGGATGAGGTTCGCCCTCGTCGGTGTCCCCGGCGTCGAGAAGGAGCCGTTCTGGTCCGAAGGCGGCATCCCGGCCGAGCATGCGATCCGCGGCTTCCATAGCGTCAGCCTGCTGATCGCCGACGCTGCGCCCACCGCCGCGATCCTCACCGACGTCTTCGGCTTTGCCGAGGTCGCTCGCGAGGAGACCCTGATCCGCTACGCGGTGAAGGGCACGGATATCGGTGGCATCGTCGACCTGCGCGTCGCTGGCGGCTTCCTGCCGGCCCGGCAGGGCGCGGGCTCGGTCCACCACATCGCCTTCCGGGCGGCTGACGACGCCGCGCAGGAGGAGATGGTGCGCCGCCTGCGGGAGAACCACGGCATCCGCACGACGGAGCAGCGCGACAGGAACTACTTCCGCTCGGTCTATTTCCGCGAGCCGGGGCATGTCCTGTTCGAGATCGCGACCGATATCCCGGGCTTCGCGTTTGACGAGCCGGCGGCCGAGCTCGGTCGCTCGCTGAAGCTGCCGCCGCAGTATGAGGCGCACCGCAAGGAGATCGAGGCGGTCCTGCCTGCGCTCGACTGATGCCTTCGACAGGTTCCGGGCCGCCCGGCCCGGAACCGACCTCGCCCTGCCTGCCGCTGACGGGAGCAGGGCACCTCCGCTTCATGAAGGGAGATTGAAACCATGACCGCGACGAAGGCCGATACCGGCTTTATCCATGTCTTCGAGCAGGGCAGTGATCCGGCCCGCAGGCCGCTCCTGCTGTTGCACGGCACCGGCGGCGACGAGCGCGACCTGCTCGGGCTCGGCCGCACCGTAGCGCCCGGCGCGAGCCTCATCTCGCCGCGCGGCAAGGTGCTGGAAGGGGCCGCACCCCGCTTCTTCCGCCGCCTGGCTGAAGGCGTCTTCGACGAGGACGATCTGCGCCGGCGCACCGACGAGCTTGCCGATTTCGTGCAGGAAGCGCGTGAGCGCTATGGGCTCGCGGCCCCGATCGCGCTCGGCTTCTCGAACGGCGCCAATATCGCGGCCGCGATGCTGCTGAAGCGGCCGGATGTGCTGGCCGGGGCGGCGCTGCTGCGAGCCATGGTGCCGTTCAGCGAGGCGCCGCGCGCGGATCTCGAAGGCAAGCCTGTGCTCGTGATCTCGGGTGCGCTCGACCCGATCGTCCCGGCCTCCAACGCCGAACGGCTGGTCCGCCAGCTCAGCGAGAATGGCGCGGCGGTCGAGCATCGCGTGCTGCCGGCCGGCCATGGCCTCGGTCAGGCCGATCTCGGCCTGCTGCAGGACTGGTTCGGACGGCGGTAGACGCTATCGATAGCCGCAGGTGGATCGCTCTGCCTGCGGCAACTCCCATCTTCAATTGTCGGGGTAGAAGATATCGGCTCCGGTCGACCGCCGAAGCTCGTGGCCGTGCGCTAGACGCCGCCCGTTGCGCTGCCGATCGGATCGGCGACAACCAAGCGGTGGGCCCTACGCCTCTGCTCCGCCATCAGGGCCTGGTCGACCCGCTGACGATACTCGGCCCAGGAGCCGAGACTTAAGCCGCAGCTTGCACAGGAAACGACACTGGCATCGGTCAGCGCGCTCGGTACCGAGACACCGGGCGATCCGCATGCCTCGCAATGAAACCAGTCCTGCCTCAACGCGACCTCGACGATGCCAAAACGGTGACGTGGACGGTTCAACACCGCCGCCGCCATGAATGATCAGCACGGATGACTGGTTGCTGAACGCCGTTCCCGTGACCCGCTACCGGACGAAGGCCCTTACTCGAAGGACAGGGAACCACCGTCGTGGTCGCTCGCCGCCTTCATGCGGTCGTCGAAGCTGTTGGAGACCACCAGTCGCAGATAAGGATGCCGCCCGGTCGGACCGGTGGAAGCATCCTTCCTGTTGGCCGCAGCGCGCCGAATCTGCGCACGCCGCACGATGAGCGACATCTGCCGTCTGTGTTTCATGGGTGGTATTCCCGCGCCGCAATATCATTGTTGCCGCAACTGCGTAGGCGGGCACCCCCCATTTGGGGGATGGTATTGACTTTTTTTGGTTGCGCCGGGCAGCGCGACCGGAGCGCTCCGACCTGCCACGCGCTTCGCGCGACAGGTGTTCCGCTAACGGTGGGAGGGTCGAGCGGGAACGCGTGTCGTGCAGCGTTGCACCGACCGATAGACCGGCCGGCCGTCCCGCCAGGACCGCACCCGCTCCCAATGGCACTGCGGCCGTTGGCTCGTCACCCTGCGGTGCCGCGGATGGGCCCGGACATTCTGCGCCAGGATCACATCGCCTCGGACCGTCGCCGGCATCTGCGGAGCGACAGGCGCTGCGCCGGCCGATCCGAGCCATAGGGCTCCAACGAACGAAGCGATTGCCAAAGTCGGAATTCGGAAACGGGTCAAGGCAGCCCCCTTTCGCAAAGACATGGCCAGCACGAGCGTCCCCGGTCGTGCAGTGAAAGCCTAGCTCACCTGGCCGCGGTTCGCGAGTAGGAGGCTTGAAGCGTGGAGCATAGCGACGGTCGCCGGTCACCTCGACGAGCCCGGCGCGAGTACTCTTTATCGCCGAACCGAACGGGCGAAGTAGCCAAAGGCGAACGCGACCATCGCGACGGCGAGCCCGGAGCAGATCAGGCCGGCCGGTGTGATCCGCGCCCTTCCTTGCAATGTGATGTGCTTCCCGACGCGCAGGTCGAATTCCGACCGGATTTCCTCAGGATGCGATGGGGCCAGATTGGCAAGGCCGGGCTCTGCGGCGACGTCGGTCATCACGGGCTCCACATTCGGACATCGGCATCCGCGAAGGGAGCACGGACCGCGCGGACAGTCGAGAGAAGCCGACAGAGAGCTTGCTGAGATTCGTGTTCGGATGCTTGGGCCGATGCCAGCCGATTCCGTCCGTTTGGCTCCGGGCTGTTCAAAGCGGCGAAAACGGAATGGCGGCCAGATATTCGATTTCGGGAAGTTTTATGGTCGGAGCGAGAGGATTCGAACCTCCGACCCCTTGTCCCCCAGAAGTAAAGGCGGATTATAATTTTCGCTTATCCTGCAATTGCTTAATGGGGGGTGCGCATTTTGCGTCGGGACTTCTGTCGGGACTTGGTGTCGCTCTCCAGAGCCTCTCGAATATCGTCCATCGTGACATGCGCATAAAACTTGGCAGTGGTGACGCCAGCATCGGAGCGGATCGACTTGCTGGCGGGCAGGGGCAGCACCTGGCGCGTAGACCGCGCAAGGGGCTGGCCTGTCATAGGCGCGGGGCCGCCGTGCGGGAGTGGCTTTGCGGGCGCGGTTGAGGCGGAAGGGAAGGTCGGCATTGGTGGAGTCAGTCGGGATTTGATTCTGTTTATGATTTGTTCTTGATCTGGAGCGCGCTTGTCACCGCCTCCTGCTCCCCGGCGGCTGCGCATCAGCCAGCAGCTCGGGCAGCAGGCCGTAGGTCGTCGTCTTCGGGCGATATTCCTTGAGGATCGCTCGCCGCAGTGCCGCATAGGCTTCGGTCGCCGGCGTCATCGTCCCGATCTGCAGCAAGATGAGGTCATGGGTGATCTCCATGCCCGCAATGATCGCAGGTTCGACCGACCCCTTCTTGGCCTCGATCATAGCGTCGATGTGCATCAGCTCATCGATTAGAGCTGCGCAGTGTGGCCGCTTCGCAGCCAGCGATCGAAAGAGGAAGGCGGAAGCCGGTGGGATGGTATAGCGGAACAGAGGGGAGCCCCGCCCTTCGCGAGGAGTGGGGAAGTGGACAATGTTGCATCCTGGGGAGCTTTCTCGGCCAGCGCTCATCGCCTGGTGGCGCTCCGAATGGAACTTGGTGGTCATGGTGTCTCCAGATGAGTTGTTTGACTGAAATCCTCCTCTCCGCTGGGAATTTAAAGAAGAATTCTGTCGATTATCTCTGTAGAGAACAGCAATAAAGCTCTGAATATTCTAGGGATAATGCGGAAATCCCGCGATCAAGCCGCTGATGGGCTTCGAGCAGGCTCGGACCGGCTGATTGTAACGGAACAAGGCGAGACGGAGCCCACCATCAGGTTGCGTCAGCCGCACCGACCGCGGATCGCGAAACGTGGCCGGATCTTACCGGTAAGCGCTTGCCGAGCAGGACCTCGCTGGATCGATGGGGCGCCGCAATCCGTACGACAACGCCAAGGCTGAGAGCGCTGAAGACGCCGAAGGTCGAAGCTATATATCCAGTGACCAATGAGACCTTCGAGGAGATCGCTGCCGACCTCCCGCGCTTCTTCGATCAGGTCTACAACGTCAGCCGACTGCACTCCGCGCTCGGCTATCGCAGCCTGCAGTAGTTCGCGGATCAACACGCGCAGCTCTGGGCCAAACCCGCTGCCTGATCCTGTCTACCCACGGGGGCAGTCCATTTCAAAAGCAAATTCTGTGCTGCGCGCCAAATTTGCGGTATTGGGCCTCCTCTCCTTTTTCGGCAGAATGCCGCCCTGTCCTGAGGCTCTAGAAGGGTTGCGGGAAGCGGTGATCGAGCCCTCCGTAGGGAGCCTCGGCGGCAGTTGCGACAACACCCTCGCTGGGACGATCGATGGACTCTACGAGTCTGCAATCATCCATCGGCGCGGGCCGCATCTGAGCCTGGATTCTGCGGAGAAGTTGCGGCTTGCAGTGCTGTACGCAGGCGCAACTCCGCCTTCTGCGCGGGGTGGGATGCTCGGTGGCTCTTCGAGGGGGCCGTGCTCGTTTCAGACGCACCGTCCGACTGCCCAGAAAGCGAGATGAAGGTCTGTGCCGACCTGTGCCCCCGGAGCGAGACATTTCGGGCGACATAACAGAGGTCCGCCGGCGCTCTGACCGGCGCTGCAGCCTGCTGACCGCCGGTCGACGAACTTTTCCATTCTGACGACCCCTGCCGTGGTTGGGGCGGCATGTGGAAGACGCTGCCAATGTTCTGCCCCTCGACATTGGAGGATTGGCCCGGAACCGACCAAGCCGCAGAACCCGCATCCGTAGTGACCAGCCGAGGTTGCGACTACCGTTGGAGGATGCCATACAAGACGCGGGTGTTCCGCTTATTGTCGGGCGGGCAGGGCAAGCGCTGGTCGGGCCGCCAGCGCGGAGACTGATGCCTGTGTTCTCGCCCGATTTGATGCCCGTTCTCCCGGCGCATCTCCCACCCCTTCAGCCTGTGCCCACGCACGCGTCTCCGGTGGCTCGCCGATGAGCGTGCAAACCCGGACACGGCCGCTCTCGACTCTGCGCGATTTCCTCCACAATGAGGCCGCCGGCGGGCTCATTCTTATGGCGGCGGCGCTGGTCGCCATCGTCATCGCAAACTCGCCGCTGGCCTCGTCCTACTTCGCGGCGCTGCATCTCAATATCGGTCCGCTGAGCCTGCTGCACTGGATCAACGACGCCTTGATGTCGCTGTTTTTCTTGCTGGTCGGACTTGAGGTCAAACGCGAGATGCTGGACGGCCAGCTCTCGACCTGGACCCGCAGGGTGTTGCCCGGCATCGCGGCACTGGGCGGCGTGCTGGTGCCGGGCATGATCTACGCAGCGTTCAACTGGTCCGATCCCGCTGCCCTGCGCGGCTGGGCGATTCCAGCTGCGACCGACATCGCCTTCGCGCTCGGCGTGCTCTCGCTGCTCGGCTCGCGCGTGCCGGGTTCGCTCAAGGTGTTCCTGGCGGCACTCGCGATCATCGACGACCTCGGCGCGGTCGTCGTCATCGCGATTTTTTATACGGCCGAGCTCAACATCTATGCCCTGCTCGGCGCCGCTTTCGTCTTCGGCATCCTGCGATCACTGAACGCGTTCGGCTATGACCGCCTGCTGCTCTATCTCGTTTTCGGAGCAGTGCTCTTGCTACTCGTGATGATGTCTGGCGTGCACGCGACGATCGCCGGTGTTCTGCTGGCCCTGACGATTCCGCTCAAGACCACGCCGGGCAAGCCGGAAGCCGCGCCGGAGATCTCGCCGCTTCATAGGCTGGAGCGCGGTCTGCACATCCCGGTTGCCTTGATCATCGTGCCAATCTTTGGCTTTGCGAATGCAGGCGTGTCCTTCGCGAACGTCACGCCAGCTGTCCTCGGCGACACGCTGGCGGTCGGTGTCGCGGCCGGCCTTCTCCTCGGCAAGCTGATCGGGGTCTTCGGTGCCGTGTTCGTGATGGAGAAAAGTGGACTCGCTGATCTGCCCGCCAATGCGAGTTGGACCCAGATGCTCGGCGTCGCGCTGCTCTGCGGCATCGGCTTCACGATGAGCCTGTTCATTGGGCTGCTCGCCTTCGAGGACCCCGCCATGCAGGAGCGCGCAAAATACGGCATCCTCGCCGGCTCTCTCGTGGCCGGCCTCTCCGGCTACGCGGTCCTGCGGCTGGCGCGGCCGCCGGCCCGCGTCAGCCGCGGCCAGTTGCCGTCGGCGCGCGCGATGTAGGTCTTGGTGTCGCGCAGCCACGTTTTCCTGACGTCGAGATCGTAGCTGAGGTAGAGCCGGCCATGGACGATCGACCGGTCCTCGGGCTCGAGCTTGACGAGATAGCCGCGCGATGTGCCGTAGGCGCAAAAGCCGCCATAGGCCGGCAGGTAGCGCCGCGGATCGGCCTCGAACAACGCCTTGTGCTCGGCACTGGCGAAGCGCCAGACCGCGCCGCCATGGCTGACGGAGAATTCCGGTTCGCCCAGCCGCGGGCCGCCGTCGCGGAAATAGGCGACGGGGTCGTAGCCGCGGATCGCGATCGTCTCCGGTGAGCTCAGCGCTTGACCGGACATTGGCTGGTTGCCCGGAAGCGGACATTGAAGGTTGGGACGCGGACGTCGGTTCGCGACACATCATAGGTCGGCAAAGACCGCACTTCCGCAGCGGGCTCGCCAAGACCCGCTCAGAAGCTGACGGCGACCCTTGCGGTTCTGCCGAGGCTTCTGGTGTTGGCGGAGAGCTCGCTGTCGATGCGGATGCCCAGCGAGATGCGGTCGGTCAGCCTGGCGTCGAGGCCGGCGGCGATGAGCGCAGCATTGCGGTCGGGCCTCGCGCCCGTGGCGCTGAAGCTCGCGCCCGGCAGCGCCCCAGTTCCGGACGTTGAGCGGCGGCTTGAAAGCAGACACGACTGCCGGGCCAAGAACCCATCCCATCAGCGATAGACGAAGTCCCGCAAGGCGAGGGAGATGAACGGCAGGTAGGTGATCAGCATCAGGCAGAGCAACACGACGCCAATGAAGGGCAACAAGGATTTCGTCATCCGATCGAGCGAAATCCGAGCGACAGCGCAGGCGGCGAAGAGATTCACTCCGAATGGCGGCGTGATCATCCCGAGCGCCAGGTTGACGACCATCACCATGCCGAAGTGCACGGGATCGATGCCGAAGCCCGCGGCGACCGGTGCCAGGATCGGCGCAAGGACGATGATCGCCGCCGACGTCTCGATGAACATGCCGATCACGAACAGGAACAGGTTGACCGCGAGGAGGAAGCTCCAGCCGCTGTCGAAGGTCGTCGTGATATAGGCGCCGATCTGCGCCGGCACGCCTGCACGCGTCAGCAGGAAGCTGAACAGGCCTGCCATGGCGATGATCATCATGATGACCGAGGATGAGACGACCGACTTGCGCAGGATCGCCACGACCCCTGCGAGATCGAGCTCGCGATAGACGAAGCAGCTCACAACGAGCGCGTAGAAGACTGCGACGATCGAGGCTTCCGTCGGCGTGAAGACGCCGCCATAGATGCCGCCCAGGATGATGACAGGCATCATCAACGCGAGCCCCGCGGCCTTGGTGGCCGGCCAGACGGCCATGCGCCCTTCGCGGTCGGTCTGGCCGTATCCACGAATCCGGCACCAGACCCACACCGTGACCATCAGGGCGACGGCGATCAGCAGGCCGGGGCCGAAGCCCGCGACGAAAAGCTCACCGATCGAGACCTCGGCGGCAACGCCATAGAGGATCATCGGGATCGAGGGCGGGATGATGACGCCGAGCTCCGCCGCGCTGGCCTGAAGCGAGGCCGCGAAGGTGACTGGATAGCCATGCCGAACCATTGCCGGGATCAGGATGGCGCCGATGGCGAAGGTCGTCGCGACGCTGGAGCCCGAGACCGCGGCGAAGATCATGCAGGTCAGGATGCAGGTGCAGGCAAGCCCACCCTGCACGCCGCCGACGAGGCTCTTGGCGAAGTCGACCAGGCGGCGCGAGATGCCGCCTTCGCCCATCAGATTGCCGGCGAGAATGAAGAACGGCACCGCCGCGAGTGGAAACTTGTCGAGGGAGGCGAAAGCCTGCTGCGCCACCAGGACGAGCGGCAGGTTGCTGTGCAGGCTAAGCCCCGCCACCGCCGCCAGGCCAACGGCCACGGCGACAGGAACAGAGAGCAGGAAGAGCGTGCACATGGTCACGAGCATGGTCGCGGTCATGAGCTGAAGTCCTTCAAACCGCGGTTTCGAGTTCTTCGCGGCGTGGATCAAAGAAATGGGCGACGACCGCGAGCATCGAAACGAGCGCACCGGCGGGGATCGCGGCATAGGCGTAGCTGATAGGGATCTCGAGGCCGGCCAGGTTCTGGAAGCGAACCCGCTCGGTCAGATCGATGCCGAACCATGCCAGGACGGCGAGCAAGATCAGCGTCGCGCCCGCAACTGCGGCCTCAAGCGCCCGCCGTGCCCGCCCCCTCAGCATCCGGTAGAGAATATCCACCGACACCAGCGAACCTGCCCGGACAGCCGCTGCGAGCCCGAGATAAGCCATCCAGATCAGGAGCACGCGGATCAGCGGCTCGGACCAGGTCGCCGGTTCGCCAAGGACGAACCGGGTCAGCACCTGGAAGAGGCCGACGCATGCGGCCGCGGCCATGGCGAAGCAGCCGAGCGTCAGCCCCACCTCGGTGACGAAGCGCTCGGCGGCGAGGATCGCCGCGACGGCCCTGTTCCTGGGCACGGTCACTTCTGGTCCTTGATGCGCGCGATGGTCGCCTCGCCGAAGCGCTTGCCGAGATCCGCAAAGGCGCCCTTCAGCAACTCCTGGAACTTGGCGGTATCGACTTTCTCGACGATCTGAAGCCCCTGCTTGCGGAGTTCCTCGACACCGGTCTTCTCAACCTTCGCGACCTCATCCTTGCAGATCGCCATCACGCGCTTGGCAGCATCGAGGAAGAGCTGCTTGTCCTCGGGCGAAAGCGCGTCGAAGGCGCGCGGCGCCATCACGAAGCCGACGGGTGTGAAGGCATGGTTGGTGACCGTGAGATACTTCTGAACCTGTCCGAACTTGTTGTTCAGGATCGCGCCGATCGGGTTCTCCTGGCCATCGACGACGCCTTGCTGCAGGGCGGTGAACACTTCCGGCAACGCCATCGGCGTCGGCAGCGCGCCGAGCGCCCGCCAGACCTGCAGGTGGATCTGGTTCTCCTGCGTGCGGATCTTCAACGCCTTCACGTCCTCGGGACCGTTGACGGGCCGCTTGCTGTTAGTGAGCTGGCGAAACCCGATGCCGCCGAAAGCCAGGCCTTGCAGCCCCTTCGCCTTGAACTTCGCCAGTATCTCTTGGCCGATCGGGCCATCGAGCACAGCTTGCGCATGGTCGAAATCGCGGAACAGGAATGGGATGTCGAAGACCTGAACCTCGGGCACGAAATTGGCGATGACCGATGTCGAAGGAACCGTCAGGTCGACGGTGCCGATCTGGAGCCCTTCCAGCACCTCGCGGTCGCCACCCAGCGCGCCGCCGGGATGCAGGCGGATCTCGATGCGGCCGTTGGTCTTCGCCTTGATCTCCTCGGCGAAGGCCGTCATCGCGATGCCTTCCGGCGCCGTGGCGCGGCCGACGAAGGCCAGGTTCAGCACTTTGGGCTGCTGGGCGAAGGCCGTGCCTGTCGTGGCCAGGACGGCAGCGCCGAGAACGGCAACACTCAGAAGCGACAGAATTCTCATGATGGTTCCTCCCTGCATTACGGCGGTTCTGGCCGCCTCTATCTCAATCGATGACCCAGTGCCGCGTGACATAGGGCGATAGTCGTTCCGGCGTGAGATCGAGACCGAGGCCGGGGGCATCGGGCACGGCGACGGCGCCGTCGCCATCCAGCGGATGATCGCCGAATGCGGTTCGAAGCGGATTCTCCGAAGGATCGTACTCGAACAGGGGCCAGCGCAGGCGGCCGCGCCGTTCCGGGAGGCAAGCGGCGAAATGCAGAGAGGCCTGGAAATTGACGATCGAGCCCCAGACATGTGGGATGACGGCGACCTCGAAGGCATCGCAGAGCGCGGCGATGCGCATCGCCTCGCTCAGGCCGCCGCATAGGCCGAGGTCCGGCTGGATGAAATCGAATACGCCGGCAGCCAGATAATCGCGGAAGGCGCGCAGGCCGAAGAGCGCTTCGCCGCCCGCCAGCGCCGTCGGGAAGCCGGCGGCGAGCCGCCGATAGCCCGGCAAATCATCGTGGCTGATCGGCTCCTCGAGCCATACGAGATCGTGCTCGGCCAGCCGGGCCGCGATCGCGCGGGCACCTTCGACGCTGAAACCCTCGTTGAGATCCACCATGAACGGCATCGCATCACCGATGCGCGCGCGGATGCGCCTGGCGGTCGCTCCGTCCTGGGCCGGATCGGTGCCCATCCGGACCTTGATCGCGCGAAAGCCCGCAGCCAGGTACCCGTCGATATCGGCATCGAAATCCCGATATGGGTCAGCGCCCGGCTTCATGAACGGGCCGCTGACATAGGCGGTCACGCGATCGCGCAGGGCTCCTCCGAGCAGCGCATGGACCGGCCTGTCGGCGATGAGGCCCGCAAGGTCCCAGAGTGCGACATCCAGCCCGCCGAGAGCCATAGTCGAGATGCCGCGCCGGTCGTAACCGAGCCGACCGGCCATTGCATGCCACGACGCCCGTGGCGTGGTTGCATCGCGTCCGAGCAGAACCGACGCGAAGTGATCCTGCGCCAGGGCACTCGCAGCCCCCGGATAAGCCCAGCTCTCGCCCCAACCGGAAAGACCGCTATCGCTGGTAACCCGGAACAGCAAGGCGCCACGCCGATCGAACATCTGGCGCGAATTGCCGACGGTCTCGCTGAGCTTGGCCGATAGCTCGAAACCTTCGACGCGAATGATACGGGGCGGTGTGGACAGCATGTTTGGCGGGCGGTTTCCAGAGTGAGCGCCACACAAAGCATCTTTGCCAATCTCAATCCAATTGGATTATCGAGGGGCAAATTGATTTGATTTTCAAATGTGAGTTTGCCGAATGCGGTTCACCCTTGCACAGATCGAGGCTTTCTATTGGACGGCACGACTCGGATCGCTCGGCCGAGCCGCCAGCCATCTTCATCTTGCGCAGCCCACGGTTTCGCTGCGGCTCCGGGATCTCGAGAATGCTTTGAGAATCAGGCTCTTCGAGCGCAGCGGACGAGGCCTCACACCAACGGCAGAAGGACTCGCGCTGATGCCTCGCGCGACGGTCCTGATCGAGGAAGCCGACCGCATCTCTCTTCAGGCCGATCCGGCCGCCGTGACAGGCAATATTCGCGTGGGTTTCGCTGAGGGGTTCGCCGTTACTGGCCTACCGGCACTGCTCGAAACCGTTCGCAGCGACTATCCGCTACTAAAGGCCGAGTATGTCGTGGCCATCAGCTACGAGCTGGAGCGCGAGCTGAACGAGAGGCATCTCGATCTCGCGATTCTGGTGAACCCGATCGGCCGGCCGGGAATGAAGCTCGTCCCACTCGGCGTCCAGGACACCGCATGGGCGGCGCCGCGATCGTGGAATATAGGGTCGACGGCTGGGCCGGCCGATCTCTGCCACCTTCCGATCGTCAGCAATCCGCCGCGTTCCGCCATGTTCAGACAGATCAAGGACTGGTTCGCGACCGCAGGCCTCGAGCCCGCCCGGCTCGACATCTGCAGCAGCGTCGCGGTGATCGGTCACCTCGTCTCGTCCGGCGCTGCGCTGGGGGTGCTTCCAGTGCGGATGATCGAACCGGAGGCCGCAGCCGGTCGTATCACCATGATCCGGCCGATGCCCGAGCTCAATCATGGGCGCGTCTATGCGAGCTACCCGGAAGGTGGGCTCACAGCACCTGTCAACGCGATGTTGAAGTCGATCCAGAAGACGCTAGCCGAACTGAACTATCTGAAAGTCATTGGCTGAGGGACGCCAGAAGCCGAAGCAAGGTGTGACCGAGGAGCGGACATCGGCTCCCTGAGTTCGGCCCTGCTGAATGCGAGCACTCACTTGTCGGTACTGCAGCCGAGAAATCCCGGCGCGACGACTGCCCGTCGCGCCGGACCGGTTACAGATCTGTTTGCTCGGACAGGAGCAGGGCATCATCAACCTCAATGCCGAGGTAGCGCTCGGTGCTTTCGAGTTTGGAATGCCCCAGAAGCAACTGACAGGCCTGCAGGTTTCCCGCGCGCTTGTAGATCAAGACCACTTTCGTCCGCCGCGGCCTGTGCGTCCCGTGGAGCGCGGGATCCAGGCCAATCAAAGCAACCCAGCCATCGAGCAAGCGCCCATATTGGCGAGTGGTTACATGGTCGCCAGGCCGACTGCGGCTGGGGAAGAGCCAGTCGCCTTTCTCGCCCGGTCGCTTCCTGAGCCAGGCTGTGAGTGCCTCTCGGTCGAATCCGTCAGCTCGAACGGCACCGGCCGGCGGGTCTTCTGCTGGATGATCGATGTCCTCAACCTAACGGTTCCGCCAAGCACGACGTCGCCCACTCGCAACCGCACGAGATCACAGCCACGCAGCTTGCTGTCGATCGCGAGATTGAACATCGCAAGGTCTCGCACACGCCGATCATGCTGCAGCCGCGTGCGTATGGCCCAGATGTGGCGCGGCTTCGGCGGCGGCTTCGGGCCGATGATACGCCCGGTGTTCCAAGCCGGTCGCTGATGGAGCGGTCGAGTTTCGACAAGCATGACGCATCCTCCATCGGGATGCCGCATCTGAGGCCTGTATACGTCCTTCGCTGTTCGCGCCGAGCCAGTTGCAGACATTCGAGACCCGCCTGGAAGCGGACTTTCGAGGTCTCCGGCTCGTGAGCCGGGAGCTAACTGATACGCCAATATGCCATGACGTTGTATTGAGCTGGCGGGAGGCTGAGTGCACTCCGGATGTTGCCGCGGATTTCGCGGTAGGCTTGGAGTTCGCAGGCCGCCCAGACGAACAGTTGGCTGACATCACGCGTCTCCAGCCGACGATAAGCGTCCAGCAGTGCCGAACCAGGTCGCGCGCTTCCTCGGTGGAGCCAGTAGAGCGTCACGCCGTGCGGTCTTGCTATCGAAACCTCTTCGGACATCTGCGGGATTTCGATCAGCGCACGCCCCTTGGCGTCCGACGGCAGGTTCTCGAGAATGCGAGCAATCGTGGGCAAGGCCGTTTCGTCCCCGCAGAAGAGGTATTCGCCGGCATCTGCAACCGCCCCACCAAAAGGACCGGAAATGCCTAGCGTCCAACCAGGCCGCGCATCGATCGCGAATGCCGTGCCTGGTCCGGCACGACCGTGCAGAACGAAATCAATGTCGAGCTCGGCCGCGCGGGTATCGACGCTACGAACAGTATAGGCGCGGAGGTTCGGCCATGCCTCGGGGATCGTCGTTGCGCCTTGACCAGCGTCCGGCAGATGCAATCGAACGTGCAGATCCGACATCGTATCGAAACGCTCGAAGCTCTTGCCCTTCAGAGTCAGACGGCGGAGCGACGGTGTCAGATCCTGAATGCGGACGACCCGCGCGGTCGTTATCTCGTCGCGCTCAGTGCCTGGTCGAATGGTCACGGTGCTCGTCTCAGCAGCCAGATCAGATACGGCCCGGCCACGAAGCCAGCCAGGATCCCGGCGGGTATCTCCCAGGGGAACAGCAGGTTCCGGCCGAGCCAGTCTGCCATCGTCAAGATGGTGGCACCGAGCAACACTGCAGCGAGCAGCTGAGACGAGACGCGCCCGAAGCCCATCGCCCGCGCCAAATGGGGTGCCATGACGCCCACGAAGCTGAGAGGGCCGACAAGAATGGTCGCGGCGGCCGCCAGCGATGCGGCGAGCGCGAGAAGCGACACGCGGCTGACGGCGAGAGACACCCCCAACGATTTCGCGGTCGAGCCACCCAGCGGCAAGAGTTCCAGCCAGCGCAGCACGAGTGGGGACAATGTCAGCAGGACGAGCGCGACGACGAACGCCCTTTTCGCTTCCCCGGCGCCTATGCGATAGGTGGAACCGGCCATCCAGCTCAGGGCGGAGACAGCTCTAGGGTCACCGGATACCACCAGTAACGCAACGATTGCGCTGAGCAGCGCGCCGAGAGCGACGCCCGTGAGAAGCAGGCGTTCGGGGGCGAAGGCATGCTTGCGCGCCGAGGCCAGCATCGCGATCAGCGCAAGCCCCGCGCCGATGCCGGCGCAAAGCAACTGTATGTTCCGTGATCCCCCGGCAGGAAGGTATGCCGCGATGATCGCCCCCAGGGCCGCTGCCGAGCTCACTCCGAGCACCTCTGGACCCGCCAGCGGGTTGCCCATCAGGCGTTGCGTGATCAATCCTGCGGCTCCCAGCATGGCGCCGGCACAGAATGCGGCAGCGACGCGCGGCATTCGCAGCCGTAGGGAAAAAGGATCGCTGCCGAGACCCCAGATCCAGCCGCCTTCGCCACGACCCAGCACCAACGCGACGGCCACGGCGACAACGGCAAGCGCGATCAGGGTGACCATCAGATGCGCGGGCGACGCCGGTCTCCGGGCATTCCCGGTGAAGTCCACCTGCCGTATGTCGAGTGCCTTGCGGCGGCGGGCGAGCTCAAGCAGCAGGACGGCACCGAGCAGCGCCGTAGCAATGCCCGTCGGCAGCCTCTCCCCCCGGGAGCCGGCAAGCCATTGAACCGCCTGGTCGGCGAGGCAGAGCAAGGCTGCGCCAGACAGCAGGGACCATAGCAACTTTCCTTTCGGGCTTCGCCCGCCCGCCACCCTGGCCGTGAGCGGGGCGGCAAGTCCGACGAAGCCGATCGTGCCAACCGCACTGACCGCGACGGCGCTGAGGCCGACCGCGATCAGCAAGGCCAGCAGCCTTGTCCGTCGGGAGGATGTGCCGAGGCTGCCAGCTCCGGCGTCACCCAGATCGAGTAGCGCCAGCGGCCGGCTGATCAGAAGGCTTGCGAGGATGGCGATCGCCACACGCGGCAGGAGATAGATCGCAGCGGACCAGTCGTTCTGGGCGAGCGAGCCCGATCCCCAGATGAAGACCGATGTCAGGTAGTCAAAATTGAAGATCGCCAGGATAGCGGAGAAGCTGCCGCAGACGACATTCACGACCAGGCCCGCCAGCACGACCGAAAGCGGCGAGAGACGGTCGTTAGCCAGTCCGAACACGAGCAGCGCGCCGACGAAGGCGCCAGCGAGCGCGACGATCTCGCGCCCCAGCGGCAGTGCCGCCGGAATGAACAGGCTCGCAGTCAGAACAGCCAGATAGGCCGAGGCGGATACGCCCAGCGTTGTCGGTTCGGCCAGCGGGTTCTGCAAGGCTTGCTGGAAAAGAGCGCCGGCGAGGCCCAGCGCCGCTCCGGCCAGAAGCGATACCACCAGCCTTGGCAGGAAACTGTAGTGAACCAGCATCTGCCGCATGTCGGCAGCATCGGGGTTCCAGAACGCGCGCAGCCAAAGTGCAGGAGGCAGGCGCTCGGAAAGACCAACGAGAGCCAAGCCTGCAGCAGCAACGAGCAGCGCGCCGAGAAGCACCCCACCGAAGGCACTTCGTCGCGTGGCGTGCTGCGATTGAGCGACGTTAGTCATAGCGGCATCGGCTCAACTGTGCAGCGAGAAGGCGCGCAAAGCGCATGGCCGACGGCACAGCGCCGAAACCCCAGATGGCCGGAAGCGCTGCGACACGATTGTTCTGCACGAATGGCAAGGATCGCCAGAACGGACCGTCCGGCGGCGATACCGCACCGGCGCCACCGGAGCTGATCGAAACCAGCATTGCGTGTGGTGACGAGGCGAGCTTCTCCAGGCCGATCGATTGGGTGCCGTAGGCGTTGGTGGACGCCTGCCAGGCATTCTCAAGCCCCAATGCATCGAGGATGCCCTGGAAGAGGCTGTTGCGGCCGAAGACGACGGCGTGGCGCGCATCGACGATACGGACGACGAAGACTGGTGCCGGCTTGCGGCAAAGATCCGCGCGAAGGCGGGCCAGCTCGATCTCGGTGCGATCCAGGTAGCTTCTCGCAGCATCTTCGATGCCGATTGCCCCGGCGAGTGCGAGCGTCTGCTCGCGTGCACGTTGCAACGCTCCCGAAGGAGCCGGGAAAATCCCGAGGGAAAGTACGGGCGCGATAGGTTCGACCAGATGCCTGAGGGATTCGAGCGCGGGTGTGCTGACGATGAGATCGGGTTTGATCCGATGCAGACGCTCGAGGCTCGGTTCCGTGTGAACGCCGAGATCGAGCGTCGAATCCGGCAGGGGCGGCGCGACCACGAGATTCTGGTATCCGGAACGCTCGACGATCGCGATCGGCGGGTGGCCGATCGCGATCAGGGTTTCCGCCCAGCCCCAGTCCAGCGCCACGACGCGAGGCGAAACCACCGCCGCAAGCGCCCGGTCGGCGCCTGCGAGCGTCCCCGCCAGCGTTGCGAGCCATGCGCGCCGCGTCAGCGCGCATGGCGTTGCTGTGGTCCGACCGCTCAAGGCGTTACCAGGTCACCCTGAGCGTGCCCGTCACGGTCCGTCCGCTCCCCCACGAGCAATAGCCGGTCGAGCAGACATAGTACTGCTCGTCGAAGAGGTTGGTCGCATTCACGGAGACCTTCCAACCCTTCAATTCGGGACGGAGTTCGCCAAGGTCGTAGCGCACGGCAGCGTCGACCAGCGTGTAGGCCGGGTTCTTGATGGTGTTCAGCGTGTCGCCGAATGTCGGCCCGACATAGCGGACACCAGCTGCCAGGCCGAGGCCGCGGAAAGATCCGCTCTGGACGGTGTAGTCCACCCATAGCGACGCCATCTGCTCCGGGATCTGCGTCGGCCGCTTGCCCAGATCGGTCGCATTGCTCTTGGTGACCTCGACATCCTGGTAGGTGACGCTGCCATGCAGGCTCAGCCCTTCCGCGAGGCTGGCGACGGCTTCGAACTCGATGCCGCGGGAGCGCACCTCACCGGTCTGGATGCGATAGACGATATTGTTCGGATCGGTCGTCGAGACGTTCTGCTGCCGCAGATCGAAGAGCGAGACCGTGGCGAAGCTGTTCCAGCCCGTGGGCTGGTATTTGAGCCCCACCTCGTATTGCTCGCCTGTCGTCGGCTCGAAGGGCTGCGATCCTCGCGCCGGAGAGGTGGTTCCGGCGAGCGGCTGGAACGAGGTCGAGTAGCTGACATAAGGTGCCAGGCCATTGTCGAACAGATAGGTCAGGCCGGCACGCCCGGTGAAGGCGCGGTCGTCCTGGCGCGTCGTCACACTGGTCAGGCGATTGAGCGTTTCGCTCTTGGCTCGGTCATGCCTTCCACCGAGCGTCAGGACGAGCTTGTCCCAGAGCTTGATCTGATCCTGGACGTAGAAGCCGTACTGATCTTGGATCTGGCGCTGTCTCTGGGCAAAGGTGAAAGGCTCCGCGATCGGCACATTGTAGACCGGATTGGTAATGTTGAGCGCCGGCGCCACACCGAGCTGATTGGAGTTCGCCGAGTTCCAGTGCTGATAGTCGAAGCCAAACAGCAGCTGATGGCGGCTCGGGCCGAGATCGACGTTGAACTGCGCCTGGTTGTCGATCGTCAGCGCATCAAGGTTCTCCTTAACCAGGCCGGCCGTGCGCGGCAGCAGCGTGGTTCCGGGGGTCACCGCGCCCAGGCCGTACACGGAGTGGTAGTCCAGCGAGAGCTGGCCGTAGCGAAGGCTCTGGCGAACGATCACATCGTCCGTGAACTTGTGCTCGAAGCGGTATCCGAAGGCGTATTGCTCCTGCTTGAAGCGATCGAATGAAGGGTCGCCGGTCGAGATGCGCGTCGGCCTGGTTCCCGGCGCCGTATAGTAGAAATTGTAGCCGTTGACGTCGTTCAGAATCTCGCCCTGCAGCGTCAGCGTCGTCGCATCCGTCGGCTTCCAGGTGAAGGATGGAGCGAGGTAAAGCCGATCATCGGGAAGCGCGCTGGACTGCAGGTTGTCGCTGGAACGTGCCAGACCAACGATCCGATAGAGATAGCGGGTGTCGCCGTTGATCGGACCGCCGATATCGAAGGCGCCTTGCAGCTTGTCCTGCGTGCCGCCCTGCAGCACGATCTCGCGGATCGGCTCGGCGGTCGGCCTCTTGCTGACACGGTCGACGATGCCGCCAGGCGCGTTCTGCCCGTAGAGCACCGAAGTCGGCCCGCGCAGCACGTCGATGCGCTGCAGGCCGAACGGCTCTGTCCGGAAGTAGCTGTAGCTGCGGCCGGGCTGGCGCAGGCCGTCGCGATAGTCACCCGTGATGTATTCGTTGAACCCGCGAATGAAGAGCTGGTCGTAGCGGCCGTCAGCACCACCGGGCTCGGTCGATACGCCGGGCGTATATCTGACGGCTTCGGCGACGCTCTGGACATTGCGCGCGTCCATTTGCTGGCGCGTCACGACCGATATCGACTGCGGAACCTCAACCAGTGGCGTTTCGGTCTTCGTGCCAGCCATCGTACGCGTCGCAACGAAGCCATTGGTACCATCCGGCGTTCCATGAACATCGATCGTATCCAATGCGATCGCGCCATTCGGCCCCGCTCCGCCGCCAGCGCCGCCGACGCGCTCGACGATAACGATCCCGGGCGACTGGAAGCGATATCGCAGCCCGGTACCCGCGAGCAGAGCCGAGAGAGCCGCCTCATTCGACATTGAGCCCGAAACGCCAGGTGTGCGCAGATTGGCCGCGACCGCCGGAGTGAAGCTGATCTGCACCCCCGCCTGCCTGCCATATTCGACCAGCTTTGCCGGAAGAGGCCCTGCGGCGACGGCAAATCGACGCTGGGCAGCCGATTGGGCGAAGGCTGGCTGCGTAGCCATCAACGGCACAGATGCGACCAGGGACGCGGCAAGACCACCTTCCAACAACCGGCGCTTGAACGACGCCCTACCCAGAACCGGCATTCCCACGATCTCCTATCGCTCGCAGCGTTGCCGCCCGCGCCGCGGCGGCGGCGACGAGTGGCTCGGAGTCAAAGACGGAATGCCCGGTCGGATTTCTCCTGACGCCTGCAACTTTTTTCGCAGCCGGATCAGATCGTCGTCAGGACGGTGAACCAGGGCGATATCTGACGTACCTTGCCGCCATAGGGAGCGACGGCGGCAGCCAGTGCCGCTCCGGGGTCCGACAGGTCAAAGAGCCCGCTAACCGGGGCCCGGGCCAGCGACGCCTGCGGAATGAGGATGCGTCCGCGATGCCAACGCGCAATCTCCGCAACGATCGTGGCGACATCCTCGCGATCTGCCACGAGCAATCGCTCACGCCACGCCGCGATCTGGGTCTTGTCGCGTTGTCCGCGGCGCAGTTGGTCGGGTTGTGGCCCCAGCGAGACCCATTCGCCATCAGTGAGATCGAACGGGGCGCCGACCGCAGGGCCCAACGTCACGGCGATTTTCCCTCGCTCCACTGCCGCGAGGCTCCACTCCCCTTCGCATCGTATCTCGAATGTCCCGGCGTCGGCCTTGGCAGAGAGCTTGCCTGCTTGCGCAAGGAATGCGCGCCCCCCGTCCGAAACGGCCTCGCAAAGCGCCATGCCCTCCCGCAGGGCGATGCGTCGCTCCGACGGAGAAAAAGCGATGTCCACCGCGCTGTCTGGTCCGAGAGTCAGCCACGAGCCATCCGGCAGCGCGATCCGCCGGATCTCGCCGGTTCCGGTTGTTTCGTCAGAACGCCACCGATCGACGAGGCCGGATCCCTGAAAGACAAACCCGCCCGCCGCAATCGCCGCCAGTCCGGCAACGACCTGCCGGCGCGACAATGGCCGGCGCCGCTTTGAAAGGTCGATGGCTTGGCCCGTGACGCGATAAACCCGCTTCGCCTCGTTCCACGCTGCGAGATGCCGCGGGCTCCGTTCGCAGAAATCGCGGACCGCATCGCGAGCGCGAGCGTCGGACTCGGCTGCCTGCCAGGCCAGAAGCAGTGCCATCGCCTCGTTCCAAAGCTCGTCCTCGTCCGGAACCGACGTCATCCCGTGAATCCAATGTGCCCGCGCGGGTGGGGCACCTCATACTACGAGACGATCTTCGGTCCGAATTTTCTCATGGATTTCGACCGAAGGTTTCGGCCGGCCGCCTCAGCGCAGCTCGGCGGCACGCAGCGCATCGCGCACGGCCACATAACCTTGAAGCACGAGCCGCCCGGCATGAGCCGTCGACATCCCGAGGCGACCAGCAATATCGGCCAATGTCAGCTCGCCGAGCCTGTGGAGGACAAAGGCGGCCCTTGTTCGTTCGGGCAGAGCCGCGAGAACGCGGAGCGTCAACGCCAGCGCTTCGCGATCGAGCAGCGCAGCCTCGGCGGAGGGAGACGGGTCAGCCATCGCAAAAAGATCGACCTCGTCCAGCGACTGCAGGTGGCGATCGGCACGGCAGCTATCGATCGCCAGGTTGCGGGCGATCCTCGTCAAATACGCCTTCTGATCCCGCGCCGACGCACCGCGATCGATCAGATTGACGAAAGCGTCGTGGACGAGCTCCTCGGTCGTGGCCCGATTGCGCACGAAACGCTGGACCAGCCGCGTGAGCCGGCTCTTCTCGGATACATAAAGACCGGCGAAATCGGTCGTGGGGGCGGACATTCGGCGCTCGCTATTCGAGATCGCCCTCGCATAAGCGACGGTTGATCACGACTAGCGGAGCGAGCATTCTCATGCAATCGCAATGATTTAGACGGATTCTAAGGCTGCAGGCGCGAGACTTTCGCGCTGCTCCGTTTCCTTGGAACCGAAGAGGTGAAGAGGCGTGGGGATCGAGATCCAGACACAACGCCTGACGCTGCGGCCCTGGGGTTGCGAGGATATCGAGCAACTGACCCTGGGCTTGAACGACCTCAGGGTCGCGAGATGGCTCGCATTCGTGCCACACCCTTATACGAGGTCTGACGCAGAAGGTTGGATCGCCCGATGCCGAGGGCTCGTGGAGGCTGACACTCGGCCAGGCGCCTACGAATTCGCGATCGAACTCAAGACCGAGAACGTGGTGATCGGAGGGGTCAGTCTCAACAAGATCGACTGGAACGGCGGAACCGCAGGCGGCGGCATCTGGATTGCCTCCCCACATCAGGGACGCGGCTTCGGACGAGAGGCATTCGAGGCAAAGATCGAATTCGCTTTTGGCGATCTCGGGCTGACGTCGTTGATCAACGGCTATTTCGAGGGGAACGACGCGTCCTGGGTAATGCAGTGGAAGCTCGGATATCGGCATGTCGCCGATGTCGTCAGCCATTGCCTTGCCGATGGGAGGCAGACCGTCGAACACGTCACCCGGTTGCTGCATGAAGATTGGAAGGCTCGCGAAAAGCGTTCGGGGTGAGATCATCGAAACGGCTGTGAATCCAGCGAAGCGCTTCGCTGGGAGCAAGGGCCGAAGACCGAGCACAGGCAGCGTCGGCTACGCCGTCTCCAGATATTGCTTTACCTTGACCCTGTTCTCGTAGGGCGCACCGATCCTCAGCGACACAGAGAACGTTGGCGCCCTCGCCATCCCGTCCCTGTCAACCTCAAGGGCCACGAGAAACAGGCGCGGGTGACTCTTCTTGATCGTCCACTGAAGACCGCCGCCACCCATCGGATATTGGTCTGCCGGCGTCATGTTCTCGTCGTGGCGCGTTACGGGCAGAACCTTCGCGATGCGCCTTTCGCCGATCATCGGAACGGAACGCAGCGCGCGCTCCTGCATTTCCCGATAGCCACCGAGCCCATAGTTATCCAGTACGTCCTTGTGCACACGAATGCGCGCCTCATCCGCGGCTTTCGTCCGTGCTGGAAGGCCCGCCCGACCGCCAGATCGCAGGGTCGTACCGCCGAATTCAAAGTCGTCCGGTTTCAAGGGCTCCTTCAGCAGAATGATCCAATAGCCCATCGCCAGGCGCCCCGGCGCATAACCCAAGTTCCGCTCAACCTCCGCCGCAGGACGCGGGCCAATCCAATTGAGCGTCGTCACATCGCCGGAGAAGCGGCTTTGCTGGCCAAGAGTGAGCATGGGTATCCGACAGGCAGCGTGGATCTTCCACGACATCCTGACCGCGAAACCGGACCCATATCAATTCCCGAGAGCGGACTCGCACGCCGACCGTCAGCGGAATGGCGATTCGCGCCATAGCGGACATCCGACCACCGCCGAAAAGCGGACATACATCCCCCGACGTTGCCGCAGACAAGCGAAAAACTCACTCTAAAACAGTTCTAAATCATTGTCATTGCAGGGAAATATTTGATCCGCTATTCACGGGCATCCTGATGCTGAAGGCACTGATCGTGACCCGATGCGTCCCGAAGCACCGTATTCGCCCTGGCCATGTCGCACCCCCAACCTTCCCGAGATGGCGATCAGAAGCGGACTAGAACAAGTCGAGCAGCATCGCGCAGCGGGTTCCTCATGCGTTTCACGCCCGTTCTGAGGATTCCATGAGTTGGGATCTGCAGGACCTGTTCGTCCGCTATGCTCGCGACATCAACCGGTTCCTGCGCAGGCGCGGGCACAGCCCGGAAACCGCTGAGGATCTCACGCAGGACACCTTCGTGCGGGTGCTGGCAGCCCCACCTCCGGAAGCAAGCCTCAACCACAACCCCCGGGCCTATCTCTACCAAGTCTCGCGCAACCTCAGCATTAACCGCCATCGGCGCGACAGCATCGTCGCCTTTAGCGATCTCTCGACCGAAGAAGCCGCGAAGGTCGCGGATCCTGCTCCGCTGGCTGATCGAATCGTCTATTCGCGTCAATGCCTGATGCAAACGCAGCGGGCGCTTTCGGAACTGCCCGAACGGACCCGTATTGCGTTCGAGATGCATCGGATCGGCGACTATACGATCGCCGAGGTCGCTCGGCATTTGGGATTGTCGAATGCCAGGACCTGGGGCCTGATCCACGAGGCGTATCGGCATCTGCTGAAGCAGGTCGACGAGCTTTGAACTCTTCGCTGCTCAGGCGAATTTTTCTGCCGCTCATTTGTTATAGACGATAGGCGCGTGTCGTCGGCCTTCGGTGGCGGCGCGCCGAAGGACGGCAGATGAGCGAAACGGAACAAGATCAGGACAGGCTGACCGATGAGGCCATCGACCTCGTGATCCGCCTCCAAAACGACCCCGGCAATCCGGTGGCAGGCGAGATGATCCGCTCATGGCGCACACGCAGCCCGGAGCACGAGAGGATATGGGCGCGCGTGGCCAAGCTCCACGGAGCCGCGGGCAAGATACTCGCCGAGCGCCAAAACGCCGAACGCGACCAGGGGCATGAGCCAAGCCGGAGGCTCTTGCTCATCGGCGGCGCGATTGGCCTTGGCGCCCTCGGTGCCGGCTACACGACCCTGCCCGAGATCCTGCTGCGCAGCCGCGCCGATCACACGACCGGCAAAGGCGAGACTCGCGCGCTCTCGCTTCCCGACGGCACGAATGTGGCGCTCGGACCGGACAGTGCACTTGCGGTGGACTACAGCGATGTCCGCCGCCGGGTCGAGCTCCTGCAGGGCATGGCCTTCTTCGAGGTGACGCGCGAGCCCGCACGGCCCTTCGTCGTGGCCGCGGGCGATCTGGCGGCCACCGCACTGGGAACGGCCTATGACGTGTCCAGCGATGCCGGCATCGTCCAGGTTGCCGTCGATCACGGCGTCGTGGAGACGGTCGTTCCGGGCGCCGTATCGTCCGCCCGCCTGAAGCTCGAAGCCGGCGACTGGATGAGCTTCGACCCAAGCTTGCGCAAGGTCGAGCGCGGCAGGCTGGAGGCCGGACAGGTCGGAGCCTGGCGGGACAAGCTGATCATCGCCGAAAAGGAGAGCGTCGCGGCGCTAGTCGCCCGGATCGGCCGGTGGATTCCGGGACGCATCATCATGGCCGATCCCTTCATCGCATCGCAGCGCGTCAGCGGGCTGTTCGATTTGAACGATCCGATCCGCGCGCTCGAGGCGGTCGTTCATCCGGCGGGTGCGCGGGTGCGCCAGATCTCCTCTTTCATCACGATCATCTCCCCTCTCTGAAAATTTTCGCCGCGACAGTGAAAATCCCGCTCCCCCGATTGTAACAGTGATGGGGCTGGCACGATCCACCAGATCAAGCGCCGCAAGCCCCATGACGTTCAAAGGTGGAGTCGTCTGGGATGGGGTTCGAGGCTGGAGTGTCCGCCGCCGCGGCGAGGCGGAGGAAGTCGCTGATCGCGACGCTTATGATGACGGCGATCGTCACCGGTGTCGTCACGGTCGATAACGCCGCCAGGGCGCAGAGCGCGACGCAGTCGTCGTTCGACATCCCGGCCGGGCCGCTGAACCGAGCTCTGACGGCTTTCGGCCGCCAGGCGGGGCTCCAGGTCACCTATCTGGCGAGTGCCGCCGCCGGAAAGATGTCGCCGGGCCTTTCGGGTCCTGCGACGCGTGAACAGGCGATCGCCCGCATCCTCCAGGGCACGGGCTTGTCCTATCGCTTCACCAACGCCACCACCGTCGCGATCTCGCCGCCGGGCGCGGTCTCCGGCGCGGCGACTGCCGACGGCTCGGTGCTTCTCGACACGATCGACGTCCAGGCGCGCAACGAGAGCGCCTGGGGGCCGGTCGACGGCGTGGTGGCGCATCGCAGCGCCTCCTCGACCAAGACCGACACCGCGTTGCTGGAGACGCCGCAATCCGTGTCCGTCGTCACCGCGGCGCAGGTCGCCCAGCAAGGCACCCAGACCATCGGCGAGGCGCTGCGCTATACGCCGGGCGCCTATAGCGACATCTATGGGACCAATACGACGCGCGACCTGATCCGCATCCGCGGCTTCTCCCCGAAATTCTATCAGGACGGCCTGGTCCTGCCCTATGGTATCGGATCGCAGGGCACCCAGGCGGAGCCTTTTGGCCTAGAGCGCATCGAGGTGCTACGCGGGCCTTCATCCGTGCTCTACGGTCAGAACCCGCCGGGCGGCATCGTCAATATGGTCAGCAAGCGTCCGCTCGACGAGGCGCGCCGCGAGGTCTTCGTCCAGGGCGGAAACTTCAGTCGGCTGCAGGCGGGCTTCGACGTCACCGGCCCGGCTACCGCCGACAAGAGCCTGCTCTACCGAGTCGTCGGGATGGGCCGCAACAGCGGCACGCAAGTCGATTTCGCCGACAATGATCGCTACTATTTCGCACCGAGCTTCACTTGGCGGCCGTCCGGCGCGACGTCGCTGACGGTCCTGGCCTCGATCCAGCGCGATCGGACGGGCATCGCCGATCAGTATTTCCCGGCAGCCGGCACGCTCTACGGCAATCCGAACGGCCGCATCCGGACGAGCACCAATATCGGCGAGCCGGGGCTCGACAAGCTCGACCGCAAGATGACCACGATCGGGTACGAATTCACGCACGCCTTCAGCAACAATCTCAGCTTCCGCCAGAATGCCGGCTACAATTACGCCGAGGTCTACAACGCCTCGACCTACACGACCGGGATTCTCGCCGATAATCGCACGATCACGCGTCGCTTCAGCACGATCGACCGCACGCTGCGCTATTTCTCGATCGACAACCAGCTGCTGGCGAAGATCGAGACCGGGCCGCTGCGGCATGAAATCCTGCTCGGCCTCGACCATCGCAACTCGAGCGAGCTCGCTCTGAACGGCGGTGTGACCTCCGCGCCGAACCTGAACATCTTCGCGCCGGTCTATGGCCGGCCGTTCAACGCCTTCGCCTACAACCAGAACTATCGCGACTTCGTCCGGCAGACCGGTGTCTATGCGCAGGACCAGATCCGCCTCGACAATTGGCTGTTGACCCTGAGCGGGCGGCAGGACTGGTCGAAGACCGGCCGCAACAGCTATTTCCCGACCCGATCGAAGACCGAGGCTGACGACCGTGCCTTCACCGGGCGCGTCGGGCTGACCTATCTCTTCGACAACGGCCTGGCCCCCTATGTCAGCTATTCGACCTCCTTCGAGCCCGTGACCGGCTCGACATCGCCGGCCCGCGGCGCGGAAGCCTTCAAGCCGACTGAAGGCGAGCAGTTCGAGGCCGGGTTGAAGTACCAGCCGAGCTGGTTCGACGGTCTCTTCACCGCCGCGGTCTTCGACCTGCGCCAGACCAATGTCTCGACGACCGATCCGCTGGATACCCGCTATAGCGTCCAGACCGGCGAGGTCCGCGCACGCGGCTTCGAGTTCGAGGCGCGCGCGAACATCACCTCGTCGCTCAGCATTATCGGCTCCTATTCCTACACCGATACCGAGATCACCAAGAGCAACGTCGCCGCGCAGCTCGGGCGTGAACTGCCCTCGACGCCGAAGGACCAGGCCAGCCTCTGGGCGCAATACGCCTTCAAGGAGGGGCCGTTCAACGGCCTCTCCCTGGCTGGGGGTGTCCGCTATATCGGGCCGACCTATGGCGATGCCGTCAATCTCTGGCGCGTGCCGGGCTATACGCTGGTCGACGCCTCACTGACGCTCGATCTGGGCCGAATCTGGCAGCCGGCCAAGGGCGCCACCTTCCAGGTCAACGCCAACAACCTCTTTGACAAGGAGGTCGTGAACGTCTGCTTCAACGCCTATAGTTGCATGGTCGGCCAGCGGCGCACGGTGCTGGCGACGCTGCGCTATCAGTGGTGAGGCGCGGCATGCCGACCCGCCGCGGCGCCATGCTGGGGCTGGCAGCGGGCGGCCTCGCGGCTAGCCTGGGCAGCCGGGCGCTCGCCCGATCGGCAGACGAGCCCGCGCGCGTCGCCTGCACCGACTGGACAGGCTCAGAGACGTTGCTCGCGCTCGGCATCGTGCCCGCGGGCGTGATCGACCGGGTGGGTTATGGCCGCATGATGGTGGAGCCGGCGCTGCCGGCTTCGGTGGCCGAACTCGGGGCGGGCTGGGCGCCGAATGTCGAGATGCTGCAGCATTTGCAGCCCGACGCCATTCTGATCCCGCAATGGTCGGTCAGACAGCCCCAGCTCGCGCGAATTGCTCCGATCGTCATTCTACAGAACCGGAGCGAGAAGCTCGACGCGATCGATACAGCCAAGCGTCAGCTGCCCGAACTTGCCGCGCGTTTCGGTGCGCCGCGCGCGGCGCAGGAGATCATCGCGCGCTTCGACGCGGAGCTGCAGGCGATCCGTGACGGCCGGACAGCCGTGGACGATCGGCCGATCGCCTATCTCACCCTCAACCCGGACGGCCGGAACGTTTCGATCGCCACGGCGACCTCGCTGTTCGACGACGTGGTTCGCCGTCTCGGACTGCGCAATGCGTGGGAGCAGCAGGCCAATATCTGGTCGTTCTATGTAACGGGCGTCGAACAGCTGGCGAAGATTCCCGAGGCGAGGCTGATCTACGCCGATCAGGGCCCCCGCACGGAAGCGGCGCTGCGCCGCCTCGCGGAGAACCGCATCTGGAACAGCCTGCCGGCAGTGCGCGAGGGACGGGTTGGCCCGATCCCGGCGAGCTATCCCTATGGCAGCCTTCCCACCGCCCTGCGGCTTGCCCGCATGCTCGCGCAGGAAGCAAGCCGGCTTTCGCGGCCGCCGGTCGCCCCAGCCCATGGCTGAGATCACGCAGCCGTCGCCTTCGGCTTTCCGTCCCCGTCCGTGGATGCTCGCCGTGCCGCTCTTCGCGCTCGCGGCGGCCAATACGTCGATTCTGCTGATGAGACAGGCGCCGCCCTCGCATTGGCTCATCGCGGCGCTCCAGCCTGGGGATGCCGCGATCAGCGATCTGCTGATCGCCTACAGCCTCGTGCCGCGGATGGCGATGGCGCTGCTGTGCGGCGCGGCGCTCGGCCTCTCGGGCAGTCTCTTCCAGATCGTTCTGCGCAATCCGCTAGCGGAGCCGAGCACGCTCGGTGTCTCGGCCGGCGCCAGCCTCGCCTTGGTTTCGGCGACGCTCTGGTTGCCCGAATTGCTGGCATGGGGGCAGGAGCCGATCGCTCTCATCGGCGGCGGCCTGGGCTGCCTGGCGGTTTTCCTGATCGCGCGCAGGCAGGATTTCGCGCCCGCCGCGCTGATCCTGGCGGGGCTGGTCGTCAGCCTCTATTGCGGAAGCCTGGCCGCATTCGCCGTGCTCTACAACCACGACAACCTCACCAACCTGTTCATCTGGCAATCCGGAGTGCTCTTCCAGAGCGGATGGAGCGGCGTTCTCTATCTGCTGCCGCGCATCGTCCTTGCCACGCTCCTCGCCTTTGCGACGCTACGCCCGCTTGCCTTGCTCGAGCTCGGCGACCAGACGGCGATGGCGAGCGGGCTGAAGGTCCGCCATATCCGGGCTGGCATTCTCGCGATCGCGGTCGCGCTGGGCTGCTTCGTCGTCAGCGCCGTCGGCATGATCAGCTTCATCGGGCTCGCCGCCCCGAACCTCGCCCGGTTCTGCGGCGCGCGCACGGCGCGCCAACGCCTGATCTGGGCGCCCGTTATCGGTGCCGGACTGCTCTGGTCGGCCGACAGCCTCGTGCAATTACTCGGCCTCGTCATGCGGGAATTGCCCACGGGCACCGCCACGGCGCTGTTGGGCGCTCCCGGTCTGCTGATCCTGCTGATGGCCAGCCGGCAGCGCATCCTGCCGAGAACGAACGAACAAGGTCTGCGCCGTAGTTCGCACACTGGCGCCGGGCTTCTCGGCTTGGCCGGATCGCTCGCGGCCCTTCTCTGCGTGGCTCTCTTCGTCGGCCGCGGCCCCCACGGTTGGGACATCGCCTTGCCGCTCGTCGATACGCATGCGGTGCTGCAATGGCGCTGGCCCCGCGTATTCGGAGCGATGGCCGCCGGCGGGCTGCTGGCAATCGCGGGGGCCGCATTGCAGCGTCTCACCGGCAATCCGATGGCGAGCCCTGAGGTCCTCGGCCTCACCTCGGGCGCCGCGCTGGGTTTCATGATCCAGCTCATGCTCATGCCTGCCCAGTCAGCAGCGCCGGGCCTTGCCGGAGCAGGCGCAGGTGCCACCCTGACGCTCGCAGCTTTGCTACTGATCGGATCGCGTTCGGCTGGTGGCCCGGAGCGTAGCCTTCTCGTGGGCATCTGCCTGGCAACGCTCGGCAGCGCCATCATCACGGTTCTGCTGTCGACCGGCCACCCGGCGCTACGTGGCTTGCTGGGGTGGCTGTCAGGATCAACGGCGGGGGTCGAACCCTTGGCGGCGATCGCGGCCCTGTCCGCCTTGATCGTGACGCTAGCGGTCTTGCCCGCGCTGCTGCGCTGGCTCGCGATCTTGCCGCTGGGCCAAGCTGCAGCCGGAGCGGTCGGCGTGCCCGTCGGAAGCGCCCGCACCATCGTTCTCGCCTACTGCGCGGTGGCCACGGGAGCTGCGACCTTGCTGATCGGTCCGCTCGGCTTCGTGGGTCTGATGGCTCCCCATATCGCGAAGCGCTTCGGCTTCTCGGCAGCGGGGAGCCAGTTTGTCGGAGCAGCGCTGGTGGGTGCATCGCTCCTCATCATCTCCGACTGGTTCGGACGTGTTGCGATCTTCCCATGGGAAATTCCGGCCGGATTGGTCTCTGCGTTCATAGGCGGGCCGTATTTCATGTGGCTGATGCAGAGACGCGCGCCATGAAGGCGTCGGGCATCACCCACAATCCCGGGCGCAGCACATTTCGCCGCCTCCTGGTTCTGCGCGCCTGGCGGCTGACGCCGAATATGCGCCGGGTAATCCTCACCGGACCCGAGCTGGCGGGCTTTTCGTTCCACCGCCAGGGCCTCGGGCCCTATGTGAAACTGCTCGTTCCCCCGGTGAATCTCAAGGATCCTGGCTGGCCACGCATCGGCACCAACGGTGCGCTCGAATGTTCCGCCGACGAGCTGCCCTCCGTGCGCACCTATACGGTGAGAGATTTCGATGAAGAGCGGCAGGAACTCACCATCGACTTCGTCCTGCATGGCGATGAAGGGCCTGCCTCCCGTTGGGCTGCGAAGGCCGAGCCGGGCGACAGCATCGCACTCCTCGAACGCGGCTTCTCCCAGCCCTACGGCGTAGACCGCTATGTCTTCATCGGCGACCACACGGCTTTACCGGCTATCGCCCAAAGCCTGGAAAACCTTTCGGACGACGCCGTCGGACAGGTCGTCATCTTCCTGGGCGATGCCGAGGACAAGCAGCCACTGCGCGCCCCGCCTGGCTTTTCGATCGACTGGGCTGTCGGCGACGCGGCGGTTGATCTACAGGCCGTGATTAGTGGGCCAAAGGCGCAACAGGCCACATCGAACGAGTATCTGTTCCTCTGGGTCGGAGCGGAGGCCAAGCTCGCCCGATCCCTTCGCGCCTACGCGAAAGACGATCTAGGCGTGAGCCGAGACCAGTACTCGATCCTCAACTATTGGCGCCGTGGCTTTTCCGAGGGAGCGTTCGCGCGCAATAGCTGAGCAGCCAAATCTCCGAAGCCGGAGCTAAAGCGAAGCTGGCTGGCTGGCTCGCAGACGGAAATGAGGAGGCGTTTCTTTTCAGCGCCAACAGCGGACAATGAACCTTAGCCCGAAAGCGGACCCATCGCTCGAACGCCTCGACCAGCAGCGTTCTTTGTTAGTTTTTTCCTGCGGCTTTGGGGTGCGACAGCAGCCTTACCAGGAAACCTTAATTCCCAAGCGGCCGTCATACGCGTGGGACCGACCGTCGAATCCGACCGAATAGCCGGCCGATGCGAAGAGAGCCGTATTCCGCGTAATTGCGGCGCCTACGCCCGCTTTGAGCTCGGCCCAGGCACCTCCCATATCGGATCGGAATGGAATGAATCCGGTGGCGGATGAGAACGATGTTTTCGGGCTGCCCAAAAACTCGTTCCACACGCTCGCCTTGAGCCAGGCGGTCATCATCCGCGGTCGCGATTGAAGCGTGCCGTCCTCAAGCGTCCAGCTCTTGGCCAGCCGGGCGCCGAGGCGGCCTGCGAGCGACTCGACATCGCTGAAGCGCACGAGAGCCGCTCCATCATGACCGGAGCCGGTCAACTGCGCCTGATAGATCAACTGCGCCTGCGGTTCGATCACCCAGCCATTGCCTAGGTTGATCGGGTAGCCGCCCTCCAGCGATCCGGCAAAGCCGAAGGCTTCGCGCTTCAGGCTGATCAGGCGCTTGGAGTCGGCTTCGGCGTCGTACCACGTGCCTTGAATGACCCCGTCGAGATACCAGCCGGAGGCTCCGAAATGCGTCCAGTAGGCGCCGATCGTATAGCCATCGATCGTGTTGGTCCCGGCCTTGATGCCATTGATGTGCTTCACGTCGCCCTGGACCCGGCCGATCACTCCGTAGACGCCAACGTGGTCACGCGAACCGTCAGCGTTCACGCCCCGGTAGAGGTCGAGACCCGCTTGCAGGGCGAAGATGTCGTAGTCGAAGCTCGGGCCGTCCTTGAGGATGCCCATCGCGCCGTTATCGCGCCGCCCGTGACTGCCGATGATCCGGGCCCACCCTGCGGAGGCGTAGCTCCGCGAGGTGATGGCTTCCGGAGGAAGCTGCACGCGCGTCGTGCAGCGGAAATTCACCGAGGGGTCATTGCACCAGATATAGCGCTCCTCGGTTACCGGCGGAGGCTCGAGAGGCCGTTGCTCGCCCATGCGCTCGTGAAGACTATCGATGATCGTCCGACCGTAGAGGAGAGCCATGGACGGCAGCGCCGTGTAGAGCGAGACCTCGCGGCGGTAGTTCGGAATCGGCGATGGCTGGGGAGCGGGTGATGGCGCTGGCGTGGGGCCCGGATCAGGGTCGGGGCCCGGCGCGGGTTCAGGTCCCGGATCGGGATTGGGAGGCACAGGGTCGGGAGGGACGGCTCCGTCCGAGCGGAGATACCAGTTCTGAGGCCCGGACCCATCCACGCTGCCGCGGATGAGAGCGTATTCGTAAGGGCCAGCTACCACCGCGCGTCCGAGAGAGAACGCACCCTGGTTGGTCGTACCGCCATTCGTCGCGTCGACGACAAGTATGCCGTTGCCCTGGGTGAGATCGCCGGGGCCGATGGTGTTGCTGATCAGGAGCGAAGAGGTACCCGAGGCACGGCCCCCGTTGATGACGAGACGGTCCGATGGCGAGGCGTCGGCACCGAGATAGGTGTTGAGGGCGATCGAGCCGCCTCGACCGATGTAATTGCTCAGCGTCAGCGTCTTGTAGGCCGAGAGCTGGGTCGCGTCGCCGCCGGGCGGCGTGAACACGATCTGGCTGCTGGCGTTGCCGAGGTTGGTCGCCGTCGAGCTTCCCGTCATCGTCCAGACCGAGGACTGCGAGAGGACGAGGCTGCTCGTGTTTCCGGGAGGGGTGGTCACGACGCCGCGCAGCGTCGATCCACGGGCAATGAAGATCGTAGACCCGCCGCTCGTCTCCAGCAGCGTATCGTTGTTCGTTACGGCGGTCGCGCCATTGAGGAGGATATCGCCGTTGCCGCCCTGGACTGAGAAGGACGCCAGGCTCGAGGCGATTGTGCCGTTCCCATAACGCAGGAGATTGGGACCGCCGCTGCCGAACTGAAAGCCGTAACCTCCGTTGGCCGAAGCGGTGACGTTGGTCCCGGTCATATTGACGGAACCGCCGCTTTCGATGAAGCCGCCCGCACCGTTGACCACCGAAACGAATCCACCCGATGTCACGATGCTTCCGGCGTTCAGGGCATGCACGCCCGCGCTGCCGCCACCTCCGTTGACGGTGACGGTCGTCCCGGTCGCCGAGATAAGGCTGCCAGCATCGGTCGATCGAAAGCCACGTTCGCCTCCGCCTGATCCGGTGATGCTGACTGCACCGCCGCCGAGCTGAATCTGGCCTCCGGAGGATGCTGCGGCCCCGACATCGTTGCCGTTGCCGTTGTTGATCGTCACCGAGAGGCCTTGGGCCGTAATGCTGCTTCCCGCTCCCGTGGCAGCAAGGCCGGTGCTGCCTCCGCCACCGGCGAAGGTGATCCCGCTGGTTCCGGAGAAGCTGATCGCTCCGCCGTTCTGCGCCAGGGCGCCCGTAATGCCGCCGGCGCTGCCCAGAGTGATGAGCAGGCCGTCCGCGACGATGCGGCTTCCGGCGCCGTCCGACAGGAGGGCAGAAGGGATGCCGCCATTGGCGTTGGTGATCGAGGAGCCCGGAGTGAACTGGATCAGGCCGCCGGCGAGTGCCTGTACGAGACTCTGCCCACCGCCGCTCGGCCAGTTCACGGTGACACCGCGCGCGATGATCGTCGCATTGTTGGCGCTCATCGCGATGGCGCCGCCGCCACCGTCGTTGCTTAGCACGGTGCCGTTGGCTTCGATGCGAGCACCGCTGCTGGCTCCCAGTCCTAATCCGCTTGCCGTGACCGGGCCGTTCACGATTACGACGGAGCTGCCACTGGCATCGATGCCGGTTCCGAAGCCCTGTGCCAGCACGGACCCGTTAGCCGTCACGTCAGCGCTGTTCGTGGCCGTGATGGCGGTTCCGAAGCCGACGGCGATGTCACCGACGGTGCAAGCAGGTGGTCCGTTTTGTACGACACCGCCATTGCCCGCCGGGGTCGAGCACGTCGTCTGTGCCACTGCCCCCCCGACATTCGCGAGGCAGGCCGCGACGAAGCTGGTCGAGGCGACCAGCGCAAGCCTCAACGCCGTGCGTCCACGGAAAGAGGAAAGGTTCAAATATTGAAATAAATCGTCAGCGTTTTCACCGGGAGGCCATGGCGCCGAATCAGCACTCGTCAGACATTGCCGCGACATTCACTACCTCCGCACAGGCAGGTGAATCGAATAGGCAGTAGCGTCTACGTTGCTGCTATGTCAGCACGGTTCGATTGCCTTGTTGAACAGTTTTAGAACCGAAGCGTTTAGGGTCGTCTATTCGGATACATTTTTGATGGGTGCGAGAATTGGCTCATTTGCATCAATGTCGTGATGGCCTTCGGCCTCTGGCTAGTACTAGGCTGCACCTTCCGGAGATATCCGATCAGCCTTCGCGGCTGATCCTTCTCAGTGCCTCGGCGTCCACGACCTCAAGCCAACGATAGCCCGAGCGCACCAGGCCAACATCGGCGATGCTCGCGAGGGCACGGCGCACGCTGGAGCGGGTCATGCCGAGCAACCGCCCCAAGTCATCCTGGTTGCCGTAGACGCGGCCATCGTTATCGGCCAGGCGCAGCAGGAGTTTCGCAATCCTCGCACGCGGCGTGAGCGAGAGGGCTTCGGCCAGCAGCGTGAGGGCGACCGTGAGGTTCGAGAAGCTCTGCTCGTAGAGAACCCTCCAGCAGCCGGGGTCATGTTCCAAAAGCTCATTCAACGGGCCGACGGGAATGTGCAGAACCTTGCTTTCAAAGGCAGCCGTCAGGCTGACCAAGCGCGTTGCCCCAGCCATCGGAGCCGCCTCACCGATCCAGAAACCGGGTTCGGCTCGGTGGATGATCACGGGTTCGTCGCCCTGGAGCGGGAAGGTGATGTCGAACGCGCCTGCCGCCAACCCGTACATCCCGTCCGGCTCATCGCCAGCCAGGTATATGGTTTCGCCTGTCGCGAATGTGCGCCATCGGCCATTCCGGGTCACCCATTGCTTGAACTCCTCGGGCTGTCTTGCAAGCCAACCAACCCGGTCCAACGGGTCTAGTCTGAGAACAGCTTCTTCATCGAAAGATTGGTTCATTTGATGCATTCATCCCGTTTTCTCGACAGTAACTGTTAAGGGGTTGCGTTATCGCCGAGTTCAGAACAAGATCGCGCCGCTGTCGCGGTCGAGGAATTTGTACGCCGTAGATACGTTAATTCCAGCATTGAATAGGCCTATTTCCGACGAACAAGCTCCTTTTGCGGCGAGGCAGGGGATTTTGGAGGGAATATGATGTCTAGACGGTATCTATTCGCTGGACTTTCTTTATTTGCACTTGTCGCCGCAGGCGCAATTCCACCTGCCTACGCGCAGGCCCAAGACGGCAGGCGAGACGCCACCGAAGCCACCAAGCAGTCAAACGCCGCTCTGCTACGGCAGTTGCCGTTCCAGGATACGACTGACTTTCAGAACGCGAAGCGCGGGTTCATCGCCGCGCTGCCCAGCGAAGTGATCAAGGGGCCGGGCGGCAACGTCATCTGGGATCCAGGCAAATACTCCTTCATTCGGGAAGGGGTTGCAGCGCCCGATACGGTGAATCCGAGTCTCTGGCGCAACTCCCAGCTCATCAACCTGTCGGGTCTCTTTGAAGTCACCGACGGCATCTATCAGATCCGCAACCTCGATCTGTCGAACATGACGATCGTCGAGGGCAAGGAGGGGGTCACCGTCATCGATCCGCTGGTCTCGGCGGAGACGGCGAAGGTCGGAATGGACCTCTATTTCAAGAACCGTGGTCAGAAGCCGGTCAAGGCCGTGATCTACACGCACAGCCATGTCGACCATTACGGCGGCGTCAGGGGCGTCATCTCCGACGACGATGTGAAATCCGGAAGGACCAAGGTGTACGCTCCGGACGGCTTCCTCGAAGCTGCGGTTGCGGAGAACGTGATGGCCGGCAACGCCATGAGCCGCCGCGCCAGCTACATGTACGGGAACCTGTTGCCGCCCGATCCCAAGGGCCAGATCGGTGCCGGTCTGGGGACAACCACGTCCGCCGGCACGGTCACGCTGATCGCGCCGACGAACACTATCACCAAGACCGGTCAGAAAGAGGTCATCGACGGGCTGACCTATGAGTTCCTGATGGCCCCGGGGTCGGAAGCGCCGTCCGAAATGCTGTGGTTCATCGAAGAGAAGAAGGCGATGGAGGCGGCTGAGGATGCGACCCATACGCTGCACAACACGTATTCGCTGCGTGGCGCGAAGATCCGCGAGCCGCTGCCCTGGTCCAAGTACCTCAATGAGGCGCTGGTTATGTGGGGCGACAAGGTCGAGGTGATCTTCGCCCAGCACCACTGGCCGACTTGGGGCAACGCCAACGTCAAGGAGTTGCTGGAGAAGCAACGCGATCTCTATCGCTTCATCAACGACGAGACACTGAGGAAGGTCAATCTCGGCCAGACGATGCGCGAGATCGCAGAGGACTTCAAACTTCCCGATAGCCTCGGCCATTTCTGGGCCAATCGCGGCTACTACGGCTCGATCTACCACGATGTCGCTGCGACCTACGTCCTCTATCTCGGCTGGTTCGACGGCAATCCCGCGACCCTGCACGAGCTGGCGCCGGTGGACGCGAGCAAGAAATACGTCGAGTTCATGGGAGGGGCGGACGCCGTCCTCGAAAAGGCCCGGAAGTCCTATGCAGCGGGCGAGTTCCGCTGGGTCGCGCAGGTCGTGCATCACGTCGTCTTCGCCGACCCCAAGAACCAGGCGGCGAAGGACCTCGAAGCGGATGCGCTCGAACAGCTCGGCTATCAGGCGGAGTCGGGACCGTGGCGCAATTTCTACCTGACCGGTGCGCAGGAGCTCCGGAAAGGCGTCGCCGAGCTGCCTACGCCGAACACGGCCAGCCCGGATACGATCAAGGCGATGAACCTCAGCCTGTTCTTCGACTATCTCGGTGTGCGGCTGAATGCCGAGAAGGCGGCTGCGGCGAAGGCGAAGTTCAACTTCGACTTCTCGGACACGAAGGAGAAGTACTTCGTCCAGCTCGAAAACGGGGTGCTGAACCACACGGCGAACAAGAGCGTCGATGGCGCGGATGTCTCGCTGACCCTGACGCGCGACACCTTGAACGACATCATCTTGCAGCAAACGTCGCTGGATGATGCGCTCAAGGCTGGCAGCGTGAAGCTCACGGGCGACAAGGCGAAGCTCGGGGAACTCGTCTCCTATCTCGACAAGTTCCCCTTCTGGTTCAACATCGTTACGCCATAGAGGAAGGCCGCCAAGCTCCTGTTTCAGGAGCTTGGCGGCATCCGCTTGACGCTGGGCCTCTGCCATTGCTGCGCGTGCGCCGGATCAACCACGATGGAAAGCGAAGCGAACGGTCCCGGAGCGCCCGCCCGGGCGCGGGCCAGCAACGCCGAAATCACCACGGAACTGGCGTCCCGCCGGACGGGTATGGCGTTTCAGCGCACTCGCATGAGCGCGGATCGCACGTTGATGGCCGTGATCCGCACCGCTCTTTCGCTCATCGGTTTCGGGTTCACGATCTACCAGTTCTTTCAGAACCTTCGCGATGCCGGTGTCCTGACCAGCGGCTCTCCACGCAATTTCGGCTTGGCTCTGGTCGTTCTCGGCGTTGCGATGCTCGTGCTCGGCATCCTCTACCATGTGCAGTTCATGTTGCAGCTCCGACGTCTGCGACGCGACATGAGGCACGATGGCTTGATCCATGCCGAAAGTGTCTTTCCGCTTTCCTTGACCCTCATGATCGCCGTCCTGCTCTTGATCGTTGGTGTCCTCGCCATCCAGGGCATGACGTTCGGTACCGGTCCATTTGCATGACGGGCGGAGCGGGGAAACGCGGCGAATTCCTTTGCGTGTCCCTTGGACGCGCGAGGAGACACCAGACCGACAGCAAGGGACACCGATGATGAAGTCGATCAGCATTCTATCAGCAGCGCTCCTGATGGGCCTGCTTTTGCCCGGGACCTCGACGGCGGCCCCCATTCTTCCGACATCGGGGATGAAGCTGCTCGAAACCGATCTGGTCGAACCGGCTCAGGTTCGCCGCGGCGGAGGTTACCGAGGCGGGCGAGCCATGGGCGCGAGGCGTGGGTTCGCCCATCGCGGCTACGCTGTCCGTGGCCCGCGCGGCGCGATGGCGGGCAGAGGCTTTGTCGCTCGCGGTCCGCGCGGTGCTGCTATCGCCGGGAGAGGTTATGCCGCCAGAGGGCGCTACGGAGCGGTCGCCGGACGAGGTTATGTGGCCCGAGGTCCCCGGGGAAATGTCGTCGCCGGCCGGCGCGTGGTAGGCGCCCGGCCCGGATACAGGCCAATCCCCTACGCCAGGGGTTGGGTCCGGCCCGCGTCTTACTGGTGGCATCCCGGCATGGCCATCGCCTCAGGCGCGGCAATCGGTTTCGTCACCGCGGCCGCCGCGACCGCGTACGTGAACTCGGCACCGCCGGCACCTGGATACTGCTGGTTTTACACTGACGCCCAGCGCACCCAAGGCTTCTGGGACGTCTGCCCATGATCGACGATGAGGTAGCGATGAAGAACTTCTGCCGAGTGGGCGGCATCTCGGCCGCAGCCGGAATCGGCTTGTTATTGGCAGGTGCAGCGGCGGCAGCCGACCTGCCTCCGGCGCCGCCGACGCTCACCGCTCTTGTGCCGGATACGGAGATACGCCTCACGCCGTTCTTCTGGGCCGCCGGGCTGAGCGGAACGATCGGCACACGCCGAACCTTGCCGACCGTCGATGTCGACGTCGAGTTCAAGGACATCCTGCGCAATCTCGACTTCGCCGCGATGCTGGCGGGCGAGTACCGCCAAGGTCGTTGGGGGCTCCTGGCCGATCTGACTTACGTCGCCGTCTCGGTGGAGCGTGACCGCGATATCGTTCCGCAGGCTCCCGGCGTCATGGGAGCTGCGCTGAAATCGAGGACATTCACGGCGACGGCGACGGGCTTCTATCGCTTCTACGACGCCGGCAGCTTTACGGCGGATGTGGTTGCAGGCGCGCGCGTCTGGTCGATCGGAACCGACCTCGACCTGCAACTCGCCGGCGTTCTGCCGGTCTCGGCGGGATCATCGCGGACCTGGGTCGATCCGGTCGCTGGCGTTCGGGTGCATGCCGAGCTCGGACACGGCTTCGGGATCAGTGCCTACGGCGACGTCGGGGCGGGATCGTCGAGGCTCACCTGGCAACTGCGTGCCACCCTCGACTACGCCTTCAACGAGAACTGGTCGGCATCGGTCGGCTATCGCCATCTCGCCGTCGATTACCGCCGAGGAGGCTTCACCTACGACACGAGTTTGAGCGGACCGATCATGGGCGTCTCGTACCGCTTCTGACGGGTCTAGCAACTTCGGCTTCCAGCAAGCCGACCTTCCGGACGTCTACAATAAGCCAATTCTGACGCTCGACCACTCTCCACATAGGGCTGCCCGGAAGCAGACCTCCCAGACGTCAACTAATGGGATGGACCGGCTGCTCCCGCCGCCGCGTAAGCTGCGGCGTCATCGCCAAGGCGGAGCAGCCCCATGAACAGGACGACCTCGAACACCGAAGCCAAACTCACCGTTGTCGGCATCGAT
>Ga0102591_1000328_pt2 | contig 99705 bp, 99 predicted proteins | sample AraplaCol_mCL_r2_2_FD_76860 | JGI IMG/M metagenome (GOLD analysis project Ga0102591, IMG submission 76860) | Arabidopsis root microbial communities from North Carolina, USA - plate scrape MF_Col_mCL_r2 (SPADES assembly) (version 2) | ecosystem: Host-associated > Plants > Roots > Endosphere...
AGAAGCCGACGATGGTGTCGTTCTTTTCTGACAGTGCCACAGCCACCGAGACCGGATCGCTCGGCACACGGTCGGAAGGTCCGAGCGGCTTGTAATGCTCCTCGACTGCGGCAGCGACCGAAGGGTCCTCGCCCTGCAGCTCAGCGTATTTCCGGCCCATCAGGCCCTGGAGCTCAGGGAACTCGCCGACCATCTCGGTCGGCAGATCGGCCTTGGCAAGCTTGGCGGCGCGCTCGGCCTTCTCCGGATCGGCACCGACGATGGGCGCGAGTTCCTTCGCCAGCGCGGCGATGCGCTGGACGCGCTCGCCTTGCGTGCCGAGCTTGGCGTGGAAGACGACGCCGAGCTTGTCGAGCTTGGCCATGCGCTGGTCGAGAGGTTTCGCCAGATCGAGCTCCAGCTTCGCGGCGCTCTCCTTGAAAGTGTCGAGATCCGGCAGCGGCCCACGATCAGTCTGCCAGAAATAGGCGGCGTCCGAGAGGCGGGCGCGCACGACGCGGCCATTGCCGGCGGTGATCGCCGCGCCGCCATCGCTGGCGATCAGGTTCGAGACCAGGATGAAGCGATTGGCGAGATTGCCGGTCGCCGGATCGCGCAGCACGAAGCATTTCTGATTGGCACGGATGGTGGCGCGGATGGCCTCGCCGGGAATGTCGAGGAAGCGCTCCTCGAAGGAGCCCATCAGCACCACCGGCCATTCGACGAGACCGGCGATCTCCTCCAGCAGCCCCTCGTCCTCGACCAATTCGAGTCCCTGCGCCAGCGCGAGGTCCTTGGCGTCGGCGAGGATGATCTCCTTGCGCCGGTCGGCGTCGAGCACGACCTTGGCCTTGTCGAGCGACGCGACATAGTCCTCGAGACGCCGTACCTTGATCGGGCCCGGCGCATGGAAGCGGTGGCCATAGGTGGTGTTGCCGGAGACGATGCCGTCGACCTCGAAGGGCACGACCTCAGGCTCCTCGGTCTCGGCGCCGAAGGTGCAGAGGATCGAATGCAGCGGTCGCACCCAGCGCAGGCTGGCGCCGGCGGCCGAGGCCTTGCCCCAGCGCATCGACTTCGGCCAGGGGAAGGCGCGGATCACGGCCGGCACGATCTCGGCGATAGCCGCGACAGTCTCCTGGCCGGGCTTCTCGATGATGGCGATGTAGGAATCGCCCTTCTTCGGATCACTGACGATGGTCGCCTGATCGAGCGAGGCGAGCCCCGCCGCCTTGAGGAAGCCCTGGATCGCGGCGTCGGGCGCGCCGACGCGCGGGCCTTTCCGCTCCTCGCGCACGTCGCGGCCACGCACGGGCAGGCCGGCGATGTGCAGCGCGAGGCGCCGGGGCGTGGCGAAGGCCTTGGCGCCCTCATAGACGAGGCCGCGCTCGACCAGCGCATCGGTGACGAGCTTCCTCAGATCCTCCGCCGCCTTGCGCTGCATGCGCGCGGGGATTTCCTCGGAGAAGAGTTCGAGCAGAAGATCGGGCATCACGCAGCTCCGCCGCCGGCGGTCTTCAGCCAGGCCGCGCCGCAGGCCTTGGCGAGCTCGCGCACGCGCAGGATGTAGCTCTGCCGCTCGGTGACCGAGATCACGCCACGGGCATCGAGCAAGTTGAAGATGTGGCTCGCCTTGATGCACTGGTCATAGGCGGGCAACGACATCAGGTGGGCCGGGCCGTTGGCGCCCTCGGGAGCCTCGCCGGCCGCGAGCAGCGCCTTGCACTCGGCTTCGGCGTCGGAGAAGTGCTGGAACAGCGTCGCCGTGTTGGCGTGCTCGAAATTGTGCCGCGAATATTCCTGTTCGGCCTGCAGGAAGACGTCGCCATAGCTGATGCGGTCCTCGCCATCGAGGCCGTTGAAGTTGAGGTCGTAGACGTTCTCGACACCCTGGACATACATCGCCAGACGCTCGAGCCCATAGGTCAGCTCGCCCGCGACCGGCGCGCATTCGACGCCGGCGACCTGCTGGAAATAGGTGAACTGGCTCACCTCCATGCCGTCGCACCAGCACTCCCAGCCGAGGCCCCAGGCGCCGAGCGTCGGGCTCTCCCAGTCGTCCTCGACGAAGCGCACGTCATGCAGGGCGAGATCGACGCCGATGGCCTTGAGCGAGTCGAGATAGAGCTGCTGCAGGTCCGGCGGCGACGGCTTCAGGATGACCTGGAACTGGTAGTAGTGCTGCAGCCGGTTGGGGTTCTCGCCATAGCGGCCATCCTTGGGGCGGCGCGAGGGCTGGACATAGGCCGCCTTCCAGGGCTTTGGGCCAAGCGCGCGCAGCGTCGTCGCCGGGTGGAAGGTACCGGCACCCACCTCCATGTCATAGGGTTGCAGCACCACGCAGCCACGTTCGGCCCAGAAGCGCTGCAGCGTCAGCAGCAGCCCCTGGAAAGAGCGGGTCGGGTCCATGGCCGGGGAAGCGGCGGCGGGAAGCGGAGCGAGGGCGGACAAGAGCCGGCGACCTTCCGATCATTGAGGAATGCCGGTGATTAGGGTTCGCGTCGGCCAGGGTCAAGCGCAGGCCGGAACCGCCGCCGGACAGATTTCGTTCATATCCGGTCTGCTATCGACGAGACAACCGTATGGGTCGGCAAATGTTCGGGGCGAGCATTCGAGGCCGGGCCAACGGCGAGCCTACAAGGAGTATGCTTAAATGACGAACCGTATCGTTGCCGCTGCCTTCGGTGCCGCTGTCCTTCTCGGCGCCGCCATGAGCGGCACTTCGGCCTCGGCCGCCCCTGTTTCCGCCGCTCCCGCGCTGGCCACCAGCGCCGATACCGGCCTTGTCCAGCAGGTCTGGCATCGCGGCCGCCCGCATTACGGCCCCGGCCCGCGGCATGTCCGCCGGTGCTGGACCGAAACCCGCCGCGTCTGGAACGGCCGTCGCTGGGTGGTGCGCTCGCAGCGCGTCTGCCGCTAAGCCGGCCGACCGCCGACCTGAAGACAGGCTGAACGACATATTTTTGTGCCGTTCAGCCGTCAGAGCGCAAGCTGACGCTCAGGGACGACATTAAGCCATCGGCGAAGCCGGTGGCACCAGTTACGGAGAAGATGATGTTCAGGACAACGCTACTCGCCGTTGCTGCGGCCGGCGCCCTGGGCGGCACCGCGCTGATGACCGCCCCCGCCTCCGCCGCACCGGTCAGCGCCGCCGTGGCCCAGACCGCGCCAGCGGGCGAGGGCCTCGTCGAGCAGGTGCAGTATTACGGCCCGCGCCGCTATTATGGCCCGCCGCGCTATTACGGGCCGCGTCGCTATTACGGCCCGCGCTGCTTCTGGTCCGATCGTAGGGTCTGGAACGGCTACCGTTGGGTGATCCGCCCGGTGCGGGTCTGCCGCTGACCTGAAGACAGGCTGAACGGCGCGCTTGCTTGCCGTTCAGCCTCGCAGGCCCAAACTCTGGATCGACGGGGGTATTTGTTCGACGGTACAGGCCGCCGACGCTGTCTCATGGAGGATGTCATGGTCCGGTCGATGCTTTTTTCCGCCATCACGGCTGGTGCGCTGGGCTTCGTCGCCCTGAGTGCTGCTCCGGCTACCGCGGCCCCGGTCGCAGCCGCGCCTCTGCTCGCGACCGCCGCCGATGACGGCGGAATGGTCCAGCAGGCGCAGTATTATTACGGCCCTCGCCGCTATTACGGGCCGCGTCGCTATTACGGGCCGCGCTATTACGGTCCGCGGCGCTACTACGGGCCGCGCTTCTATGGCCCGCCCCCTTATTACGGCCCGCGCCCCTATTACGGGCCGCCCGCCTTCTACGGCCCGCGCCCCTATTGGTGAGCTAGGCCAGAAGCGCGCGGCCGCGATGCACGGCGTCGCTTAAGGGAGTCAGGCGACCATCAGGCCCATTGATCACGAAGGCCGGCAGCAGCTCTGCCGGCTTTCTGCTGTTAGCTACCGCCGTGACGATGACGCGAATCGCCGGCCTGTCGGCGAAGCCATGGACCGGCCTGATCGTGAGGCCGCCGAAGCTTGAACCGAGATCACCCAGCAGCTCCGGCAGCGCCTCGGCGCGATGAATGATGGCGATGAGTCCGCCGGGCTTGAGCAGGCGCCGCGCCGTCTTGAACCACGGTGCGAGGCTGCCCTCCGCGACATGGGCCGCCTTGCGATTGGGCGTCGGCGAGGCCCGGGTGCCGCCCGGTGGATAGAAGGGCGGGTTCATCGCCACCGCATCGAAGGAAGCGGGCGCGAGGCCGAGTTCCGAAGCTGGCGCGGTGACATCGCCCGCAATGACGCTGACGCGCTCAGCCATGTCGTTCGCCGCAGCATTTTGCGCCGCAAGCTCTGCGAGCTCGGAATCGCGCTCCAGAAGCGTGACGCGAAGCTCCGGTTGCGCCAGCGCGGCCGCTAGGCCGACCGTACCGACGCCTGCGCCCATATCGAGCAGCGCACCCGCGCCGAGCTGCGGCAGGGCGGCGGCGAGCAGGATCGCGTCGCTGCCGGCGCGGTGGCCTTTCCGCGGCTGGCGCAGGACGAGCCGCCCATCGAGCAGCCGGTCTTCGACGATCTCGCCGAGCCCGGGACAAAGGCCCGCCTCACTCATCGCGCAGCTCGGCGCCGTAGCCGGCCTCGATCAAGAGAGCGCGAGCGCGACGCTTGTCCGCCTCGCGCACCAGCAGGCGGCGCGGAAAGGCGCCGATCATGCCTTCCAGCGCGCTGATGTGCTGATCGGCGATCAGGCAATCGAGATCGGCCGAGGCCAGCAGGGCCTCCACGGCCCCAAGCAGGATGAGATCGTTGGTGCGCATGAGCTCATGCATGGGTCATGCATGCCCAAGCAGCCTCTCCCGCGCAAGGGCGCCCGCGTCGAAACGAGCCCTCCTGCGGCGTCGCGGCGCTGCACAAGGGCTGGCGTCCCATGCTGCGGTTGTGGCATGGCTCTTCGACAAGCGCCGCCCCCGGCGCCGAATCTGACCCGGAGTGCGTCCAGTGGGTGTCGTCCTATCCCTCGAGGAACGGGAACCGAACAAGGCGAGCATCGAGCCGCTCGTCGCGCTGGTGCGCGAAGACATGGAGCGCGTCAACGCGATGATCCTGTCGCGGACGGGCTCGGACGTGACGATGATCCCCGAGGTCGCCAATCACCTGATCTCCTCGGGCGGCAAGCGGCTGCGTCCGATCCTGACGCTCGCCATGGCCAATCTCTGCGGCTACCAGGGCGAGGGCCACGTCAAGCTCGCGGCCTCGGTCGAGTTCATGCACACCGCCACGCTGCTGCATGACGATGTCGTCGATCAGAGCGACATGCGCCGTGGCAAGCTCGCCGCCCGCATGCTCTGGGGCAACGAGGCGAGCGTGCTCGTCGGCGACTTCCTGCTCGGCCAGGCCTTCCGCATGATGGTCGAGGTCGGCTCGCTCCGGGCGCTCGACATCCTCTCCACTGCCGCGGCGGTGATCGCCGAGGGCGAGGTCTTCCAGCTTTCGGTGGCCAAGAACACCGAGACGACCGAGGACGAATACCTCGCCGTGATCCGCGGCAAGACGGCCGAGCTCTTCGCCGCTGCCTGCGAGGTCGGGCCGGTGATCGCCAATTCCTCCAAGGCCAATGCCGCCGCCTGCCGCAGCTACGGGCTCAATCTCGGCATCGCCTTCCAGCTCATCGACGACGCACTCGACTATGGTGGCGTCGCGGCCAAGCTCGGCAAGAACACCGGCGACGATTTCCGCGAAGGCAAGATCACCCTGCCCGTCGTGCTCTCTTTCCGGCGCGGCGACGAGGCTGAACGCGCCTTCTGGAAACGCACCTTGCAGGATGGCGAGATCCGCGACGGCGACCTGGAAGAGGCTCAAGGCATCATGCGCCGCCACAAGGCGCTCGACGACACCATCGCGCGGGCCGAGCACTATGCGAACATGGCCAAGGACGCGCTCGGCCTGTTCCCGGCTTCGCCGATGAAGCAGGCGCTCAACGCGGCGGTCGATTTCTGCGTGGCGCGCGCGCATTGATGCCGCAGAATTGAGGGCTCAACGGTAGAACCCCTCTCCTGTAAGGAGAGGGGCAGGGGTGAGGTGTAGGCCCTTGGGCCAGCAGGGTGTCGCCCTCGCGGCCACGCAACGACCACCTCACAGCAAACCGGTGAGCGGCCTACCCCTCACCCTACCCTCTCCCTCCGGGAGAGGGTTCCCCGCGCTGTCCGAGCCCCTCGGCGGGTAAGGGGCTCTAACTCAACGTCGTCGCCTTCACCCACCAGCCCGGCCGGTCCTTCGCTAGCGCCTTCGCTGCTGTCGCGCTCGCGGCGCTATCGTCGAACAGCGCGAAACAGGTCGCGCCGGAGCCCGACATGCGGGCGAGCCGGTAGCCGGGCAACGCCTCCAGCCGCGTGATGACTTCGTCGATCTCGGAAGCGATGCGCCGCGCCGGCGCAGCCAGATCGTTCCCGGAGCGGATGAGCCGCGGCAGGAAATCGCCTGCCGACGCGAGGCTGTGCTCTCCCTCCCCCCGCGGCTCGGCCATCCGCTGTCCCGCCGTCAGCCCCAGCGCCCGGAAGACCGCAACCGTCTCCACCGCCACACCCGGATTGACCAGCACGGCGAAGAGCGGCGGCAGGCGCAACACGGGGCCGAGGCGCTCGCCGATGCCGGCCATCAGCCGGGCGCGCGAATCGAGGCAGACCGGCACGTCGGCGCCGATCTGAGCCGCAACGCTGCGCAGCACCGGATCAGCAAGCGCGATGCCGTTCAGCCGCGCCAGCAGGCGCAGCGCCGCCGCGGCGTCGGCCGAGCCGCCACCGATTCCCGCTGCCACCGGCAGCCGCTTGACGAGATGGAAATGCCCCACCCGCAGGCCGGGACGCGCCGTTTCGAGCGCGCACGCCGCGCGGAGCACGAGATTGCTGGCGCTGGCTTCCAGGCCCGCCGCCCGCGGACCGTCGATAGAGAGCGCGAGCGACTCCCCCGGCCGAAGCGTCAGCGTGTCGCCAATGCCGGCGAAGGCGACCAGGCTTTCGAGCTCGTGATAGCCGTCCTTGCGGCGGCCCAGCACGCGCAGATCGAGATTGACCTTGGCGCGCGCGCGCGTCGTCAGCGATGCAGCCACGTCTCGAAGCGTCCGGCGAGGCGGCTGAGGTCAGCCGCCGTCCTTCTTGGTCGTCTCCTCGGTCACGTTGGCCGAGGGCTCCTCAAGCCCGCGCTCGATCTTGCGCAGGATCTTGGACAGGTCTTCCGGCTCCGGCTTGAGGTCGCGGGCGTGGTTCCACTGGAACTTCGCCTCGAGCTGCCGGCCGGTGCGCCAGTAGACGTCGCCGAGGTGGTCGTTGATCACCGGGTCGGAGGGGCGCAACTCCATGGCGCGCTCGATCTCGCGCGAGGCGTCCTCATAGCGACCGAGCCGGTAGTAGGCCCAGCCGAGCGAGTCGATGATGTAGCCGTCACGCGGCCGGAGTTCGACAGCGCGACGCAGCATCTCCAACCCCTCGTCGAGCTTGAGATGCTTGTCGACCAGCGAATAGCCGAGATAGTTCAGCACCAGCGCGCGCTCGCGGCCGAGCGGATCGGGCAGGAGTTCCAGCGCCTTGCGCAGATCGGCCTCGGCCTCCGGCCAGCGGTTGATGCGCTCGCGGGCGATGCCACGGAAATAGTACAGGTCCCAATTGGCCCGGCCCGGCGAGGCGAGCTTGGCGATCGCCTTGTCATAGGTCGCCGCGGCTTCAGTGAAGAGCTTGCGCGAGCGATAGATGTTGCCGAGCGCGGAGAGCGCGTCGACGTCGTCCGGGCGGTCGGCGATGACCTTGTCGAGATGCTTCACCGCCTCTTCGGGCTTGCCGAGGTTCTCCAGCGCCAGACCCGCCTGGATCTCGGCATTGGGGCGCAGCGGCGAGGAGGCCGGCATCCTGTCGTACACGGCGACGGCATCTTCCGGCTGGCGCGCGCGCTCCAGGATGTCGCCCAGCGTCAGGACGGCGAGGTCGTGGCCAGGATCGAGATAGATCGCCATGCGCAGGTAAAGCAGTGCAGCCGCCTCGTCGCCCTGGCGGTTGCCGGCGCTGGCGAGGCCGTAAAGCACCTCGGCCGCGCCCTGCTGAGCGGTCGAGATCTGGCGCGGCGGAGCGTCCTTCTTCGCCACCAGCGCCATGCCCTCGCGGATGACCGGGTGGTTGGGCAGCAGGCGGTCGAAATCGGCGTAGGTCGCGGCAGCGGCGTCGAAATCGCCATTGCGGGCCTGGAAGCGAGCCCAGAGGTCGACGAGACGCAGCGTCGTCTTCTCGGCGTCGAAGGCGGACTTCAGACGCTTCTCGGCCTCGGCCTTGCGGCCGGCGGCATCGAGGATCAGGCCGGCATGGTAATCGCGGAAGAGGTTGTAGGAGGGCTCGCCCTTCAGCCGCTCGAGCGTCTCGATGGCGCGCTTGGAGTTGCCGGAGCCGAGATAGGACCAGGCCGAAAGCAGCGTCGCGGTGATGTCCGCCGCCCGGCCACGCCCGCCGCGCTGCAGATGGTTGCGCGCCGTCTGGTAGCTCTTCTGCTTGATGGCGCGGATGCCGATGACGAGTTGCGCCAGGCCGTTGCTGGGATCGAGCTGGATCAGCCGGTCGGCGGCACGGAAGGCGTCCGGCATGGAGCCGTCGGCCAGGAAGGCGACGAAGGCGCGCTCCAGCAGGTCGTTGTTGCCGGGATCTTCCCGCACCGCCTCACGCAGATAGACCGAGGCCGCGCCGAGATCGCGCGAGGCGCCGGCAACGATGGCGGCGAGGTAATTGCCTTCGAGGCTATCGGCCGGCTCGAGCGAATCAGCAGAGCGGGGAGCGGTCGCTCCCTGCGCGACCGCAGTCACCGGAACGACCATCAACAACGACAGGGCAGCAGCCGTACCGGAGGCACGCAGCTTCTTCAGAAATGTCACGACTGCCATTCTCCCTCGGTCCGCCGCCCCACCGGAGGCGCGCGCATTCAGCGGACCGTGATCGCTTTGCGGTAGGCTTCCAAGATGGCGGTTTCCGGGCGAACCGGCAAGCCGGAGACCGCTAGAATGCGAGCTTTTCGTAGCAGCGGCGCAACAGTGGCAGAAAAGCACCTGACGCTGGGGCGCCATGAGAAAAAGCATAGTCATCGCGGCGGCCAAATAGGGCTAAATCCGGCCCGTCTGCAGATCACGCAGCGATTCTAATAGGACTATTCCAATGAAGAAGATTGTTCTGAGCATTGCCGCTGTTGCCCTTCTCGCTGGCTTCGCTGCCGGCTGCGCCACCACCGAGGTCAAGGAAGCCCCGAAGGTCGTGCGCAAGGGCTGATCGCCGCTCGCGTAGAACAAAGGGCGCGCCGCAAGGCGCGCCCTTTTTCATTTACGGCAAGCCGCGGAGCGGCTCTGTTGGCTCGATCACATATTCGCGTAGCCGGGACCGCCGCCGCCCTCGGGTGTCGTCCAGGTGATGTTCTGGGCCGGGTCCTTGATGTCGCATGTCTTGCAGTGGACGCAGTTCTGCGCGTTGATCACGAAGCGCGGATTGGTCTTCGCCTCGACATCGTCATAGACCACCTCGTAGACGCCGGCCGGGCAGTAGAGCCGGGCGGGCTCGCCATAGAGCGGCAGATTCTTGGAGATCGGGATCGACGGATCCGTCAGCTTCAGATGCGCCGGCTGGTCTTCCTCGTGATTGGTCGAGGAGAGGAAGACCGAGGAGAGCTTGTCGAAGGAAATCTTGCCGTCGGGCTTAGGGTAGACGATCGGCGTGACCTCGGCGAGCGGCTTCAGCGTCGCGAAGTCGGGCTTTCCGTGCTTCAGCGTGCCGAAGGGAGACCAGTCGAAGAGCTGGTTCAGCCACATATCGACCCCGCCGAGCGCGATGCCGACGAAGGTGCCAAACTTCGACCAGAGCGGCTTGACGTTGCGGACGAGCTTCAGGTCCTTGCCGATAGCGCCGTCGCGCCATTCGTTCTCGATCTCGACGACCTCGTCATGGCTGCGGCCGGCCTGCAGCGCCGGCACCAGCTTCTCCGCCGCGAGCATGCCCGAGAGCACGGCGTTGTGGCTGCCCTTGATGCGCGGGACATTGACGAAGCCCGCGGCGCAGCCGATCAGCGCCCCACCCGGGAAGGTCAGCTTCGGCACCGACTGGAAGCCGCCCTCGGTGATCGCGCGCGAGCCATAGGCGATGCGCTTGGCGCCCTCGAAAGTGTCGCGGATCAGCGGATGGGTCTTGAAGCGCTGGAACTCGTCGAAGGGCGAGAGCGTCGGGTTGTCGTAGTTGAGATGGACGACGAAGCCGACCGAAACCAGGTTGTCGTCGAAATGATAGAGGAAGGAGCCGCCGCCGGTGCGGTTGCCGAGCGGCCAGCCGAAGGAGTGCTGGACGCGGCCCTTGTGGAACTTCTCCGGCTTCACCTGCCAGAGTTCCTTCAGGCCGATGCCGTATTTCTGCGGCTCACGGCCCTCGTCGAGGCCGAATTTCCTGATCGCGATCTTGGAGAGCGAGCCGCGGGCGCCCTCGCCCAGCAGCGTGTAGCGGCCACGTAGTTCCATGCCGCGGGTGAAGCGATCGGAGACGGTGCCATCCTTGGCGATGCCCATGTCGCCCGTGGCGATGCCGGCGACCGAGCCGTCCTCGTTATAAAGGAGTTCCGCGGCAGCGAAGCCCGGATAGATCTCGACGCCGAGAGCCTCGGCGCGCGCCGCGAGGAATTTCGCTACGAGGCCGAGAGAGCCGACAAAGTTTCCGTGGTTGTTCATCAGCGGCGGCATGCCGAAATTCGGCAGGCGGATGCCGTTAGGCTCGGTCAGGAAATAGAAGATGTCTTCCTTGACCTCGGTGGTCAGTGGGCGGTCGGGATCTTCGCGCCAATCCGGCACCAGCCGGTCGAGGCCGATCGGATCGATCACCGCGCCGGAAAGAATATGGGCGCCGACCTCGGCCCCCTTCTCGACCACGACGACGGAAATGTTCTCGTCGAGCTGCTTCAGCCGGATCGCCGCGGCGAGGCCGGCAGGGCCCGCGCCGACGATGACGACGTCATAATCCATGCTCTCGCGCGGTTCGCTCTGTGCTTCCTTCAGATCCATCCTGCCCTCCGCCAGCAGCCCGCACGTACTGAATTAGTTTATATATGAACAATCTTGCTGACCGGTTCAATGCCTTGCGCCGACCAGTCTGGAACCCCTCTATCCAAGCGCCCGTTCCATTTTGCAACCGCATCGCCTCGCGAAGCGGCGTCGCAGGGTATAAGGATAGGAGCCATGAGCCTGTCCGACGCAGCCTTTCCCGACGAGCCTTCACCATACGAGCTGCTGAGCTGGTATGCCGAGATGGGCGTGACGGAAGCGCTCGATGAGGCGCCGCACAATCATTTCAGCGAAGCTGCCCCATCCGCGGCTGAACGCGGCGGCCGGCCGGCCCTGCGCCCCCTGCCCGGCCGCGCGCCGGTGGCCGCCCGCCCGATGGCCGCGGCGGCCACCGCGCCGGACGAGGCGACGCTCGGCGCCCAAGCGCTCGCCCGCGAGGCGCGCAATCTGGACGAGTTGAAATCCGCGCTCGCGAGTTTCGAGGGCTGCGCGCTGAAGGCAACCGCCAAGAACCTCGTCTTCGCCGATGGTAATCCGGAAGGCCGGGTGATGATGGTGGGCGAGGCGCCGGGCGCCGACGAGGACAGGATCGGCCTGCCCTTCGTCGGCCGATCGGGGCAATTGCTCGACCGGATGCTGGCCGCGATCGGCCTCAGCCGGAAAGAGCATGTCTATATTGCGAACCTCCTGCCCTGGCGGCCGCCCGGCAACCGCACGCCGACGCCGCAGGAGGTCGCGATCTGCCTGCCCTTCATCCAGCGTCAGATCGAGCTCGCCGACCCCGACATCCTGGTCTGCGTCGGGGCGCCTTCGGCGCAGGGGCTGCTCGGCTTCAAGGGAATCATGGCCTCGCGCGGCCGCTGGGTGGAATATGACACCGGCTCGCGGCGCATCCGCGCTATCGCGACGCTGCACCCGGCCTATCTGCTGCGCCGGCCGCTCGACAAGCGCCTCGCCTGGCGCGACCTGCGCGCGCTCAAGGCCGCGCTCGACGGGAAGAATTGAGCACCGCGCCGTCATTGCGAGGAGCGTGAGTTCCGAAGCAATCCAGGGGGCGTAGAGTTCTGCCGCCCCTGGATTGCTTCGCTTGCGCTCGCAATGACGATGAAGGAACCACGACAGTCACACCGCGTTCAGCCGTCGGCCTGCAAAGACGGCTTGAGTTCGCCGCGTCTCTTGGCGAGATTGCGGAGAGTTTCTTCGGGGACCTGACCATGCAGTGGGAAGATTACCGCCAGTCCGAGAACCTCGAGGACAGGCGCGGCAGCGGCGGCGGCTTTGCCGGCATGCCCGGCGGCCGCGGCGGCATCGGCATCGGCACCATGGTCGTGCTCGGCCTGCTCGGCTGGGCGCTGGGCATCGATCCGCGCCTGCTGATCGGCGGGGCGGAGATGATCGGCGGCATCGGCGGGCGCCCGCAGACGCAGGAGACGCGCAAGTCCTCCGGTCCTCCGGCAGACGAGATGGGCCGCTTCGTCTCGGCCGTGCTGGCGCAGAACGAGGACGTCTGGTCGAAGGTGCTGCCGCAGCAGGCCAATACCCGCTACCAGCCGCCGCGCCTCGTGCTGTTTTCCGGCGTCGACCGCTCCGGCTGCGGCGTAGCCCAGTCGGCGATGGGGCCGTTCTATTGCCCGGAGGACCGCAAGGTCTATCTCGACACCTCCTTCTTCCAGGAGATGCAACGCAAGCTCGGCGGCGGCGGCGATTTCGCCTATGCCTATGTGATCGGCCACGAGGTCGGCCATCACATCCAGAACCTGCTCGGCATCCTGCCCAAGGCGAACCAGCTGCGCGAGCGCGCCTCGGAACGCGAGAGCAACGCCATCTCGGTCAAGATCGAGCTGCAGGCGGACTGCTTCGCCGGCGTCTGGGCCCATAACATCCAGGCGATGGGCCGCCTCGACCAGGGCGACATCGAGGAGGCGATGAAGACCGCTTCCGCCATCGGCGACGACAAGCTGCAGAAAGCTTCGCAGGGCGTCGTGGTGCCCGATTCCTTCACCCACGGTTCGGCCGCGCAGCGCACGCGCTGGTTCAATATCGGTTTCCAGTCCGGCTCGATGCAGAGCTGCAATACCTTCCGGAGCCAGGTCTAGGAGGCGGGAGCGGCTGCGCTCCTTTTTCGCGCAGCGCTTTGAACCGAACCGTCCCAGCCCGCGACCAATGGCTGGACACGAGCTTCTGTTTCCTGCTCCGAGACCCCTGCCTCGCCCCGTCGGCCCTGCCGATGGGGCTTTTTCTTTGTGGGGCTAGTCCGCCCTCTCCCGCCGCGCCGGCAGCCGCTGCGGCGCGCGGCAAAGCCGGCCGGCCAGCACATCCGATTTCGGCACGATCAGCCCGGCCCTCAGCCGCCGACCGCCGAAGGAGATGGCCGCGCGCTCGCGCAGCGCCCCGGCAGCGCTCCGCAGCGGGATCAGCGCCGCCCGCTCCGGCGCGATAAGGAGATGGCGCTGCACGGCCTGCGCCCAATGCGCCTGCGGCACGTCGCCGGCATCGAGCAGCAGCAGCCATTCGCCCCGCGCCACGCCTGCGCCCTGGCGCCAGGCCTCGGCCGGGCTCGCATGCAGAAAGCTCGCCCCGGTGGAATCGGCGATGCTCTCGATCCCGGAGGCTCCGGATGCATCGACGATCACCGCGTGGCCCAGAAAGCCTTCCGCCACCGCCGGGATCAGGACGGAGAGTGTCGCGGCGAGCGCCCGCGGGGAATCGTCGGCGCGAATAACGGCAGTGAGCATATGCAAAGTCTTATGGCGCAGCGCAGCATGTCGCAATCCTGTCACTTGCCATATGTTCTCTTTTTGTTCACTGTCGGACGTAATGGATTGCGCCGATTCCCGGTGCAGGCGCCCGGTTGGACAGTCATGGCACAGGCAAGACCCATCGCAAGGCCTTCCCAGGCCCGGTCGCTGCGGCGGCAGGACAGGGAGCCCGCGGTCTCGGCACCGGCCGTCACGCCGGCCGATCCGATGGCTTATGTCGGCAGCCAGATTGACCCGGAGCGGCGGCGTGGGCGCGGCGCCACGATCAATCCGGGCGGACGCTACGAGGCCGAGGAGCGCGTCGCGGAGGATGACGGTTGGGGCTCGCTGGGCGAGCTGCCGCCCTTCAAGACCGAGATCTCCTATGAGAAGGCGCGCAACATCATCACGCGCAACGACTCGCCGGACATCTCCTTCGACCGCTCGATCAACCCCTATCGCGGCTGCGAGCATGGCTGTGTCTACTGCTTCGCCCGGCCGACCCACGCGTATCTCGGCCTCTCGCCGGGGCTCGACTTCGAGAGCAAGCTGACCGCCAAGCCGGACGCCGCGGCGCTGCTGGAGAAGGAGCTTTGCGCCGCTTCCTACCAGCCGCGCACCATCGCCATCGGCACCAATACCGATCCCTACCAGCCGATCGAGCGGAAGCTGCGGATCATGCGGCAGGTGCTGGAGGTTCTGGCGAAGTTCAACCACCCCGTCGGCATCGTCACCAAATCGGCGCTGGTGCAGCGCGACATCGACATCCTCGCGCCGATGGCGGCAAAGGGGCTCGCTAAGGTCGCGCTCTCGGTGACGACGCTCGATCCGAAGACCGCGCGCGGCATGGAGCCGCGTGCCGCCTCGCCGGCCAAACGTCTGGAGACGATCCGCAAGCTGACGGAAGCGGGCATCCCGGCGACGGTGCTGGTCGCGCCGATCATCCCGGCGATCAACGAGCATGAGATCGAGCGCATCCTGGATGCCGCAAAGGCGGCAGGGGCCGAGAGCGCCGGCTATGTGCTGTTGCGTCTGCCGCTCGAAGTGCGCGACATCGTGCAGGACTGGCTGCTGACGCATCACCCCGACAAGCTGCGCCATGTCATGTCGCTGATCCGCTCGACGCGCGGCGGCAAGGACTACGATTCGCAGTGGGGCCAGCGCATGGTCGGGGACGGCCCCTATGCCTGGATGATCGGCCGGCGCTTCGAGATGGCGGCCGAGCGCATCGGCTTCAATGCGACGCGGCGTAAGCTGCGTACCGATCTCTTCATCAAGCCGGAGAAGGAGAAGGCGCAGTTGAGCCTGTTTTGAAGCGCAACAGGTCATCCCCAGGGCGAAGGAGCCGCGGGGACCCCCTCTCCTGTAAGGAGAGGGGCAGGGGTGAGGTGTAGGCCCCTGGACCAGTGGAGCGCCCAGCCAACGGTGGCAGTGGCGAGGTCAGAGCACAGGTGTTTCCCGTCCTGCCCTCACCCCTGCCCCTCTCCCACACGGGAGAGGGGTTCCCCGCGCCTCCCGCGCGCTCCTGTCCTGAAGCTTAGGCTCAGGCCTGATCATGACGGTGGAGTAGGAGGATATCCTTCTGGCCCCACGCCTCGCTCTGCTGCATAACCCCGCCATGCCCGCCGATTTCAGCCGAGAGACGCTCGCCATCACCGAGGGCCGCTGGCCGCTCGCCGGCATCGACGAGGTCGGGCGCGGTCCGCTCGCCGGGCCGGTGGTGGCGGCAGCCGTGATCCTCGACCCGGCGCGCGTGCCGGACGGGCTCGACGATTCGAAGAAGCTCTCCGCTTCCATCCGCGAGGAGCTCTTCGCCGAGATCATGGAGAAGGCGCTGGCCGTCTCCATCGCCAGCACGACGGCGATCGAGATCGACGCGATCAATATCCGACAGGCGACGCTGCTCACCATGCGCCGGGCCGTGGCCGGGCTGCCCCTGGCGCCGCTGCACGCGCTGGTCGACGGCAACGATCCGCCGCAGCTCGGCTGTGGCTGCGAGGCCATTATTCAGGGCGATGGGGCGGTGGCCTCCATCGCCGCGGCCTCGATCATCGCCAAGGTGACGCGGGACCGGATGATGGCACGGCTGTGCCGGCGCTATCCGGCCTATGGCTTTTCCGATCATGTCGGCTACGCCACCCCGCGGCATCGCCGGGCCATCGCCGAGCACGGCCCCTGCCCCGAGCACCGTTACTCCTTCGCACCGGTCAAGGGCGTCTGGTTCCGCTGAGGCTGCCGAAAGGGCAGCCCGGCCGTTAACCTGGACTTAGGAATTTCCCTTAGGCGCCAAAGGCCTGGGCAAAATCTGCAGCCCCAAAACGAGACGCATTTTTTTCAAAGCGGAAACCCGGCTTTTACCCTGACCGACCAATATCGCCCTCATTGAAGTTGCGTAACGGTCTTGGCGTCATGGGTATTTCGCGTACCGGGACCGCCAGCGCTCCCGTCCGGATTCAGGTTTCGCGTACCGGACGGCCAGCGCTGGGGGCCCGGATGAAGGCTTCAGCCCTTCCTCTGGAATTGCCGCTCGATCAGGTCCTCGTCGGCGACTGCGTCGCGGCGATGAACGCTCTGCCACCGGCAAGCGTCGACCTCGTCTTTGCGGATCCTCCCTACAACCTGCAGCTCGGCGGCGATCTGCGCCGGCCCGACGACAGCCTCGTCGATGCCGTCGATGACGACTGGGACAGATTCGCTTCCTTCGCGGATTACGACGCCTTTACCCGCTCCTGGCTTGAAGCGGCGCGGCGCGTGCTGAAGCCGGATGGGGCGCTGTGGGTCATCGGCTCGTACCACAACATCTTCCGCGTCGGCGCGACGCTGCAGGATCTCGGCTTCTGGGTGCTGAACGACATCGTCTGGCGCAAGGCCAATCCGATGCCGAATTTCCGCGGCCGGCGCTTCACCAACGCGCATGAGACGCTGATCTGGGCGGCGCGCGGCGAGAGCGCGAAATACACCTTCCATTACGAGGCTCTGAAGGGCGGCAATGACGACCTGCAGATGCGCTCCGACTGGTATCTGCCGCTCTGCACCGGCGAGGAACGCCTGAAGGACGCCGAAGGCGCCAAGGTACATCCGACGCAGAAGCCCGAGGCGCTGCTTGCCCGCGTCCTGCTCTCGGCTAGCAATCCCGGCGATGTGGTGCTCGATCCCTTCTTCGGTACCGGCACGACCGGCGCCGTTGCCAAGGCACTCGGCCGCCGCTTCATCGGCCTCGAGCGCGAGGCCGTCTACGCCAAAGCGGCGCGCGAGCGCATCGCAGCGGTGACGCCGCTGGCACCGGAGGCTTTCGCCGCCGCGCCGTCCAAGCGCAGTGAGCCGCGCGTGCCCTTCTTAAGCCTCATCGAGGCTGGGTTGGTGAAGGCCGGCGAGACGGTCCATGACGACAAGCGCCGCTACAAGGCGATCGTGCGAGCGGACGGCACGCTGGTGCTCGGCCCCGCGGTCGGCTCGATCCACAAGGTCGGCGCGCTGGCTCAAGGGTTGCCCGCTTGCAACGGGTGGACCTTCTGGCACGTCGAGCGCGAAGGCTCGCTCACCGTGATCGATGCTCTGCGCGGCGAGATCAGGGCGCAGATGGCGGCGGCCTGAGAGCCTTCAGGCCCGCTTCCACCACTTTCAGCATCACACTCGGCAGCGGCTCGTCGGCGAGCCGCGCCGGCGCCGTGAAGCGCATGCCCGGCGGCGGCTCCGTACCGGCCCGCACGTGGCCGACGAAAACCGACAGCTCCAGCGGAAAATGCGTGAAGACGTGGCGCACCGGCTCGGGCAGCCGGTGCCAGCGCAGCGGCAGCGGCGCGTCCTGCGCGGCACCGTCCAGCTCGTAATCGGCGCGCCATTCGCTCGTCGGCACCTCGGCCATGCCGCCAAGCAGGCCCTTCGCCGGCCGCGTGCGCAACAGGATCGCGCCATCCGCCCGCGCCAGTACAAAGGCGGCGCCATAGCGCGTCGCGCCCGCCTTCTTCGGCGCCTTGCGCGGGAAGCTCTCCTGAGTGCCTTCGGCTCTCGCGACGCAGGGCTCACGCCAGGGGCAGAGGCCGCAGGCCGGATTGCGCGGCGTGCAGATGGTCGCACCCAGATCCATCAGCGCTTGCGCGAAATCGCCCGGCCTGTCCTTCGGCAACAGAGCCAGCACCTTCTCGCGGATCAGCGGGCGGGCGCCGGGCAACACCTCCTCGATCGCGAACAGGCGGCTCATGACGCGCTCGACATTGCCGTCGACTGCCGCGGCCGACCGGTCGAAGGCGATCGCCGCCACCGCACCCGCCGTATAGGCGCCAATGCCCGGCAGGGCGCGCAAACCTTCCTCCGTGTCGGGAAAGCGGCCGCCATGGCTCGCCATCACCGCCTGCGCGCAGGCATGGAGGTTGCGGGCGCGGGAATAATAGCCCAGGCCAGCCCAGGCCTGCATGACCTCCTCCGAAGGCGCCTCGGCCAGGTGCCGCACGGTCGGGAAACGAGCCATGAAGCGCTCGTAATAGGGCTTCACCGCCGTGACGGTGGTCTGCTGCAGCATGATTTCGGAGGCCCAGACCCGGTAGGGATCGGGCCGCTCACCCGCCTTCGCGCGCCAGGGCAGCGCGCGGCGATGGCGGTCGTACCAGGCGAGAAGATCGGTGGCGCGAGGCCTCGAAGCGGGGGCGTGCATGCGCTCCGGTTTAGCGCGAGGCGCTGGGATTGCGAAAGGCGCTACCGGATAGGGCGGGCCTGGATGTCGCCTATCGGTCGATGGCCGCGCCAGGCTCAGTCAGCGGCCGGCTCATAGCGCAGGGTACCGGCGATCCTCGATTTTGCACCCGCTCCCTGATCGTTGGGATGGTTGATGCCGTCATTGACCGGCACCTCGCGGAAATCGAAGGGACTGACGCCTTCGATGCAGGCCACATTCACACCGAATCGCCGGATGTCCGAACGCCGCTGGTGATGGGTATAGATGCCGCAGACCGAGCAGAAATAGTGCTTCGCCGTCCTGCTGTTGAACTGATACTCGATCAGAGCATCCTCGCCCGAGACGATGCGCACGCCGCCGCTTTCCGCTGAAATGACGACCGCTCCCCGCATGCGGCAGAACGAGCAATTGCAGCGGAACACTTTGTCCAGACCGTCGGTCAATGTCGCTTCGAAGCGCACGCGCCGACAATGGCAGGCCGCCTCGACAATCATCTCACCCGCCATCGCCGTTTCCTCGTCAGAGCCGCCGGACCTTATACATGCGGCCCGTGGTCTGAAACGGGTGGGAGCGAATGGCGGATGAGACCGAGGGGGCAGCGTCCCCTTTTGCCGTCACCTGCGAATGGTGGAGAAGCGTCTCCCGCCATAGGTCGCAGTGTAGGGCACCTGGATGTACTCAAACGCCTTCTGAGCGACGCGGGCTGGCAAGGTGTCCTTGTGCTTGGCGAAATTGGGCAGGTTTCCAGCTCCGAAGAGGACCTCATTCAGGTCGAGGCCGACACCGAAATAGAATGTCCGCTCGATCGGGTAGCCCAGAGCGCGCTCCTTCTTTTCGAAGCCACGTGCATCAAAGCCCACATGAAGCTCGGCGTACCGCAGCGGCGTGCTTTTGAGCGGCGCAAACCCACTTCCCTTCAACGCCATGACATAACGCTGACGCTCGTAAGGCGGCAGGAAGCCTCCATCGGAGGTCGTGATGCCATGCTTTTCATAGCTCGCAGGCGTGTACATCAATCGCCAATCCAGCTTCTCGCGCATCCCGGGGATCGTGTTCCGGAGCATCGAGAAGGCGGCGCCAGCAGCGTTTGCGGCAATGTCCTCCCGCGAGAAACGATGCTTGCCGGCGAATCCGTCGAGTGTCTCGGCCAGGCCCATGATGCCGAATGCGAGCAGTGAGCCGGTAATCTGGGCGCCGGTGGGATTGGCTGCGCTTGCCGTGATCCGGTCGGTCAGAAGATCAGCGATGACAAAGGTCGAAAAGGCATGGCCGATCTTATCCATGCCGCCATGGCGCGTGTTCTTTGCAAACCAGCCTTCTTCGATGAAGCGAAAGTTGGAATCTCCCCAGCCCCAATCAGCCAATCCTATGACGGCAAGCGCACCGCCGACGGCGGCCAGCTCCCAGCGCACGGACCACAGATGGTCACCAAGCTGGCTGACGGAATAGGCTGGTGGGAGCGTGCTGGCGTCCCGCAGTTCCGGCTTCTCAATCGGAGGGGAAACGCCGGGGCCTGCCTTGGCCGCGCGGCCCTTCTTCTTGTCGCTCGACGCCACCTCTATCGGCTCGGCCGCGTGTGCAATGGCCCCGAAAGGCCCGAGCCCGGGCGAAGGGCTGACGAGCACGCCCAAGCACGCAAACGCGGCAACAGCTGGCGGAGACCTCATGGGAGGACGGTGCGCAATCGGATTGGCAGGCCTAGGCTGGATTCCAGGCGCCATCAACTTACTCCGTCGTCATCCCCGATCTTAGGCATCCTCGCAGGCTGTCGGTCGTTGCGGCTGGTCGCGGCCGCTACCAATTCAACCGAGAATGCATGAAAAAAGTGGCATTCTTGGGCTGACCGGCTCGCACGCTTGTCTGGGTGCAATCCGAGCGTTCGACACGCGTGCTCGCGCAGCCGCGTGCCCAGCAGCGGACGTTCTGCCGGGAATGCGGGAAAGCCGCCGCTACTCGCCTTCCCGGCCGTCCGGGTGAGGCAGCTCCGTCGCCCGCAGCGCCTGCACACTGGCGGCCGCGATCAAACCGGTCAGCACGATGCCGTTGAAGCCGATAACGAGGGCCAGCACGCGAGACGGCATATGACGGGGGACCAGATCTCCATAGCCGATCGTCAGCCCGGTCACGAATGTGAAGTACAGTGCTTCGCCGGGGCGCCAGTCCTCGATCAGGCCGATGACGAGCCCGAGGCCGACCATGATGGCGATGACGCCGGAGACGATTGGCCAGATGACATGAATCTGCCGAACAAGGCTTTGGCGAAAGACTCGCCGTTTCTCCTTCGATGTCATCCAGCCCCCCAAGATTGAAGACGGCCGAGCTAGCCCGCGGCATCCGCTCGGCGCATACGAAAAACGCCAGATCGACATCAGGGGAGATTGCGCGTTCGGCGCAAGCACCTGTCGCTATCGGCTTGCCATGCCGCCGGCGCCTCGCGCAAAATGGGACATGTCCGCCAAACCGCTCGCAGAGCTGATCGACGACTGCATCGCGCCCGCGCTCGCCGCTCAGGGCTTCGCCGGGCGTGCCATCGTGTCGCTCTGGCCGGAGATCGTCGGCGAGCGGCTGGGTGCGCGCTCGCGCCCGCTCAAGATCGACTGGCCTCGCCGCAGGCCCGCCCCCGGCGAGGCGACGGAGCCGGCGACGCTTGTCGTGCGCGTCGAAGGCGCCTTTGCGCTGGAGATGCAGCAGCTCGGCCCGCTGGTGATCGAGCGGGTCAACACCCATCTCGGCTGGCGCGCCGTCGGCAAGCTCGTGCTCAAGCAGGGGCCTGTCGCGGCGCCCGCTCAGCAGAAGCCCGCGCCGGTGCTCGATGCTGCCGCTGCCGCGCGCGTCGCGGAACAGGTCTCGCCGATCGCCGATGAGGGCCTGCGGGATGCGTTGGCGCGGCTCGGACGGGCCGTCGCGCTGGACGCGCGGAAGCGTAGCCACGACACGGCTTCGTGAGCGGCGGTGCATGCGGCCGGATGCGCTCTTGCCACAATCGCGCTGGCCTCTATAGCTCGCTCCGATTTCGACCTTCCGAGGATCTTTCACAATGACGAACAGGCGACAGCTCCTGACCGGCGCAGCCGGGATCGCCGCCGCCGCGCTCGCCGGCACGACCGCCGCGCGGGCCCAGACCGCCCTTCCCGCCGCCGGCCCGCTCGGCGATGTCTGGCTCGGCTCGGCCGATGCCAAGGTCTCGATCATCGAATACGCCTCGATGACCTGCAGCCACTGCGCGCATTTCCATGAGACCGCCTGGCCCGAGCTGAAGAAGAAGTACATCGACACCGGCAAGGTGCGCTTTACGCTGCGGGAATTCCCGCTCGATCCGCTGGCGACCGCCGGCTTCATGCTCGCCCGCTGCAACGGCAACGACAAATATTACCCGATGACGGATCTGCTGTTCGCGCAGCAGCGCAACTGGGCCTTCGTCGACAAGCCGGTCGATGCGCTGTCCGCCCTTGTGAAACAGGCCGGTTTCACACAGGAATCGTTTGAGGCCTGCTTGAAAAGGCAGGATATCTATGACGCCGTTACGGTGGTGAAGGATGGTGGGGCCAAGGCTGGCGTGAACTCGACGCCGACCTTTTTCATCAACGGGCAGAAGCGTTCCGGTGCGCTCTCGATCGAGGAGTTCGACAAGATCCTGCAGCCGCTCCTCGCTGGCTGAGCGGACGATCTTTCGCGCCCTTCTTCAAAGCACGGCCGTCATCTCAGCCCTCATCCTGAGGAGCAGCCCTTTTGGCTGCGTCTCGAAGGATGTTCCAGCGCGGTCTAGAACCATCCTTCGAGACGCCGCTACGCGGCTCCTCAGGATGAGGGCTGAGGTATTTCAGGCCTGCGAGGCGCGCCGATGCATCTGACGCGCCTCAAGCTCACCGGCTTCAAGACCTTCGTCGAGCCGACCGAATTCGCGATCCAGCCGGGGCTGACCGGCATCGTCGGGCCGAATGGCTGCGGCAAGTCCAATCTCGTCGAAGCACTGCGCTGGGTGATGGGCGAAAGCTCATTCAAGAACATGCGTGGCTCGGGGATGGACGACGTCATCTTTGGCGGCTCGAACGAGCGCCCGGCCCGCAACATGGCCGAAGTCTCGCTCACCCTCGACAACAGCGACCGCAAAGCCCCAGCCGCCTTCAACGAGGCCGAGGTTCTGGAGGTGACGCGCCGTATCGAGCGCGAGGAAGGCTCGACCTATCGCATCAACGGCAAGGAGGTGCGCGCCAAGGACGTGCAACTCCTCTTCGCCGATGCCGCCACTGGGGCGCGCTCGCCGGCCATGGTCCGGCAGGGGCAGATCAGCGAGATCATCTCGGCCAAGCCACAATCGCGGCGGCGCATCCTGGAGGATGCCGCCGGCATCGCCGGGCTGCATAGCCGCCGCCATGAAGCCGAGCTCAGGCTCAGGGGCGCCGAGGAGAACCTGACCCGGCTGGAGGATGTGCTCGGCCAGATCGACGAGCAGATCGAGGGCTTGCAGCGGCAGGCGCGGCAGGCCGGGCGCTACCGCAGTCTCGCGGCCGATATCCGCCGGGCCGAGGCCGCGCTGGCGCTCATCGCCCTGCACGATGCCCGCGCGCAGGAGGCCCAGGCCGCGCGCGTGCTCGAGGACGCGGCACGCGACGTCACCGACCAGACCGGCATCCAGGCCGAGGCCGCCCGGAAACAGGCCGTCGCGGCCCATGGCATGCCGGCGCTGCGAGAAGGCGAGGCCGCTGCCGCGGCGACGCTGGTCCGGCTGAAGCGCGGTCTCGACGAGCTCGAAGCGGCGAATCGGCGAGCCCGCCAGCGCGCCGAGGAGTTGGGCCGACGCCTCGACGAATTACGGGGCGATCTGGCGCGACAGGAGACTGTCGGGAAGGATGCCGCCGACAGCCTGGCGAAGCTGACGGAGGAAGATGCGGGCCTCGCCCGTGAAGCCGATGGCGCCGGCGCCGGGGCGGAAGCCGCCGCCGCCACGCAGCAGCAGGCGGAAGCAGCGCTTACAGCGGCCGAAGCGGAGCATACCGCGGCACAGGCGGCGCTCTCGGAGCTGGCGGCGCGGCGCGGCGCGCTCGAACGCGCGCTGAAGGAAGCGCGCGAGCGCGAAGGCCCGGCAAAGGCGGAGAGCGAGAAACTCAATCGCGATCTCACCGCCCTCGACGCCTCCGACGCCGAAATCGAGCGCGTCCGGTTGCGCGAGACCGTGGCCGCGGCGGAAAAGGCGGCGAAGCAGGCCGAAACCGAGCTCGGGGCCGCCCGCTCGACTGTCACGGCCGCCCGCGAACGCGAGGCTGCGCAGCGCGGACCTCTGGCGGAAGCCGACCGGCGGGCACAGCGGCTCGACACTGAGATCGGCACACTGCGCAAGCTGCTCGCGCCTGCCGCCGGCGACCGCTGGCCGGCCGTGCTCGAAGCGATCAGCGTCGCGAAGGGCTATGAAGTGGCGCTCGGCGCGGCGCTGGGCGATGATCTCGACGCCTCCACGGATACCGCCGCGCCGGCCCATTGGGCCGATGCCGGGGACGGGGCTGGCGATCCGGCCCTGCCCGAGGGAACGACGCCCCTGCTCGACCACGTTCAGGCGCCGGCCGCGCTCCGGCGGCGGCTCGCGCAGATCGGCGTTGTCGCGCGCGCCGAAGGTGCGGCCCTGCGCCAGCGGCTGAATCAAGGCCAAATCCTGGTTTCGCGTGAAGGCGATGTCTGGCGCTGGGACGGTTTTACCAGCGCGGCCGACGCCCCCTCCCCCGCCGCGCGTCGACTGGCCGAGAAGAATCGACTCGTCGATCTGGAGCGCGAGGCCGTGGTTGCGCGCGAAGCCGCGGATGCCGCCCGCAAGGCGCTCGAAGCGATCGCCGCCGAGGCGCGTCTCGCAGCGCAGGCAGAGACCGCCGCGATCGAAGCCGCGCGGCAGACGCGACGCATGGTCGATCAGAGCCGCGAGCAATTGGCTGCGGCCGAACGCAAGGCCGCAGAAACGCTGGCAAAGCGCTCGGCGCTGGCCGAGGCGATCAAGCGGCTCGGCCAGGCGATCTCCGAAGCGGCGGCGCAGGCGGCAACTCATCAGAACGGCCTCGCGGCCCTCAGCCTGCCGGCCGAGCTGGAGAACGTCCTGCTGAAGGCGCGGGTCCTGCTGGGGGAATGCCGAACCGCGGCCTCCGATGCGCGGGCGCAGGTCCAGACGCTGGCACGGGAAGCCGAGATGCGCGCCCGCCGCCGCGCCGCTATCGCGGCCGACATCGCCGCCTGGAAAGAGCGCGCCGCGGCGAGCCTCCAGACCGCGGGAGAGACAAGGCGCCGGATCGAGGCGGCCAGCGCCGAGCAGAAGACCCTGCTCGAAGCGCCCGACACCTTCCTGACGGAGAAGCGCCGGCTCGTCGCGGAGATCGAGCAGGCCGAGATCGCCCGCCGCGAGGCGGCCGACAAGCTCGCGCTCGGCGAGGCGGCATTGGCGGAGGCCGACCGGCAGGCGCGGCTGGCACTGGAAGGTCTATCAGGGGCGCGGGAGCGCCGCGCCTCGGCCGAGGCGCGGCTGGAAGCGGCGCGTCAGCGCGTCGCCGACGTCACCCGCGAAATCTCGGACCGGCTGGAGACGGGGATCGAGGGCGTGCTGGGACTGGCCGGGCTGAAGCCCGGCGACACCCTGCCGGAGCCCGATGCGATCGAGCGCAGGCTCGCCAACCTCAAGGGCGAGCGCGAGCGGCTCGGCGCCGTCAACCTGCGCGCCGAGGACGAGCTCACCGAAACCAAGGCGCGGCGCGAGGGGCTATCGAGCGAACGCGATGACCTGACCGAGGCGATCCGGCGGCTGCGCCAGGCGATCGGCGCGCTGAACCGCGAAGGGCGCGAGCGGCTGCTGGCCGCCTTCGAGATCGTCAACGGCCATTTCCAGCGGCTGTTCGGCGTGCTCTTCGGCGGCGGCGAGGCAGAGCTGAAGCTCGTCGATTCGGAGGATCCGCTCGACGCGGGGCTCGAGATCTTCGCGCGCCCCCCCGGCAAGAAGCCGCAGGTGATGACCCTGTTGTCCGGCGGAGAGCAGGCGCTGACCGCGACCGCGCTGATCTTCGCGGTGTTCCTGACCAACCCCTCGCCGATCTGCGTGCTCGACGAGGTCGACGCCCCGCTCGACGACGCCAATGTCGAGCGCTACTGCGATCTGCTGGTGGAGATGGCGCGGAACACCGAGACGCGCTTCGTCCTGATCACCCACAACCCGATCACCATGGCACGGATGGAACGGCTCTTCGGCGTCACCATGGTCGAGCGCGGCGTCAGCCAGATGGTTTCGGTCGATCTCGCCACGGCCGAGCGCATCCGCGAGGCGGGCTGAGGCCGCTCTTCCCGGCTGAAAAAATGCCACAATCGGCCCCGCATTGCGGCAAGAATGTCGCACTTAGCCTGAATTTCTAAATATTCCAATGTGTTAGGCGTTATTTGCATGCCTTGACAGGGAGGGGGGCTGTCAATAAAGGAGGCCGTGCTGACGACGGCTCGATGCGCGGGTTTGGACGGGGTTATAGTGGTTTTTCGCTGGATCGCGGCGTGATCGCGATCATAACGGAGGCCGAAGACCAATGTCCGATCCCGACCCAAACGCCTCAGACTCGGAGTTGCGCGCAAGACTGGGTTCCCTGAAGTCGGCCATTCGGCAGGCTGAGGCGAACGAAAAGCCGGGCGCGAGCCCGCTTGGAGAGGACAAGGCGCTTGCGGGCGCCATGTCCTCAGGTTTTCGCGCCGCGACGGATCTTGCAGGTGGCATCATCGCAGGCGCCCTGATCGGGCACCTCGGCGACCGGTGGCTGGGAACGTCCCCGTTCCTGCTGATCACCTTCCTGGTGATCGGAACCATCGCGGGCTTCAGATCCGTCTATCGGCTTGGTTCGCGTCCGACCTCGGGGTCGGGAGGCGATCCGAAAGCGAATTGATCGAGGGGCGGCTTGCGGGCCGCGCGATAGGGAACGAAACCATGGCGGCCGGCGGCGGAATCGATCCGATCCACCAATTCCACATCAACAAGATCGTGGAGCTGAAGCCGTTCGGCATCGACCTGTCGTTCACCAACACCTCGCTGTGGATGGTGATCGTGCTCGCGGTCGTCTCGGCGATCATGGTCTACGGCTCGAGCCAGCGTGCGGTCGTTCCCGGCCGTCTGCAGTCGCTCGCCGAGATGATCTACGAATTCGTGGCCTCCACCCTCACCGGCGTGATGGGCAAGGACGGCATGAAGTTCTTCCCCTTCGTGTTCTCGCTCTTCGCCTTCGTGCTGGCGAGCAACATGCTCGGCATGATCCCCGGCTCCTTCACGGTCACCAGCCAGATCATCGTCACCGCCGCCTTCGCGGTGCTCGTGATCTCGGTCGTGCTGGTCTACGGCATCGTGAAGCATGGCAGCCATTTCTTCGGCCTCTTCGTGCCGTCGGGCGTGCCCGGCTGGCTGCTGCCCTTCATGGTGCTGATCGAGGTCGTCTCCTTCCTGTCGCGGCCGGTCTCGCTGTCGCTTCGTCTGTTCGGCAACATGCTAGCCGGCCATATCGCGCTCAAGGTCTTCGGCGGCTTCGTCGTCGTGCTGCTGGGCTCGGGCGCCGCGCTGAACTACGCCATCGCGCCGCTGCCGCTGCTGCTGGCCGTTGCGCTCACCGCGCTCGAGTTCCTCGTCGCTTTCCTGCAGGCCTACGTCTTCGCGATCCTGACCTGCGTCTATCTCAACGACGCGCTGCACCCCGGCCACTGAGCCGTCAGCCGCGCTCGCGAGAGTTCAACCCACCCCTTTAGCCTTCCACACTGGAGAAAGACCATGGATCCTGTTGCAGCCAAGTTCATCGGCGCTGGCCTCGCCTCGCTCGGCATGGGCCTCGCCGCCATCGGCGTCGGCACCATCTTCGGCAACTTCCTCTCGGGCGCCCTGCGCAACCCGTCTGCTGCTGACGGCCAGTTCCCCCGCGCCTTCATCGGCGCGGCGCTCGCCGAAGGTCTGGGCATCTTCGCGTTCGTCGTCGCGCTCGTTCTGCTCTTCGTGGTCTGACGCTTCTCGTCGATCGCGATCTCGTCGCGCGCGCCGGCCTTGCTTCGGCCACGTGCGCGGCGCTTCCTTTTCTCTGCGCTGAAAGGCACCCCATGCCGGTTCGATTCTCAGGGTTCGTCGGACAAAGGTGGCCGGTGGCCGTCGCTTCGTTCGCCACTCTGCTGGCGGGTGCGGCGCAGGCTGCCGAGCAGGCCCATGGCCTGAGCGGCGAGAAGGCGTCCTTTCCGCCCTTCGACCCGACCCATTTCGCCAGCAACCTGTTCTGGCTCGCGCTCACCTTCGCGGTGCTCTACTGGCTGATGTCCAAGGTCGCGCTGCCGCGGCTGGGCTCCGTCATGGAAGAGCGCGCCGACACGATCGGCCGAGACCTCGATCAGGCTGCGGAAATGCAGGGCAAGGCCGAGGATATGGCGCAGGCCTATGAGAAGGCCGTCGCCGAGGCCCGCAAGAACGCCCAGGGCATCGCCCAGGCGGCGCGCGAGACCGGCGCCAAGGCGAGCGAGGCCCAGCGCCACGCTACCGAGGCCGAGCTCACCGCCAAGCTGACCAAGGCCGAGGCGACCATCGCCAAGACCAAGGACAAGGCCATGAGCAATGTCCGTGACCTCGGCAGCGACATCGCGGTGGCCATCGTCTCCAAGCTGACCGGCCAGGCCCCCAGCACCACCGAGGCGGCGGAAGCCGTCGACCAGGTTCTGGCTCAGGGCTGAGGGAGGATCTGATGGATACTTTCTGGGTCGGCGTCGCGCTCGTCATCTTCCTTGCCATCCTGGTCAAGTTCGGCGTGCCGGGTAAGATCGTGAAGGCTCTCGACGCTCGCGGCGAGAAGGTCGCGCAGGAGCTGGCGGAAGCCCGCCGCCTGCGTCAGGAGGCCGAGAAGCTGCTCGCCGAATACGACGCCAAGCGCAAGGCCGCCGAGGCCGAGGCCGCCGAGATCGTCTCTGCCGCCAATGACGAGGCCAAGCGCCTCGCTGCGGAAGCCGAGGCCAAGCTCGCCGATTTCGTCGCCCGCCGCACCAAGGCGGCCGAGGACAAGATCGCACAGGCCGAGAGCCAGGCCGAGGCCGAGGTTCGCGCTGCGGCCGCGGAGGCGGCCACCAAGGCTGCCGAGACGATCCTGCGCAGCCAGATGGCCGGCAAGGCGGGCGAAGCCGCCTTCGCCGCCGGGCTGACCGAGGTCAAGGCCAAGCTCAACTGAGCGAAGGCTGATCGTTAAAGTCTAACGCCGCGCCTTTCCGGGCGCGGCGTTTTTTGTTTTGGCCCATCGATCAGCGGAGCGTCATGCTCGGGCTTGACCCGAGCATCTCATGATGATGGAGGCTCCCGTGGTCATCCTGCCGAGATTCTCGGGTCGGCGCTGCGCACCGCCCGAGAATGACGGCAAATTGGCCGTCTTCAGTTGCTTGCCGTCGCCGCAGGGCTTGGCGCATCGCCCTTGGCCGCAGCGACCGGAGCCACGACCGGACGCGCCGGCGGCAGCGCGGCTGCCTTGGGCTTCGGCTTGCGCGGCTGGATCGTCGAGGTGACGATGCCCTGGGGGGTGTCGAGCCCGTAGATGTCGTCGCGGAACTGGACCTGTCCGTCCGCGCCCTGCCAGCCGGTGAGATAGACCCAGGCGACCGGCACCTGCTTCTTCAGCTGGATGTTCTTGCGCTCGCCCTTGGCGATCTCGTCCTCGAGCGAGGCCAGCGTCCATTCCGAGCCTTCGAGCAGCCAGGCCCCGAGCTCCCGCACGCCCTCCACGCGGGCGCAGCCCGAGGAGTTGAAGCGGACATCGTTGCGGAACAGCGTCTTCTTCGGCGTGTCATGCAGATAGACCGCCTCGCTGTTGGGCATGTCGATCTTGAGCTGGCCGAGCGAGTTGGTCGGACCCGGCTCCTGCCGCACGGTGAAATAGGGATTGTTGATCGTCGCCCAGTTCACGCTCGCCGGGTCGATTTCCTTGTTCTCGGCGCCGAGCAGCTTCATGTTCGACTTGGCGACGAAGCTCGCATCCTTGCGCATATGCGGGATGATGTCGGCCTTCACGATCGAGGTCGGCACCGTCCAGTAGGGGTTGACGTTGACCGAGGTGATGTTGGCCTGGATCACCGGCGAGGGCCGGTCCGGCCGGCCGACCACGGCGAGATGGCGCTGTGCGACAACGCCGTTCTCGACAGCCTCGACGCTGGCGCCGGGGATGTTCACCACGACATAGCGGCTGGCGAAGTTGAAGCCGTTGCCCTTGAGGCGCTCCAGTGTCGCCGTGATCTGGTTGAGCCGCACCTCGACCGGGACATTCATCGCCTTGAGCGTGAGACGCCCGACCGTGCCGAGATCCGACAAGCCGTGGCGGCGCTGGAAGCGCTTCACCGCCTCGGACACCGCGGCATCATAGACATCGCCGGCCAGAGCCTCCGGCGGGAGGTCGCCGCTGGCCAGGAGGCGCTGCTTCAAGGCGACGACATCCGGCCCCTGCGAATCGGGCTTCAGCGTTGTGACGCCGCCGGGCACCTTGGGCCAGCCGCCGCGATTGGCGACATCCTCATGCGCGATCAGCGCCTCAAGCGTGCGGTCATAGGTGTTGGGGCCGTAGCTCGGCTCGTTGGCGCGGACGATCGCCGTCGAAGCCAGAAGCATGGCGGCGGTCGCAGCTAGGATGGCGGGACGCACGAACATAGAAACCCCCGGGCCGCACGCAGCGGCACGGGGGCATCATTCGCCCACATGGTCAAGGAATGCTTAAGAAGCGCCGGGGCGCTTTCACCATGCTGACGAATATCGTCAGCATGGTCGGGAACCCTTACTCAGCGGCCTTGGCGGGAGCCGGCTTCTCCCACTTCAGCACCGGCTGGCGGGCAGCGCGGGTCTCGTCGAGGCGGCGGATCGGCGCGTGATGCGGGGCGCTCGTGAAGCGCTCCTTGTCGTTGCCCTTGGCCGCCATGGCGAGGTCGCGCAGCGTCGCGATGAAGAGGTCGAGCGCGGCCTTCGATTCCGACTCGGTCGGCTCGATCAGCATGGCGCCATGAACGACGAGCGGGAAATAGACCGTCATCGGATGGTAGCCCTCGTCGATCATCGCCTTGGCGAAATCGAGCGTCGAGACGCCCGAGCCCTTCAGCCATTCATCGTCGAACAGCACCTCGTGCATGGACGGGTGGTCCGGGAAGGGCAGCGACATCAGGTCGGACAGGCCGGCGCGGATGTAGTTCGCATTGAGCACCGCATCCTCGGAGGCCTGCTTCATGCCGTCTGAGCCATGGCTCAGCATATAGGCCAGCGCGCGGACATACATGCCCATCTGGCCGTGGAAGGCGGTCATGCGGCCGAAGGGCTGGTTGCCTTCCGGCGCTTCCTCGTGCGTCTCGATCAGGTGCGGCTTGTCGTTCTCGACATGGATGAAGGGCACGGGCGCGAAGGGTGCAAGGCGCTCCGAGAGCACGACCGGGCCGGCACCGGGACCGCCGCCGCCATGGGGCGTCGAGAAGGTCTTGTGCAGGTTGATGTGCATGGCGTCGACGCCGAGATCACCCGGGCGAGCCTTGCCGACGATGGCGTTGAAGTTCGCGCCGTCGCAGTAGAAATAGGCGCCGGCCTCATGCAGCGCCGCGGCGATCTCGACGATCTGCGGCTCGAAGATGCCGCAGGTGTTGGGATTGGTCAGCATGATCGCTGCGATGTCCGGCCCGAGCAGCGCCTTGACGTCCTCGACCGCGACGGTGCCGTCCGGACGGGCGGGAACGGCCTTCACCGAGAAACCGATCAGCGCGGCGGTGGCCGGGTTGGTGCCGTGCGCCGATTCGGGTACGAGCACGACATTGCGGGTCGCGCCCTCGCCCTTCGCCTCGATCGCGGCCTTGATCGCCATCATGCCGCAGGCTTCGCCATGGGCGCCCGCCTTGGGCGAAAGCGCCACAGCCGGCATGCCGGTCAGCGTCATCAGGTAGCGGGCGAGCTCCAGCATGAGATCGAGCGCGCCGGGCACGGTCGAGAGCGGCTGGAGCGGGTGCACGTCGGAGAAGCCCGGCAGCCGCGCCATCTTCTCGTTAAGGCGGGCATTGTGCTTCATCGTGCAGGAACCGAGCGGGAAGAGCCCGGTGTCGATGCCGTAGTTCTTCTGGCTGAGGCGCACATAGTGGCGCATCGTCTCGGGCTCGGAGAGACCGGGCAGGCCGATCTCGCCCTGGCGCGCATGCTTGCCCAGCCGCGGCTTGAAGGGCGCAGGCTTGTCGATATCGACGCCGGTCGCCTCATGATGGCCGATCTCGAAGATCAGCGGTTCGATCTGCTGGAGAGCCTTGTTGCCGGTGAAGGTGGCGTGCTCGGCATGAGCCGCCTCGCCGGCCTGGGTGGGACGTCCCTGACGGTTCAGCATCACAGCACCTCCACGAGCGCCGCCACGAGGGCCGCCCGGTCATCATCGGTATTCACTTCGGTCGAGGCGACGATCAGCAGGTCGTCCAGCCCGGCATGCGGCAGCAACCGCGAGACGGGGACACCGGCCAGGATGCCCTTTGCTGCGAGAACCTCGACCACCTCGGCGGCAGGCTTCTTCAGCCTCACCGTGAACTCGTTGAAGAAGCTCTCGTTGAGCACCGAGACGCCCTTCACGCCGGCCAGCGCATCGGCAAGCTTCACCGCATTGGCGTGATTGACCTCGGCGAGGCGGGTGAAGCCCGCCTGACCCAGCAGGGTCATGTGGATGGTGAAGGCCAGCACGCAGAGGCCGGAATTGGTGCAGATGTTCGAGGTCGCCTTGTCGCGGCGGATATGCTGCTCGCGGGTCGAGAGCGTCAGCACGAAGCCGCGCTGGCCGGTCGAATCGACCGTCTCGCCGCAGAGCCGGCCCGGCATCTGGCGGATATATTTCGACTTGGCGGCGAAGAGCCCGACATAGGGGCCGCCGAAATTCAGCGCATTGCCGATCGACTGGCCTTCGCCGACGACGATGTCAGCATCCTGCGCGCCGGGCGGCGTCACCGCGCCGAGCGAGACGACCTCGGTGAAGACCGCGATCAGCAGCGCGCCATGGGCATGGGCCTTCTCGGCGATCGGCTTGAGATCGCGCAGATTGCCGAAGACATCCGGCGACTGCACGACGACGCAGGAAACGCTGTCGTCGATCTGGGAGAGGATGTCCTCGTTCGCCGAGACATCGGCTTTAAGCGCCACGACCTCATCATTGGCCATGTGCGAGAGCGTGCGGACGACCTCGGCATAGTGCGGGTGCAGGCCGCCGGAGAGCACGGCCTTGCGGCGCCGGGTGACGCGATGCGCCATCAGCACGGCCTCGCCGGTGCCGGTCGAGCCGTCATACATCGAGGCGTTGGCGACCTCCATGCCGGTAAGCGCCGCGACCTGCGTCTGGAACTCGAAGAGATATTGCAGCGTGCCCTGCGCGATCTCGGGCTGATAGGGCGTGTAGCTGGTCAGGAATTCCGAACGCTGGATCAGGTGGTCCACCGTCGCCGGGACGTGGTGCTTGTAGGCACCGGCGCCGACGAAGAAGGGCACGGCGGAGGCCGCGGTGTTCTTCCCCGCCATCTTGCCGAGAATGCGCTCGACCTCCAGCTCGCCCTTGGCGCGCGGCAGATCGACCGGCTCCTTCAGCAGCTTGCCGGCCGGGACATCGCTGAACAGCGCGTCGATGTCGGAGATGCCGATCCGCGCGAGCATGTCCTCGCGATCGGTATCGGTAAGCGGGAGATAGCGCATGGGGTGTTTCCGTTCTGGGTGTCATCCCGTGCGCGCCGCGGCATGAAATGCCGCTGCGCAGACACGGGACCGTGCGACGAGAAGGCGCCCTATCCTGGTGGCGATCCCGCATCTGCGCGGCGGCACCATGTGCCGCAGCGCGTGCGGGATGACACCGGTCAGAGCGTCTTGACGTAGTTCTGGTACTCGGCCTCGTTCATGAGCCCGTCGAGCTCGCCCGCATCCGTGATCTTGATCTTGAGGAACCAGCCCTTGCCGGCCGGGTCCTCATTGACGGTGCCCGGCGCGCTCTCGAGCTCGCCATTGACCGCGACGACCTCGCCGGAGACCGGGGCATAGACCTCGGAGGCCGCCTTCACGCTCTCGACCACGGCCGCCTCGCCGCCCTTGGACAGCGCCTTGCCGATTTCGGGAAGCTCGACGAAGACGACGTCACCGAGCTGGCCCTGCGCGTAGTCGCTGATGCCGACGGTGCCGGTGTCGCCCTCGATGCGGATATATTCGTGGTCCTTGGTGTAGCGGGTCTCGGCCATGGTTTCCTCCTGGCGAAAATCGGGAACTGAAAAATCGGGAAACGGAATCAGCGCTTGTAGCCGTTGGGCACGAAAGGCATCGGCGCGACCACGGCCGGCAGCGGCTTGCCGCGCACGATCAGGTTGAGCTTGGTGCCGGCGGCGGAATGGGCCGTGGCGACATAGCCCATGGCGCAGGGGCCGTTCAGCGTCGGGCCGAAGCCGCCGGACGTCACGGTGCCGACCACCTCACCCTCCGGCGTCGCAATCTCCGTGCCTTCGCGGGCGGGCGCTCGGCCTTCCGGCAGCAGGCCGACGCGGATGCGTGACGCACCCTCGGCCAGCTCACGCTGGATGCGCGCCGCGCCGGGGAAGCCCCCCTCCTCGCGGCGGCGCTTCTGGATCGACCAGATGAGCTGCGCCTCTATGGGCGAGGTGGTGGTGTCGATGTCGTGGCCGTAGAGGCACAGCCCCGCTTCCAGCCGAAGCGAATCACGGGCGCCCAGGCCGATCGGCCTGACGTTGGCGTCGAGCAGCAGCGTGTCCCAGATCTCGCCTATCTTGGTCGCGGCGGCGGAAATCTCGTAGCCGTCCTCGCCGGTATAGCCGGAGCGGCTGACATTGGCCTTGATGCCGGCGACCTTCATCGTGCGGGAGGTCATGAAGCCCATCTCGGCCGCTTCCGGCGCGATGGCCGCGAGCGCCGCTTCCGCGCCCGGCCCCTGCAGGGCGATCAGGCCGCGATGCTCGGCGCGGATCAGCTTCACATTGGCGGGCAGGCGCGCCTCGATATGGGCGTAGTCGGCGTCCTTGCAGGCGGCGTTGACGACGAGATAGAGCGCGCCGTCCTCCTCCGGATCGATCGAGCGGGTCACCATCAGGTCGTCGAGGATGCCGCCCTCCTCGTTGAGGAGCTGCGAATAGCGCTGCTTGCCGGGGGCGAGATTGACGATGTCGGCGGGGATCAGCGCTTCCAGCGCCTTGGCCGTGGTCTCGTGGTCCGGGCCGACCAGGAAGGCCTGGCCCATATGCGAGACGTCGAAGAGCCCGGCCTTCTCGCGCGTCCAGTTATGCTCGGTCAGGATGCCGCTCGTATACTGTACCGGCATGTCGTAGCCGGCGAAGGGTACCATGCGGGCGCCGAGCGCGACATGCCGGGCATGGAGCGGCGTCTTCAGCGGCGCAGCGGCGCCGGCATCGTCGGTTTTGGCTTCAAGAGCCTCGGCAGCCATGGCATGCCCCTCCCAGAATCGAGCGCAAGCCCCGGACGGTATCGTCCGGGGCGCGCCCCCTCTGTCTCGGGACCTGAGAGATTTCCCCGCCGACCCCAGGGGGCCGGACGAGTTACACCCGTCGGTGGGCGGACATTTCTGTCCGCCTCTTTCCAGAGCGCCAAGTCCCCAGCGGTCCTTTTGCCTGAGCGTTTCCGGGGCGGTTGCGCCTTCGGCGCCGAGCCTGTCTCAGGCCCGGTCTCTCCCGCGGGGATATGCGGCTGAGGGCAGAGATACAGGAGGCGCCGTCCCAGTCAATCCGGGCAGCGCCTCCTTTCACGGCAAAGATGCCTCAAGAGTTTCCATCGAGACCCACCGGGTCTTGTTGGAGCGTCTTAACGACGGCGCGAGCGCGCCGGGGTGACCGCACCGCCCTGGCCGAGGCCGACGATGATCTCGACATCGCTCTGGCCCGGCGGCACGGCAATGCCGTCCTCGATATGCGAGAAGTCCGCGCCGCCCTGGCCGGCCGGAATCGTGCCGCCTACGCGGGCCGAGCGCCGTCCGACAACCGTGGTGCCGCGAGTAACGGTCGTGTTCAGGGTCGCACCGAAGCTGCCCGGGCTGCCGGCCGGGCCGAGCAGGATCCGGCCCTCGACGCCGACCTTTAGGCGGAAGCCGCCATTGCCGGTGGAGGTGCATTCGCGCGCGACGTTGGTGATCGAGATCTGGTAGCGCAGGCTGCCACTATCCTCGCCGGACTGGGCGCGGATCGCCGCCCCGCCATCGGCCACGATGACCTGCGGGCAGATCACCGTATCCTCTTCGTCCTTCGGCAACTGGTCCGGTGCCGGCGGCTTCGCCGACTGGAACATCACGACGTTGCCGATCGTCTGCAGCGTGCTCGGCTGACCGGAAGACGACGAGGAAGACGACGAGGAAGACGAACCGCAACCGGCCAGGCCCAGGCAGAGAAACGGCAGCGCGAGCAAGCGGCTCGCGCGGATAGTCTGGTCGATCACGGAAGCGCCTCCACGCCGGGTCCGAAGCCGTTGAGCGAGACGGGCACGCCCACCCCCTCCTCCGGCGTCTGGAATACAATGAATGTCGCGTTCTTGCCGCCCTTGAGCTGGCCCATCAGCGTGTCGTCCATCACCACCTCGGCGACGCAGCCTGTGGTCAGGCAGCGCACGAAGCCGGCGCGGCCGATGTCCTTGTCGTCGATCTTCAGGCCGAGCCCCGAAGGCAGCAGCACGCCGAGCGGCGCGACCACGCGCAGCAGGCGGCTCTTCTGATCGGCCGTCTTCAGCACGATGACCAGCAGCGTCAGATTCGGCCGATCCTCGGCCGCGACATTCTGGACGAGGGCGCATTGCTCCGCCTTGGCGCCGGGCGGCACCTCGCAGCGCATCTGCCAATCGCCATGTGTCGAACGCACTGCGCCCTGTGCGAAAGCGGAACCGACGGCGAGGCTCGTTCCCATGAGCGCCAGCGCCAGAACGCCAATCGCCCCGATGATCCTCATCATCCCTGCCATCCTCCAAACGGGCTTCCAAAGCAGCAGGAGCGCAGAATTCAGGCAAAACGCCGGCCGCGCCAGAGAATCCCGCCGCCTCTCAACATAAAACGCGTTCGGACCACGCAGGGCAGGCCCTGTCAAGGCGCGACCGCAGGGCCGACCTGTAAAGCGTCGAGCGCGTGCAAGATCGTCGCGCGATTATGCCGCACGAGAGAGGGGGGATGTGTTCATTGCCCTACTGGCGCAAGCGTGTTCTTTGATTTATCGCAATCTCGAAAGAGCGAGGCGACCCACGGTCGCCCGCTCATGCATGGTGCCGGAAACAGGGATCGAAGCCGGCTCCTTGCAGGTCGATTGAGGAGCATGTCGGATCGATGCGATTTCTGAGCAGGACCTTTGCAACCGCCGCCGCTACGGCCCTTGCCGTTGCCGCGCTGGCGACCGTCCCGGCCATCGCCGGCACCGGCATGCCTTCCCCGTGGCAGATGAATCTGCAGGGCGCGGCGACCCCCGTCTCGGAGTTCATCCACTGGTTCCATGACTGGTTGAACATCATCATCGGCATCGTCACGCTCTTCGTGCTCGCGTTGCTGGTGTATGTCGTCTTCCGCTTCAACGAAAAGGCGAACCCGGTCCCCTCCAAGACCACGCATAACGCCCTGCTCGAGGTGGCCTGGACAGTGATCCCGGTGCTGATCCTCGTCGTGATCGCGATCCCCTCCTTCCGCCTGCTCAAGCTGCAGCTCGAAATTCCGCAAGCCGACATGACGCTCAAGGTCACCGGCAAGCAGTGGTACTGGTCCTATGAATACGTCCAGGATCAGGGTGCCTTCGGTTTCGACTCGTTGATGCTGGACGAGAAGCAGCGCGCCGAGGCGATCGCGTCCAACAAGATCGCCGCCGCCGAGGCCCCGCGCCTGCTGGCCGTCGACAACGAGGCCGTTGTGCCCGTCGGCAAGATCGTCCGCGTTCAGGTCACCGGCGCCGATGTCATCCACAAGTTCACGGTGCCGTCCTTCGGCATCAAGATCGACGCCATCCCGGGCCGCCTGAACGAAACCTGGTTCAAGGCCGAGCGCGAAGGTATCTATTACGGCCAGTGCTCGTTCATCTGCGGCCAGAACCATTCCTTCATGCCGATCGCCTTCCGTGTCGTCAGCCAGGAGCGCTATGCCGCCTGGCTCGCCGAAGCGAAGCAGAAATTCGCCAATGCCGAGGACGCGAGCTCCAAGCTCGCCGCGGCCTCGAAGTAAGACGCCGAGGAGACTAGACAATGGCAACCGCGGCTCAGCACGCTCCCGGCCTAGACCACCACGACGCGCATCACGACCACCCGACCGGGTGGCGCCGGTGGCTCCTGTCCACCAACCACAAGGACATCGGCACGCTCTACCTGATCTTCTCGATCATCGCGGGCCTCGTCGGCGGCTTCCTCTCGATCATGATGCGGGTCGAGCTGATGTACCCCGGCATGCAGATCTTCGCCAACGGCCAGAGCTACAATGTCTTCGTGACCGGCCACGGCCTGATCATGATCTTCTTCATGGTCATGCCCGCGGTCATCGGCGGCTTCGGCAACTGGTTCGTGCCGCTGATGATCGGCGCGCCGGACATGGCCTTCCCGCGCATGAACAACATCTCGTTCTGGCTCACCGTCGCCGCCTTCGTGCTGATGGTGATCTCGATGTTCGTCGAGGGCGCCCCGGGCGCGCACGGCGTCGGCACGGGCTGGACGGTCTATCCGCCCTTCTCGACCGCCGGACACCCCGGCCCCTCGGTCGATTTCGGCATCCTGTCGCTGCACCTTGCCGGCGCGGCCTCGATCCTGGGTGCGATCAACTTCATCACCACGATCCTGAACATGCGCGCGCCTGGCATGACCATGCACAAGATGCCGCTGTTCGCCTGGGGCGTGCTCGTCACCGCGTTCCTGCTGCTGCTGTCGCTGCCGGTCCTGGCGGGCGCCATCACCATGCTGCTGACCGACCGCAACTTCGGCACGACCTTCTATGATCCGGCCGGCGGCGGTGACCCGATCCTGTACCAGCACCTGTTCTGGTTCTTCGGCCACCCCGAAGTGTACATCATGATCCTGCCGGCCTTCGGCATCGTCAGCCACATCATCTCGACCTTCTCGAAGAAGCCGATCTTCGGCTATCTGGGCATGGCCTACGCCATGGTCGCGATCGGCGTCGTCGGCTTCATCGTGTGGGCGCACCACATGTACACCGCCGGCCTCTCGCTCAACACGCAGCGCTACTTCGTGTTCGCGACGATGGTCATCGCGGTGCCGACCGGCATCAAGATCTTCTCCTGGATCGCGACGATGTGGGGTGGCTCGATCCGCTTCACCGCGCCGATGGTCTGGGCGATCGGCTTCATCTTCCTGTTCACCGTCGGCGGCGTCACCGGCGTGGTGCTGGCCAATGCCGGCGTCGACCGCTCGCTGCATGCGACCTATTACGTCGTGGCCCACTTCCACTACGTTCTGTCGCTCGGCGCCGTGTTCGGCATCTTTGCGGGCTTCTACTACTGGTTCCCGAAGATGAGCGGCTATGTGATCCCGGACTGGATCGGCCGCCTGCACTTCTGGGTCGCCTTCGTCGGCGCGAACCTGCTGTTCTTCCCGCAGCACTTCCTCGGCCTTGCCGGCATGCCGCGCCACTATGTCGACTATCCGGATGCGTTCGCCGGCTGGCACTTCTGGTCCTCGATCGGTTCCTACATCTTCGCCTTCGGCCTGCTGATCTTCTTCTACGGCCTCGTGGTCGCCTTCACGAAGAAGCAGCTCGCCGGCGACAACCCATGGGGCGAAGGTGCCACGACGCTGGAGTGGACGCTGTCCTCGCCGCCGCCGTTCCACCAGTTCGAGACGCTGCCGCGCATCACCGGCTCGTCGGACCACTAAGACGAAAGGCGGCGGGCTTCTGCAGCCCGCCGCCGCCCCTCCCCCGAGCGCCTCACCCCAGGCGTTCCGGAGAAGGGCGGTGGAATTTCCGCCCCGAACACCGTGCGCCCGAAGGCGCTGTTGCAAGAGTACAAAGACGATTCAATCAATGTCCGCAGCGTTCGAGACCCGTACCGACGCCATCACCGCCTCCACCGGAGAGGCGCGCGATTTCTTCGCGCTGCTGAAGCCGCGCGTGATGTCGCTGGTGGTGGTGACCGCGCTGACCGGCATGATGACCGCGCCCGGTTCGGTGCATCCGGTGCTCGGCTTTGCGGCGCTGCTGGCGATCGCGGTCGGCGCGGGCGCGTCGGGCTGCCTGAACATGTGGTACGACGCGGATATCGACGCGCTGATGACCCGCACCGCCAAGCGGCCCATCCCGGCGGGGCGCGTGCTGCCCTCGGAGGCTCTGGCGTTCGGCCTGACGCTCTCGGTCGGTTCCGTGCTGGTGCTTGGCCTCATCGCCAATGCGCTGGCTGCGGCGATGCTCGCCTTCACCATCTTCTTCTACGCCGTCGTCTACTCGATGTGGCTGAAGCGCTGGACGCCGCAGAACATCGTCATCGGCGGTGCCGCCGGCGCCTTCCCTCCCATGATCGGCGAGGCGGTAATGACGGGCAATTTCGGCTCGCACTCGCTGGTGCTGTTCGCGATCATCTTCCTGTGGACCCCCCCGCATTTCTGGGCGTTGGCGCTGGTGAAATCCGGCGACTATGCGCGCGCCGGCATCCCGATGATGCCGAACGTCGCCGGTCCCGCGGCGACCCGCCGGCAGATCGTGCTCTATTCGCTGGTGATGGCCCCGGTCGCGGTGCTGCCGGCTCTGATGGGCTTCGGCGGGCTGATCTATCTCGTCGTCTCGGTGACGACGGGGCTCGCCATGATCGGGCTGTCGCTCCGCGTCTGGCGGCGCACCGAGGGGCAGCCGGCGGTCAAGGCCGCCTACAGCCTGTTCGGCTTCTCGATCCTCTATCTCTTCCTGCTCTTCGCGGTTCTCATCGTCGAGAACGGCTTCGGGCTGATGTGGGCCCTGCCGAAGGTGCTGGGATGAGCGAGCAGCAGAAGCCCCAGCCCGCGCCGGCCCCGTTCTCGCCGGAGGACATGGCGCGTCGGCGTCGGCGTTCCGTGGCGCTCGCACTCGTGCTGGGCGGCCTCGTGATCTTCTTCTTCGTGGTGACGCTGGTGAAGACCGGCCCCGCCGTCCTGAACCGGCCACTGTGATGACGGACGCCCCTCCCCCAGCCCGCTCGACAGGCCACGCCCGCACGGCGCTGATCTGCGTCGGCGTCGCCTTCGGGATGCTCGGCGCCTCCTTCGCGGCGGTGCCGCTCTACGACCTGTTCTGCAAGGTCACGGGCTTTGGCGGCACGCCGATGACCGGCACGGCCGGCGCCGGCAAGATCCTCGACCGCGAGATGGCGGTGCGTTTCGACGCCAATGTCGCGCCGGGGCTGGGCTGGAAGTTCGAGGCCGAGAGCCCGGAGATCAAGGTCAAGGTCGGCGCGACGCAGACGGCTTTCTACAAGGTCACGAATCGCTCGGAGCGCACCGTGACCGGCATCGCGACCTACAACATCGCCCCAGACAAGGGCGCGGCCTATTTCGTCAAGATCCAGTGCTTCTGCTTCACGGAGCACACGCTCAAGCCGGGCGAGACCTTCGAAGCACCGGTGGTGTTCTATATCGACCCCGAAATCGCGCAGAATCGCGAGCTCGACGGGGTCCACGCCATCACGCTGTCCTACACCTACTTCGCCTCCAAGTCGGGCCAGCCTGTCGCCGAGGACAAGGCTGGTTCGTCGAAGGATGACGCGGGCAATTCGAAACTGTAGAACGCGCTAGAGCAACAGCGCGGACAAGACGTCGCGGAGACCGAATACCATGGCCGGGGCCCACACGAAGCACCACGACTACCACCTCGTCGATCCGAGCCCGTGGCCGCTCGTCGGCGCCGCGAGCGCGACGGTCATGGCGATCGGCGCCGTGATGTGGATGAAGTCGCTGCCCGTGGGCGGCATGCATCTCGGCCCGCTCGTGTTCGGTGCCGGCCTGCTCGGCGTGCTCTACACCATGCTGTCCTGGTGGATTGACGTGGTGCGCGAGGCGGAGAAGGAAGGCCACCACACCCGCGTCGTCCAGATCCATCACCGCTACGGCATGCTGATGTTCATCGCCTCCGAGGTGATGTTCTTCGTCGCTTGGTTCTGGGCCTATTTCGATGCCAGCCTGTTCTCCGGCGAGCAGATCAACTTCCTGCGCTACGAGTTCACCGGCGGGCACTGGCCGCCGAAGGGCATCGAGACCTTCGATCCCTGGCACCTGCCGCTGCTCAACACGCTGATCCTGCTGACCTCCGGTACGACCGTGACCTGGGCGCACTATGCTCTGATCAACAACGATCGCTCGGGCCTGAAGCAGGGCCTGTGGCTGACGGTGATCCTCGGCGTGCTGTTCACGCTCTGCCAGGCTTACGAGTACTCGCACGCCACCTTCGCCTTCTCGGGCAACATCTATGGCGCCACCTTCTTCATGGCGACGGGCTTCCACGGCGCGCATGTCATCATCGGCACGATCTTCCTGGCGGTGTGCCTCTACCGGGTCTATCTCGGCCACTTCAAGCCGGACCAGCATCTCGGCTTCGAGTTCGCCGCCTGGTACTGGCACTTCGTCGACGTGGTCTGGCTGTTCCTCTTCGCCGCGATCTACGTCTGGGGCGCGGGTGGCCATACCGCAGCCGGGCATTGATACGCACGTAACATCGCGCCCTCGCGGTCGCGTCTGACGAAAGGCGGCTGCGAGGCCGCCTTTCCGTTTTGGAGAAGGTCCATGGCCGACCCCGGACACACCCCGCCCTCACCCTATGCCACCGGCATCGCAGGACGCTGCCCACGCTGCGGCGAGGGCGCGCTGTTCGAAGGCTTCCTGAAGCTGAAGCCGCGCTGCAGCGCCTGCGGCTTGGACTATAAGTTCGCCGACTCGGCGGACGGGCCGGCGGTGTTCATCATGCTGATCGCCGGCTTCGTGGTTCTGGGCGCGGCGCTTTTCGTCGAGATCAGCTACGAGCCGCCGATCTGGCTGCACCTCGTCATCTGGCTGCCGCTGGCAGTGATCATCTGCCTGGCGCTGCTGCGGCCCATGAAGGGCCTCGCGGTCGCGCTGCAATACGCCAACAAGGCCGAGGAAGGCAGGCTGGAGAAGTGACTGCACGGTCCGAAGCTGCCCAGGTTCCCGGTGCGAGCCGTAGGCCCGGCCTGCTATTGCCGACGCTGTTGACCGTCGTCGGCACGCTGGTGCTCTGCGTGCTCGGGATCTGGCAACTCGAGCGCATGAGCGAGAAGCACGCCTATATCGGGCGCCTGCAGGCCGAAGCCGCCGGCGAGCCCGCCCCCATGCTGCCGAGTGCGGACTGGGCGAAGCTCGACCCAGTCGCGCTCGAACTCACCCATGTCGTCGCCAAGGGCCACTTCGTCGACGGCCCGATCGCGGGTGTGCGGACGACCATCGCTTCCGGCCCTCCCGGCTCGCGCCAGCTCTCCGGCTTCGGGCGCTGGGTGTTCCAGGGCTTCCGGCTGGAGGATGGCGGCGTCATCCTGGTCAATCGCGGCTTCGTGCCGGAAAGCCGCATCGGGCAGATCGGCCCGGCGAGCGGGCCTGACGTCATCCGCGGCTTCCTGCGCGCCCCGGAGAGCCGCAACAGCTTCACGCCGGCTGATCTGCCGGAGATCCGCGAGTTCTATACGCGCGACCCCGCAGCCATCGCAGCGGCTCTCGGCCTGCCGCCGGCCCCGTTCTATCTGGAGGCAGAGCGCGAGGGCGACGGGATGAAACCGCCAGCCGGCGTCGATGTGCGCGAGCTGATCGGGCGCATTCCGGACAACCACCTGCAATATGCGCTGACCTGGTTCGGGCTCGCGCTGACGCTGATCGGCGTCTTCGCCGCCTATGTCTGGCAGGCGCGCAGAGGCGCGGCCGCGCCGTGAGCTTTTACCGCTTTTGCCGAAAGGGCCGGACCGGCCTATAGCATTCGGCGAAGATCAAAGAGGCCAAGATCGTGCTGCACGTCTCCACCCGGGGTGAAGCCCCGGCGCTCAGCTTTTCCGATGCGCTGCTGACCGGGCTCGCCCGCGACGGCGGCCTCTATCTGCCGCAGAGCTGGCCGACGCTTGCCGCGACCGAAATCGCCGGCTTTGCCGGAAAGCCCTATACGGCGGTGGCCGAGCGCGTGCTGGGCCTGCTCAGCGACGGCGATGTCGAGACGGGCGCGCTCTCCGGCATGATCCGCGAGGCCTATGCCGGCTTCCGCCATCCGGCCGTCTGCCCGCTGACGCAGATCGGCGACAATCTTTTCGTGCTGGAGCTCTTCCACGGTCCGACGCTCGCCTTCAAGGACGTGGCGATGCAGCTGCTCGGGCGGCTGATGGACCATGTGCTCGGCCTGCGCGGCCAGCGCGCCACCATTGTCGGCGCGACCTCCGGCGACACAGGCGGCGCGGCCATCGACGCCTTCAAGGGTCTGAAGAGCGTCGACGTCTTCATCCTTTATCCGCAGGGCCGCGTCTCCGACGTGCAGCGCCGGCAGATGACCACGGTCGATGCGCCGAACGTCCATGCCATCGCGGTCGAGGGCACCTTCGACGACTGCCAGAATCTCGTGAAGGCGATGTTCAACCACCAAGCCTTCCGCGACGAGATCGGCCTTTCGGGCGTGAACTCGATCAACTGGGCGCGCATCGCGGCGCAGGTCGTCTACTACTTCACCTCGGCTGTCGCGCTCGGCGGGCCGGGGCGCAAGGTCTCCTTCACGGTGCCGACCGGCAATTTCGGCGACATCCTCGCCGGCTGGGTCGCCAAGCAGATGGGTCTGCCGGTCGAGCGGTTCGTCATCGCCACCAACAGCAACGACATCCTGACGCGCACGCTGGAAACCGGCGTCTATGAGATGCGCGGCGTCGCGGCGACCACCTCGCCCTCGATGGACATCCAGATCTCGTCGAATTTCGAGCGGCTGCTGTTCGAGGCCCATGGCCGGGACGGCGCGGCGGTGCGCCGACTGATGCAATCGCTGACACAGTCAGGCCGCTTCGAGATCGCGCCCGAGCCGCTCGCGCGCATACGCAGCGATTTCGATGCAGCGGCCCAGAGCGAGGCCGAGGTCGCGGGCGAGATCCGGAAGAGCTGGACGGAAGCGGGCTATCTGCTCGATCCGCACACCGCGATCGGCGTCGGCGCCGCGCGGCAGGCGCTGAAGCGCGCCCCCGGAACGCCGATGATCGTGCTCGGTACGGCGCATCCCGCGAAGTTCCCGGCCGCTGTGAAGGCTGCGAGCGGCGTCGAGCCCGGTCTGCCGGCGCATCTCTCCGACCTGATGGAACGCAAGGAGCGCTCGACGCTGCTGCCGAACGATCTCAGCAAGGTCGAGGCCTTCGTGCGCGAACATGCGCGCGCCGTGCGCGGAGCGGCAGCGTGAACGCGACCGGCCCGGCCGAGACCGCCGAGCTCGCTGCCCCCGAGCGAGAGCAAGGCGCGCACGATCGCGACGTCGCGCTGACCACCCTGCCGTCGGGCCTGCGCATCGTTTCGCAGCGTATGGACCATGCCGCGACGGTTTCGCTCGGCATCTGGATCGGCTCCGGCTCGCGCGACGAGCTGCCCCATGAACATGGCATCGCGCATCTGCTCGAGCACATGGCCTTCAAGGGCACGGCCCGGCGCAGCGCGCTGCAGATCGCCGAGGAGATCGAGAGCGTCGGCGGCGACCTCAATGCCGCGACCAGCGTCGAGTACACCTGCTACACCGCCCGCGTCCTCGGCTCCGATCTCGGGCTGGCCGTCGACATCCTCGCCGACATCCTCACCTCCCCGGCCCTGACCGAAGAGGAGCTCAAGCGCGAGAAGGGCGTGATCCTGCAGGAGATCTCCGCCGTGCAGGACACGCCGGACGATCTCGTCTACGACCGCTTCCTTCAGGCCGCCTTTCCGGACCAGCCGATCGGCCGGCCGATCCTAGGCACCGCCAAGACGGTGAAGAGCTTCACGCCGGATGCGATCCGCGCCTATCTCGCCCGGCATTACCACGCCGGGAACATGGTGCTCGCCGCCTCCGGCGCGGTCGATCATGACGAGCTCGTCGAGCTCGCCCACACGCATCTCGCTAAACTGCCGAAGAAGCCGGCAAAGGCACCAGAACGCGAATCCGGCGAGTATCGCGGCGGCGAGGCGCGCATCGGCAGCGACGAGGAACAGGTCCATCTCGTGCTCGGCCTGCCCGGCCGGCCCTTCACCGGCGGCGCGCATTATCCGATGCAGATCTTCGCCTCGGTGCTCGGCGGCGGCCTGTCCTCGCGGCTGTTCCAGGAGGTGCGCGAGCAGCGCGGCCTGGCCTATGCCATCGACGCCTTCCACTGGCCCTTCTCCGATTGCGGCGTCTTCGGCATCGGCGCCGGCACCGCGCCGGAGGATGTCGGTGAGCTCGTCGAGGTCGCGCTCGGCTGCCTGCGCCAGGCGGCGGAAGATGTCAGCGAAGAGGAAGTCGCCCGCGCCCGCGCCCAGATGAAGGTCGGCCTGCTGGCCTCGCTCGAAAGCCCCGGCGGCAAGCTGGAGCAGATGGCGCGGCAGGTGCTGATCTTCGGCCGGGCAATCCCGCGCGAGGAGCTGGCGGCGCGACTCGACGCCGTCACGCTGGAAGACGTGCGCGCCGCCGGCCGCTCGCTGCTCGGCCACCAGCCGACCATCGCGGCCATCGGGCCGATCCAGGGCCTGCCGGCGGCCAAGCGGCTGCTGCAGGCCTCCCGCGCGGCGGATTGAACGATGGCGCTCTTCCGCTTCCCCAGCGAGCCGCCGAGCCGCCCGCTGATCCGGACGCGGAACCTGTATCTGCGCGCGCCGCAGGCCAATGACTATTCCGCCTGGGCGATGCTGCGGATGGAGAGCCGCGAGTTCCTGACGCCCTGGGAGCCAAGCTGGAACGAGGACGACCTCACCCGCTCCTCCTTCCGGCTGCGGGCCAAACGGGCGGCTCGCGAGATCGCCACCGACGAGGCCTATTCGCTCTTCATCTTCGAAGCGCATTCCGAGGCGCTGCTCGGCGGGCTGACGCTGGGGCTGATCCGCCGCGGCGTCGCGCAGGCCTGCACGCTGGGCTACTGGATGGGCAAGCGCCACGCCGGCCGCGGCCATATGACGGAAGCTGTGCGGGGCGCGGTGCGCTTCGCCTTCTCCGAACTGGCACTGCACCGGGTCGAGGCCGCCTGCCTGCCGAACAACGAGCCGTCACGGCGCCTGCTGGAGCGGGTCGGCTTCCAGCACGAGGGGCTGGCGAGAGCCTATCTCAAGATCAATGGCGTCTGGGCCGATCATCTGCTCTACGCGATCCTCTCGAACGATCCGCACCCGCCGGGTGGAGAGCAACCGTGAGCGCAACTGCAGACCGTGCCACGGCTTCGCCTTGCCCTCGCCACGACCTGCCTTTAGAAATTTTGGTTCCAACTCGAACGATCGCACTTCGCCGCAGGCCCGAGCCCAGCTTGTCCATTTCCGAGCGCCTTCTCCGGATCGGCCTTGCCGTCGCCGGCCTTGCCCTGTGGTTGAGTTTCGCGGCGGTAACACCCGCCTGGGCGGTCGATGCCGTGCGCGTGCCGGTCGATGCGCCGGTGATCGACCTCACCAATGTCGTCGAGCGCAACAAATCCGACGGCGACGTCATCCAGATTTCGACCGCGCCAGGACCGGACGGCATCGTCCGACGCATCGCGGTGCGGGCTCGCGAATCGGGCGCACGGCCGGACTGGATCGTCTTCGCGCTCACCAATGATTCCGACGAGCAGATCGACCGGCTGCTGGTCGCGCCCTTCCACAGGCTGATCGGCTCCGGGGTGATCTGGCCCGATCTCGGCGACAGGCGCATCGAGGCGGTGACGGCGAGCCAGGGCCTCTCGCCCGATCGCGAGCCGAGCCCCGACGCCGACGTCTTCCTGATCACGCTCGACCCCGGCACGACTGTGACCTTCGTGGCGGAGCTGAAATCGCCCAACCTGCCGCAGCTCTATCTCTACGAGGCGGAAGCCTATCGCCAGAAGACGAACGGGCTCACCCTCTACAAGGGCATCATTATCGGCATCGCCGGCCTCCTGGCGCTGTTCCTGACGATCATCTTCGTGGTCAAGGGCGCTGTGATCTTCCCGGCCGCCGCCGCGCTGGCCTGGGCGGTGCTCGCCTATGCCGGCCTCGATTTCGGCTTCTTCCAGCGCCTCTTCCCGCTCACGCCGGCGATCGAACGGATCTACCGGGCAGGCGCCGAGGTGGTGCTGGCGGCAACGCTGCTCGTCTTCCTCTTCGCCTATCTCAACCTCCAGCGCTGGCATGTGCGCTACGGCCATGTCACCGCGATCTGGATCCTCGGCCTCATCGGGCTCATCGGTCTTGCCGTCTTCGACGCGCCGATGGCGTCCGGCATCGCCCGCATCTCGATCGCCGCCGTTGCGGCGATCGGCTTCATCCTCGTCGTGCATCTGGCGACGCATGGCTATGAGCGCGCGCTGATGCTGATCCCGACCTGGTTCCTGCTCGCGGTCTGGGTTACGGCGGCGAGCTTCACCGTAACCGGGCAGTTCCAGCGTGACCTGGTGGCGCCCGCCTTGTTGGGCGGCCTCGTGCTGATCGTGCTGCTGATCGGCTTCACGGTCATCCAGCACGCCTTCGCGGGTGGGGCGATCTCGCAGGGGCTGGTCTCCGACACGGAGCGACGAGCGCTGGCGCTGTCGGGCTCGGGCGACCTCGTCTTCGACTGGGACGTCAGCTCCGACAAGGTCTTCGTCTCGCCGCAGATCGAGGCCCTGCTCGGCCTGCCCAAGGGCGCGCTGGAAGGCTCGGCCTCTCGCTGGCTGGAGCACATGCATGTCGCCGACCGCGACCGCTATCGCGTAACGCTCGACGCGGTGCTGGAACAGCGGCGCGGCAAGCTCAATCTCGACCTGCGGCTGCGCTCCGCCAACGGCGCCTATCACTGGTTCAACGTCAAGGCGCGGCCGGTCATCGGCTCGGACGGCGAGGTCATTCGCGTCATCGGCACGCTGGCGGACGTCACCGAGCAGAGGACGGCGCAGGAGCGACTGCTGCACGACGCCGTCCATGACAATCTGACCGGCCTGCCCAACCGCAAGCTGTTCCAGGATCGGCTGGGCGCGATCTTCGGCTTCACCCGTGCCGACGACAATATCCGCCCGACCGTGCTGGTCATCGATGTCGACCGCTTCAAGCAGGTCAATGAATCGGTCGGCTTCTCGGCCGGCGACTCGATCCTACTGACGCTGTCGCGCCGGCTCGGCCGCCTGCTCAGAGCTCAGGACACGCTCGCCCGCATCGGCGGCGACACCTTCGCGATGATCCTCGTCTCCGAGCGCGATCCGGACCGCATCCTGGCGCTGGCCGAACTGGTCCGTCGCGCCGTCTCGACGCCGATCACCTATGCCGAGCGCGAGATCGTGCTGACGCCCTCGATCGGGCTTGCGCTCTTCGACCCTGCGCCTGCCGCCCGCAAGGACGACGCGCTGAAGAACGCTGAACTCGCCATGGCCCATTCCAAGCGCCAGGGCGGCAACAAGATCGAGGTCTTCGTGCCGGCGATGCGGACCGACCGCAACGACCGGCTGGCGCTGGAAAGCGACCTGCGCAAGGCGATCGAGCGCGGCGAGCTGCAGGTCATGTTCCAGCCGATCGTCCGGCTAGAGGACCGCACCATCGCCGGCTTCGAGGCGCTGGTGCGCTGGGACCATCCGCGCGAAGGCCGGCTCATGCCGCAGGACTTCATCGCCATCGCAGAGGAGACCGGCCTGATCGTCGATCTCGGCGTCTATGTGATGGACCGGACCGCGCGCGAGCTTGAAGCCTGGCAGGCGGCGCTGGAAGTCGAGCCACCGATCTTCGCCAGCGTCAACGTCTCCAGCCGGCAATTGCTGCGCCACGACCTGCTGCATGATGTGAAGACCGTGCTCGGCCGCCGGCGCGTGCTGCCGGGCACGCTGAAGCTCGAGATCACCGAGAGCCTCGTCATGGAGAATCCGGAATACGCCTCGCAGATGCTGCAGCGCATCCGCGACCTCGGCGCCGGCCTCTCGCTCGACGATTTCGGCACGGGCTATTCGTCGCTGTCCTATCTGCAGCGCTTCCCCTTCGACACGATCAAGATCGACCAGAGCTTCGTGCGGCAGATGGGCAATGGCCGTCCGCCGGTGATCCTGCGTTCGATCGTGCAGCTGGCGGCCGATCTCGGCATGGACGTGGTGGCGGAAGGCGCGGAGAGCGAGTCGGATGCGATCGAGCTCTACCAGCTCGGCTGCCAATACGCGCAGGGCTACATCTTCGGCCAGCCGATGACAGCGGCGGAGGCCCGCAGGCTGATGGGCGCGGCGGCTGCGGCGGCGACGGAAGCGGCGTAGTCCTTCCCCCTCCGGAGGCGTCCTCCTCCCCTCGGGGGAGAAGGTGGCAGCGCGAAGCGCTGACGGATGAGGGTTGAACCTCTCCGAAACAAAAAGGGCCGCTTGCGCGGCCCTTCCCTCATCCGTCTGCTCCGCAGACACCTTCTCCCCCGAGGGGAGAAGGATTCGTTCAGGCGTGCCCCGCATCCCGCGACAGGAAGGCCGGGTCGATCCCGATCTTGTTGAGCGCGCGCTGATATTTGGTCTCAAGGCTCTCGTCGAAGAGCAGCTCGGGATCGGCCGCGCAATGCAGCCAGCCATTCGACTGGATCTCGGCTTCCAACTGCCCCGCCGCCCAGCCGGCATAGCCCAGCGCTAGCACCGCATTCTCCGGCCCGCTGCCGATGGCGATGGCGCGCAGGATGTCGAGCGTCGCGGTGAGGCAGACGCCCTCGTCGATCGGCAGCGTCGCTGATTCGAGGAAGAAGTCCGCCGTGTGCAGCACGAAGCCGCGCTTGGTCTCGACGGGCCCGCCGCGCAGCACCTGCATCTTCTCGGCCCGGCTTGGCAGGCGGATCACCTCATCGGAGGGAATCACGTCGAGCTGGACGAGCAGATCCGGGAATTTCGTGTCGGCCGCGGGCTTGTTGACGATGATGCCCATCGCACCGTCTTCGGAATGGGCGCAGACATAGACGACGCTGCGGCTGAAGCGCGTGTCGGCCATGCCGGGCATCGCGATCAGGCATTGCCCGTCGAGATAGCTGCGGCCACCGAGGCGCGGTTGTGAGCCGATCTTCATGTGTGCATGCTAAGGTCTCTCAGGGATAGTCGGCAAGGCTTGGTTGCAAAAGCCGCGACATCCACGGTCGAAAGACACCGCCGCAGCCCGGTCGTTCCGGCCGAAGATGCGGGCGATCACTTTCGCGTGCTCGGCGGAGGACGACGACACACCGCGGGCCTGTACCGTGATTGCGCCCCATTCCTGCGCGAGGTTGAACTTTGTCGCATGGGCGCCAGATTTTACAGGAAAGGCAGGTTTTGTTCGCCTTTCGGTTCCGGAATGGATAAGGCAAGGCGGTGAACCGACTTCTTCCCCTGCTGGTGATGGCGCCTCTCGCGCTTGGCGCCGCCGCTTATGCGCAGGAACCGCTGACCGAAGCGGCGACATCGGCTTGGTCCGCAAGCGAACATGCCAAGCTGCGCCTGATCGCAGGCCCCACTTTGCCCAGCGGCAAGCAGCGCATCGGCGTCGAGATCGTGATGTCGCCCGGATTCAAGACCTATTGGCGCACCCCCGGCCAGTTCGGCGTGCCACCGAGCTTCGACTGGACCGGCTCGACCAATATCGGCGGGCTCGATGTGCGCTGGCCGGTGCCCGAGCGCTTCCAGGATTCGGCCGGCTACTCGATCGGCTATGTCGGCGAGGTGGTGATTCCGGTCTCGGTGCAGCCCGTCGATCCGGCGCGGCCGGTGATGATCGTTCTCAAGCTCGACTACGCCGTCTGCGAGAAGATCTGCATCCCCGCCCAAGGTGAGGCGAGCCTCTGGCTCGAACCCGGCGTCACGAGCGTGACCTCGCCGCGGCTGGAAAGCTTCGAGGCGAAGGTGCCTGTGGCGGTCAAGCCCGGCCCCCACAGGGAGAAGGCCTCGATCGTCGAGGCCAAGCTCGACGACACGGTAGTCGACCCCGGTCTCAAGCTCATCCTGCAGGTTCCGGAAGGCGGCCGGGTCGACGACATCTTCGTCGAGGGGCCCGGCACGTGGTCCTTCGGCAAGACCAGGCTCACCCCGCAGGCGGACGGAACCATCCTCGCCCAGATCAGGATCAACGAGCGGGCGAAGGGAACGACTGGCCCGATCCCGTTGATCTTCACCATGCGCGGATCGCCCAAGCCGGTGGAGACGCGGCTCGAACTCGACATCCCCGTCGCGAAGCCGTAATCCCGAGGCGAGCGACCGCAGGTCGCAAGCTTCACGGAGACAGCCGCAATGACGATCAAGGTGGGTGACAAGCTTCCGCAGGCGACGTTCCGCGTCATGACGGCCGACGGCCCGGCGCCGAAGACCACGGACGACCTGTTCAAGGGCCGCAAGGTCGTGTTCTTCGCAGTGCCCGGCGCCTTCACGCCGACCTGCCACAAGAACCACCTGCCCGGCTATCTGGACAAGGCTGGCGAGATCAAGGCCAAGGGCGTCGACGCCATCCTGGTGACCTCCACCAACGACGTCTTCGTGCTGGATGCCTGGGCGAAGGCGACCGCCGCCGCCGGCGTCATCGAGTTCCTCTCGGACGGCAATGCCGATTTCGCCAAGGAGATCGGCCTCTCGATGGACGGCTCGGGCTTCGGCATGGGCACGCGCTCGCGCCGCTACTCGATGCTGGTCGAGGACGGCGTGGTGAAGTCGCTCAATGTCGAGGAAGCGGCCGGCAAGGCCGATCTCTCCGGCGCCGAGACCATGCTCGGCCAGCTCTGAGCCGCTTTCCAAGCGAATGAAAGAAGCCCGCGCGACACTCTCGCGCGGGCTTCTCTGTTGGGCTTTGGGCGTGTTGATTGTCCGCGGAAACACGCTGTCATCCCGGGCTTGACCCCGGATCCATCGTAAGGTGCTGCGCTCTACGATGGATCCCGGATCGGCGCGGCTAACGCCGCTTGTCCGGGATGACGGCGCGGTTCCGCTCAAAGCCAGACCGCGCTGGCGTTTGCTACTGCAGGTCGGCAAACGCGCTCTTCAGGCGCTCCACGGCTTCCCGCACGACATCGCGCTGCGTGGCGATATTGAACCGGAGGAAGCTCTGGCCGCCCTTCCCGAAGGTCGGGCCGTGATTGACTGCGATACGCGCCTGCTTCTCGACGCGCCCGGTGAACTCGGCCATCTCCATGCCGGTCCCGGCAAAGTCCACCCAGGCGAGATAGGTGGCTTCGAGCGCCATCGATCGCAGCCCGGGAATCGCGTTGACCCCTTCGTCGAAGAGGCGGCGATTGCCATCGATATAGCCGTTCAGCGCATCGACCCAGGCGGCACCTTCGGGGCTATAGGCCGCGGTCGCCATGGCCATGCCGAAGGAATTCGGCGAGATGCCCATGGCGCTCAGGCGCCGCTGAAAACGGGCCCGCAAGGTCTCATCGGGGATGATGACGTTGCCGATATGCGCGCCGGCAATGTTGAAGGTCTTGGTCGTCGCCGTCATCATGACGAGCCGATCCAGAACGTCCGGAACCGCGACCGGCATGGCCACGTGCTTATGGCCGGGCATGACCAGATCATGATGGATCTCGTCCGCGACGAGGATCAGATCATGGCGCTGGCAGAAGGCCGCGATCTCCTGAAGCTCCTCGCGCGACCAGACGCGCCCACCCGGATTATGCGGCGAGCAGAGGATCATCATCCGCTCCTTGCCGCTCATCAGCGCGTCCCAGCCGGCGATGTCGAGGACATAGCGCCCGTCGTCCTGAGCGAGCGGGCATTCGACGACCTTCCGGCCTGCAAAGGAGATGACGCGGGCGAACGCGTGATAGACCGGCGTCATCAGGACGACGCCATCGCCGGGCTCGGTGAAGGCATCGACGCATAGCGCCGTGCCGTTGACGAGACCGTGCGTCGTGAAGATCGAGGACGGCGCGACGTCCCAATTATGCCGATGTGACATCCACCAGCGGATGGCTTCGACGTAAGCGCGGTCGTCGCCGAAATATCCATAGATGCCGTGCGCGTTCATGGCCTCCAGCGCGCGCTGAACACAGGCCGGCGGCCGGAAATCCATGTCGGCAACCCACATGGCGATGCCGGAATCGGACGGCACGCCATAGAGCGGCTCCATCATGTCCCATTTGGCGGAGTGGGTGCCGCGGCGCTCGATCCGCTCGTCGAAATTCGGAAGGTTGTTCATGGCAGATCGCGGCTCGGGACAGATTGGAATCGGCTGACAGTAGCAAAACATTCTACCATCAGCAGTCCACGCGACCGGTCCATTTTACTGATCGATCCGATCGCCGCTTGTCATGAGACAAGGCCGAAGCGCGCAGCTAGCTTCTGCTGCGGAGGGACCCCGCCTATGTCGACCATCACCATCCGCCCGCTCGCCGCGAGCGACCGCGCCGCCTGGCTGCCGCTCTGGCATGGCTACCTGCATTTTTACAAGGCTACGCTCTCGTCCGACATCGACGACGTCACCTTCGGCCGGCTGACAGGTGGCCAGGAGCCGATGGGCGGCTTCATCGCGCTGCAGGGCGACAAGGCGCTCGGCATGACGAACTGGGTGATCCACCGTTCGACCTGGAGCGAACGCAACATCTGCTATCTGCAGGATCTCTTCACCGTGCCGGAGTCTCGCGGCACCGGCGTCGGCCGCAAGCTGATCGAGGCCGTCAACGAGATGGCGCGCGAGAAGAACTGCTTCCGCGTCTACTGGCAGACGCATGAGACGAACCTGCAGGCGCAGGAGCTCTACAACAAGGTCGCCGACAAATCGGGCTTCATCGTCTACCGCCAGCCGCTATAGCACCGGACCGAAAAGTGGAATCCACTTTTCGGATCAATCCGATGCGATAACAAATAGATAGATCGTCGTTGTCGCGTCCGATAGGACGCGCGGCGATTTAGGCTGAAACGACCCGGCGCTGCGCCGGCGCAATGAAACACCTGCATCGGCGCAATCCGCTTCGGCTGCGCAAGGCCCTATATGGGGATGGAATACGGCTCGGCCGGCCTGCTCTGTGCGGCGCTGGCCGGCCGCCACATCCCCTAGGGCGCGATGCGCCCGCCGCCAGCACGGGCATCGCGCCATGAAGAAGATCGGCTTCCTGTCCTTCGGCCATTGGGCGCCCTCGCCCCAATCCGGCACCCGCTCGGCCGGCGATGCGCTGCTGCAGTCGATCGATCTTGCCGTCGCGGCCGAGGAGCTGGGTGCCGACGGCGCCTATTTCCGCGTTCACCACTTTGCCCGGCAGCTCGCCGCGCCCTTCCCGCTGCTCGCGGCGGTCGGCGCCAGGACGAGTAAGATCGAGATAGGCACCGCCGTCATCGACATGCGCTACGAGAACCCGCTCTACATGGCGGAGGATGCCGGCGCGGCCGACCTGATCGCGGGCGGACGCCTGCAGCTCGGCATCAGCCGCGGCTCGCCCGAGCAGGTCATCGATGGCTGGCGCTATTTCGGCTATGAGCCGGCAGAAGGGCAGAGCGACGCCGATATGGGCCGGGGCCACGCCGACGTGCTGCTCAACGTGCTGCGCGGCCAGGGCTTCGCCGAGCCCAATCCGCGGCCGATGTTCCCCAACCCGCCCGGCCTGCTGCGGCTGGAGCCGCATTCCGAGGGCCTGCGCGAACGCATCTGGTGGGGCGCAGGCTCCAACGCCACCGCCGTCTGGGCGGCCAAGCTCGGCATGAACCTGCAGAGCTCAACGCTGAAAGACGACGAGACCGGCGAGCCCTTCCACATCCAGCAGGCGAAGCAGATCCGCGCCTATCGCGAAGCCTGGAAGGAAGCCGGGCATGAACGCACCCCACGCGTCTCAGTCAGCCGCAGCATCTTCGCACTCGTCGACGACCGTGACCGTGCCTATTTCGGCCGCGGCAACCAGAGCGAGGATCAGGTCGGTTTCATCGACGAGAACACGCGCGCCATCTTCGGACGCAGCTATGCGGCCGAACCCGACAAGCTGATCGCGGAGCTGAAGAAGGACGAGGCGGTCGCGGAAGCCGATACGCTGCTGCTCACGGTGCCAAACCAGCTCGGCGTCGACTACAACGCGCATGTCATCGAGGCGATCCTGAAGCATGTCGCGCCGTCGCTCGGCTGGCGCTGAAGCGGATGGCTCTTTCGCCCAGCCGCCGGCCTAGCTCGGGTCGGGCATCTGAAAGCAAGAGGCTGAACCGCCGAGGCCCCTCCCCGCATGGGAGAGGGACTTCGGCCGTTTCTGGATGCGTACCGCCCATGTGAGCTGCATCACTGAGCCGAACCTGAATGGACCACAGATTGCCGGCGGCGGGGGCCGGACCATCGACGTCCATCCAGGAGGAGCGATCATGACTGCTCACAGCCTTACGACACTGACGGCCGACAAGAAGACCATCAGTGCCTCGGCCATCGGCGTGCTGGCCTCCCAACTCCGCGGCCGCATCCTCGACGCCAGTGACGCAGCCTATGACGAGACCCGCGCGATCTGGAACGGGATGATCGATCGCAAGCCCGGGCTGATCATCCGCTGCCTGACGACCGAGGATGTCGTCAGCGCCGTCCGCTTCGCGCGCGACAACGGGCTGTTGGTCTCGGTGCGCGGTGGCGGACACGGCATTGCCGGAAACGCCGTTTGCGACGGCGGGCTGATGATCGATCTGTCCCAGATGAAGTCATTCCGCGTCGATGCCGCCTTGCAGCGCGCATGGGTCGAACCCGGCGCGACGCTGGCCGATCTCGACAGGGAAACACAGGCCTTCGGTCTCGCCGTGCCGACCGGCATCAATTCGACGACCGGCATCGCGGGGCTGACGCTGGGCGGGGGCTTCGGCTGGATCACGCGGAAGTTCGGCCTGACGCTGGACAACCTGGTCTCGGTCGAGGTGGTGACGGCCGATGGCGAGCTCCGGCGCGCGAGCGCGTCTCAGGAGCCGGATCTGTTCTGGGCTCTGCGCGGTGGCGGCGGCAATTTCGGCGTGGTGACGTCCTTCGAGTTCCGTCTCCATGCGCTCGGCCCCCAGGTGCTTTCGGGCCTTGTCGTGCACCCCTTCAGCGAAGCCGAGACGGTGCTACGCGCCTATCGGCAGGCGCTCGAGCTCGCTCCAGACGAGCTTACCTGCTGGGCTGTGATGCGGCAGGCGCCGCCGTTGCCGTTCCTCCCGGCGGAGTGGCACGGCCAGGAAGTTCTGATCCTTGCCATGTGTTACTGCGGCGACATCGCAGAGGGCGAGAAAGCGACCACGAGGCTGCGCTCGATCGGCACGCCGATCGCCGATGTCGTCGGCCCCACGCCGTTTGCCGCCTGGCAGCAGGCTTTCGACCCCCTGCTCACCCCCGGCGCCCGCAACTACTGGAAGAGCCACGACTTCACCGAGCTCTCGGACATGGCGATCAGCCTGCTGGTCAATGCGGCGCGCCATCTTCCGGGGCCGGAATGCGAGATCTTCGTCGCTCATATCGGCGGTGCGGCGGGCCGCGTCGCCGCCGACGCCACCGCCTTCCCGCAACGCAACTCCCACTTCGTCATGAATGTCCATGCCCGGTGGCGCGAACCAGACATGGATCACAGCTGCATCACCTGGGCGCGGAAGCTCTTCGAAGCCGCAAGGCCGCTTTCCGCTGGCACGGCCTATATCAACTTCATGCCAGCCGACGAAGTGGATCGCGTTCAGGAGGCCTATGGCGGCAGCTATCGTCGCCTCGCGATGCTGAAGCAGCGCTACGACCCGTCGAACCTGTTCCGCATGAACCAGAATGTGACGCCGCGGCGGAGTTCGCAGGCCGCCTGAGGGCGGGCCCTCACCCCTGCCCCTCTCACTGATCTCGGGCCTGCCCGAGATCAGTACTCAGAGTGTCGAAATCGGCAACAGCCGACTTCGATGCGGGAGAGGGCTTCCCCGGGACCATTTCGACCGCCGTCCCTCAGCGGCGAGAGGTCGGTCCAACGACCTCTCGCATCGCGACGAAGGTTCGAAATTCCGCGACCGTCGGGTCGTCGTGAAACACCTCCTTCGTGAAGGCTGCATAGGCGGCCATGCTCGCGACCTGCAGATGCAGCACGAAATCGGCCCCGCCCGTCACATAGGATGCCTGTCTAACCTCCGGCCTGTTCTGAATCTTGCGGGAGAAATCAGAATAGGTCCGTGAGCCCTGATTGATCGAAACCAGCACGTGAACCGTGACGGGCACTCCGAGCGTCTCGGGACTGACGATCGAGACATCGGCGGTGATGATGCGCTCGGCCCTCAGCCGCCGAAGCCGGCGAAGCACCGCGCTGGTCGAGAGACCCACGCGTTCGGCCAGAATCCGGGCAGGCGTCTGATTGTCGATCTGCACTTCGCGCAGCAGCGCATGATCGAAGCTGTCGAGTTCGGCTGGTTTGGTCATGAAGTGATCCAAGATCGGCGAATTTGATCATTAGATAGCGAAGTTCAGCGAAACCGCACAGGCCTGTTCGGCCACGATATCCGGGTGCCCGAGGCTCAACTCAGGCGTTTCGCGGAGACAACCGTGGATACGAGGAACCGCACGAGCAACAGCCCGGCAGCCCAAATAACGGGCAAGGTCTGCTCACTCCCCCAGGAAGGCGCGCCGCCGGTCCATCTCGCGACGAGCCATGTCTGCGGTCCGGGCGCCTGCTCGCCGAGCCATGTCGACCGCGATCAGGTCCTGATCGCGGTCCCATGTTGATGCGGGCGGCCAACATGTCCAGCACCGACGCGACGACACCAGCTGCGGCAGACCGCAGCGCGCTTGTCATGCTCGTCATTACGGCATGCGGCTGGGGCCTCAACTGGACCGTCCTGAAGTTCGTCCTTCAGGACTGGCCGGCGTTGTTCGCCCGCGGCGCCGCGGGATTGCTCGGCGCCGCGGCGCTCGCCACCCTCGCCTGGTTTCGGCGCGAGAGCCTTAGGGTCCCTCCCGAGGCTCGGCTCGGGCTCGCCATCGGCGCCGGCATCAACGTCTTCGCCTGGATGGGCTTCACGGCGCTCTCGCTCAACTGGCTCACGGTGACCGAAGGCGCGCTCATCGCCTATTCCATGCCGATCTGGGCCATGCTGCTGGCCTGGCCCGTCAATGGCGAGCGCCCGACATCGCGCAGCGTGCTGGCGGTCGTGCTCGGCATCGGCGGAATAGCCGTGCTGATGGGCGGCCCGAGCTTTGGCAGCGAGAAGCTACCGGGCATGATGTTGGCCCTCGCGGCGGCCATGCTGTTCGCGACCGGCGCTGTGATCGGCCGCAAGCCCGCCCCCATGCCGTTCACCGCCTTCATGGCGTGGCAGGTCGGCCTGGGTTGCCTCCCGATGATATTCTTGAGCCTGCTGATCGAGCAGCCGCGCATTCTCGCGCTTTCGCCGGCGGGCGCTTGCGGCCTGCTCTATATGGCGGCCGGGCCGATGGCACTCTGCTATCTCACATGGTTCTCGGCGCTGAAGCGCCTGCCGACATCCGTGGCGGCGACCGGCATGCTCATCGTGCCCATCGTCGGCAGCCTTTCGGCGGCAGCGATGCTCGGCGACGCCGTCGGCGCCAAGGAACTGCTGGCAATGTCCCTTGCTCTCAGCGGTGTCGGATTGGCCGTCGCCGCACGGCATCCTGCGAGAGAATAGGGACAGCCTCGAAGGGGGCCGTGCTGCCGGGTTATCAGGCCGGAACGTAGGTCAAACGGATCACATCCTCGTCGATCCGATCCTCGGCGACGAGGCGGAGCCGCGGTCGGGGGCCGGCGAAGAAGGGGACGCCACGCCCGAGCACGACGGGGTGCAGATAGAGGCGATACTCGTCGATCAGGCCTGCATCAGTCAGGCTCCGCGCCAGATCCGGCCCTGCGACGACGATCTCCCCAGCGAGCCGGACCTTAAGACCACGGACCACAGCCTCGACGTCGTCCGCGACCAGCGTAGCATTGGGGCCGACCGACTTCAGGGACCGCGACGCGACCCATTTCGGCTGACGCCGCCACGCCGCCGCGAAGGCGCGTCGCTCCTCGCTCCAGTCGGGATCGTCTTCGTCCCAGTAGCGCATGAGCTCGTAGACGCGGCGGCCGTAGACGCTGCCAGCGAGGGCCTCCACATGCTCGATCCAGTGACGAAAGAGCGCCGGACTCGTCGGCATCTCCGTATGGTCGACATAGCCGTCCAGGGACTGGTTCATTCCAAAGACGAGCTTCGCCATGCGTGAAGGACCCCGATCCCAGGCTCTTCAGGATAGCTTGAGTTGGCGTGGCGCAGAAGTGAGGTCGCTCCCGACACTTCGCTTACGACCTACCGCCGAAGAGCTTCAGCGATCGCAGTCAGATCACGCGCGCGCCGCCGGATACTCGAATGCTGGTTCCGGGCGGGCCGCTGATGTCAGCCCGCAATCGGGAGGGAACGCCCATGTCGAAGCCCTGCAGGATGGTGATCGACCCTTCGTGTGGCCAATCGACGTCTCGCAGATACCCAGCGAAGGCGGCGGCCGCCGCGCCAGTGGCGGGGTCTTCGTAGACACCGCCAAAGGCGAACGCGTTTCGTGCGTGGAAGAGATTGACCTCCTCCGCATGGATAAAGTTGATCGTCACGAGCTCGTTGTCGAGCATGAACCTGCGGCCTGCCTCGAAATCGTAGCGCATCGCAGAGAGGTCACGCCGATCCGCCAGCGGGACAACCAGAAACCTCGCGCTCGCCTCCGCTATGGCCGGGGAAAGACGTCGGTCGAGCTGCTCGCCAGTGTAGGAAAACAGGCGCAGAACGTCATTCAGCAGAGCCTCGGGCGCAGGCTCGCTGCGTGTGGGTGGCGATTGCAGGGCAGCAGCGATCTGGTCGTTTTCGACGGTGCCTTGCACCGTGATCTTCGAGTCGTTGAGCTGGAGCGGGAAGACGCCGCTGCCATGAGCGAGCGCCAGAGCAGCCCCCAGCGCAATGGTCGCGTGGCCGCAAAACGGCACCTCGATCTCGGGAGCGAAATACCGCACACGCCAACCATCCTCGATAGGCGCGGCGAACGCCGTTTCCGAATAGCCGACCTCGCGCGCGACGGCCTGCATGCTGGCCGCATCCGGCAAGGCTTCGCAGAGCACCACGCCGGCCGGATTACCTCCGGAAGAGCCTTCCGAAAAAGCCGCAATACGCTGCACGTTCATGCCCGCACCTCACCCCTAGCCGCCCAAGTCGATTGGGTGGCTATGCTGTCCAAGACCGGCTTGCAACCCTTGGCGGACAAGCGCCCCCAGTGATATCCGAGCCCACAACCTAACTGGGACTTGAGATGACCGAACAAGCGATCAAAGGACCAGCGTCCTATTTTCCGTCGATCGAAAAGAAGTACGGGAAGCCCATCGCGGAATGGAAGGCGCTCGTCAGAGCGCATTATCCCGCCAAGCACATGGAACTTGTTTCGATGCTCAAGGCGGATCACGGCCTGGGGCATGGGCACGCGAACGCCATCGTCGCCGCGACACTGGCCGAAGACAAGGTCTAGCGATCGCTTACGTCGTGTCGGCCGCTGAGCTCAGTATCAAACGTACTCTGCGGCGGCCGAAGCACCCTGCCGTCAGGGATGGACGCCCGGGGGCAGCGGCGGCTCCGCATTGAGCAGCGTGATCGTCACCCGTCGGTTCGCCGGGAGGTCGGGATTGTCGGGGAAGACCGGCTCGGTGTCGGCGCGTCCCGTCACGGACGTGAAGCGGTCGTTCGGGACCCCGGCACCCGACAGGATCTCGCGCACGGAGAGCGCGCGCCCAGCGGTAAGGCTCCAGGGATCGGTGGTCGGGACCGAGCCAGGGCGCGCGGCGGCCGTGTGGCCAGTGACCGACACGCGATTGGGTAGTCGGCGCAGGGCGGGCGCCATCGCCTCCAGCACGAGACGCGTGCGGTCATAGGGCTTGACCGAGCCCTCGGGGAACATGGCGCGGCCGTACTCGTCCATGAGAGAGATGTTCAACCCATCCTTGGTCGGCTCGATCACGATGTTGCGCGACAACTCGGTGATCTCGGGCACGTTCTGAAGCGCCTGCCGGATGCTGGCCGCGGCGCTAAGGTGGGCCTGCAAGCCGGCGGCCGGGCGGCCCGAGGTGGCCCGGCGCGTGCCATCCTCCTGCCCGATGACGCGCGCGTCGCGGGGCGACGCCGACCTGTTGCCTGACTTGTCCAGGGCAGTGCCCATCAGAACGGCGCCGGCGCCACTGGTGCTCGGACTCAGAGCCTCCGGCGAGAAGTATTCCGCCAGGCCGATCTTCTGCTCCTGCGTCGTCATGCTGATCAGCCACATCAGCAGAAAGAACGCCATCATGGCGGTCACGAAGTCCGCATAGGCGATCTTCCAGGCTCCACCATGGTGCGCATGAGCGGCCTTCTTGACCTTCTTGATGATGATCGGCTGGGTGGGCTTGTCCATCGGTCCCTACTGGAGATTGGGTCAGGTCTAGGCGGGCAGCTCGGCGGTTGCCGCTTCCACTTCGCTGAAGGTAGGGCGGACGTCGCTCATCAGAGCCTTGCGGCCAAATTCGACCGCCATGACCGGCGGCTGGCCGCTGATATGGGCCAGGAGGCCCACCTTGAGTGAAAGGTAGTACTTGGCTTCCGCCTCGTAGATGCGCTTGAGCGACTGCGCCATGGGTCCGAAGAAGCCGTAAGCGACGAAGACGCCGAAGAAGGTGCCGACGAGCGCGCCGCCGATCAGATGTCCCAGCACCTCCGGCGGCTCGGTGATGGCCCCCATCGTCTTGATCACGCCGAGCACCGCGGCGACGATGCCGAGCGCCGGTGTTCCGTCGGCGAGCGCCTGCAGGGCAGAAACGATACGCTCCTGCTCCTGGTGGTGCGTCTCCAGTTCCTCGTCCATGAGCGCGTCGATCTCGTGGACGTTGTTGGCGCCCATCGTCAACATGCGCATGTAGTCGCAGACGAACTCGACCGCATGATGGTTCGCCGCAAAAGTCGGAAAGGCGTTGAACAACGTCGAATCGCTCGGATTTTCGATGTGCTCTTCGATCGCGAGCACGCCCTTCTGCTTCACAAGCTTGTACAACGAATACTGCATTCCCAGCAGCTCGACATAATCTTCCTGCTTGTACTTGGGGCCCTTCATGAGCGCGCCAAGCATAGCCGGCACGGCCTTGAGCACCGGCGCGGGGTTGCCGATGACGAAGGCACCGATCGCTGCACCGAGGATGATAACAAACTCGAACGGCTGCCAAAGGACCTCGAGGTGGCCACCCATCGCCGCGTAGCTGCCGAAGACGCAGACGAAGACGATGATTGTGCCGACGATCAGCCGCATAGTTTGCCACCCTCGCACCGCAGCGGGGGCTACCCACGCGAAGCCACTATTGGTCCGACAAAGACCGATTAAGGTTAAGGGCGGGTTTACGGCTATGGGCCCGTGGGTTTGTAAGCGCCGTCCTCCGGCCGCGGCTTTAAGGCTTTGGACGGCAGATTAGACCCAGGAGAGGACATCCTGGCGCAATGACTCTCCACCAGTTCTGGTAATCGACGTCCAATAGGGAGCGCTTCCCCCGGGGTCATCCACACTCCGCCGCTTTGCTGTGGCGCGGCGAGGCCACGGATGACGCGGGTGGACACGATCGGCTGGATCCAGCGGGCGCATTTTGTCTAGAGCCTCTCGATCCGGGAGATCGCGTACAGCTTCCGGATGCTGCTTAAGACCCTGCGCAAAGCGATCGAGGCGCCGGAGGGGGCCTTCACACACGAGCGCGAAGCCGAGCCGGCCTAAACTAATGATAGCTTATGGATTATCTTGCGTTCGGCTTGAACGGTGCCATGCCGGCCCGCGCCAGCGCGTCGGCGCGCTCGTTCATCTCGTCGCCGGCATGGCCCTTGACCCATTTCCACTCGATCTTGTGGCGGCCAAGTGCCGTTTCGAGCCGCTGCCAGAGCTCGGCATTCTTCACCGGCTTCTTGTCGGCGGTCTTCCAGCCGTTCTTTTTCCAGCCATGGATCCAGCCCGTGATGCCCTGGCGCAGATACTGGCTGTCGGTATGCAGCGCGACCGTAACAGGCCACTTCAGTGCCTCCAGCGCGGCGATCGCCGCCATCAGCTCCATGCGATTGTTGGTGGTGAGCTGCTCGCCACCGGAAAGCTCCTTCTCGACGCCATTGAAGGTCAAGATGGCGCCCCAGCCGCCGGGGCCGGGGTTCCCTGAGCAGGCACCGTCCGTCCAGACTTCGACGATATCGCTCACCGCTTCAGCCCGTAGTCGCGGGCGTCAGCGACGCGCTGGTGGAACGCCAGCTTGCGGTCGTATTCGAGCGGGTCATGCGGTTTGACCAGCGCGCCGGGCGGGACGTTGAGCCAGTCGACCAGCCGCGTCAGCAGGAAGCGCAGCGCCGAGCCTCGGCAGAGCTGCGGCAGCGCCTCGACCTCGTCTTCGCCGAGGGGGCGCACGCTCTCATAGCCGGCGAGCAGAGCCTGGCCCTTGGTGAGGTTGAAGGAGCCGTCGGCCTCGAAGCACCAGGAATTCAGGCAGATGGCGAGGTCATAGGCGAAAGTGTCGGTGCAGGCGAAATAGAAGTCGATCAGCCCCGAGAGCCGGTCCCCGATGAAGAACACGTTGTTGGGGAAGAGATCGGCATGGATCACGCCGCGCGGCAGATCGCTTGGCCAGTTCGCCTCGTGGACGACGAGCTCGGCCGCGATCCGGCCCGCGAGGCCGGGCGAGACGGTATCGGCATCCGCCCCCGCCTGCTCCGCCAGGGGCCGCCAGCCCGGCACGGAGAGCGCGTTGACCCGCTCACCTGTGAAGTCCGAGCCGGCCTGATGCAAGAGGGCGAGGCCGCGGCCGAGCTCCTGGCAATGGGCGGCGGTGGGGCGGCGAACAGAGAGCCCGTCGAGAAAGGTGACGATGGCGGCGGGCCGCCCGGCGAGGCGACCGAGCATCTCGCCGCGGCTGTCCTTGACCGGCTGCGGGCAGATCACCCCGCGCGTAGCGAGATGCTGCATCAGCCCAAGGAAGAAGGGCAGATCGTCCGGGTTCACCCGCTTCTCATAGAGGGTGAGGATGTAGGTGCCTTGCGTCGTATGGATCAGGTAGTTCGAGTTCTCGACGCCCTCGGCAATGCCCTTGGCGGAGAGGAGATCGCCGATGCCGTAGCGGGCGACGAACGCCGCCATCTCGTCATCGGGCACTTCGGTGTAGACGGCCAAGATCGGGCTCTCTGCTGATGCTTATTCCGCCGCCTCACCGCGCAATTCGCGCGGCAGCGGGAAGAAGACGTTCTCGTCGGCGGTCGAGATGGTCTCGACACGGACATCGAAGCGCTCGGCGAAGGCGTCGATGATCTCCTCGACCAGCACTTCAGGCGCGCTCGCGCCGGCGGTGATGCCGAGGCTGCGGATATTGCCGAAGATCGACCAGTCGATCTCGTCGGTGCGCAGCACGAGCCGCGCCACCGGGCAGCCGGCGCGCTCGGCGACCTCGCGCAGGCGCTGCGAGTTCGAAGAATTGGGCGAGCCGACGACGATCAGCCCGTCGACCTGCGGCGCCACGCGCTTCACCGCCTCCTGGCGGTTGGTGGTGGCGTAGCAGATGTCCTCCTTGTGCGGCGCGATCAGCTCCGGGAAGCGGGCCTGCAGCGCCTCGACGATCTCGCGGGTGTCGTCGACCGAGAGCGTCGTCTGGGTGACATAGGCGAGTGGCTGGTCGGCCGGCGTCTCGAGCGTGGCGACATCGGCGAGCGTCTCGATCAGCGTGATCGCTCCGGCCGGAAGCTGGCCCATCGTGCCGATGACCTCGGGATGGCCGGCATGGCCGACGAGCAGGATGTGGCGGCCGCGCTTGTGATGCACCTCCGCTTCGCGATGGACCTTGGTGACCAGCGGGCAGGTCGCGTCGATGGCGAAGAGGTTACGCGAAGCCGCCTCGGCCGGCACCGCCTTGGCCACGCCATGGGCCGAGAAGATCACCGGCCGCGTCGCATCCGGCACCTCGGAGAGCTCGGCGACGAAGACCGCGCCCTTCCGCTTGAGGGATTCGACGACGTATTTGTTATGGACGATCTCGTGGCGGACATAGACCGGCGCGCCATGCAGCTTCAGCGCCTTCTCGACGGCGTCGATGGCGCGCACGACCCCGGCGCAAAAGCCGCGCGGGGCGCAAAGCAGGATGTCGAGCGGCGGCTTGGTCAACTGCTGGGAAACTCCGATCGGTCAGCGTCTTCTTTCGGCGGGAGCGTGGCGATGTCAAGGAAGCGCATCCGCACATTGCTCCTGGCGCGTGCATTGCCTCTCGCAGGATGGCGCCCGAGCCCCTAGATAGAAATTGCGGCCCGCCGCTCCAAGCGATATCCCGCCCACCCCCGATCACGAGTTCCGCATGGCCGATGCCGCCTCGCATGTCAGCTACCTGCCGCCGATCCTGACCTTCTGCGCAGGTGCAGTGATCGCCGTGCCGGTCTTCCGCAAGCTCGGACAGTCGGCCGTGCTCGGCTATCTGGCAGCCGGCGTCGTCATCGGCCCCTCGCTGCTCGGCGTCATCAAGGACCCGGACGCGATCCGCAGCACGGCCGAGATCGGCGTCGTGCTGCTGCTCTTCCTGGTCGGGCTCGAATTGCAGCCGGCGCGCCTCTATTCGATGCGCAAGGACATCCTGGGTTCGGGCATCGCGCAGATGGCGCTATCTGGCGCGGGAATTGGCCTCGTCGGCTGGTGGCTTGGGCTGTCCCCGGCAGGCGCGATCGCGGTCGGCACGGCGCTGGCCCTGTCTGCAACCTCGATCGCACTGCAACTGCTCGACGAGCGCGGCGATGTCGGCGAAGTCTATGGGCGGCGAACATTCTCGATCCTGCTCTTCCAGGACATGGCGATCGCCCCGGCGCTCGCATTGCTGCCCTTGCTCGCGACCACCGGGCGATCGGCGGATGCCCCGATGATGCCGGCGCTGGCGAGCTTCGGCATCGCGCTGCTGGCGCTCGCCGCCATCATCCTGGCCGGACGCTTCGTGCTGAACCCGCTCTTCCGCATCCTCGCCAATAGCGGCGCCAAGGACGTGATGACGCCCGCCGCCCTGCTGATCGTGCTGGGTGCCGCGCTATTGATGGAGCATGTCGGACTGTCGATGGCGATGGGCGCCTTCCTCGCCGGCGTGATGCTCGCCGACTCGCATTTCAGGCACGAGCTCGAAGCGGATATCGAGCCGTTCCGCGGCGTCCTGCTCGGCCTGTTCTTCATGGCGGTCGGCATGTCGATCGACCTCAAGCTCATCGTCGAGAACGCGCTGCTGCTCGCGCTGGCCGCGCCGTTGCTCGTGCTGTTCAAGATCGCGGTCGTCGCGTCCATCCTGCGGCTCTCCTGCTCGTCCTGGATCGAAGCGATCCGGGCCGGCGCCCTGCTTTCGCCGGCCGGCGAATTCGCCTTCGTTCTGCTGCCGCTCGGCTTCGCCAATGGCCTGCTCGACGGCCGACAGGCGGCCGTGGCAACCGCGCTGGCCGCGCTCACCATGCTGCTCGGGCCTATCGTCGCCAAGCTCCTGGACAGCGTCATGCTGGCCCGGATCAAGCCGGAGACGATGGAAGAGGATTTCGAGGGCGCCGACGGCAGCCAGGTCATGGTGATCGGCTTCGGGCGCTTCGGCCAGATCGTGACGCAGGCGCTGCTGCTGCAGCACATCGATGTCACGGTCATCGATTCCGATGTGGAGCGTATCCGCTCGGCAGCACGCTTCGGCTTCAGGATCTATTACGGCGACGGCACGCGCCTTGACGTGCTGCGCGCCGCCGGTGGCGGCCGGGCCAAGGTAATCTGCGTTTGCGTCGATGACCGGCAGGCGGCGCTGCGCATCGTCGAGATGGCGAAGGCGGAGTTCCCGAATGCGCGGCTGCATGTGCGGGCCTATGACCGCATCCACGCCATCGAGCTGATGAAGGCCGATGTCGACTACCAGCAGCGCGAGACCTTCGAATCCGCGCTCGGCTTCGGCCGGGTCACGCTCGAAGCGGTCGGGCTGTCGCGGGATGAGGCCGAGCTGATCATCGACCATGTCCGCGACCGCGACGCGCAGCGCATGGAGATCCAGTACCATGAGGGGCTGGCGGCAGCGCTCGACCGAGTACCGCGCGTCTCGCCCGAGCCGCTGGTCGCGCCGAAGGCCAAGTCCCGGGCGCTCACCGCCGAGACGCAGCAGGTCATCGAAGATGGCGGGGCGGAGGTCGCGGTCGGCGGCGTCGGCGAGCCGGAGCGTTAGGACCAATCGGCGCTCGATTGGCCAGGCATCGCGGGCCTGCTATCGTCCTTTCCGGCGGCGGCAGGCGCCAGCCTCGGGAGGCGATCGCGATGAACCTGTTCGACATCATGCAATCGGCCCAGAACGGCCAGGCGATGCAGAACCTCGCCCGTCAATACGGTTTGAGCCAGCAGCAGACCCAGGCGGCCCTCGATGCGCTCTTGCCGGCCTTCTCGATGGGACTGCAAAGACAGACGCAGGACCCCTACGCGTTCGGCTCGCTGGCGCAGATGATGACGGCCTCGCCCTATGCCCGCTTCTTCGAGGCCGGCGGTGGAAGCATCCCCACTGGGGCGCAGACCGCGGGCAACGACGTACTGAGCCAGCTCTTCGGCTCGCCCGAAGTCAGCCGGGCCGTCGCGGCACAGGCCGCCGCGACCAGCGGCGTCAGCCAGGCAATCATCAAGCAAATGCTACCGATCATCGCATCGATGTTGATGGGTGGCCTGTTCAAGTCGAGCAGCAACCAGGGGCTCGGCGGTATCCTCGGCCAGTTCGCCGAGATGATGCGCGGCCAGATGCCGGGCGCGCAGCCGGCGCCGCAGCCGCAATCCCAACCGCAGATGCCGCAAAATCCACTCGAGGCCATCCTCGGCGGGCTGTTTGGACAAGGAATACCAGGCGCCGCACCGGGCGGAGCGCCGCCACAGCAGGCCGATCCGCGGCAGGGAACGCCGGCCGACCCCTTCGGCGGCCTCTTCGAGCAGGTTATCAAGGGCATGCTGGGTGGAGGCGCCATGCCAAGCTCTGAGCCTGAACCCGAAGCCCAGCCTCAGCGCCGCAGCGCCCCGCCCCGCCGCGCGCCGGAGCCGGAACCGGAAGCCGAGACCGAGATGCCGCCACCCTCCTCCGGGACTGGACCGGGCTCGATCGGGCTCGACGCACTGAACGACATGTTCAAGACCGGCCGCCAGATCCAGGACGATCATCAGAACGCGCTGAAGGACATCCTCGACGCGATGCTCGGCGGGGGTCAGGGCCGGCGCTGAAGCCGGGCCAAAGAAAAAGGGCGGAAGCATGGAGCTTCCGCCCAGAGGACGCTACGACCGAGGGGTCAGGCGCAGCGTGCAACCGCAAGAGTATCGGCCTTGACCGCAGGCTTCGGCGCGATCTCGGCATGGCGCTGGGCGTGCTCGCGGCGCGCGGCGGCGACGCCGGAGCGGGCCTGCGAGCGAGCCGCCAACACGGTCGTGGGGTCGTCGAGCCAGGACGTCGCCAGCGCGCCGGCGATATCGGAGCGGACGAGCCCGATATCCTTCAGCCCGCGCTCGTCGAGCTCGGCAAGATACATCACCTCTCGGCGATGATTGATCGCGCGCGCCAGTCGGATCACTCGCCTGCCCCCCAGCACGGCGACACGCGCGGCGCCGGCCGAAACGGACGTGAGCGACTTCGCGGCAATGGTCATGAACAGCATGACGGCCTCCTGGGGACGGAAAGGGTGAGGAACGGCGTTGAATGACGTCTCCGCCCGGCCCGGACGCACCAAAGACCAGCGAGGCGCGGAGAATAAGGAAACCATAGCGAGACGCTGGCCATCATCCAAACGAATGGTTATGATGTCTCACAACACGGATATTGATGGACAAGAAGACGGAGGATCGCCATGGCCCATGTGCTCGACGCCGATCAGCTCAAGACCTTCGTCGCCATCGCCGATACCGGCTCCTTCACCCGCGCGGCCGAGATCGTCTTCAAGACGCAGTCGGCCGTTTCCATGCAGATGAAGCGGCTGGAGGAACGCATCGGGCGGCCGCTTTTCGGGCGTGACGGACGCCACGCCAAGCTGACCGAGGACGGCGAGAGGCTGCTCGACTATGCCCGCCGGATCGTCCGGCTGAACCTCGAATGCGTCGCCTCCTTCGCCGATGCCGACCTCAAGGGCCGCATTCGCCTCGGCGTACCGGACGACTATGCCGATCGCTACCTGCCGGAGATCCTGGCGCGCTTTGCCCATTCGAACCCGCGCGCGGAAGTGACCGTGGTCTGCGAGCCGACGCCGATGCTGGCCGAACGGATCGCGACCGGCGATATCGATCTCGCCATCATCACCCATGTCGAGAATCGCGGCCAGGGCGAGATCATCCGCATCGAGCCCCTGCTCTGGGTCACCTCGGCGCGCCACGGCGTCCATGAGGAAGACCCGTTGCCGCTGGCGCTCGGCCGACCGACCTGCAATTGGCGGCAGGCCGCCGTCGACACGCTCGAAGCGAAGGGCCGCCGCTTCCGCGTGCTCTATGCGAGCTGGAACTCGACCGCGGTCGGAGCGGCGGTGCTGGCGGGGCTCGCGGTTTCGGTGTTGCCGGAAAGCGCGGTCCGGCCCGGCATGCGCATCCTCGGACCTTCGGAGGGCTTCACGACCTTGCCATCCTGCAAGATCGGGCTGCTGCGCACGCGCTTCGACCCGTCAGTGCTCTCGAATGCGCTCGCCGAGCACATCATCCAGAGCCTCGACAATCTGGCGAGCTTCAAGACGGCGGCGGAGTAGAGCGCCTCTCCTCCATGGCGACGAGCTCCCGCAACGCAAGAGCTTGGTAGATTACGAGCCCTGCAGACCTGGCAGAACTGATGCAACGAGGCTGCTCACGCTGGCGCCGATCTGGGTCGCCGCCGCGACGATCACGATCGAGATCAGGAGGGCGATCAATGCGTATTCGATCGCGGTGGCCCCGCGCTGGTCGCGAAGCAATCCGGCAAAACTGAAGATGAGCTGCTTCATGCTGCCAGGATAGGCGGCAACTCACTCCAACTCGTTAATCTGATGTCCGAAACGCTGGGTCAGATTGCTGATTTCTCCCGGTTACGGGCGGAAATCGAACTCTTAGAGCGCAAGTTCCGTGAGCGCTCGCTTAGCATTGCCACCCCAGGGGCCGCGATATTGCTCCTCGAGCGACTGGGCGAGCGTCTGCCCGCGCGCCAGGATCTCCTGCAGCGGCGCGAGATAGATGCTCTCGTCGCGCCCGGCGGCATCACGCTTCGCCCGCCGCGACAGGCCGGCGCGTGATAGTTCCAGCACCTCAGTGGCGATTTCGCCCAGCCGGCGGCCGGCAACGGTTGCGGCGAGCCCCTCTTTCGGAACGGTGTCGCGCAGCGCTTGACGCTCCGCATTGCTCCAGCCCTTGACGACGTCCCAGGCGGCATCGAGCGAGGTTTGATCGTAGAGCAGCCCAACCCAGAAGGCCGGCAGCGCCGTCAGCATATCGGCCGGGCCGGCGTCGGCGCCGCGCATCTCGAGAAAGCGCTTCAGCCTGACTTCCGGGAACATGGTCGAGAGATGGTTGGCCCAATCCGACATGGTGGCGCATTCGCCGGGCAGCTGCTTGAGCTTGCCGGCGAGCAGGTCGCGGAAGGAGGCTCCGGTGACATCGTGATAGGTGTCGCCGCGCTTGACGAAATACATCGGCACGTCGAGCGCCCAGTCGACATAAGCCTCATAGGACATGCCCTCGTCGAAGGCGAAGGCGAGCATGCCGGAGCGGGCATTGTCGGTATCGCGCCAGATCTCGGAGCGCATCGACTGGAAGCCATTGAGCTTGCGCTCAAGGAAGGGCGAGGAGGCGAAGAGCGCCGTCGCAAGCGGCTGCAGCGCCAGCGAGACGCGGAGCTTGCGCACCATGTCCGCCTCGCTGCCGAAGTCGAGATTCACCTGCACGGTGCAGGTCCGGAACATCATGTCGAGACCGAGCGTGCCGACCTTCGGCATGTAGTTCGCCATGATCTTGTAACGCCCCTTGGGCATCACCGGCGTTTCGGCGCGCGTCCAGAGCGGGGAAGCACCCAGCGCGGCGAAGCCGATGCCGTGCGGCGCGGCAATCGCATTGACGTCCGCGATATGGGCGGCGAGCTCACTATCCGTCTCGTGCAGCGTCGCCAGCGGCGCGCCCGACAATTCGAACTGACCACCCGGCTCCAGCGAGATCGCACCGCCGCCGTCGGGCCCGGCGAGACCGATGATATGGCCGGCATCGAGGATCGGCTCCCAGCCGAGACGCTGCTGCATGCCCTCCAACAGGGCGCGGATGCCACCGGCCCCAGCGCGGCCCTCATAGGGAACGGGGGCGAGATCGTTCCGGTAGAACGGGAATTTCTCGTGCTCGGTGCCGATCCGGAAGGACGACGCCGGTTTCTCGCCGGCGGCGATCCAGGAGATCAGTTCATCCTTCGAACCGATCGGGGTCGAATCGGACACGTCGCGAGCCATGGGCGCTCCGGCAAAACGGGCAGCAAGGACCGCCCCCGCCGGCAAGAACCGGAAGGCAGCGGCATTTGGACGACACACATAGGCGAGTGCCGGACGCTCGACAACGACCGGGACCTTGCATTCGCGAAAGGCTGCCCGGCGCTGGCGGCAAGCCAGATGGCCGACCGCGCGCCCCTCAGGACCGCGGCCAGTCCCCGAGGACGGCCTGAACCAAGGCGAGCGCGGCAACTGCGGCGGTATCCGCACGCAGGATTCGCGGGCCGAGCGAGATCGACAATGTGTTCGGTCGCGCCGCGATCAGGCGCCGCTCGGTCTCGTCGAAGCCGCCCTCCGGGCCGATCAGCACCGCGAGCGGGGCCGGCTCCTGCGCAGCCAGCGCCGAGACGGGGCTCGCCTGTTCCAGTCCCTCGTCGCAGAAGATGAGGAGACGCTCGGGAGCGAGCCCGATCAGCGCCGCCTCCAGCGGCTTCTCGCCCACGACCTCCGGCAGGCTGAGGATGCCGCACTGCTCGGCCGCCTCGATGGCGTTGGCCCGCATGCGTTCCAGATTGATCCGAGAGACCTGGGTGCGGCGGGTGATGACCGGTTGGAGCAGCCCCGCCCCCATCTCGACGGCCTTCTGCGCCATGTAGTCGAGCCGGGCATGCTTCAGCGGCGCGAAAAGATAGTGCAGGTCTGCGGCCGGCGGCTGCGGCTTCACCTGGCGAACGAGCGAAAGGCTCGCCTGCTTGCGCCCCTCCGGCGCGATTCGTGCCAGCCATTCGCCGTCGCGCCCGTTGAAGACGAGCACGGTGTCCTCGGCCTTCAGGCGCAGGACATTCAGGAGGTAATTCGCCTGCTCGCGCTCCAGGGGCAGAGCGGCGGAAGGCGCGAAAACCTGGTCGATATACAGCCGATGGCGAGCAAAATCAGGAACCGACATGCGCGCAGGCGCCCCTTCAAGAAAAACGCCACAATCCTCCATTAAAAGGACCGCTCCCCGACATATCGCGAGTAGACTCGCAAGGGTCGTTGGCGTTAACAGCGCCTGCTGTTAAGGACATATATTTAAAGATCGGCCAACCGGGCCGCAATCTGGAGAGGGATCATGCGGCGCAGGCTGGCTTCAGGAGTCATCGCGACATTCGGCCTTGCGGTGGCCACCTTGGCCGTGTCCACCCCGGCCAATGCGCAGGTCAATGGCTGCCAGGATCTTCAGAAGCTGCTGGGCGAACGGCAGACCATCGTCCAGAGGCTCGCGGCCGCGCAGAAGTCGAAGCAGAAGATGACGCCGCAGGAAGCCTGCAGCACCTTCGGCCGCCTCGTGAACAATGGCGAGGCCGCGATCAAGTTTGCGACGGCCAACCAGGACTGGTGCCAGATTCCGCCGAGCTTCATCGAGGGCATGAAGACCGACAATGCGAAGGTCACCACCTTCCGCGGTCAGGCCTGCAACGCCGTGAAGCAGCAGGCGGCGATGGAAAAGCGCGCCCGTCAGCAGGCGCAGGGCGCCAACCCCTTCGGCGGGGCCGATTCCATCACGGGTGGCGCTGGCGGCGGCATGCGCGTGCCGCAGGGCGCGCTCTGAGCGAGTGGGCCTCCGATGCCCGCGGAGCCCGCAGCAGCCGCGATCGCGGGCGGTGACGCCCCGCTCCCTGATGCGCTGACCGATCATTGGGTCGATACGCGCGCGCCGCGCGCCTTCAGACCATTTCTGAAGCTTGCCCGGATCGAGCGGCCGATCGGCTGGTGGCTTCTGCTGCTGCCTTGCTGGTGGGCGGCGGGTCTCGCGGCCATCGCCGCGGGCCGACCCTACCCCGATCCCTGGCACGTCCTGCTCTTCCTGATCGGCGCGATCGTGATGCGCGGCGCCGGCTGCACCTTCAACGACATCATCGACCGCAAGCTCGACGCACAGGTGGCGCGCACGCGCGGGCGCCCGCTGCCCTCAGGCCAGGTGACGCCAAAGGCCGCCGCGCTGTTCATGGTCGGGCTGTCGCTGACGGGCCTCGTCGTGCTGCTGCAGTTCAACCGCTTCACGATCTGGCTCGGCATCGCATCGCTCGCGATCGTCGCGATCTACCCGTTCATGAAGCGGATCACGAACATGCCGCAGTTCGTGCTGGGGCTCGCCTTCTCCTGGGGCGGGTTGCTCGGCTGGAGCGCTGTTTTCGGGCGGCTCGATCCACCCGCCTATCTGATCTACGCGGCGGCCATCGCCTGGACCGTTGGCTACGACACGATCTACGCGATGCAGGACATCGAGGACGACGTCATCGCCGGGATCAAGTCGAGCGCGCGCTATTTCGGCACGCATACGCGCGAGGCGGTCGCGCTCTGCTTCACGCTGACGCTCCTGCTCTCAGGCCTTGCGATCTGGCTCGTCGGTGGCGGCTTCGTCGCCTGGGCAGGCTTTGCGGCCTTCGCCGCCCATCTCGGCTGGCAGGTCATGCGCATTCCCGGCGCGACCGCGCCGGAGGCGCTCAAGCTCTTCCGCTCGAACCAATATGCCGGCTTGCTGCTGGCGGCGGGGCTGGCGCTCGACCCGATCAGCCGGGCACTGATCTCCGCTTAATCCGTCAGCCTCTCGCCGCCGACGACGACAGGCAACTCGGCCAGGCGGCCGGTCTTGCGACGGGTCAGGAAACGCGGGCGACGGCCGCTGAGCAGGCCGTGACGGCGCCTGATCCGCACGGAACCCAACGCAAGGCGGCCGATCTGCGGGAAGGGTTCGGTCACGACGCCGTCGAGGCCTTCGAGCAGCAGAGGAAGCCCGCTCGTGCGGCCAAGATCGCGCCAGAGTGCAACGGCATCATCACGGTCGGCGCAGGCGATGACGATCGCGCGGCCGTCACCGGCGGTCAGGGCGAGTTCGAAACGCTCGCTGTCACCTGTCGGGTCGGCAAGCCGAAGCGCAATGCCGCGCCAGCGCGGCGAGCCCCTCAGGACCCGGACCGAACCGACCCGCTCGATGGCGGGCAGGGCCGGTCGCGCCGGCATCGGGTTGCAGGAAACGATCGCTGTGTAAGTCGGACCGCCGAGGAGATGCGGCGCAAAACCGCCCTCCCCGGCAGCCGGCGTGACGCTGGCCATCGGTATTAACGCCTCTTCAATCCCTGTGCAGCGGAGCCCTCTGTCGATGCCGGGGCTCTCGTGCTTGTCAGGCGAAGATGGGCGGCAGCCGTGTCCGAGCGCTTAAGGCGTTCGGTTAAAGGACAGTGTTTCGGCCCCTGCCACGGCCAGAAGGCGGTGTTTCGGCCCGGATGCTTGACGGAATCTTGCGATGCGCTGCCGCATTTTCCGATGCTGCGCCGCAATTTCGGCTTGAAGCCGCATCTTTCGCGGTTGATATCAAGGGCATGAACCTTCCCGCCTCACCGACCGTCTCCGAGCTTCTGAAGGCGGCCGGCGAAAGCTGCCTCGAAGCCGGCATGCTGGCCCTCGATCTCTTCCGGCCCGGCGCCAAGACGGCTGCCAAGACCTGGACGAAGAACGGCGGCTCGCCGGTGACGGAGGCCGATATCGGCGTCGACACCTTCCTGCGCGTGCGACTCTCCGCGCTGCTGCCGGAAGCGGCCTGGCTCTCAGAGGAGACCGTCGACGACGCCCGGCGCCTGTCGCACCGCTTCGTGTGGGTGGTCGATCCGATCGACGGCACGCGTGCCTATATGAGCGGCTCGCCGGACTGGGCGGTCTGCGTAGCGCTGCTCGACGCAGGCGAGCCGGTGCTCGGCATCGTCCACGCACCAGCCTGTAACGCCACCTATTCGGCGCAGCGCAGTGGCGGCGCGTGGCGCAGCGGCGAGGCCATCCGCACCTCGGCCGTCGAGGGCCTCGCCGGAGCCCGTATCGCAGGGCCGAAGCCCATGCTCGACGCGCTAGCGGCCACCGCGGATTTCGAGGCTGTACCCAGGATCCCCTCCCTCGCGCTCAGGCTCACGCGCATTGCCGACGGCACGATCGATGCTGGGCTGATCTCGCGCGACGCCCGCGACTGGGACCTAGCCGCCGCCGATCTCGTGCTGAGCGAGGCGGGCGGGCGCCTCAGCGACCCGCAAGGCCAGGCTCTCGCTTACAACCGGCGGGATCCCGTCCACGGGGAGCTGGTCGCGAGCAACGGCGCGCTGACGCCGCCGCTGCTCCACGCTCTGTTCTCCCAACAGCGCGACAGCAAAACGCACGCTGTCTGAAGAGATTTTTTTAACGTTTGCGGCCCGGCCTCCTCGCATGTGCGAACGGGATGGCTTAATTGGCGCCATACGACCCCTGTGGAAGAACCCGATGAGCGCGCACCCGGATCAGAAACAGCTTCTCCATCTCGTCTTCGGTGGCGAGCTCGACTCGCTTGAGGGCATCACCTTCAAGGATCTGGCGAAGCTCGACATCGTCGGCATCTACCCGAACTACGCGACCGCCCATACGGCTTGGAAAGCCAAGGCGCAGCAGACGGTCGACCAGGCGCAGACGCGCTATTTCATCGTGCATCTCCATCGCCTCCTCGACCCTGAAACGGCCGCGGGCTGAGACACAGAGACCCGGCAGAAGGCGATGGGTTTCTCGATCCTCAAAACTCGCTTTGCGCAAGAGGCGCTTGGCCGGCTGCTCGCCGGCTACCTGCGCCTCGTCCAGCGCACGAACAGGATCGTCTTCGAGCCGGCCGATATCTACGATCATGTCCGGCCGGAGCTGCCGGTCATCTTCGCGATGTGGCACGGCCAGCACATCATGATCCCCTTCGCGCGGCCTGACTGGATGCCAGCCTGCTCGCTGGTCTCCCGCCATGGCGATGGCGGCTTCAACGCAGTGGCGTTGCGCGAGCTCGGCATCGGCGCGATTCGCGGCTCCGGCGCGCTCGGCAAGAAGATTCGCGAGAAGGGTGGCGCCAGCGCCTTCCTCGCGATGGTGCGCCGGCTCGCGGCAGGCGACACCATGGTACTGACCGCCGATATCCCGAAGCAGGCCCGCATCGCTGGCCCTGGCATCGTCGCGCTCGCGCGCGCCTCGGGCCGCCCGATCCGCGCGGTCGCCGTCGTGACCAGTCGCCGCATCGACTTCAACAGCTGGGACCGCGCCTCGATCGGCCTGCCCTTCGGGCGCGGGGCGATCGTCGTCGGCGAGCCGATCCTGGTTGCACGCGACGCCGACGAGGCCACGCAGGAGGCCGCGCGGCTCGCCGTACAGGCGAGCCTCGATGCCGTCCATGCCCGCGCCTACGAGCTGGTCGGCAGCCGTGACCCCGGCGCCGAGCTGCGCGAGCAACGGCGGCCAGCCGGAGCGCCAGCGGCATGAGCGGCAAGGGCTCGATCCTCAGGGCCTATCGCTACGCCACCGGGCTGCTGGAGCCTGCGGCGGCGGGACTGCTGCTCTGGCGCCAGCGCAAGGGCAAGGAAGATCCGGAAAGGCTGGCGGAGCGGCGCGGCTGGGCGAGCGTCCGGCGGCCGAACAAGCCGGTGGTCTGGCTGCATGGCGCGAGCGTCGGCGAGACGGTGACGCTGCTGCCGCTGATCGCCCGGCTGCAGAAGCGCGGCTTCGCCGTACTTGTCACCTCCGGCACGGTGACCTCGGCCAAGCTGCTGGCGGCGCGGCTGCCGGCAGGCGTGGTCCACCAATATGTCCCGCTCGACGTGCCGCGCTACATGCGTCGCTTCCTCGACCACTGGCAGCCGGAGCTCTGCCTGATCTGCGAATCCGAGATCTGGCCGAACCTGCTGATCGAGGCCAAGCGCCGTGAGATCCCGGTGGTGATGGTCAACGGCCGGATGTCGGAGCGCTCCTTCCAGCGCTGGTACAAGCTGCCAAAGACCTCGCGCTTCCTGCTCTCCTGCTTCGAGGCGTGCCTCGCGCAGTCGCATGGCGATGCCGAGAGGCTGGCGCAGCTGGGCGCGCCGCGCGTCAGCGTCGCCGGCAATCTGAAATTCGACGTGCCGGCTCCGCCCGCCGATCCGGACATGCTCGCCATCCTCGACGGGATGACGACCGGTCGCCCGGTCTGGATTGCCGCCAGCACTCATCCTGGCGAAGACGAGCTGGTGCTCTCCGCCCATCTCGCACTCAAGCCGCATCTGCCGAAGCTGCTTACCATCATCGTGCCGCGCCACCCGCAGCGGGGCCCGGAGATCGAGGCATTGGCGCAGGCGAACAACGTCGCCGTCTCCCGGCGCGCCACCGGCGGCCAGCCCGAGCGCGACGTCGAGTTCTATATCGCCGACACGGTGAACGAGCTCGGGTTGTTCTATCGGCTATCTCAGGTCGCCCTCCTCGGCGGCTCGCTGGTGGAAGGCATCGGCGGGCACAACCCGATCGAACCCGCCAAGCTCGGCAGTGCCCTGCTGCACGGCCCCTATGTTCACAACAATGCCGAGATCTTCGCCGCCTTCGACCGCGATGGCGGCTCGCGCGAGGTTGCGGATGCGCGAGCCCTGGCCGAAGCCGTCCATGGCTGGCTGAGCGACCCCGCCAGCGCCCGTCATGCGGCCCGCAGTGCGGCCCAGACGGCCCACCGGCTCGGCGGCGCTATCAATCGCACGCTGCACACCATCGAGCCACTCTTGATGCGGGTCGCGCTCGGCCAGCGCGACCTGTCCTGATGCTCTCCGCACCAAGCTTCTGGTGGCGTGAGAAGCCGACGCTCCCGGCCTGGCTGCTCTGGCCCCTCGGCTTCCTTTATGGGCAGATCACATTACGACGGATGCGCCAGCCCGGCAGCGATGCCGGCCTGCCCGTGCTCTGCGTCGGCAACTTCATCGCCGGCGGCGCCGGCAAGACGCCCACGGCGATCGCGCTGGTGCAGATGCTTCAGGGGCGCGGCGAAAAGCCTTTCGTGCTGATGCGGGGCTATGGCGGCCGTCTCGCCGGCCCGGTCGAGGTCGATCCCGACCGGCATGATGCGGCCGCGGTCGGCGATGAGCCAATCTTAATGGCGCGCCATGTCCGCACCGTGATCGCGCGGGACCGTGTCGCCGGGGCGAAGCTCGCGCGGGGGCTCGGCGCGAGTGTGATCGTGATGGATGACGGGCTGCAGAATCCCGCCCTTTCCAAACGGCTGAAGCTCGCGGTGGTCGACGGGCTCGGCGGCGTCGGGAACGGGCTCTGCCTGCCGGCGGGCCCCTTGCGGGCGCCGCTCGCCGGTCAGCTCGCGGAGACGGACGCCGTCATCGTGATCGGTAAGGGCAAGGCCGGCGTCGAGGTCGCCAAGGCCGCCAGGGACCAGGGCAAGCCGGTCCTGTCGGCCAGGCTCGAACCGGAGAAGACGGCGGCGGAGCGGTTGCGCGGCCGGAAGGTCCTCGCAATGTCAGGGATCGGCCGACCGGAGAAATTCACTGCGACCTTGCGCGAGATCGGCGCGAATATCGTTGCTGAGCGCGCCTTCGGCGACCATCACGCCTATAGCGCCGCCGATATTGCAGCCGTCCTCGCCGAGGCGACGCAGCTTGAGGCGCTGATCGCGACGACGGAAAAGGACTGGACGAAGCTCGCCGCGCTCTGGCCGGCGGCCGAGGCCGCGCGCCTTGTCGTGTTGCCAGTCAGGCTGGTCTTCGAGGCGCCCGAGCGCGTGGAAGGACTGCTTGTCGCTCTCTCAGGCCCGGCCGGCGCGGCGCAGCCGTAGCAGGACAGCCTCAGGGGAGGCATAGGGCTCCTGCCATTCGATCGACCAGTAGCGCAGCTCGTCGACGCGGATCGGCGCGCCGGTGACGGCACAACGCACGAATGAGCCCGGTTTCACCACACGGAACTCGCCGGGGCCGTAATCGAGGACCGCTTCGGGGCCGCTGGGCGGCAAACGCTCGACAATGTTCATCAACTTCGTATCAAACCATTGATCGTGAAACGGAAAGCCGGGATACTGAGGGCTTGTGATAATCCTCTGGTCGGCAATGTCCAGTCTTCAGCGTCTTGCGGCGTGCGTGCTCGTTCTCACGCTGCTCATCAGACCCGCGGCCTCTGCCGGCGGCTATGAGAGCGTGTCGATTCCGATCAGTGAAGGCACCCTGACCGGCGTCTTCTATCGTCCGGCCGGCCCGGGGCCTTTCCCGGCCGTCATCGCCCTGCATGGTTGCGGCGGTCTGTGGCGTGAGCAAGGCATGCTCTCGATCCGGCATACCGATTGGGGCGAGCGGCTGGCGGCGGCCGGCTACGCTGTGCTGATGCCGGACAGCTATGGCTCCCGCGGCCTCGGCTCGCAATGCGGCGTCAAGGACCTGACCGTGCGCGCGGGGCGCGAACGCGTCGCCGACGCCACTGCGGCGCGGATCTGGCTGCAGCAGCGAACCGACATCCGGCCCGCCCAGATCTCGCTTATCGGCTGGTCCGGCGGCGGCTCGACCGTGCTGGCGGCGATCCGCAAGGACCGCAGCCCCGCCGATGGCAGGCCAGACTTCAAGCGCGCCGTCGCCTTCTATCCGGCGTGCCGGGTGCAATCGGAATCACCGAGCTTTGCCGTCCGGCTGCCGTTGCTGCTCCTGATCGGCGATGCTGACGACTGGACCCCTGCCGCCCCCTGCAGCTATCTCGTCAAGGCAGCGCGGGCGCGAGGCGAGCCGGCCGAACTCGTGCTCTATCCCGGCGTGCTGCATGATTTCGACCACCCGCGCCTCGAGGTGCGGGAACGCGACAACATCGCCTATTCCGCCAACGGCACGGGCAAGGTCACGGTCGGCACTAACATGGCGGCGCGAGAAGACGCACTGAAGCGCGTCAAGGCGTTCCTCAGCGCGCCATAAGCTGGCTCTCAGAACAGGTCGCCCTGCGTCGTGGGGCCGCCGCTCCTGCGAGCAGCGGAGCGCGGCGCCGGCCGGCCCGCTCCGGGCTCGCCCCCTGAAACGGTGACATCGAAGCGCCCGTCGGCAAGCTGGACGCTCAATGCCCGGCCGGTCTGCGCCTCGCTGACGCTGCGCACCAGTGCGCCGGCCTCGTCGCGGATCAGCGCATAGCCGCGCGCCAGCACCGCTTCAGGTCCAAGCGAACGGATCAGCGCCCAGAGCGAGGCGACCCGGTCGGCGCGGCGATGCAGCCTTTCGCCAAAAGCATTGCGGGAGCGTGCCTCCAGCGTCGCCAGCCGCTCGCGGGCGTGGGCGATGCGCGTGCGTTCGGCGGCTATGGCGTTGCCCTTGGCGGCGGCGAGCACCCGCGCATAGCCGGCGAGCTCGGCTTTGAGCCGAGCCAGTGTCACGCGCGGCGAGCGAGCCTCCAGCCGACGCGATAGCCCCTGCAAAGCGAGTTCATGGGCGCGGGCGTTGCGGGCGAGCGCAGGCGCCAGCCGCGTGGCGGCGAGATCGAGCCGCTGGCGCGGTCCCGATAGCACCGCCTCCGGCCCCGGCAGGGCGCGCGCCAGCGCCCTGAGATCGCTGCGGCGACGATCCGATAGGCGCAGCATCGCGCCGGCATGGCGCCGCGCCAGATCGGCGACGAAACCCATCAGTTCGGCACGCACCGGCACGACCTTCTCGGCCGCGCCGGTCGGAGTCGGCGCGCGCAGGTCAGCAGCGTGGTCGATCAGCGTCCAGTCCGTCTCGTGGCCGACGGCCGAGACGAGAGGGATGTTGGAGGCGGCCGCGGCGCGGACCACCACCTCCTCGTTGAAGCTCATCAGGTCTTCGAGCGAGCCGCCGCCGCGCGCCACGATGATGACGTCCGGCCGCGGGATGCGCCCATCCGGGGGCAGCGCGTTGAAGCCTGTGATGGCGTTCGCGACCTCGGCCGCGCTGGTCTCGCCCTGCACGCGCACTGGCCAGACCACAACGCGGCGCGGAAAGCGGTCCTCCAGCCGGTGCAGGATGTCGCGAATGACGGCGCCGGTCGGCGAGGTGACGACGCCAATGACCGACGGCAGATAGGGGATGAGCCGCTTGCGCTCCTCGGCGAAGAGCCCTTCCGCCGCAAGCCGCTTGCGGCGCTCCTCCAGCAGCGCCATCAGCGCGCCGACGCCGGCCGGCTCCAGCGAATCGATGACGATCTGGTAGCTCGACTTGCCAGCGAAGGTGGTGATCTTGCCGGTGGCGATGACCTCCAGCCCTTCCTGGGGCCGAGTCTTCAGCCGGCCGAAAACGCCCTTCCAGATCACGGCATCGATCTTGGCGTTGGTGTCCTTCAGCGAGAAATAGACATGGCCGGAGGAGACCGGCCCGCGATAGCCGGAAATCTCGCCGCGCACGCGCACGAAGCCGAAATTATCCTCGATGGTGCGCTTCAGTGCCCCGGAGAGATCCGAGACGCTCCATTCGGGCGCATTGCCGGCAGCTGGCTGCGATTCGCGTTCCATGGGCGGACCATAGCGGCAGGGCTGGCCCAGCAGAAGCGTTGCCGGCGCGGCGCGGGGCGGCTATTGCGCCGGGAACGATTTCTGCCCGCACCATGGAGACGGCGATGAAGATTCTTCTGATCGGTTCGGGCGGCCGTGAGCACGCCCTCGCCTGGGCGATCTCTGCCTCGCCGTTGTGCGGCAAGCTCTTCATCGCGCCGGGCAATCCGGGCACCGCGCAATGCGGCGAGAACATCGTCATGGATGTCGCCGACCACGCCGCCGTCGTCGCCTTCTGCAGGCTGCAAGGCATCGACCTCGTCGTCGTCGGGCCGGAGGGGCCGCTGGTCGCCGGCATTGCCGATGATCTCCGGCAGGCCGGCATCAAGGTCTTCGGCCCGTCGAAGGCCGCCGCCCAGCTCGAAGGCTCGAAGGGCTTCACCAAGGAGCTCTGCGCCGAATTCGCGATCCCGACCGCCGGCTTCGGCCGCTTCTCGGATGCCGCCTCCGCCAAGGCCTATGTCGCCGAGCAAGGCGCGCCGATCGTGATCAAGGCCGACGGTCTTGCCGCCGGCAAGGGCGTGGTCATGGCCGAGACGCTGGACGAGGCCAATGAGGCGATCGAGATGATGTTCTCGGGCGGGCTCGGCAGCGCCGGCGCCGAGATCGTGATCGAGGAATGGATGATCGGCGAGGAGGCGAGCTTCTTCGCACTCTGCGACGGCACGCATGCGCTGGCGCTGGCCTCGGCGCAGGACCACAAGCGCGTGGGCGATGGCGACACCGGCCCCAACACAGGCGGCATGGGCGCCTATTCGCCCGCCCCGGTGATGACGCCCGCCATGGAAGAGCGCGTCATGGCCGAGATCGTGCGGCCGACGCTGGCGGGCATGGCCAAGCGCGGCACGCCGTTCCAGGGCGTGCTCTTCGCCGGGCTGATGATCACGGCGCAGGGGCCGAAGCTGATCGAATACAATGTCCGCTTCGGCGACCCCGAATGCGAGGTGCTGATGCCGCGCCTCAAGAGCGACATCCTGCCGGCGCTGATCGCGTCCTGCGACGGCGTGCTCGGCGATTTCGACCTGCGCTGGTCCGACCAGGCTGCGCTCACCGTCGTGCTGGCCGCGAAGGGCTACCCGGCCAAGCCTGAGACCGGCAGCGTCATCCGCGGTGTCGAGAAGGCCGAGGCGCTGGACGATGTCCTCGTCTTCCATGCCGGCACCAAGCTCAAGAACGGCGATCTCGTCGCCAATGGCGGGCGGGTTCTCAATGTCGTCGGCCTCGGCAAGAGCGTCGGCGAGGCGCAGGCGCGGGCTTATCAGGCGGTCGACGCGATCGACTGGCCGGAAGGCTTCTGCCGCCGTGACATTGGCTGGCAGGCGGTGAAGCGCGAGCAAGGCTGACAGGGCGACAGCGACGGCGCTATGCTCCCTCGCATGGCGAACCTCGACAGCCTCTTCCCCGGCTTCGCGCCGCACTGGATCGACGGACCGGTAGGCAAGATTTTCGCGCGTGTCGGCGGCGAAGGGCCGCCGCTCGTGCTGATCCACGGCTTTCCGCAGACCCATGCCGAATGGCACAGGCTCGCGCCCGAACTAGCCAAGACGCACACCGTCGTGTGCCCGGATTTGCGCGGCTATGGCTGGTCAGCGGCGCCGCATGGCGACGGCGGAACGCAGACCTATACGAAGCGTGGCATGGGCGAGGACATCATCGCCGTGATGCAGGCGCTCGGCCATCTGCGCTTCGGCGTGATCGGCCATGATCGCGGCGCCCGCGTCGCCTATCGCCTCGCGCTCGACCATCCGGGCCGGGTCGAGCGGCTGGTGCTGCTCGACATCCTGCCGACCGTCTCGATGTGGGAAGGCATGAACGCCTCGCGCGCCATGCAGGTCTATCACTGGACCTTCCTGGCGCAGCCCGAACCGACGCCCGAGAACCTGCTCAAGGCCGACGCGATCGGCTGGCTCGACCGCACCATTGCGAGCTGGAGCCGGGCGAAGAATCTCGACCTGTTCGACCGGCTGGCGATGCAGTCCTATGCCGAATCCTTCAGCGATCCCTCGCGCATCCATGCGGCTTGCGAGGATTATCGCGCCGGCGCCACCACCGATGTCGCGCATGACAAGGCCGATCTCGCTGCGGATAAGCGCATCCTGTGCCCGACACTTGTCCTCTGGGGCGAGGCCGGCATCCCGGCCAAGGGCGCGAGCCCGCTCGAGGTCTGGCGCACAACCTTCGCCCCTCAAGCCGAAGGGCAGGCGATCGACAGCGGGCATTTCCTCCCCGAGGAAAACCCGCAGGCGACGCTCGCGGCGTTGAAGCCCTTCCTGGCGCAAGCGAGTGCCTGAGCGACGTCTCGCTGCCAAGCCGGAGATCGCGCTGGTGCTCGGCGCCGGCGGGGCGCGGGGCCTGAGCCATATCCCGGTTCTCGAAGCGTTCGACGAGCTCGGCGTGAAGCCGACGCTGATCTCGGGCTGCTCGATCGGTGCCATCGTCGGCGCGGCCTATGCCGCCGGGCTTTCGGGGCGCGACCTGCGCGAGCATGCGCTGCAGAGCTTCCGAGACAAAGCGAGGGTGCTCGCGAAGCTGCTCGATGCGCGCGTCGGCAAGCTCGCCGACCTCGTGCGCGGACTCGGCAATCCGGCGCTGATCGATGGCGAGCGCCTGCTCGACCTGTTCTGGCCCGAGGCCGTGCCGGACCGTTTCGAGGAGCTGGCGATCCCCTTCATGGCAATAGCGGCGGATTATCATCGCCATGTCGAGGTGGTGCTGAACAGCGGCCCGCTGACGCCTGCGGTGGCGGCCTCGCTTGCCATTCCCGGGCTGGTGCGGCCGGTCGCGCTCGGCGGGCATGTGCTGATCGACGGCGGCGCCATCGACCCCCTGCCCTATGAGCGGCTGCTGGCGCCGGGGCGGATCGTGCTCGCGGTCGATGTCAGCGCGCCCGCCTCCGCCGCCAGCGAAGCCCGCATTCCCGGCGCGATGGAGGCGATCGTCGGCGCCTCCCAGATCCTGACGCGGACAATCGTGCAGCGCATGGTCGAGCGGCAGCCGCCCGACATCCTGATCCGGGCCGGGCTGGACGGGATCGGCGGGCTCGACTTCTTCAAGGCGAAGGCGATCCTTGCCGCAGCGGAACCAGTGAAGGATGAGGTGAAGCGCAGGCTAGAGACGGCTTTCGCGCGTCAGGGGTGAGCCCGCGGGCGGGCACAACCCAAGGGCAGTCAATTCACACCGGCCGTTTGTGCTTTTTAAGACACTGTTCCGCGGCGAATCGCCTTTACGTCACCAAAGCTCACCGGGATTGACCCAGCGCGCTTGCCTTGACGTCGCCCGAATCGTCTCCTTACGGCACTGATTCGGCTAGGGCTTGGCTGTGACGACTTCTGGAGAACGGTCCCCGCGGGACCGGCGTATATGCCTCGAGGCCGGTGACGCCCTAGCCCGGTCAAGCCACGCCCCACGCTTCGGCCGCCATTCCAGCGCCGTTATGGGCGGGCTCGGCCTGCTCGCGGCGAGCACGGCGCTCACCCCCCTAACCGTCATGGCAGCCAACAACCTTCTGGTCGGCGCCGGCGGCAATGGCGGTTTTGCAATTGGCAGCGGCTACGGTGGCGGCGGCGGCGGCGGCATCGGCGGCGGCGGCGGCGGCGGCGGCGCGAGCGGCGGCGCAGGCTTCAGCGGCGTCGGCGGTGGCGGAGCAGGCTATTACGCGTCCGGAGGCGGCGGCGCGCTCGGCGGCGCAGGCGGTTCAGGCAATGATTACGCAGGCGGCGCGGCAGGCACATTTGGCACTGGTGCAAACGGCGGCGGAGCGGCCGCTGGTGCCGGCGGCCTGCTGGGCGGAGGAGGTGGCGGATTTACCAGCGCCACCATCGGCTATGGCGGCGGCGGCGGCGGCACGGTCGTCAATGTCGATGGCAACGTCGCTTCGGGAGTGGCTTCCGGAGCAGGGGCGACTGCGCCCTCGACGGGCACGATCACGACCAGCAGGACCTATAATTTCGTCGGCGTTGGCGGCGGTGGCGGCGGCGCCGGAAGCTACGCCACCGGCGCAGACGCAGCCACAGCCGGCTCGGCCGGCAACCTCACCGTCAATGGCGGGGCGCTGGTCGTCGACCGCTCCATCCTGATCGGCGGTGCCGGCGGCGGTGCGTCTGAAGAGGCAACCGGCGGCGCCGGTGGCGCCGGCACCGTGGCGCTCACCAACGCGGCCTCGCTGTCGGTCGCTCAGACCCTGCAGATCGGCGGGCTCGGCGCCAATGGTGGTGCGTCTAACGCAGTTGGCGGCGCAGGTGGCAACGGCACGCTCAGCATCGACTCGACCTCCTCCGTCATCATCGGCGCCGGCGGCAGCCTGGTTCTCGGCGGCATCGCCGGCGTGAACGGTGGCTGCTGCACGCCCGGTGTCGGCGGCGCCGCGGGCGCCGGCGTGCTCAACCTCGGCGGCTCGCTGAGCTTCGCTAGCGGCGCGAGCTTCGCGATCACCGGCAACGGCACGCTCAATGTCGGCGGCGCCACGCCAGGAGCCGCCACGGCGGGCTCGATCACCGGCCTGAGCAGCATCGCCAATGACGGCTTGATCAATTTCAACCAGTCGAACGCCAGCTACACCTTTTCCCCGGCGATCACGGCTCAGGCTGGGTCAACCAGAACGGCCCCGGCACAACCGTGCTGACGGGAACGAACAGCTATACCGGCGCGACCGAGGTCAATGCCGGCACGCTGATCGTGAACGGCTCGATCGCTTCGTCATCGCTGCTGCTGGTGCACTCGGGCGGCACCGTGGGCGGCATCGGCACGCTGCCGACGACGACCGTCTCCGGCACGATTTCGCCCGGCAACTCGCCGGGAACGATTACCGTCACCGGCAACCTGACGTTCAATTCCGGCTCGACCTATGTCGCCGAGGTGGAGGGCCCGGACGCCGACAGGATCAATGTCTTCGCTGGCAACGGCCAGGCCGGCATCGCGAACCTCGCCGGCACGCTGCGCATCGTGCCGCTCGGCGGCTCCTATACCTTCGGCAGCCCCTATACGCTGCTCTCGGCGCAGGGCGGCCGCGCCGGCACCTTCACCACCGTGGACACGGCGGGCTCGTTCGGCGCGGGCGTGACCAGCGCCGTCAGCTACACCTTCAACGACGTCCGGCTGACGCTGACCGCCGCCCCGCTGACGCCGATCGTCACCACGCCGGGCGCGCCGAGCCTCGGCCTGTCCTCCCCGGCCAACCTCGCCGGGATCGCCTCGGCGCTCGATCGCTTCGTGGCCGCCGGCGGCGACGCTTCCGCCTTCTTCAACCTCTACAACCTGCCCGCGGGCGCCATCGGCCCCGCGGTCAACCAGCTCTCGGGCGAGGCTCATACCGGCTCCTCCGCGGTCGGCGGCTTCGTCGCCAACCAGTTCCTCGGCAATGTGCTCGACACCTCCCTGCCGGGCCGCCTCACCAATGCCCAGCCCGGTCCGGGCGCGGCCGCCTTCACCAGCAGCCGCATCTCCAAGGGCCATGACGCGCCCGCCAAACCGACGTTCCTCGACGAGCCGCGCTTCGCGCTCTGGGGCGCGACCTCGGGCTCGGTCGGCCGCATCGACGGCAATGCCAGCACCGGCTCGGCCAAGCGCAATCTCGACGACGCGCATCTGGCTGTCGGAGCCGATGTGCGCGTTCTGCCGGGCACCATCGCCGGCGTCGCGGTCTCGGCCGGCAAGGCCCGCTCCTCGCTCTCGGGCGGGCTCGGCAAGGTCGAGACCGACGTCTTCCAGACCAGCCTCTACGGCATGACGCGGATCGGCGCGCTGAACCTCTCCGCGGCAGCCGGCTATGGCCGGCTCGACAACGACGCCAGCCGCGCCGTGCCGGTCCTCGGCAACACCCTGACCTCGTCCTATGTCAGCACGCTCTGGAGCGGGCGGGTGCAGGCGAGCGCGGCGGTCTTCGGCTGGAACGGGCTGACGCTGTCGCCGCTGGCCGCGCTGCAGGCGGTGCAGGTCCGCAGCCCCGCCTTCACAGAGCGGGCCGGCATCGGCGGGAATGCTGGCGCGCTCAGCGTGGCCCGGCGCAACGACGACACCAGCCGCTCGGAACTCGGCCTATTGGTGGACGCGCAGACGATGCTCGGAGCGGTCCCGGTTACGGCCTTCATGCGGGCGGCCTGGGCGCATTACTTCGCCCGCGACGCGGCGATGACGGCGAGCTTCGTCGCATTGCCCAGCGTGGGCTTCAGTGCCAGCGGCGCACGGCCCGATCGCGACAGCGCGCTGATCGCGGCCGGGGTCGACGCAAAGCTTACAGAGCGGGTCTCGCTCGGCCTGCGCCTCGACAGCGAACTCTCCGCCAACACCAGAAGCCTCGGCGGCACCGCGCAGCTGAGGGTGAGCTTCTAGCGCTCGCTGATTATTTGCGGAAACACCGCGTCATTCCGGGGCAGGCCGAAGGCCTGAGCCCGGAACCCATGAACATAGGTCTTCGAAAGAGAGCTGTGGCGATGCAGCCCTTTTTCGTTTCGTCAGTGTTCATGGGTTCCGGGCTCTTCGCTATGCGAAGCCCCGGAATGACGGTGTGGTCCCGTACGAAACCGGCAAGCACAGAGCGATCAGGCCTCGGCCGGCTCCAGGGCGAAGGCCCGGGCAGGCGGCTCCGGCTCGTCGCAGAAGAGACCCGGCAGCGCTGCAGCCAGCGCCGCCCTGCCCGCTTCCGTCACCGTGACGGCGCGGCTGTCCTTGCGGCGGCGAACCCAGACCATCTCGAAGCAGTGGCAGGCGAGAGCGGCGGCGAGCCTGCCGGCGAGATGGGGACGGCGTTCGCTCCAGTCGAGGCAGGGGCGCAAGGCCGCCCGCCTGCTGCGGCCGCCCTCCGCGGCATCGATGCCGAGCGCGGCGAAGACCGCCTCACCTGAAGGCGTCAGCGCATAGCCGCCCTCGCTCACGGCGAGATGCCCGCCCGCCATCAGCGCGTCATGGATGCCGATGCCGAGTCGGCCGGCGAAATGGTCGTAGCAGGTGCGGGCCTCGCTCAGCTCCGCCCCGACGCGCGACGGCAGGCGGCGACCCAAACCTTGCTGGCCGGAGAGCACCATCAGCCCTTCCAGCACGGCCGCGACCTCCGGCCCGGCGAGACGGTAATAGCGATGGCGGCCCTGGGCGGCGACGGCGATGAGCCCGCCCTGCATCAGCCGGGCGAGATGCCCGCTCGCCGTCTGCGGCGCGACACCGGCGAGCCAGGCGAGCTCCTTGGCTGTCAGCGCCCGTCCGTCCATCAGGGCCTGCAGCATGTTGGCGCGGGCCGGATCCCCCATCAGATGGGCGATCTCTGCGAGATAGGGACCTTGCGTGCTCATGGCTTCATCATGCGCTGACCACGGCCAGCCGCAAGCGGGAACGCTACGGCGCAGGCCGTAGCATCGGGCCGCGACAAGGGCGGCGCGCGATGCCACAAATGACCTATGGATACGAGCCTTCTCCTCTTCATCACCGTGACCTTCGTGCTCGCGGGTTTCGTCAAAGGCGTCATCGGGCTGGGGTTGCCGACGATCGCGGTCGGCGTGCTCGGTGTGGTGATGGCGCCCGCGCAGGCGGCGGCGCTGCTCGCCATCCCCAACATCGCCACCAATGGCTGGCAGATCGCCACCGGCCCGAAGCTCGGCAGCACGCTGCGCCGGCTCTGGCCGATGCTGGGCTCCATCTGCGTCGGCACCTGGGCCGGCGCGGGCCTGCTGCAGCAGGAGAAGGACGGGCCGGCGACACTCTGGCTCGGCCTGGCGCTAGTGCTCTACGCGCTCGTCGGGCTGAAGGCCGCGAAGCTGCGCGTGCCGCCGGCCTGGGAGGGTTGGCTCAGCCCCGTCATCGGCTTCGCGACCGGTATCGTGACCGCGGCGACCGGGGTCTTCGTCCTGCCGGCAGTGCCCTATCTGCAGGCGCTCGGCTTCGACAAGGACGAGCTGGTACAGGCGCTCGGCCTCTCCTTCATCGTCTCGACGCTGGCGCTTTCCTTCGGGCTGATCGGCGCCGGCGCCCTCAACATGACGGTCGCCGGACACTCGCTGCTGGCGCTGATCCCGGCGCTCGCAGGCATGGGCGCGGGCCAGTTCATCCGCAACCGCATCTCGGCCGGCACCTTCCGACTCTGCTTCTTCGTGGGTCTGCTGGCGCTGGGCGCCTATCTCAGCTGGCGCAGCCTCGCCTGATCGGACCGCTCCATCGATCTGCGACCTTTCGGCGCGCAACCGTTCATAGCGTGGGCGCGCTTCTTGCTTTGGACGACCCAACGCGGTTAACGATCCGCTAAGCCTATCAGCGCAGCCTCCCAGGACAGTGCAGGAGAGAGAAGCGGATGGATGCCTTCACCATGGTCATCATGGCCTGCGTTGCCGGCGAGACCCACTGCAGCACGGCCCGCATCAGCGAGATGGATTTCGTCACCGTCCAGGCCTGTGAAGCCCGCATCGACGACATCACCCGCTCGATGACCAAGGAATTCGCCAAGCGCCCCGAGTTCAAGGGCCGCCAGGTGACCTACGACGTCTCCTGCATGGACCGCGCCCAGCTCGCGCAGAAATTCGGTATCAGCTCGTCGGATACCTGAGCCCAAATCCCAGCCGTCATGCTCGGGCTTGACCCGAGCATCTCGGAAACTAGTGCCTTCTTGTCATAAGATTCTCGGGTCAAGCCCGAGAATGACGCTGACCTCAGCGCCGATCCCGGAAGAAGTCTCGCAGCAGCGTCGCGGCCTCGCTCTCGCGCATGCCGCCATAGATTTCGGGCGCATGGTGGCAGGTCGGGCTCTCATAGAGTCGCACACCGTTCTCGACCGCCCCGCCCTTCGGATCACCCGCGCCGAAATAGAGCCGCCTGATCCGCGCGAAGGAGATCGCGGCCGCGCACATCGGGCAGGGTTCCAGCGTGACGTAGAGGTCGCAGCCGATCAGCCGCTCGCTGCCGATCGCCTCGCAGGCGAACCGCAGCGCCAGCATCTCGGCATGGGCCGTCGGATCCTTCAGTTCCAGCGTGCGGTTTCCGGCGGCGGCGAGTACGGCGCCATCGCGCACCACCACCGCTCCGACCGGGACTTCGCCGCGCGACGCGGCGGCCTTCGCCTCGTCGAAGGCGAGCGCCATCGCATCGAGCGCGGGAGACGGTTTCAGCTGCCGCATCAAAATCCCTTGCTTTGGCGCTCGCAGCCGGGAAAAGCCTCTGCTACAAGCGCCGGTCATAGCGAATAGCGAATAGCGAATAAAGCGAGCCAGGCCTCTCCGCAAAACGGTGTGCTCGGTCGGCTCAGGAGCAGTCATGTCGGACGACAACAACAACAGAGGCCGCGGCCCACGCAAGGGCGGCGGCGCCGGCGGCCGTGGCGGCGGCCAAGGTTCCGGCGGCAGAGGCTTCGGTGGCAAGGGCCCTGGCGGCAAGGGCCCTGGCGGCCGTGGCCCGGGCAAGGATTTCGGCGGCCGCGGCGAAGGGCGCGGCGCCCCGCGCGACGGCGAGCGCCGGTCCTTCCGCGGCCATTCGGCCGGCGAGGAGCGCCCTGCCCGCCGTTTCGAGCGGCCCGAGCACGCCGAGGGAGAGGCCCCGCGCGAGCGTCGCCCCGGCGGGGAGCGGCCCGCACGCTTCAAGAGCGAGGGCGAAGCACGGGGCGGCTTCGGCCGACCGCCGCGCGGTGGCGCAAGCCGCGACGGCGAGAACCGCTTCAGCCGGCCGCGCCCGCCGCGGGCGGAAGGCAGCAGTTACGAGGATCGGCCGCGCCGTCCGCGCGACGCCGCACCCGAGCGCAAGCTGATCACGGCGCAGGAGCCGGAGCGGATCGCCAAGGTGATGGCGCGGGCCGGCATCGCCTCGCGCCGCGACTGCGAGGCGATGATCGAAGAGGGCCGTGTCAGCGTGAACGGCAAGGTGCTGGAAAGCCCGGCGCTGGATGTCGGGCCCAACGACGTGGTGCTGGTCGATGGCGAGCCCTTGCCGGCGCGCGAGCGCACACGGCTCTGGCTCTATCACAAGCCCCGCGGCGTCGTGACGACGAATTTCGATCCGGAAGGCCGGCCGACCGTCTTCGACGCTCTGCCGGAGGATCTGCCGCGCGTGCTCACGATCGGCCGGCTCGACATCAACACCGAGGGCCTGCTGCTGCTGACCAATGATGGCGGGCTCGCGCGCGTGCTCGAGCTGCCGGAGACCGGCTGGCTCAGGCGCTACCGCGTGCGCGCCTTCGGCGAGGTGACGCAGGACGTGCTCGACACGGTGAAGGACGGCGTCACCATCGACGGCATCCACTACGGGCCGGTGATCGCCCGCTTCGAGCGCCAGCAGGGCTTCAACACCTGGCTGACGGTCGATCTGCGCGAGGGCAAGAACCGCGAGGTCAAGACCGTGCTCGAGCATCTCGGGCTGACGGTGAACCGGCTGATCCGCATCTCCTTCGGCCCCTTCCAGCTCGGCGACCTGCCGGAGGGCGAGGCCGACGAGGTTCGTTCGCGCGTGCTGCAGGACCAGCTCGGCTCCGAGCTCGCAGGCAAGGCCGGCGCCGATTTCGAGGCGCCGCGCCGCGACGCGCTCCCGGCCGCCCCGCGCCCCGCGCCTGCGGCTGAGGACCGTCCGCGCCGCCGTCGGGCCGAGCCCGCCGAGGACGAGCACGAGGCGCGCCGCGAGGCGGTGCGCGAGTTGCGCGGCGACAAGCCCTGGACCCGCACCGTCTGGCGCGACAGCGAGACCGAGCCGCAGCGCGAGCGCAGGGCTGCGCCCCGCCGCGGTGCCGATCCGAAGCTCGAGCGCCAGAGCCGCGAGGAGAGCGGCGCGGTCAAGCGCCAGCGCGGCAACGCCATCGCCGATCCGAAGGGCCGGCGCGTGCTGGTCGAGCGCGTCAGCGCCGCTCCGCGCGAAGAAGCCGAGGCACCACGCGAGAGCAAGCGCAGGCCCGACCGCAAACCCCGCAGCGAGCGGGGCGGCGACGAAGCCCGCGCCCCGCGTTCGTTCGAGCGTTCCAGCGGCGGCGAGCGGCCAGCGCGGCGCCCGCGTGAGGAGTTTGGCGGACAGGACCGTGGCAACGAGCGGCCCTGGCAGGACCGCGCGCCGCGGGGCGATCGCCCGGAGCGTGCGCCCCGCGGAGAACGTCCGGACCGCGCACCGCGCGGAGAACGTCCTGAGCGCGCGCCCCGCGACGGAGCCGAACGCCCCGCCCGCAGCTTCAGCGAACGGCCGGCCGATGGCCGGCCGCGTGGCCGCAGCTTCGGTGACAAGCCGGCTGGCAAGGGCTTCGGCGGCAAGAGCTTTGGTGCACGTTCCTCTGAGCGACCGGCGGGTGGCGGGCGCCCCTTCGGCGGCAAGCCGGGCGGCGGCGGACGACCGGGTGGCGGCAAGGGCCCTCGTCCGGGCGGCGGCAAAGGTCCGCGCGGCGACAGGCGCGGCTGATCAATGCGGATCGTCGGGGGGCGTCTGGGCGGCCGGCCATTGGCCGGCCCCAAGCCGGGGATCGGCAGCATCAGGCCGACCTCGGATCGCCTGCGCGAGTCGCTCTTCAACGTGCTGGCGCACGCCTATGAGGATGTGGTCGACGGTGCGCGCGTACTCGACCTCTTCGCGGGAACAGGCGCAATGGCTTTCGAGGCGCTCTCACGCGGGGCCGGCTTCGTGCTGCTGGTCGATGACGGCACGGAGGCGCGCGGCCTCATCCGCGAGAACCAGATGGCGCTAGGCCTGGCCGGCTTCAGCCGCATCTTCCGGCGCGACGCGACCAAGCTCGGCCCGATCAGCGGCATGGCGCCGTTCAGCCTCGTCTTCTGCGACCCGCCCTATCGCAAGGGGTTGGGCGAGAAGGCACTGACCTCAGCCCGCGACGGCGGCTGGCTGGAGCCGGGCGCGCTCATCGTGCTGGAAGAGGCGGCCGATGCCGAGGTCGTGGTGCCGGAGGGCTTCGAGGAGCTGGAGCGGCGGGCCTATGGCGAGACGCAGGTAGTGATCCTGCGGGCGCGCTAGCCGGCGCGGAGGCGCCGGCCATCCGAACCCACAGCCTCACCCCCGCCGGGCGGCCTCGATCGCGGCGACGTCGATCTTCGTCATCTCCATCATCGCGGTGAAGGCGCGCTTCGCTTCCTCGCCGCCGGCGGCCATCGCCTCCATCAGCACGCGCGGCGTGATCTGCCAGTTCAGGCCCCATCTGTCCTTGCACCAGCCGCAGGCGCTTTCCTGGCCGCCATTGCCGACGACGGCATTCCAGTAGCGGTCGGTCTCCTCCTGATCCTCCGTGGAGATCTGGAAGGAGAAAGCCTCGCTGTGCTTGAAGGCCGGTCCACCATTGAGACCGATGCAAGGGATGCCGACGACGGTGAACTCGACCGTCAGGACATCGCCCGCCTTGCCCGACGGGTAGTCCGTGGGGGCGCGATGAACGGCGCCGACCGTGCTGTCCGGAAAGGTCTCGGCATAGAAGCGAGCGGCCGCCTCGGCCTCCTTGTCGTACCAGATGCAGATCGTGTTCTTGGCAATCACCATTGCGTTTCCTTTCACCGTTTGAAGCCTGTTTCGGCTCGGTTTTTCCCCACCCGATGCGTGTCCTCTCGGCCCTGGCGGGGCCCATGCAGATTGAATGCGCTCCCGATCCCGACGTTCCGCCGGCGCCATCGGAAGTGGCACAGGATCAAGCTAGCCGATGTCAGGGTTGATGCGGTCTCGCTTCGACCTGATGACGGCCCCTTCCGGCCGGCTTCGTCAAAAGAATGGGCGCACCTCGATCGGTAGCCGGCAGGCGACCGCAGCCTTGCGCCCCCAGCCGAGCGCCTCATCCATATCGGTGGCTTCCAGCACCCAGAAGCCGCCAATCAGCTCCTTGGTTTCCAGATACGGCCCGTCGGTGACGAGTACCGGGCCGTTGCCCTGCCTCCGCAGCGCCTTTGCGGTCTTCGGTGGTTGCAGGCCGCCGACGAAGAGCCTGACGCCGGCGGCGATCATCTCCTCATTGAGCACATCGATGTCCCGAGCCATCGCTTCGTCCTCCGCCGCGACCGCCGGATCGAAGTCGATGGGGTGATGAACAGAGACCAGATACCGCGCCATGACGCCTCCCGTGACGGTGCCGGGGCAGGCGATTGCGCTGCCCTCGACCTATCGTCGAACGACTGAGCCGAAATTCGACAAGCCGGGCGAGAATTTTTCGAGCTGCCGCCTCGATCTTGCCAGAGCGCCGGTCTCGCGTCGTCGAGGAATGATCGCCGAGCGGAACCTTTGGCCGGCCAAATCGCTTTCTGGCTGGAACGGGAGGCTGCGATGGACGATGCTCTCTTCGTGACTGCCGGCATGGTCGCCGTTGCGATCTCTGCCTGGCTCGTATCCAAGCGCTGGCACCTTTAGGCTAATTTGCCCCTGTCCCGGCGTTTCCGAGAAGCCCAGTACCTGCCTTGGATTGGCATCGTCCCTGCGGCTATGCCGCCGCTGCCGCCACACGGGTCGTAACGGCGAGGTACCGATCGCTCGAGTGCGTTACCGCGACGGCCAACTCCGTGCCATCGTCGCAAAGGAGCTGCATTCGCCCCCAGAGCGCGGCCGGATCGACGTCCGACGTGTCGCAAAGCAGATATCCAGCCTCTGTGTCGCCACCGTTTCCGCCAAGCTGGTAGGCGATCGGAAGCCGGCGCCCGTCGCGCAGAACGAGGAGGCCTTTCCCGCTGTGCATGCCTGTCTCCGCCTTGGCGGCGCTCAGAGGCGCCGCAGCGGTCATTTCCACAGATCGACATGGAGACAACTGCCGGGGGACTAGGCGCCCGTTCCCGGGCGAACGCAAATCACGTTTGGCTGTTCACTTCAGCCTCCGCCCGGCCCCCTCAACGCCGGCCGAACAGCCGCTCGATATCGGTCAGCTTCAGCTCGACATAGGTCGGGCGGCCATGGTTGCACTGGCCGGAATTGGGCGTGACCTCCATCTCGCGCAACAGCGCGTCCATCTCCTCGGGGCGCAGACGCCGGCCGGCGCGCACCGAGTTGTGACAGGCCATCGTCGCCAGCACATGGTCGAGCCGGCGCTCCAGCGAGCCAGGAGCTGAAGAGATTTGGCCATGCTCGGCCAGTGCATCAGCGACGTCGCGGACGAGGCGCTGAAGATTGCCGCCCGCAAGCTGGCTCGGCGCCTCGCGCACCAGCACCGCGCCGGGGCCGAAAGCCTCGATGACGAGGCCGAGGCCTTCGAGCTCGCTCGCCGCCGCATTGAGGCGATCGGCATCGACGGGATCGAGCTCGACCACCTCCGGCAAGAGCAAAGGCTGGCGGGCGATGCCGGAGCGCGCCCGCTCGGCCTTCAGGCGCTCATAGACCAGCCGCTCATGGGCAGCGTGCTGGTCGACGATCACGACGCCCTCGCGCGTCTGGGCGACGATATAGGTCTCGTGGAGTTGGGCGCGGGCGGCGCCGAGCGGCCGGTCGAGCGCATCGGCTGCCGGCTCGGCGAGATGCGCGCGGGCGTCCGCCGAAGGCGCGACAAAATCGGAGAAGCCGGACTGCAGGGCGCTCGCAGCGGCGGGCATCGGGTCGGTCCATTCCGGCGCGGCCGGAAAGCTCGGGCGCGGGATCGCGTTGCCGCCGCCGCCCATGCTCAGAACGGCGCGGAAGGCATCCAGCGTGCGGGCACCTCCCGTCGAAGTGGCGCGATGGCCGGCGGCGGCGAGCGCCGCCTTCAGCCCGGAGACGACGAGGCCGCGCACCAGGGCCGGATCGCGGAAGCGCACCTCGCTCTTGGCCGGGTGGACGTTGACGTCGACCGAACGCGGATCGCAGCCGATATCGAGGAAGAGCACCGGATGCCGGTCCGAAGGCAGGACGTCCGCATAGGCGCCGCGCACGGCAGACAGCAGCAGCTTGTCGCGCACCGGCCGGCCATTGACGGAGAGATGCACGCCGGCCGAGGTGCCGCGATGGAAGGTCGGCAGACCGGCGAAGCCCGAAATGCGGAAACCCTCGCGCTCGGCCTCGATGCGTAGGGCGTTCTCCGGAAAATCGCGGCCAAGCGCACGGCCGAGCCGGCGCAGCAGGCCCTCCTCGCCGATCGGCTCAGCCGGCCAATCGAAGCCGCCGGCATGCTCGCCTTCCAACGAGAAGCGGATATCGGGATGGGCGATCGCAAGTCGCCGCAGCATCTCTGAGACGGCCTGCGCCTCGGCGCGGTCGCTCTTCAGGAATTTGAGCCGCGCCGGCGTGAAGATGAAGAGGTCGCTGACCTCGATGCGCGTGCCGGGCGCGGCAGCGACGGGACGAACCACGCCCTTCTCGCCGGCCTCGACCACCAGCCCGGAGCCCTGCGGCGCATCGCGGCGGCGCGTGGCGATCGAGAGCCGCGCCACCGAGCCGATCGAAGGCAGCGCCTCGCCACGGAAGCCGAGCGTGCCAATGGCGAAGAGGTCGCCATCCGGCAGCTTCGAGGTGGCGTGGCGCTCGACGGCGAGTTCGAGATCCTCCGGCGTCATGCCGGCGCCGTCGTCGACGACGCGGATCAGCTCGCGTCCGCCACCGGCAATGGTCACGGTGATGCTGCCGGCGCCGGCATCGATGGCGTTCTCAACCAGCTCCTTCACCGCCGCGGCCGGACGCTCGATCACCTCGCCGGCGGCGATGCGGTCGACCAGGACGGGATCGAGGCGGCGGACGGTCATGCTCCCGCCGTCATTCCGGGGCTTCGCGTCAGCGAAGAGCCCGGAACCCATGAACACCGGGGCGTGCCGAAAGGGGCGGCTGCGGTCGAGAAAACCATGTTGGACCTGCTGCTATGGGTTCCGGGCTCAAGCCTTCGGCTTGCCCCGGAATGACGGAGAGGCAGGCCGAACCGACTCAGCTCCGCCCTTCGGCAAGATACTGCTTGGCGAGGATCTTCGCCTCTTCCACCGCGGGCTGGTCGAAGGGATCGACGCCCATGGCGTAGCCGGTGAGGATGGTCTCCAGCATGAAATGCATGAGCATCTCGCCATGGATGGTCTCGTCGATTTCCTCGACATGGAAACGGCGCACCGCGCAGCCGTTCTTGGCGAAGGTGTCGATCATCGCGACGCCCTGAGCGGCGACCAGGTCACCGATGGTCTTGCCGGCGAAATCGCCTTGCCCAATCGTCTCGGCCAGCTTGGCGTCGATCTTCGGGCCCTTGCCCTTCACCCCCGTGGTGATGACGGTGAAGAACTTGTCCTTGGGACCTGCGAGATAGAGCTGTTGCTGCGAATGCTGGTCGACGGGGCCGAGTGCGCCGACGGGCTGCGTGCCCTGCCCGTCCTTGCCAAGGCTCTCGGCCCAGAGCTGCATCCACCAGCGCGTCAGCAAAGCCAGCTTGTCGGCATAGGGCATCAGTACGGCAATGTTCTTGCCCGAGCGCATGGCGGCGAGATGCAGTGCGGCACCGACGGCCGCAGGCGTCTCGCGCACATCCTTGCCGGCGAAAAGCGGCGCGACCGCCTTGGCCGCGCCAGCGCGCAGCGCCTCGATGTCGAGGCCGAGCACCGCGGCCGGCAGCAACCCGCAATTGGTCAGCACCGAATAGCGGCCGCCGACATCGGTGTGATGCTCGAGGAAAGGCGTACCGAAAGGCTCCAGCAGCGCCCGTAGCGGATGCAGCTTGCCCGGCTTGGCCGGCTCCGAGAGGCCCTGGAAATGGTCGCCGATGGCGGCTTCCGGGCAACCTGCTGCCCTGAGCGCCTCGATGGCGGCGATGCTCTGCAGCAGCGTCTCGCCGGTGCCGCCCGATTTCGAGATCGCGACGAATTTCGTCGTCTTCAGCGGCAGCTTGGCGAGCAGGGCCGCATAGGTCGCCGGGTCGAGATTATCGATGAAATGCACACGCGGGCCGGTAGCAAATTGCGAGAGGCCGGCGATACCATAGCCGGTGAGCTGCGCCAGGGTCTGGCCGCCGAGGCTGGAGCCGCCGGTGCCAAGTACCAGGACGTCGGTCGCGCCGCGCTCCTTCAGCCGCTCAGCCGCCGCCTTGACCGGGCCAAGATCGGCGGTGTCGCTTGGCAGCTTCAGGAGCGGCAGCGAGCCGTCCTTCGCCTGTCCCGCGAGCTTCGCCAGGGCAGGCTTGAGGTCGGCGAGGGCCTTTTCGAAGGCCGCATCGGGAATGCCTCCCTTGCCCACCTTGGATTCGAGCGCGAGTTCGAAGCTTTGCTGGAGCATGGACAGGATCCGTATCGACAGGGACGAGGCTATTTCAGACCAGCCCGACGGGCTTGCCAACCGCCTGCACGAGCAGGGCGGGATTGCCGAAGAGGCGTTGCGCCACGCGCCGGACATCGTCGAGCGTCACGGCGGCGAAGAGGCCGTTGCGCTTGCCGAGATAGTCGGGCGTGTCGCCGCGGAGTGCGAGATGCAGCAGTTCACCGGCGATCTTCGGCGATGTGTCGAAGCGCAACGGATAGGAGCCGATGATGTAGCGCTTGGCCTCCTCGACCTCATGCTCGGTCGGGCCTTCGGCGGCGAGCTTCGCCATCTCCTCGCGGATCACCGTCATCGACTCGGCGGCGCGGTCGTTGCGGGTCGCGGTTCCGCCGATGAGCAAACCGCTCTCGCGCATCGGGCTTAGGCTGGAGGAGACACCATAGGCGAGGCCGCGCTTCTCGCGCACTTCCATGAAGAGCCGCGAGGTGAAGGCCGAGCCGCCCAGGATGTGGTTCAGCACGCTGCCCGCGATGAAGTCGGGATCGTGCCACATCAGGCCGGGACCAACGAAGCGCAGCACGGTCTGCGGCACATCGAGATCGATGACATGGGTCTG
>Ga0102591_1000335_pt1 | contig 99440 bp, 87 predicted proteins | sample AraplaCol_mCL_r2_2_FD_76860 | JGI IMG/M metagenome (GOLD analysis project Ga0102591, IMG submission 76860) | Arabidopsis root microbial communities from North Carolina, USA - plate scrape MF_Col_mCL_r2 (SPADES assembly) (version 2) | ecosystem: Host-associated > Plants > Roots > Endosphere...
TGTGGCAGATGCCGGTCGCCATCACCTCGACCAGCACCTCCCCGGCCTTCGGACCGCCGATCTCGACCGTCTCGATCGTCAGCGGCTTGCCGGCCTCCCAGGCTACGGCGGCACGTGTCTTCATCGGAATGCTCCCGCTATCGCGATCAGGACTTCAGGACGCCCGTCTGCTTGGCGATATGCGTGGAGATGAAGTCCATCAATGGCGGCGACAGGCAGTCATAGGGCTCCAGTCGCAGTTCCCGGAGGCGTGCGCGGACCGCGCCCTGATTGTTCGGATCGGCCCCCGACTCGATGATCGACGACACGAAGGCGGCGAAGCCGGGTTCGGCCCAGCCTGTCTGCGGCGAGAGTTCCGTATGGATGAAGTCGAGGCCGTAGAAGGGGTGGCCGGTCTTCTCGATCCGCCCGAGCATATGGACGCCGCAGCTCTTGCAGGCATAGCGCTGGATGGTGGCGGATGGATCGACGATCTCCAGCTTGTCCGCATTCTCGACGACGGTGACCTTGTCGCGCGGGGCCACCGCGATCATCGCGAAAAGAGAGCCTGGCGGCTTCCAGCATTTCGTGCAGCCGCAGGCGTGGTTATGGGCTGATTGCGACTCGACGCGCACCTTCACGGGTCGGTCGGTGCATTTGCAGACCAACGTTCCCCCGGCGAAATCGGCGGCGGCCGGCGGGAGACCACGATCGATGGAAGGATGGATGGCGACGGCTTCCGGCATGATCTCTTCCCTCCCTGTCGCCGGTATGATCATGCGCCGACCGCTCATGGCCCGCCTGAAAATCCGGTCTCGTTTACGTGCGCCTGATGGCGCACGTCCGCCGCGCAGTGTTGTACCTTTCACGCCGCGATGCTTGTCCTGAAGGGAAGGGTCGCTTGTCTGTCCGGGAAGGCGCCATCCCGAAAGGCGCGGGAAAGACATTCCTCGCGCTCAGGTAGCGATGTATATTGGCGCCGTCGAAGCCTTACAGGCGAGCGACGATGAGCAACTCGATCGTGTCCCTGAACACCTCGACTGCGCCGGCTTCGCTGCGGCCCGAGTACTGGGCGCAGGCGTTGGGCACGCTTTGCGGCCGGCTTCGCGCGGAGCCGTTCGGTGCCGGAACCATCGACGGCCATATCGACTATGCGACGATCTGGCGGCTGCGGATCTGCCAGATCGAGGTCAGCCAGCACCGCATCGCGCATCCTGCCTCCGGGACCGAGCCCGGCGCGCAGCCCGTCATGAAGGTGCTGTTCCAGACCTATGGAACATCGCTCTTCGAGCAGGATGGGCGGCGTCTCGTCATCGCGCCGGGCGATTGCCTGATCTACGACGTGTCCAGGCCCCATGTGATCACCAGCCCGGCGCTGACGAAGCACCATGTCGTCATCATACCGCGGTCGCTGGTTGAGCAGCGTGGCATACCGCCCGGCCAGCTCTACGCGCAGCAGCATTCCGCGCGCGAGGGAGCCTCGCGCCTCGCCCACGACTTCGTCATATCGGCCTTCAACCAGGCGCCGTCGCTCACGCCGGCCTGCGAGCTGCAGGTGGCGGAGGCGCTTCTCGATCTCGTGCTGCTGCCGTTCCTTTCGGAGGCTCCCTTCAAGCGCTCAGGGCGGGAGGCGCTCACCACCCGCATCAAGGCGCTGATCCGCGAAAATCTGAGCGACCCTGAGTTGAGCATCGAGCAGCTCTCCGCTGCGCTGGATTGCACCAAGCGGTATCTCCACATGTCCTTCGCCGAGGAGGGCACGACGATCACCGGCTATATCTGGCAGAAGCGGCTGGAGCGGTGCCGAGAGGAGCTGGAATTCGGGCCGAAGCCGGGCAAGACGCTGACCGATATCGCCTTCTCCTGGGGGTTCAGCAGCTCTTCGCATTTCACCCATCTCTTCAAGAAGCGATACGGGATTCCACCTTCCGCGATCCAGAGACGGGGTATCGAGCCGCATGCGGGCTTCGGCCTCTTCCAGACTGCCAGCAGCGGCCCTCTCGCGGGCCTCCTCAAGGTCGATGAAGAGAGGTCGCAATCCTCCGAGCTATGATCGCTCGACGGCGCCGTTCCGCTCCCCGCTCGCGTCCTGCCGGAAAACGCTGTAGCCTATGGGCCTCATCCGCCTACCTCGCAGCACCGACGCGGCACCGTCTTGTCAGGGAATCCTGCCAGGCCGCCCGGCTATAAGGACCCATGGATGTTCGCCATCATCGTCTCGGTTTGCCTGATCAGCGATCCCTCTATTTGCCATGACGAGCGCATTCCGCAACGCATCAGCGCATCGCCACGCCAATGCATGATGAGCGCCGCTCCCTATGTGGCGCAGTGGAATGGCGAGCACCCGAACTGGCGCATCGTCCGCTGGCGCTGCGGCAGCGCTGATGAGCGAGACATCTGAACGATTCCAGCCGGGCGGCGCGTCACACGCCCTGATAGCCCCGATAGATGAAATCGCTGCGGCCGGAAGCTGCGTCGGTCTCCGCCAGCGCGACGACCTCTTGGTGCAGCGGCGACAATGAGCAGGCCGGGTCCGTCGCGGAGGCGTCACCGGCCAGCGCCATGGCTTGACAGCGGCAACCGCCGAAATCGAGCTCCTTGCGCGCGCAGCTCCGGCACGGCTCCTTCATCCAGTCCGTGCCGCGGAACGCGTTGAACGAGGCGCTTTGGTACCAGATCTCCGACAGGCTCACGTCCCGCACATTGTCGAAGACCAGTCCCGGGATCGTCTCGGCCGCATGGCAAGGCAAGACACGCCCCGACGGCGTGACGTTCATCAGCCGCGCGCCCCAGCCGCCCATGCAGGCCTTCGGATAGCGGGCATAGTAGTCGGGCAGCACGCAATCGATGACGAGGCGGCCGGCGGTGTGCGCCCTCGCCTCCTCGACATCCGCCATCGCAGCCTCGACCTGCTGGCGCGTCGGCATCAGCCTGGCGCGATTGACCAGGCCCCAGCCGTAATATTGCACATGGGCGATCTCGATGCGGGCGGCGCCCCAATCCTCCGCCAGCTGCACGAAAGCGTTGATCTGGTCGACGTTCTCCCGATGCACGACGGCATTGACGGTGAGGCGCAATCCGAGCCGGGCGATATCGACGGCAACGGCGTGCTTGCGCTGCAGCGCACCGTCATAGCCAGCGACGCGGTCGCAGGTCTGCGCATCCACGGCCTGAACCGAAAGCTGGATATGATCGAGCCCGGCCTCCGCCACGGCATCCAGCACGGCCGGCTGAAAACCGACTCCCGAGGTGATCATGTTGGTGTAGAGCCCGGCATCATGGGCATGGGCGACCAACTCGGCGATATCCCGCCGCAGCATCGGCTCGCCGCCGGAAAAATAGATATGCAGGACGCCGAGCACCGCGGCCTCGTCGATCAATCGCTTCCATTCGGCGGTCGAGAGCTCACTCGAGCGCCGGTCGAGCTCGAGCGGGTTGGAGCAATAGGGACAGCGCAGGGAGCAGCGATGGGTCAGCTCCGCCAACAATCCCATCGGCGGTGGCAGTTCGGGCCGTGCCGGGGCGGCACGCGGGAGCGTCTCGACATCGCTCACAGATCGATCATCCTCAGATCGGCGAGGCCGCGCAGGAATTCCGTCACATCGGAAGCGATCTCATCACGGTCAGCCTCGAACGCGGCCGCCAGATCCTGCGTTATGGCCTCGACGCTGCGCACGCCATCGATGCGCTGCAGGATCGCGACCGCCGTGTCATCCGGTTCGAAGACGCGCTCCGGGCCGAGCAGGAACCATCGCCCCCGGCTCTCGTCGTAGCGCAGCTTAACGCCGCGCGGCAGCGTCGGAACGATGGCGGCGATATCAATCTTCGTCGTGTCAGGGCTCATGTTCGAGCGTTCTCGCGCAACATCCGCACGTCCCAAAAGGGCGCACAACAGCGCCAGCGCCAACCGCCCGATCGATGCGGCCAAATCTGCGCGCAAACCTATCCGGGCGCGGCGTGCCGGATCACGTCACCCCGCGCCCGGTTTGAGTTGGTGTGGGCTGCCCATCAATCGGCCGCGAGCGCTTGGCATGGGCTCGTTTCAGGCAGTGCGCCTCATGCGAATGCCAGCGTCGCGCGCAAACGTATAAATCAGCATCCCGTCCTTCCTTCGGAAGGCGGGGCATCGACGGGACAGCTTCCACACGCCCGCGACCGGCTTGGATGCGCACACCCTCCCGTCGCAGGCCATGATCAGCTTTTCAGATACGCAGGCTTCAGAGCTGCGCCGGGGCGTAAGAGGTCACTTCGCAGCCGACAGATACTTCGATGATCGCGGGTTTTTTCCACTTGCGCATGATCGGTCTCTCCAGATCGTGGCCAGCCTTCGCGAACGAAAGCGGCGGGAGCCTACACCCGCCGGAAGTCAGTTGCAAACGCAACCAACCGCGCAGATGCGGCGTGAGAGGCTGACAGCGCGACGATGTCATCGCCGCATCTGCGCGCTTTGCGGCGCGGACGGCCGGCTGGGATCGCGCGGCAAGCCGCTGATCTCCGTCATGAATTTCTGCCGGAAGGCGCGGCCGAAATCCTCGAAGCTCTCCGCCGGCTGGAGAAAGGCGCCCGGCCCGCCGATGACATTGTCGCGATACCAGCCCGCCAGCGTCGCCGCCTGCCCGCCTTCCAGGATCGGCAGCCCATTGATCGTCAGGCCGAGTCCGACCAGCTCGTCGCGGACCCCGGCTGGGGCTAGACCGGGATTGCAGTTCTCCTGGCCGTCACCCGAGACATCGAGCACGACGCGCGTGGCCTTCACGGGAATCTGCGGCGTGATCTTGTCGGCGACGAAACGCATCATCTGCGCAACGCAGGTGAACTCACCACCCTGACGCGCGAGCCGGCGCACCCGGCCGGCCAGCGCCTTCGCATCGGCCGCACTGGCGATCCTGACCCATGGAATCGAGAAATGCGGCCGGTCGGCCCAGAGGATGACGCTGATCGCAATCGCGCCATGCGGCCCACCGAGAATGGTCGCCTGAACAGCCGGATCATCGAGCGCATCGGCAATGCCGCCGGTCTGCAGCCGGTAACGGCGCGCATCGACGGAATTCGAGACGTCGACGGCCAGGATGAGCGCGGTATCGACGCCTTGCTGAGACTGGGCTCCGCCATCTCCGGCGTGAAGCAACAGCAGCGGCGCGACGGCGACCGCGATCAGCGCATTGCGACGGGATCGAGCGAGCGACTGCACGGGCGCCCCCCGCAAACGGGTTCCGGGCGCTACCTTACCGCCTTGTCGAGATTGCGCGCCAGAGCGAGACCCTTCGCGGTCTCCAACCCCTTCACGCCGGTCAGGATCGCGCCGTCGAAATCGACGCCGGTCAGCTCCGCCTCCGTCAGATCCGCGCCGGTGAGATCGGCCTTGGAAAGATCGACATTGACCAGCACTGCCCGGGTCAGGTCGGCATCGCGCAGCTTCGCGAACCGCAGGACGATACCGGTCAGGTCGGTCTGGCGCAGGGCGGCGCGCGTCAGATCGCAGCCGAAAAGCTCCGTGCGCAGCGTCGTCATCAGCGTTCCGCGCATATCGGCATGGTTGAACACGGCCGCGGTGAAATCCGCGCCGCTGAGGTCGGCGCCGCTCAGATGGGCGACGATTCGGGTGCGCGCCAGATTGGCGTTGCGAAAGCGCGGCGCCTCGCTGGCGTCATAGGACAGGCTCGACACCGCGGTCGGCAGCAGCAGAGTCGCGCCGGAGAGATCGGCGCCGCTGAAGTCCGTGCCGATGATCACCGCCCGGTCGAGCCGGGCACCATGCAGATCGGCTCCGGAGAGGTCGGCGCGCACGAGATCGGTCCCGAAGAGATCGCTGCCGGCTAGGCGCGCCCGGCGGAAATCGAGGCCGCTCAGATCGAGTTCGCGCAGATCTCGCCCGCCAAGATCGGCGCGCACGCCCGGAGCGAGCTGGAACAAGGTCCGCGCGATCTCGCGCGCGGTCAGCTTGGCTTCGGCAAGGGCCGGCCTTTGCGCGCAGGACAAGCCGAGCGCAAAAAGCGCGGCGATCGCGCTGGTGCGCCGTGCAAGGGGAGTGGATCGAATGATCAGCTTTCCTTTCCGCTCTTGACCGGCCAGCTGCCGTTCAGCAGCAGGCCATCGGTATCCCTCGCAACGGCGGAGAGAACATCGTCCGGGCCCGTCGGCCGGTAGGTGAAGCGGATATTGGGATCGGCGCTGAGCGAAATGCCGCCCTCCATGCGGAAGACCGAGACGTCGCCGCGCTTGACCTCGATATCGCTGATGAATTTCGCCGGGATGTAGTACCCCGTCAGCTGGTTCATCTGCAGCCCGGAATAGTTCGGGTGCCGGATCATCAGCTGGACTTCGCGCGAAGCGGATGTCGCGTTCTCCGCCGCGAACTGCCGCAGTTGCATCCTGCCGAGTTCCGCATCGGCGGCGTCTGCATCCTTCAGCGCCGGTGCCGAGCAGCCGCCGGAGGCCTTGACGTATTTGGTCGTCATGTGGAGCGAGCCGGACGCAGTTTCGACCACGGCCCGGACATTCGAATAGGCGTCGATGCGCACCCGCGTCGAGAGCGCGATCTCGCCGGACGCCTCGCCGAAGAAGAAGGTGGCAGCCACCGGCGCCGGGTTCTTGTCGATCAGAAGGGTGAGGGAACGGAGCGCGGGCGCCTTGTCACGATCGACCTTGATTGTCAGGGGGACGAGTGCCGCGTCCTCGGCGCGCATCGGCGCCTCCAGCGTCACCAGCCCATCCTCCTCGCTGATCGGCCGGTTGTTGAACACGTCCTGATGGAGGCCGGGCCAGGGATCATCCTCGGCGGCCCGCGCCAGCGTCGCGGGCAGGCCCGTCAGGGCGACACCGACAAGACCCAGAACGCTGCGGCGCGCGATGAGCTCGGTCATGGCATCCTCCGGATCCTGCCGCCAGACGCCGAGCATCACTCCCATTCGAGCTCGGCGAAGGCGGCTGTGACGTTGCGGGCGTTGAACTCGTCGAACAGGACCCACGCGTCCTTTTCCGACAGGCCAACGCCGGCGGCGGCCTCGGCAATCGATCGCCCCTCTTTTATCATGCGGCGCACATCCGCGGAAATCCTTTGAAGGTACTGCTTTTGCGGCTGCACCGCCGCAGGCCACGCGACGCTCGGCGGCCCGTGGCCAGGCACGGCCTGCCTCGCCGCGATCCGTTCCAGACGGTCGATGAGCGCGAGCCAGCCGCGGATCGAGCCGTCCAGAGCCGGGATATGCCGCACGAAGAGCAGATCGCCGAGGAAGAGCGTTCCGGTCGTCGCATCATAGACCGTCAGGTCGTTGTCGGTGTGCGCGGTCGGCTGCGCCTCGAGGATCAGCTCGCGCCCGCCGAGATCGATGACCAACCGGTCCTGCACCGCACGCGTCGGGGCGACGAGGCGGGTTCCCGCGAAGGCGTCCGGGCCGAGCAGCTGGCCATTGATGGCGAGGAAGCGTTCGGCGCGTGCAGCAAGCGCTCGCGCCAGCTTGTGATGACCGATGAACTCGGGCTGGTCGTCCGCAAAAGCGGCATTCCCGAAGACGTGGTCGGGGTGCATGTGGGTGTTGATCACGTAGCGGATGGGTTTGTCAGTAACGGACCGGATCGCGGCGCGCAGGGCCTGCCCGACGGCCAAGCTGCCGCCGGTATCAATCACCGCCACCGCATCGCGACCAATCAAGAAGGACAGATTGGCGATGTCGCCCCGGTTCGCTGGCGAGAACACAGCGTAGGCGCCCTGATGCACGAATATGCCGGGCGCGATCTCCGTCACGGCGAACGGGATTTGGGGTTGGCTGGCCTGGGCTTCGGCCTGCGGAACAAGGTGCGTCCCTGCGCCCATCGCCAAGGCCGCCAACAAGAGCGCGGCGCGGAGCACCATCGGTGTGAGCCATGTCTTTGGTGCGCTCATTGCCCCGCTCCATTCGGCGTCGACGACCGCGCGCCATCTGCGATGCCGGGAAATGGGCAAAGGCCCCGGCATGCAGGCATCATTCCTGTGCCCCGGCGCCCGCCAATTTCAAGACTACGAATATTCGACAACGAATGACGCAGCGCAGCAAATGCTACAGCAACTTACAGCTAGGTCAGTAATCGTGACAGATTTCGCTGAACGATAGCTCATATTCGAGCCGAGATTCGACCGAAAACAGACACCTCGTCTTGTCGCCATCTTGTAGCGCTTCAAAAAAAGGCCTACACCAGCGCCGTTAGGAAATCGGCTCTTACGGCTGGCGCTGGCTTGGCGTTGATACAGTCGTAGCCGAAACAAGCGCCCAAGGATGTTGGGCGCCTTCGGCTGTTCAGCCGCTATACGCCAAGGAGCGCTACCCAAGAAAGATAAACGCCAGGAGAGAACGCCATGTACAAGACTATCCATTCGGCAGCCTTGTTGACGACGGTCGTTTTTTCGGTGGGGGCATTCGCGAATTCCGATGTGATCAAGCAAACGTCGGACCCCAATCAATGGGCGATCCAGACAGGCGACTACGCGAATACGCGCTATTCCAAGCTCGATCAGATCAACCGCGACAACGTCAAGAACATGAAGGTGGCGTGGACCTTCTCGACCGGCGTGCTGCGCGGCCATGAGGGCTCGCCGCTGGTGATCGGCGACACGATGTATGTGCACACGCCGTTCCCGAACATCGTCTATGCGCTCGATCTGAAGCAGGACGGCAAGATCCTCTGGAAATACGAGCCCAAGCAGGATCCATCGGTCATTCCGGTGATGTGCTGCGACACCGTCAACCGCGGAGTCGCCTATGCGGACGGCATGGTCTTCCTGCATCAGGCCGACACCACCGTCGTGGCGCTCGACGCCAAGACGGGCAAGGAGGTTTGGAAGGCCGTCAACGGCGATCCCAAGAAGGGCGAGACCAACACCGCCACCGTCCTGCCGGTGAAGGACAAGCTCATCGTCGGCATCTCCGGCGCGGAGTTCGGCGTACGCGGCCATGTCACCGCCTACGATTTGAAGACGGGCAAGCAGCTCTGGCGGGCCTTTTCGACCGGCCCGGACGCCGAGATGCTGATCGACCCGGAGAAGACCACCTCGCTCGGCAAGCCGGTCGGCAAGGACTCCTCGCTGAAGACCTGGACCGGCGATCAGTGGAAGATCGGCGGCGGCTCGGCCTGGGGCTGGTTCTCCTATGATCCGGAGAGCAACCTCTTCTACTACGGCACGGCCAATCCCTCGACCTGGAACCCGGTCCAGCGCGCGGGACCGGACGGCAAGCCGATCGACCAGAAGTGGACGATGACGATCTTCGCCCGCGATGCCGACACAGGCATGGCGCGATGGGCCTATCAGATGACGCCCTTCGACGAATGGGACTATGACGGCGTCAACGAGATGATCCTGGCAGACGTTCCGGTCGGCGGGCAGCCCCGCAAGGCGCTCGTCCATTTCGACCGCAACGGCCTCGGCTACACGCTCGATCGCGTGACCGGCGAATTGCTGGTCGCGGAGAAGTTCGATCCGAAGGTCAATTGGACCAGCGGCGTCGTCATGGACAAGAACAGCCCGCAATATGGCCGTCCGCAGGTCGTAGCATCGATGTCGACCTTCCAGAACGGCCAGGACAAGAACACCAAGGGTGTCTGCCCGGCGGCGCTCGGCAGCAAGGACCAGCAACCGGCAGCCTTCTCACCGCGCACCGGCCTGTTCTACGTGCCGACGAACCATGTCTGCATGGATTACGAGCCGTTCCGCGTGTCCTACACGGCCGGCCAGCCCTATGTCGGCGCGACGCTCTCGATGTTCCCGGCGCCCGGCAGCCATGGCGGCATGGGCAATTTCATTGCCTGGGACGCCGGCCAGGGCAAGATCGTCTGGTCGAAGCAGGAGCCCTTCTCGGTCTGGTCGGGCGCGCTCGCGACCGCCGGCGGCGTCGTGTTCTACGGCACGCTGGAAGGTTATCTGAAGGCGGTCGACGAGAAGGACGGCAAGGAGCTGTTCAAGTTCAAGACCCCCTCCGGCATCATCGGCAACGTCATGACCTTCACCCATGGCGGTAAACAGCATGTCGCCGTGCTGTCCGGCATCGGCGGCTGGGCTGGCATCGGCCTTGCGGCCGGCCTGACCAACCCGACCGACGGCCTCGGCGCTGTCGGCGGCTATGCGGGCTTGCGCGACTACACCGCGCTCGGCGGCGCACTGACGGTGTTCACGCTGCCGTAACCGACCCTGTCGGACGCCGGCGCGACTGACGAAGTTGCGCCGGCTTTTTTGATGTCCGCCCGATCGCGGCGGACGCTTGCGGAATTGGGGGGCAACCGGAGAGGCTGGACGTGAGACATTTCGGCATAGGCTTCGGCGTCGCGAACTTTGCGTTCCTGGCGGTGCTTCTGATGACGACCGCCGGCTCATCCCAGGACAAGCCGACGAAGACGGAGGAAGACGGGAAATGGATGGATGCGGACGGCTCGCCGACCTACAACATCGCCGCTGACGGCAAGGTCGACTGGTACACCTATTCCGGATTCCGCCGCTATCACTCCGAATGTCACGTCTGCCACGGACCGGAAGGCGAAGGCTCGACCTATGCGCCGGGCCTGGTGGAATCCCTGAAGACGATGAAATATCCGGAGTTCATGAACATCGTCGCCAGCGGACGCACGGTCCAGCGGCCGGACAAGACGAGCGTCATGCCGGCTCTCGGCGATAACGTGAACGTCATGTGCTATCTCGACGACATCTTCGTCTACCTCAAGGCGCGCGCAGACGGCGCGCTGCCCCGCGGCGTGCGCCCGGAGCGCAGCGGCGAGAAGCCTGAGACGGCGGCCCAGAATGAAAAGAGCTGCATGGGCAATTAGAGCATGCTGACTTTCCGCGGAACCACGGCGTCATCCCGGGCCTGCCCCGGGATCCATCGTAGGGCTCCCCGCTCTGCAATGGATCCCGGATCGGCGCGGCAGCGCCGCTTGTCCGGGATGACGCGGTGGTTCCGTGCCAGGCTTTACGGGTTGTTCGGCTGGCTGTTCGCGGGGGCGCTGGCCCTCTCCTGTCCTGGCAACTCAGCCTCGGCCGCAGAGACCGGGCGCGCCGATCTGGTCAATCGCGAGGTCCTCCGGGTTTGCAGCGATCCAGCGAACCTGCCGTTCTCCAACGAGGCGCAGCAGGGTTTCGAGAACAAGATCGCCGAGCTGGTCGCGGCCGAGCTCAAGCTCCCGCTCGAATACACCTGGTTTCCGCAGGCGACGGGCTTTGTGCGCCAGACCTTGTTCGCCAAGCGCTGCGACCTGATCATCGGCTTCGCGCAGGGCGACGAGCTCGTCTTGAACAGCAACCATTACTACCGATCGAGCTATGTCCTGATCTATCGGCAAGGACAGGGGCTCGACGGGGCGACGACGCTGGCCGATCCGCGGCTCAAGACCAGGCATATCGGCATCGTCGCCGGCACCCCGCCGGCCGACATCATGGCGCGGCTCGGGCTGATGCTGAATGCGCGGCCCTATCCGCTGATGGTCGACCGGCGCTTCGAGTCGCCGGCCGAACGGATGATCGCGGATATCCGTTCCGGTCAGATCGATGCCGGTGTCCTCTGGGGGCCGATCGGTGGCTATTTCGCCAGGCGCGGCGGCGAAAAACTGACCGTGACCCCCCTGCTGGAGGAGGCGATCGGGCCGCGCATGGCCTATCGGATCACCTTCGGCGTGCGCAATCACGAGGATGACTGGAAGCACAAGCTGAACGAGATCATCGCCCGGAAGCAGGGCGACATCGATGCGATCCTGCTCGATTTCGGCGTCCCGCTGCTGGACGAGGAGACCAAGCCCATCACCACGCCACGGCGCTGACGATGTGGCGCCTCTTCGTCGGCGCAGTGCTTTTGCTGATCGCCTCCTGCCCGGCCCCCAGCCTTGCGCAGGGCGCTCCGGACGAACCCTCGGAATACCGCACCGACGCCTATCGCGCGCCCGTTCCCGCGAGTTTGCAGGGCGCCCGCGTCATCGACACGGAGGCGGCGGAGGCGCTCTGGCGCGAGAAGGCAGCGATCTTCATCGATGTCCTGCCCCGCCCGGTGAAACCGGAGAATCTGCCAGCCAACGTGATCTGGCGCGAGCCGCCCCATAAGAGCATTCCAGGCGCGGTCTGGCTGGCCAATACCGGCTATGGCGTCGTTCCGAAGCCGCTGCTGGAGAAGTTCCGGAGCCGGCTGGAAACGCTCACTGGCGGCGATCGGGCCAAGGCGCTGGTCTTCTTCTGCCTGCGAGATTGCTGGATGTCGTGGAACGCGGCCAAGCGCGCGGTCGCCTGGGGGTATGGCAGCGTCATCTGGTTCCCGGAGGGGATCGATGGCTGGAGCGATGCCTTGCTTCCTCTTGAGCTGATCACGCCCGAGCCTTGAGCCAAGCCGGGCAAGCTCGCCCGCGGCTTGCAGATGTCAGTCCTTCATCAGCCCTCTGATTTCCCGCGCGAGATCGAAGGCGCGCTGCTCGATCTGCACCGGGATCTCGCAGGCATAGGGCATCGCATCCTGCCGTTCGGCGAAGAAGCGCGTGTCCCATTTGTAGCGATCCTCCGCCGCAGTCAGCTCGGCCTTCGCCTTATCGTCAGTCGCGGCCTTGGCCCGTAGGGCGCCAAGCGCTGCTCCCTGTTCCTGGATCCGTTCGGAGAGCTGCCTCTGGCGACGCTGGAAGCGCTCTACGCCCGCCATGACGACCGCGCGGTCGTCGTTGATCGTCTTCAGCACGCCGGCAAACAGCAGCTTGAGCTTCTCGTCGCGCGCCGCATCGGGCTGCGCCCTGGCCCATTGCTCCAGGCTCTCGGTCACCTTCTCCATAGGATTGGCCCGGCTGACGAGCCCCTTGATCAGGCGGCTCATCTCGGGATCATCTTGCCAGCCAGTCAATCCTTCGACTTCGGGACCGTCCCACATCTGCGCTGCGGTCAGCGTCAGCACCTTCCGCTGGATGCAGGGCCATTCGGGGGTGCCCTGCGCCTGCGCTGACAAGCTGGCGAGCAACGCCGCGCCGCAGGTCATCCAGAGCGCCGCATGGACCAGGCGCCGGATCGGGGGGAGGCCCTTCGCGAAATCGCTTCTCGCGCAACTCATGCCGCGCCTCCGGGTGCACCACGCCGGCCCAGCAGTCCCTTGGACGGATTATAGGCGTAAATCGCCGCGGCGAGGAAGGCGACGGTGTAGGCCAGGACCACCGTGAACGAGACCGGATCGAACTTCACATAGAGGGCGAAACGGATCAGCTCGACCGCATGGGTGAAGGGATTGATGCGGCAGATCTCATAGAGAAGCGGGCTCGCCTCCTTGATGCGCCAGAGCGGGTAGAGCGCCGAGGAGGCGAAGAACATCGGGAAGATCACGAAGTTCATCACACCGGCGAAGTTCTCAAGCTGCTTGATGATCGAGGAGATGAACAGGGCCAGCGCGCCCAGCATCAGGCTTGAGAGGAACAGAGCCGGCATCACGGTGAGATAGCCGAGCGGCGGCGGCTCTATCTCCCAGAAATAGGCGATCAGGAGGAAGACATAGGCCTGAAGCAGCGAGACCGCGCCGCTGCCGATCAGCTTCGAGGTCAGCAGGAACCAGCGCGGGAATGGGCTGATGAGTAGGGTCCGCATCGCGCCGGTCTCGCGGTCATAGACCATCGAGAGCGAGGACTGCATCGCGTTGAAGAGCAGGATCATGCCGATCAGGCCCGGCGTGACGAAGACCTCGTAGAGGACATAGGTTTCGTAGGGCTCGATGATCGAGACGCCGAGGACCTGCCGGAAACCGGCCGCGAAGATGAAGAGCCAGACGAGCGGCCGCACCAGCGCGGAGAGGAAGCGCTCGCGCTGATGCACGAAGCGCAGCACCTCCCGCCAGACGATGCCGTTGAAGCAGGCGAGATAGCCGGAGAGGCCGGAACGCTTGCGGAAGCTCTCCGGTGCGGCCGCGAGGCTGTCCATCGCAACGGGCTTCATGGCGCCGCTCCTCCCGGCTTGGCATCGGCCGAACCGGTCATTGCCGTGAATGCATCGCGGATGGTCGTCGCACCGGTGGCCGCCAGCAGCCCGTCGTGACTGCCAGCGAAGAGCACCCTGCCCTTGTGCAGCAGGACGATGCGATCGCTTGGGGCGACCTCGTCGATCAGATGCGTCGCCCAGAGCACGCCGAGCCCGCGGCGGGACACCAGATCACGCACGAGCGCGATGATGCCCTCGCGCGCGCCGATATCGAGGCCGACCGTCGCCTCGTCGAGCAGGAGGCAGCGCGGGTCGTGCAGCAGGGCGCGCGCGATCTCGACGCGGCGCGCCTGCCCGCCGGACAGGGCGCGCACGCGCTCGCGCGCCTTCTCGGTGAGACCGACGGTGTCGAGCAGCGCCATGGCGCGCGCTCGTGCCACGCCGAGACCAAAGCCGTGCAGGGCCGCGTGATAAGCGAGGTTCTGCAGGAGGCTCAGATCGGCATCGAGCGCGCGGCTCTGGAACACCACCCCCATCTGCCGCAAGGCGGCGGACGGCGCGCGGCGTACATCATGGCCGCAGACGCGGATCTGGCCGCTGACGTTGTCGTAGAGCCGGGTGATCAGCGCGAACAGCGTCGACTTGCCGGCGCCGTTCAACCCCAGCAGCACGGTGAAGGAACCCGCTGGAACCTCGAGCGACACATCGACGAGCGCACGCCTGTCGCCGAAGGCATGGCTCACCCCGGCGACCGAAAGCGCCGTGACGGCCGGGTGATCGTCGGGCGCCGCGTTCACTTGACGAAGACCCGTCCGGCCATGCTCTCCTCCCGACATCCGCCGGCCTTTGCGCCGGTTGCGCTGGTCAGAACGGGGCGACCACCACCCCCCAGGGGTAGCGCCCGACCTTCACCGACTTCACCACCCGCAGCTTCTCGACATCGATGACCGAAACGTCGTTCGAGGTGCCGTTCGTGGTGAAGAGTTGCTTCTCGTCGGGCGTGAAGGCGAGCTGCCAGACGCGCTGCCCGACCAGGAGATAACGCTCCACCTTCATGCTCGGGACATCGACGACGGCGACGCGGTTCGCCGGCCCCAGCGCGACGAAGGCCCGCTTGCCGTCCTTGGTGATCTTGACGCCGACGGGTTGGATGGCGTCGGCATTCACGCCGGCGATCTGGAAGGCGACCTTGCCGAGGGGCTTGCGCGTCTTCACGTCGATGACGCTGACCGTGCCGCCGATCTCGGAGCTGACCCAGACCTGCGTGCCGTCCGGGGTGAATTCCGCATAGCGCGGCCGGGCATCGACCAGCACGTTGTCGATCGTCTTGTTGCTCTGCGTCTCGATGAAATGCGCCATATTGGTCGTTTCGGAGGTGTTGACGAGGATGGTCCCGTCCGGGCTCACGCCCATGCCTTCCGGTTCGACACCCACCGGGATTTCGGTCAGCACCGAGCCCTTCTCGATATCGACCACGGTGACGATGTTGTCGTCCTCATTGGCGATGTAGAGCGGGTTGCCCGTCGGGTGCAGGACAAACAGCTCCGGATCAGGCCCCGACGGCAGGCTCTTGATGAATTCGAGCGTCTTGGCGTCGAAGACCTGCACGGTGTTGTCGTCGCTTGCGCAGATCAGCAGCCACGCGCCATTCTTCGCGAGCGTAATCCCGCGAGGCCGCTGGCCGACCTTGACGGTCTTAACCACTTCCAGCGTCGTGCTGTCGAGGACGCTGACGGTATTGTCCTTCTCGTTGGAGACGAACACCGTGTAGGCATCGGCGGTGGCCGCGGACAGGAGAAATACGCCGCTCATCAGAAGGTATTTCGGCCGCATCTGCTCTGCTCCCGTTGATCGCCTCGACAAAGACAGGGCGCTGTTGGCTGTTGGTCCGTGCTCCTAGAACTTGCATTTAGTCTCTGGCCGATCGACACCGAGCGTATCGAGCGTCGAGAACTGGTGCAGGAAGCCCGGCTGCGGCGAGACCGAGACCGGAAGCTTCGGCGTGACGATCAGGATCGGCTGGCGCAGCTGGCCGTTCCAATCCCTGAAGGTCAGCTTCTGGCCCTTGAAGCCGGCCAGTTCGAATTCAGCCGAGCGCAGATGCGCCGCGATCTCGGCGAATTCGGTCGAGCGGCGGCGCGTCGCCGCCTCGCCGATGGCCCGCACCGCGAGCCAGACGTCGTAATCGAGCGGGAGCATCGTCCGGCTGGCCGAGCGCCTGAAGCGGTTCTGGAACTGCGTGCCGCCCCATTGCTCGAGCGCCGGGTGCCAGCTCGTCGGCACCAGCCCCTGCGTCCCCGCCACCGGCCGCGCCTCCCAGGTGCGGTACGGCAGATACTCGCCGAACTGCTCCGCCTCGTCGGCGACGACAACGATGTCATGGGTAGCCGCATTCTGCGTGAAGAGCGGGATCTGCTGCTGGATCTGCTCATGGCCGCCATCGGCCCGGCGCGAGCCGCTCTCGACGGAGAAGTTGCGCTCCTCGACGATACGCGCGCCAAAGCGCTTGGCCGCCCGGCGCAGCGCCTCGGCAAAGGCCAGGTCTTCCGGACGCTGACCGGCGATCAGGAACCAGCGCCGCCACTGCTTCCAGGCGAGGTATTGCGCCAGCGCATCGGCCAGCATCGATCGTGACGGGCCGGTGTGCAGGACATTGGCGCGGCAATCCTCCTCGCGCAGGTTCTCATCCGGCGCGCCGGCATTGAACAGCAGCGCATCCTTGCCGTTCAGCGCATCGGCGAGCTTCAGGACCGTTTGCGGCTGGACGGCGAGCACAAGGAAATGCTGCCCCTCGCGGACGCGCTTCAAGGCCTCCGAGACGAGCTCGTCGGTCTTCGCGCTCTCGATCACGTCGAGGCGAAACTCCTGATTGAGGAAACGCCCGGTGTTGTTGTTGTCGGTGATGGCGAGCTTCGCGCCGGCGATGCCCTCATCCGGCGGCGGAATGTCGAGCAGCGACAGGGGCGGAGGCCGGTCCAGCTTTTCACGGACGAAGAGGACGCCGATCGTCTTCGTCTCTGCCTGCGCGCGCAAACCCATCGACGCGTGGGCGAGCAGCACCACGCTCAAGGCCAGGATGGTTTGCGCAATACGGCGCGTTCCGGCTCGTCCGCAGCGAGGACGGCTCTCGGCCTCGCATTGCTCCATGCGCGGCTCTCCCTGGTGGATCAACGCTGGCAGCAACCGCGACCGCATCGTCCTTGTGGTTGCGGACAGGCTGCGCCTACAGGCAAAGCGGAGTCAAGCGAGGGCGCTCTGAGAGGCCGCTACACAGCAGCGGGCAAGATGCGCCCGCTAGCCAACAGGATTAAGGCCGCGCCCGCGATCAGACAGCGCTTTGACGCTAAAGCCTGATGACCCTGTCACTCGCCATGGTCGTGCACATCGGCATGCCCGCGGCGCCAATAGGCGGCGACGAGGTAGCGCTCCTTCGGCAGCTTTCGCTCGGCGCGCAGATGCTTGCGGATGGCGCGCGCGGCGGCCTGTTCACAGCCGGCGAAGACGAATGGATCGCCGCTTTCCGGCAGTGCGATGGCGCGGACAGCGTCCGGCAGCAGATCGGTCGAGCCGGCCGGCTGGCCGTTGCGATGCAGCCAGGTGATTTCCAGCGCGGCCTGCGAGGAAATCTCCTGCTCCTCCGCGCCGTCGGCCACCTCGATCACGACGGCGGCGCGCGCCGTCGCAGGCAGGGAAGCGGCGATGCGCGCAATCGCCGGCAGCGCGGTCTCGTCGCCGCAAAGCAGGTACCAGTCGGCCGGAACGACGTCGCCGCCGCCGGGGCCGAGCAGCCCGACACGGTCTCCGGCCGTCGCATTCCGGGCCCAGACCGAACCCGGTGAATCATCGTGCAGCACGACGTCGATGGTCAGCTCCTTGCGGGCATGATCGATGGCGCGGATCGTGTAGACGCGCTTCGCCAGCTCATTCTCACCCTCCGGCCAGATGACGCGATTGTCCCGCCCCACTCTCGGCCAGACCGGCGTGCGGCCCGGCGGCGGGATCAGGACGCGGACATGCAAGCCGCCGGTTTCGAACTGACTGGGGTCGTCGCAGGCGACGACGACGCGCCGCATCGCCGGCGTGATGTCATGGGCGCTGCGCACCACTGCCTCGTGAAAATAGGGAATCCGCGCCTCAGTGGGGAGATCGCCCTGCCAGCTCAGCTCGAAGGCCTCGCCATCGGCGAACTCGAACAGGTGCTCGGCTACCGAAGAGGTGACGACAAAGAGATAGCTTTCATTCGGGCTCCTGACCGAAATGCCCAGCGCAGCATCCGCCACGTCGAGATCGACCGAGCCGAACGGACCGGTGAAGCAGGCGTCGCCGGCGCGTCGCGTGACAGCCGCATGCTCGGTGAAATGGCCGCAGAGACGGTCGAGCATCGCCGCCGGATCGGCCAGCACGATGCGCGCGCTTGCATGCAGCTCGTCAGCCATTCCGGCCTCCTGTGCGGTTCAATTGCCAGATCAGATAGGGTCCGCCGATCAGCGCCGCGAACAGGCCGACCGGCATCTGGTAGGGGAAGGCGACGAGCCGGGCGAGCCAGTCCGCGAAGATCATCACGCCGCCACCGATCAGCACGGAAGCGAGCAACTGGTCGCGGCCGCGCACGAAGCCGGCCATGCGGGATAGGTGCGGGGCGATGAGCCCGATCAAGCTCAGCGGGCCGACGAGCAACGAAGCGACGGCCGTCATCAGGGCAGCGACAGCGGCAAGGCACAGGCGGCTGCCTTCCACGGGCAGGCCGAGGCTTCGGCTCGCCGCCTCTCCGAGCGGCAGCAGATCGAGCCAGCGCACGGAGAACAGGATGGGCGTGATCAGCACGACGCATGCGATCAGGCCGGTCCAGGCTTCCAGCTCGCCAGCACGGTTGGTCGAGCCGGAGAGCCAGACCAGCAGCATGTAGGCACGCAAATCCCCCTGGGCCATTGCGGTCGAGACCAGCGCCATGCAGAGCGCGCCCATGGCGATGCCGGCGAGCAGCAGGCGTTGCGGCCCGGTGCCTGGGCGCGCCGCAAACAGCAGCATGACGAGCAGGACGGCGAGCGACCCGCCCGCAATGCCCGCCAGCATCGCGAAGGGGCTCGCCGGCAGGAAGGTGAGCGCGAACAGCAGGCCGACACCGCCGCCGGCGCTGACGCCGAGCACCTCCGGCCCCGCGAGCGGATTGGCGGTGAGGCGCTGCATCAGGCAGCCGGCCGCGCCGAGCAGCGCACCCGCACAGCCGGCAGCCGCGAGGCGCGGGCCGCGGAAGGGCAGGAGTTCCTGGAAGAGCGAACCGGTCGCAAGCTCCCAGCCATCGGGCCCCACTCCGAGAACAAGGCCGAGCACGGCCACCGCCGCGATGATGGCTGCGAGCGGAACGAGGGAGCGGAGCGACGACGCCCGTCCGCCGGATCGCGGCGGCTGATCGGCTGCCTGTGGCGGCAGCGATGGCGGAACGCGCCGCATCAGCCAGATCAGGAGGGGGCCGCCGAACAGCGCGGTCGCGGCGCCGGTCGGCGCGAGATCGTTGAAGCCGGAGCCTAGCAGCTGTACGGCGCTGTCGGTGATCGAGAGCAGCAAGGCGCCGAGCGCGGGTGCGGCCAGCAGCATCTGGCGCGGCGTGCGCGCGCCGAATTCGCGCGCCAGCGCCGGCGCGGCGAGGCCGACGAAACCGATCACGCCGACTGCGGCGGTGACGCTCGCCGCGAGCCAGACGGCGAGGCCCAGCACGGCGAGCCGCGCGGCGTGCAGCGCGAGACCGAGGCTGCGGGCCATGTCGTCATCGAGGCCGAGCAATGCAAGCGGCCTCAGCAACAGCCCTGCCAGGATCGCGCTCAGCACGAAGCGAGGCGCCAGCACCAGAACCGCGTCCCAGCTCTGCTGGTTAAGCGACCCAGCACCCCAGATGAAGAGCGAGAGGACGTATTCGCCCCGGGCGAGGATGACGACAGCGCTGGCCGCGGCGCAGATCAGCGAGACGACCATGCCGGAGAGGATCACCGTCATCGGATCGAGCCTCTGCCGCCAGCTCAGGCCGAGAACGAGCACGACCGCTACGAGCGCTCCGGCGAAGGCGACGCCCTCCCCCGAGAAGACCATCAACGCCGGCGCATAGGCCGTGGCGACGGTCAATGCGAGCTGCGCTCCCGACGCGATGCCGAGCGTCGAGGCGTCGGCGATCGGGTTGCGCAGGACGCGCTGAAACAGCATGCCGGCAAGGCCGAGCGCCGCGCCGCTCAACAAGGCCGTGGCGGCGCGCGGCATCAGGCTCTGCCAGAGCAGGATGCTTTCGAGCGTCCGGGCGAGCTCCGGCGAGGCCGGCAGCGGCGGACGCGTCGCGACGACCAACGCGAAGAGCAATGCGGCCATCAGCGCAGCGAGGAGCCAGGCGCCGGGCAGTCTTCGCGACGGCGAGCGCATGGCGGGAAGCGCCTCAGCCACGTGCCGCCCCTCCCTCGATCAAGGCAGCGGCCAGCAGCCGCGCGAAACGTCGCGCCGCCGGCAGGCCGCCATAAGGATCGATCGAGCCGAGCTGCAGCAGCCGCCCTTCGCGCAGATTGGGCAGGGCATTCCAGAAGGCACTACGGATGAGCGTCTCCATCGCGCCGGGCGGCACCGGCGGGATCAGCGCGATGAACGCTTCCGGCACGCGCACCAGCGCTTCGAGGCCGATCGGCGCCATGGCGGAGTAGCTCGTATGCTCCGCCCATGCATTGACGAGGCCAAGCCGCTTCAACACCTCCCCGAACATGCTGTCGTCGCCGAAGACGCGGAAATGCCGCGCATCGCCGAGATTGACCGGGATCACCGGCTGCGTTGCATAGGGCTTCAGTCTGTTACGAAGGGCCGCCAGCTCCGCCTCGGTCTCGGCGATGTAGCGCTCGGCCGTATCAGCGATGCCGAGGCGCTCGCCGATACTGCGGGTCATGGCGACGGCGGGCTCATAGGGCAGTCGGCCCGGCGCATAGATGGAGAAGGTCTCGACAGGCGCGATCCGGCGCAGCCGCGGCTCGGAGCCGACATAGAAGCTCGACGAGAAGATGAGCTGAGGCCGGGTCAGCAGCAGCAGCTCGAAATTGATCGTGCCACGCAGGCCGAGATCGGTGACGCTCGCGGGCACATCGGGCTCGACCGCGATCTCTCGGAACTGGCGCAGCTCTGGGGCGGCGACCGGCGGGGCTCCGAGCGCGAGCAAGGTCTCGAATACCGACCAGTCGACGGTCGCGACACGCAACCCCGCGGCCCGGGCCGGCAGCGGCAGGCTGGCGGCGGCGAGAGCCGCCAATGCGACGCGTCGCGTCGGAAATGCCGTTTGGCCGGTCATGGTTGCGTGTCTAACACAGCCGAAGGCCGCAGCAGGGCTGCGGCCTTCGTTCCTTGCGAGGGCGTCCTTACCAGCGGTAATTCGCCGAGACGGTGACGGTGCGGGCATCGCCATAGCCGCAGCCGGAATAGCCGTTGCAGCTCTTCACATAGACCTTGTCGAACAGGTTGGTGACGTTAACCGCCATGCCCCAATTGCCGATCTGGTAGCGGATCGCAGCGTCGACCACGGTCGCGGCCGGGACCTTCAGCGTGTTTTCGGCATCGGCATAGGAGCGGCCGACATGACGGACGCCGGCGCCGAGCCCGAGGCCTTTGAAGAAGCCGTCCGGCACGGTGTAGTCGAGCCAGCCCGAGGCCATGACTTCCGGCACGACGATCGGCGTCTTGCCGACGAGCTGCGGACGCGTGTCTTTGGTCGTCTTCAGGTCATAGGCGGTGAAGGAAGCCAGGACCTTCAAGTCCTTGGTGATGTTGGCCTTGGCCTCGAACTCGAAGCCGCGCGAGGTAACCTCGCCGATCTGGTTCTGGGCGAAGGGGTTGATCACGGTCGGCGCCGGGTTCAGCACGTTCCGCTTGGTCAGATCGAAGACCGAGGCCGTGAACAGCGCGTCCATGAAGCCCGGCTTGTACTTCACGCCGGCCTCGAACTGCGTTCCCTCCTCCGGGCGGAAGGGCTGGGCCGCGCCGCCGGTGAGGTTCGGGTTCGCGTCGAAGACGGGGTTGAAGAAGCTCGCGACGCTGACATAGGGCGTCAGGCCGTTGGCGAACTCATAGGCGAGGCCGGCGCGGCCGCTCCAGGAGGCCTCTTCCTTGTCGTAGGTCGGCGAGAACAGCAGGCCCGGCGCGCTGACGGACTTCTTGTCGACATAGTCGTAGCGGCCGTTCAGCGTGACCAGCCAGCCGCCGCCGAAGCGGATCTGATCCTGCGCGTAGAAGCCAAGCTGGTGATGCTTCAGGTCCTGGTCGAGATAGACGCCAGGCACGCCCTGCGGCGCGCCGAAGACCGGATTGGTGATGCTGATCGGCGTGGCGCCGCCCGAAGCCTGCGTATGATCGATGTTGAAGTATTTGTAGTCGACGCCGAAGAGCAGCGAATGCTGCAGCGGGCCGGTGTCGACCTTGCCGTCGACGCGGTTGTCGACCGTGAAGGTCCTGACGCGCGTCCGCTCCTGGAAGCCGATGCGATAGAGCTGATAGTCCGGCGCGACCGGCGTGAAGCGATTGCCGAAGAGCGCGTCCGGGCCGTAGTAGCCGTAGCCATAGGGCCCGAGCTGGGAGCCCGTCATCACGCCGTAGCGCAGGTTCTGCGTGAAGTTCCAGTTGTTGGCGAACTGGTGCTGGAACTCGTAGCCCAGCAGTGTCTGGGTCCGCTCCTGGTCGTCGATCGAAGGTTCGCCGTAGAAGGCATCGCGACGGATCTTGCCGAAGGGCGCGTTCACCACCGTGCCGACATAGGGGAGGAAGCCGCCGCCGACATGGACCTGATCGAGCGCAGCATACATGCCATAGGCGGTGAAGCGGGTCGCGCCGGTCGGCTGATAGGTAATCTGCGGCATGATCACGCCGCGGAAATCCTTGGAGTAGTCGGTGTACTGGTCGCCGCCGGAGATCTTGCCGGTCAAGCGCGTGCTCCACACACCCTTCTTGTCGCTGACGCCAATGTCGAAGGCGCTATAGGCGTTGCCGAAATTGTTGATGCCGGCCTCAAGGTAGCCGAAATTCCCGCCCGTCGGGCGCTTGCTGACGAGGTTGATGATGCCGCCCGGGTTGGCGCCGCCATAAAGCACCGAGGCCGGCCCCTTGAGCACGTCGACGCGCTCGAGCAGGAACGGATCGATCTGGAAGCCGCCGAAGCCGTAGGAATAGAGCTGGAGACCGTCCATGAAGACGCCGGTCTGCGTCGCCTGGAAGCCGCGGATGAAGAGCCAGTCGGTATCGGGGTCGGGCCCGAAGGTCTGGGCGGCGACACCGGCGGTGTAGCGCAGCGCCTCATCGACCTTGAGCGCCTTGCGATCGTCGATCTCCTCGCGGCCGATCACCGAGACGGATTGCGGGATCGCGATGATCGGCGTGTTGTCCTTCGAGCCCGTGGCCGAGCGCGTCGCGACATAGCCGTTGACCGGCCCGGTCGCCGTTTCTGCCTGTCCTTCGACATTGATCGTATCGAGCTGCACCGTCGGCTGAGGCGACGTCTGGGCGAAGGCGGCCGCACCGTAAAGGATCGCCGCCACCGAGGCAGTCGAGCAAAGAATAAAGTGTCTCTTCATGTTTTCGATATAGCACATGCTCAGATCAACCCCCAACGCCGCGTGCCTGATCAGAATTGGTCAAATTTAGAACCATTCAAAATACGAGCACTGCTTCATACCGCGCCATATCATCGTCAGTATTTTTGGGATTGATCGTTCCTGCCGCGCATTGAACGTTCTTGGGCGCGCAGGTATAGTAAGTTTCTCGCGTTGCATTTCGATCACGCAGTTTCGCGCAACCGCCCGGCCATCGAGAGGATGAAGATGGGTTTCCAGCCACGCATGCATTCGGTTCGCGAAGGCATCGGCGTGATCGGTGCGCTCAAATACCGGGTCTGGAACGGCGTCGTCGCGGATCTCTGGCAGGCCGAATGCCAGGCCGGCGCGACCGGCGAATATGTCTCCGAGCATCCGCGGCTTTTCGTCGTGCTCGACAAGGTCGGCGGCAATTTCGAGACGCGGCTGAGCCCGTCGGAGCCGGGCGTCTCCAGCCGCGGGCGGGCACATTCGATCAGCTTCATGCCGGCCGGCGTGCCGGTCTGGGGGCGGACGCAGCAGCGCATGCGCATCCGCCATCTCGACCTGCATTTCGATGCGGCCAAGGTGAGCGAGCGGCTGGGCGAGGCCCTGTCGCCCGATCTCCTGATGCAGCCGCGGATCATGTTCTCGAATGAGCGCATCCAGACACTCGCCCGGCTGATCGCCGGCGAATGCGCCGAGCCGCATGCGCGGCACGATCTCTATGGCGACGGCCTCGTCCTGGCGGTGCTGATCGATCTCTTCGGCGTGCGGGGCAGCGCGCCGCGCCGCAGGACGCCGCTGACGAGCTGGCAGCTCAAGGCGGCGACCGACTACATCGTCGAGCATGCCGCCGGTACGATCCGCCTGCAGGACCTCGCCGAACTCGTCGGCATGTCGCAATCGCATTTCAGCCACGCCTTCAAGGCCTCGACCGGCGTGCCGCCGCATCAATGGCAGATGAAGGCCAGGATCGAGCGCGGCCAGCGCCTGCTCGCGGCGGGCGACAGGCCGCTGACCGAGGTCGCGGCGGAGGCCGGCTTCTCCGACCAGGCGCATTTCACCCGCGTCTTCAGGCGCATGGTCGGCGAAACGCCTGCCGCATGGCGTCGCGCCACGGTCGGCGGCTCGGCGCTGGCCAATTGACATCGGCCTTTCCATCTTAATCCGGCCACCCGAGGCCAAACGCCCTACTTTCGCCGCCGTCGGCGGCGGTGTAGGTCGTGGCGAAAGCGGCCAGGTCCCGACAACCCTCCCAAGGTGAGTTCGATCATGAACAGCAAGGCTTCCGCGATCGCGTCGGGCGACGGCCTGCTTGCGGCCCAGGCTCTTTCGATGCCCAATCCCAACCCGCTGCTGGATGGCCGGGATGAGCTGTTCGAGCTGGAGGGCGTGACGTTCGGCGTGCCCGGCCGCACGCTGCTAGAGCCGCTCACCTTCTCGCTGCCGACGCGGCGCGTCATCGGGCTGATCGGCCATAACGGCTCAGGCAAATCGACGCTGCTCAAGCTGCTGGCCCGCCAGCAAAATCCCTCAGCCGGGACGATCCGCTTCGAGGGCAAGGCGCTCGACACCTGGAACGGCCGGGCCTTCGCGCGCAAGGTCGCCTATCTGCCGCAGCAGACGCCGCCCTCCTCCGGCATGCTGGTCAAGGAGCTGGTCGCGCTCGGCCGCTATCCCTGGCACGGCGCCCTCGGGCGCTTTGGCGCCAAGGATCGCGAGAAGGTCGCGGAGGCCATGGCGCTGACCGATGTCGAGCCCTTCGCCGACCGGCTGGTCGACACGCTCTCGGGCGGCGAGCGCCAGCGTGTCTGGCTCGCCATGCTGGTCGCGCAGGACGCCGAATGCCTGCTGCTCGACGAGCCGACCTCGGCGCTCGACATCGCCCATCAGATCGAGGTGCTCTCGCTGGTGCACCGGCTGTCCGCGGATCGCGGGCTCGGCGTCATCGTCGTGCTGCACGACGTCAATATGGCGGCGCGGTTCTGCGACGAGATCATCGCGCTGCATTCGGGCAAGATGATCGTCCGCGGCACGCCGGAGGACGTCATGACCTCGCAGCAGCTCGCTCGCATCTATGGCGTCGACATGAGCGTCATCGCCCATCCACAGACACAGCGCCCGATTGCCCTCCCAGCCTGAGAGCGGTCGTCGCGGAGACGAATATGGATCTGATCAAGCGGTTCGCCGCCTATTACCGGCCGCATCGCGGCCTGTTCCTGCTGGATTTCTGCAGCGCGGTCGCGGCCGGCCTGCTGGAGCTCGCCTTTCCCGTCGCCGTGACGCTGTTCATCGACCGGCTGCTGCCGACGGGCCAGATCGGCCTGATCGCGGTCGCCGCCGCCTGCCTCTTCGCCGCCTATCTGATCAGCGCCGGGCTTCAGGTCATCGTGACCTATTGGGGCCATATGCTCGGCATCGGCATCGAAACCGAGATGCGGGCGAAGGCCTTCGACCATCTGCAGAAGCTCTCCTTCGGCTTCTTCGACAACCAGAAGACCGGCCATCTCGTCGCGCGGCTGACCAAGGACCTCGAGGAGATCGGCGAGGTCGCCCATCACGGGCCGGAAGACCTCTTCATCGCAATCATGACCCTGATCGGCGCCTTCATGCTGATGCTGTGGGTGCATATGCCGCTCGCCATCGTCACCGCGCTGGTCGTGCCGCTCACAGCTTTCGTCACCATCCGCTACGGCAGCCGCATGACCACGAACTGGCACGCGCTCTACCGCGGGGTCGGCGACTTCAATGCCCGGATCGAGGAGAATGTCGGTGGCATCCGCGTGGTCCAGGCCTTCGCCAATGAGGATCATGAGCGCAGGCTCTTTGCCGAGAGCAACCGCAACTACCGCGATACGAAGTTGCAAGCCTACAAGCTGATGGCCGCCTCGACCTCGCTCTCCTATCTCTCGATGCGTTTCGTGCAGGTCGTGGTGATGCTGGCGGGCGGCTGGTTCGTGGTGCGGGGCGAATTGTCGGCCGGCGGCTTCGTCGGCTTCCTGCTGCTGGTCAACGTGTTCTTCCGGCCGGTCGACAAGATCAATGCGGTCATCGAGAGCTATCCGAAGGGTATCGCCGGCTTCCAGCGCTATCTCGCCTTCCTGGCGACGCGCCCGGACATCGCCGATCGGCCGGCCGCGCGCGCCATCGAACGCTTGCGGGGCGACATCGGCTATCGCGGCGTCCAGTTCGGCTACAGCGCTCAGCGGCCGATCTTCGACGGCCTCGACCTCGATATCAAAGCCGGCGAGACCATCGCCTTCGTCGGCCCCTCCGGCGCCGGCAAGACCACGATCTGCTCGCTGCTGCCGCGCTTCTACGAGGTCACCGGTGGGGCGATCCTGATCGACGGCATCGACATCCGCGACATGACGCTGAAATCGCTGCGCTCGAATATCGGCATCGTGCAGCAGGACGTCTTCCTCTTCGCCGGCACCATTCGCGACAACATCGCCTATGGCCGCCTCGAAGCGAGCGAGGAGGAGATCCTGGAGGCGGCGCGGCGCGCCCGGCTCGATGGCGTCATCGCGGCGCTGCCGCAGGGGCTCGACACGGTGATTGGCGAGCGCGGCGTCAAGCTCTCGGGCGGCCAGAAGCAGCGGCTGGCCATCGCTCGCATCTTCCTGAAGAACCCGCCGATCCTGATCCTCGACGAGGCGACCTCCGCGCTCGACACCGAGACCGAGAAAGCGATCCAGGAGTCGCTCGCGGAACTCTCGCAGGGCCGGACCACGCTCGTGATCGCCCATCGGCTGGCGACCATCGCGAATGCGGACCGGATCGTCGTCGTCGAAAACGGCCAGGTCGTCGAGCAAGGCAGCCATGTTCAGCTTCTCGCCCGCAAGGAAGGCCGCTATCGCAGCCTGCACGCCGCGCAGACCGGCGGCTTCCGCGAGAGCGCCATCGCCTGACGACGTAGTCAGAGCGTTTCCGCGTTTCTCCGAATCGCGAAAACGCTCTGACTCTTGTTTAAGCGCATTTTCTTCACGCGAACCGGCGCCCACTTCGCTCGAAAATGCTCTAGTGCCGGGCCTGCGCGATCCGGCGCTCGACGCTGCGGCTGTAGAGCGACATGGCGTAGCAGCAGATGAAGAAGACGACCGCCGCGAAGACATAGCCCTCGCGGCCGAGGCCCAGCCAGTTCGGGTCCTTGAGTGCCTGGCCGATGATGCCGAGCAGATCGAACAGGCCGATGATCGAGACCAGCGTGGTGTCCTTGAACAGGTCGATCACGGTGTTGACGATGCCGGGCACCGTCAGCCGGAAGGCCTGAGGCAGCACGACGAGGCGATGCGCGCCCCAGAAGCTCAGGCCCAGCGAAGCGGAAGCCTCGTATTGCCCCTTGTCGACGCCCTGGAGGCCGGCCCGGACGATCTCGGCCATATAGGCTGCGACGAAGAGCGAGAGCCCGACGATGGCGCGCAGCAGCCGGTCGAAGCCGGTGCCCTCCGGCAGGAACATCGGCAGCATCACCATGGCCATGAAAAGCACTGCGAGCAGCGGGACACCGCGCAGCAGCTCGATGAAGCCGGTGCAGAGCCAGCTGATCGCAGGCAGGCTCGAACGCCGGCCGAGCGCCAGCACGATGCCGAGCGGTAGTGCGATCACGATCGTCGCATAGGTCAACAGCACGTTGAGGGAGAGGCCGCCCCATTGGTCGGTCGGAATGTAAGACAGGCCGAAGACGCCGCCGAGCAGCAGCGCGCCGGCAATGAGCGGGCAGAGCGTGACCAGCATGAACACGCAAAGCACCGCGCGCGGATTGCGCGGCCAGGCGGCGGCGATGGCGAAGCCTGCCAGCACGAGCCCGGCGAGATTGACGCGCCAGCGCTCAGCCGCCGGGTAGCGGCCATAGAGGAACATGTCGATGCGATCGGTGACGAAGGCCCAGCAGGCCCCAGTGCCGCAGACCTTGCGGTTCTGGCCGAAGAAGACGGCGTCGGTGAGGAACCAGCGGACCAGCGGCGGCACCAGCACGACGAGCAGGGCCACGGTCAACACCGTCACCACACCCGAACGCAGCGAGCCGAAAAGATTCGTTCTGATCCAGCGGCGCGCGATCGCCGTCGCCGAGACCAGCTCCGGGCTGGGGTCCCTCGGAACGGTGGGCACGACGGAGGTGGCGTCGGTGCTCGACATCGTGCGTCCTAGCGTTCCTTGAGCGCGAACTTGGCGTTCAACCGTGCCAGCCCGGCCGAGGCCAGGAGATTGACGGAGAGGAAGACGCCCATGAGGATCACCATTACCTCGATCGCCCGGCCGGACTGGTTGAGCACCGTGCCGGCGAAGATCTGCACGATCTCCGGATAGGCGATGGCCGCGCCGAGCGAGGAGCTCTTGATCAGGTTGAGGTACTGGTTGGTCATCTGCGGGATCATGACCCCGAGCGCCTGCGGGAGGATCACCAGCCGGAGCGTCGGCCAGGGTCGCAGGCCCAGGCTGTAGGCCGCCTCGCGCTGCCCCTTGGCGACGCCTTCGACGGAACCGCGGACGATCTCGGCGATGAAGGCGGCGCTATAGAGCGAGAGTCCGACCCAGAGCGCGACGAGCTCCGGCGGCATCACCATCCCGCCGACGAAGTTGAAGCCCTTGAGCGTCGGAACGCTCCAGCCCGAAAGGCTCTCGACGAGCACGACGAAGAGGACGGGCGGCACCAGCCAGAGCCAGCGCGAGCCCTTTCGCCGCATCGGCAGGAAACGGCGCAGCAGCGGCACGAGAGCGAGGCTGAGCAGCAGGAGCAGCGCGAAGATCGTCGTCCGGTCCCCCGCCAGCGGATAGGGCAGGAACAGGCCGCGGATATTGAGATGGAACATGCCGCCGAGCGACAGGCTCTGGCGGGCCTGCGGCAGGAGCTGCAGCACGCCGACATACCAGAAGACGATCTGCAGGAGCTGTGGCGTGTTGCGGATCAGCTCGACGATGGCGCCCGAGGCGCTGCGCATCAGCCAGCTCGGCGAGAGGCGCATCACGCCGAGCGCAAGGCCCAGCAAGGTCGCCGTGACGACGCCGAGCGCGGAGACGAGCAGCGTGTTGGAGAAGGCCGCGACCAGCGCCATGGCGTAGCTGTCGGTCGGCTTGAAGCTCGTGATCTGGAACGGCATGGCAAAGCCGGCCGGGCGCCACAAGAAGCTGAAATCCAGCTCCATGTTGCGGCGCGCGAGATGGCTCGCCGCATTGTGCCCGAACCAGATCAGGATGAGCAGGGCGATCCCGAGGACCACGCCCTGCCAAAGCAGGGCGTGGGAAGGCTTCATGGGCCACAGCGCGGCGTTGCTGCCGGACGTGGTCTTGGAGCGAGCCATGCCGCCGCTCTCACCGGAACGGCAGCGGATAGTGCAGGCCGCCCTGCGACCAGAGATTGTTCAGCCCGCGCGGCAGGCCGAGCGCCTTCGGGCCGAAATGGGTGTCGTAGATCTCGCCGTAATTGCCGACGGCCTTGATCGCCTTGTAGAAGGCCTCGTTGTCGATGCCGAGCTGCTTGCCGAAATCGCCCTCAAGCCCGAGCACGCGGCGCACGAAGGGGTCCTCGGACTTCTTCTTCTCGTCGATATTGGCCTTGGTGATGCCGAACTCCTCGGCCGTCTTCAGCGCCGTGTCGACCCAGAAGACGATGTCGGACCAGCGATAGTCGCCGTCGCGGGTGTGGATGCCGAGCGGCTCCTTGGAGATGACCTCGGGCATGATCATCCAGTCGTCCGGCACCTTCATGGTGGAGCGTGCGGCGGCGAGCGAGCCAGTATCATCCGAGTAGCCGTCGCAGCGGCCGGCTTCGGCTGCGGCGAAGGCTTCTTCCGACTTCTCGAAGAGCAGCGAGTTGATCGTCGTGCCTTTCGAGCGGGCGAAGTCTGCGATGTTGAGCTCGAGCGTCGCACCCGTGATCATGCAGATGGTGGCGCCATTGAGCTCGGCGGCGGTCTTCACGTTCAGGCTCTTGCGGACCATGAAGCCCTGGCCGGCATAGAAATTGACCGCCACTTCGGTCAGGCCCAACCCGATGTCACGCGCGAAGGTCAGCGTCGAGTCGCGGATCAGCACGTCGATCTCGCCCGATTGCAGCACGGTGAAGCGCACCTTGGCGGTCGTGCCGACATATTTGACCTTCTTCGGATCGCCGAGAACCGCAGCGGCGAGCGCCTGGCAGTAGTCGACGTCGAAGCCTTTCCAGGCCCCCGCCGAGTCCTGATAGGCGAAGCCCGGAATGCCGCTGTCGACGCCGCAGACCAGTTCGCCGCGCTTCTTGATGGCTTCGACCGTCGGGCCCGGGGCCGGCAGCGTCTGGGCGGAGGCGGCCGTACTCAGGAGCGCGGCGCCAAGGGCGAACAGCATGGTCTTGAAGAGGGTCCGATCTGATCTGCTCACTGTGACGATCCTTCTTCTTTGGTTCAGGCGGCGGGAGGTTGAGAAAACGGGTCAGGCGGCCTCGTATCGAACCGGCTCGGCGTGCCAGCCTTCCTTGCGCTTGGCCCAGTAGGTCTCGCGCAGCTTCTGGCTGACGGGGCCGGGCCGATCATTGCTGAGGATGCGCCCATCGAGGCGGCTCACCCCGATCGGGCCACCGGCGGTCGAGGAAACGAGGATCTCGTCGGCGTTGCGCAATTCCTCGACCGGCACGTCCCGCACCTCGCAGGTCAGGCCGAGCTCGGCACAGAGCTCCATGACAGAAAGGCGGGTGATGCCGCCGAGCACGTTGCGATCGGGCGTCGCGACGACACCGTCGGTGACGCAGAAGACGTTGTAGCCCGGCCCCTCGGTGACGTTGCCGGCGGCATCGAGCAGGATCGGGTTGTCCGCGCCCTTCTCGTCCGCCTCGAACAGGGCCGCCGTCATGTCGGCCCAATGGAAGTTCTTGGCCCGGGCGTTGACGGAAGCCTCGGGAATGCGCGGCGTCGAGGCGACGATCATATGGGCGCCGCGCTCGATCACCTCCGGCTTCATCAGCCAGACATAGGGGATGGCGTAGGCGCTCAGATATGGCCGCGCGTTCTTGGGGTGATATTGCGTGCCGGGCAGCGGGCGCCCGCGCAGGCAATCCATGGCGACATAGGCTTCCCGCAGCCCGGCCATCGCCACCAGCTTGTGCAGGATGGCGCGGATATCCTCGTCGCTCTCCTGCGGGATCAGCCGCATCGACTCCATCGAGGCGCGGAAGCGCTTGAGATGGTCGTCGAGCCGGAAGAAGGCCCCGTCCCAGACGCTGACGACGTCGTAGGTCACGTCCGAGCGACGGAAGCCCCAGTCGGTAATCGGGATGCGGGCCTCGGCGATCGGCATATAGGCGCCGTCGATGAAGGCCGCGCCGCTCGCCCAGCGGGCGGCGTCGGTCGATGCTGGCACAGATGCGGTGACATTCATCCTGAACCCCTTCATGGCGGTGTTTCGGATTACGGTCGGCCTACAGCATCTCCTTCGAGCCATGCGTAGCATGGTCGTCGGGAAGGCAGGCAAGATTTGCGCCGCGCCCGCGTCCGGGCGCGATGACAAGATCAGGCGGGCGGAAGCTCGGCGAGGACGGCGTCGAGGCCGACCCGGATACGACGGAACATTTCGTCGAGCTCGCCTTCCGTGATGATCAGCGGCGGCGAGAGCACGAGGCAGCCCTGCAGCGGCCGCAGCACGACGCCAGCGGCGAGAGCCGCCTCATAGACCTGCGTCGCGATGCCGCCCGGCACCAGCGAGGGCGCGGCATCGGCGCCGCCGCCCGCTCCCGGCAGCGCGACCTGGATCGCTCCGGCGAGACCGAAAGCGCGGGTCGCGCTAACGAGCGGATGGTCTTCCAGCGCCTTGAGTCCCTTGGCGAAGACGGGCGAGACGGAACCGATATGGCCGAGGATGTCACGCCGCTCGAAGATGTCGAGCACCTTCAGCGCGACGGCGGCGGCGACCGGATGAGCGCCATAGGTCGAGCCGTGGTTGAAGATGCCGGCCGCCTCCGAGCCGGCTTCGAGCTGGCTGTAGAATTCGTCCGACATCACCACGGCCGAGATCGGCTGATAGGCGCCGGAGAGCTGCTTGGCGGTGGAGAGGCAATCGGGCTGGAAATCGAAGCTCTGGCAGCCCCACATCGAGCCGGTGCGGCCGAAGCCGGTGACGACCTCGTCGGAATACATCCGGATGCCGTAGTCATCGAGCAACGCCCGGATCTTCGGGAAATAGCCGCGCGGCGGCGGGAACATGCCGGAGGAGACCGAGAGCGGCTCGGCGATGAAGGCCGCGACCGTCTCGGGGCCGACTTCCTCGATCGCATCGCGGATCTCGGCGACGAGGCGGTCGGCGTATTCATCCTCCGTCTCGCCGGCCAGGGCGCCCATCGGCCAGGTCGGGTGCGTGACGTGGATGATGTCGTCGGTGGGGACGCCGAAGGCCGCCTGCACCGCCGCGCCGCCGCCGAGCGCTGTCGTGAAGATGGTGCCGCCATGATAGCTCGCGCGCCGCGAGATGATCTTGCGCCGCTTCGGCTCGCCCGCCACGCGGTTGGCATACCAGGTGAACTTGATGAGCTGGTCGTTCGCCTCCGAGCCCGTCGTCGCGAACATGACGTGCGCGTTCGGGATCGGCGCGGCGCGGGTCAGGCGCTCGGCGAGCTCCATCACGACCGGCACAGTGCGGTGGATGCCGGAAGGATACATCGGCAGCGTGCGGAGCTGCGTAATCGCGGCCTCGATCAGCTCCTCGTCGCTGAAGCCGAGGCCCACGCAATAGAAGGTCGAGACGGCTTCGATATAGTCCTTGCCGTCCTCGTCATACGTGTAGATGCCCTTGCCGCGGGTGAAGACGAGCGGCCGGTCCTCGCGCAGCTTTCTCAGGTTCGAGAAAGGCAGAAGCAGCATGTCCGAGTGATGGTTGGAAAGGCGTGCGGCGATGTTCATGACATGCAGCTTCCTGTGATCACAATTGACAATCACGGACTATATGGCAATGACGAAACCCGTCAATCGCGTTTCAAGAGCATAAATTATGCGGCTATTGGGCGCGAAATATGCAGGTATTTTTCGTCTTCACAGACACCTTCTCGCTCTGTGATCACGCCAGCTGAAGCCAGAAAGAAGGTATTTCTCGTGTCCGCTCCGCCGCGCCTGCCGCATCCTTCCGCCGAAGCGGCTCCGGAGCCGGAACAGGGAAATGGGCAGATCATCGAGCGCGATGGCGCGAAGAGCGCCAACACCCTATCGGTCCAGGTCTATGAGGGTCTGCAGCAGCGTTTGCTCGCGGGCGAACTCTATCCCGGCGCCAAGCTGTCATTGCGCTCCCTTGCCGCCAGCTTCGGCACCAGCATGCAGCCGGTACGCGACGCCGTGTCCTCGCTCGTCGCCGAGGAAGCGCTGGAGATCACGCCGGCGCGGGTGATCCAGGTGCCGGCGCTCGACCGCACGGTCTGCGACGACATCTGGCTGCTGCGCTCACTGACCGAAGGCGAGGCTGCAGCCCTGTTCGCCCAGCGCGCGCCGGAATCGGATTTCGAGGCCTTGCAGGGGCTGACCGAGGCCGTGCGCCGGGCCTATCGCGGTGGCGACACCAGCGAGCACATGCTCGCCTTTCACGACTTTTCCTTCTTCATCGCGGACCGAAGCGGCTCGCCGATGCTGGCGGCGCTAGTCCGTCGGCTGCGAGCACGCAACGCGCCGATCATCGCGCTGGCGCTGAGCGCGACGGTGCCTGAGGAGCCCGACTTTATGGAGTTCTCGACGCATATCATGGAGGAGCTGGCACTGGCGGCGCGCACCCGCGATCCAGGTCGCGTCCGCGACCTGCGCCGCGTCGATATCCTGACCTATCAGCGCTATCTCTATGCCCGGCTCGGCTGGACGTTGAAGTAACCTCCCCTCCCCCAGACGCCCGGCTCTATTGAAAATCGAGATCGAAGCTCTTTTCCAGAACCGCCTTGCCGTCCTGAGAGACCAGATACTTCACCCGGTAGATCCCTTTCGCCCATCCGTCTGCGGGTTTACGGACACCAGCAAAGACCAGCGATTGCGCCTGGTTTCGCTCCAGCTTTTGGGCATCATGCTTGGCGACGACCTGGCCGGCCGGATTGCTCAGCACCAGTGACTGGGCGTCCCCGGCCTTGAGGCCGATGGCGCGGACATAGGCCACGAGCGCGGAAGCATCGCTGCCCGGCTTCTGTTCTGCGTCCCCCGCCTCCAGCGACGCCATCGATACGGAGCCGGCGGCAAAGCCAGCGTTGAGGACGGAGCGCGGCTTGTAAGCGAGCAGGGGAACCAGCGCAGGCTCCCAGAGCATGCGGCCACCCCCGCAGGCGTTCGGCGAAGCTTCATAGGCGAAGGGATCGACGATCTCGCCGCGATGGCGGACGATAAAATGGAGATGCGGGTATTCGGTCAGGCCGGACAGGCCGATCCGCCCGATCGGCTGCCCCGCCTCGACCCGGTCGCCGACATCGACACGCAGGCTGCCGCGCGCCATATGGCAATATTGAGTCTGCCAGCCATCGGCATGCCCGATCAATACGGCATTGCCGCATTCGACGCCCTTCACCGACGCCGCACCGTTGCCGCGAACCGACTCGTCCGCCACGCCCTCGCGCCGCCGGACAACCTTCCCGGCAGCTGCGGCCAACACATCGACCCCCGCCCGCTGCGCAGCCATCGTCAGGATGCGGAAATCGGTGCCGTTATGGCCGTCATAGGACAGGGTGCCGCATTGATGGTCGCGGGACGAGGGGCTGGGATCGGCATCGACGTAGTTCTGGATGAAGCAGCTGCGTCCGAGTTCGCAGGCCACAGGCAGTGCGAAACGCGGCGCCTCTTCGGCAAGAGCCAGTGTCGGGAAGGCAAGAAGGACGAAAGCTGTGGCCAGGCGAAGCCAATAGGTGCCGACCATAGGCTCAGGCCTCCTCGTGCCGGAACCGTTCCGGCTTCATGCATGAACGGGGCACAGGCATGTCGTCCGGAAGAAGCGGGTCGCGGCTTCTTTCGGCGAAGGGCGAGAAGGTCAGGATATAGAGCAGGAAGAACTCGACCTGCCGGTTGATGCCGAGCTTCAGCATGATGCGCTTGATGTAGGTCCGGACCGTTGCCTCGGTGAGATCGAGCCTCTGGCCGATCCGCCATGGCGGCTCGCCGCAGAGGATGCGCATCACGATCCTTTCCTCCGCCCAGGGTAGCCCGAAGGCCGTCGCGATTCGCTTGGCGCCAGCGGCCGGGTCCAGCTGCGGGATGACGACGAGCAGCCGGTCGAGATGCCGCTCGGCAGGCGCCGCGCCGATCCAGGCGAAGGCGAAAGTGCGGTGGTCGGTCGACAGGGGAATGATTGTATTCGCCCATCCCCGCCCGGAGCGGGAGGCCATGGTATCGCGCAGCGCCTGACGCAGCAGGTCGTTGACCAGCGAATTCGGGCCAGCAAGGGCGCCGCGATCGAGGCGGACCGGGTTCTTCACCTGAAGCATGTGTCGCCCGGCATCGTTGCTTTCGAGAACACGCAGGCGGTGATCCACGCAGAATGCCGGGAAGGCCAATTCCTGCAGGAGCGAGTCCACCGATGGGTTTTCGTTCCGATGCTGCGTGAAGCCTTTCGTTGTCGCCCAGATGACACCCGCTGCGCGCATGACGCAGACGATCTCGGCAGCCGAGAGAGAATGCGGCCGCCAGCCTGCCAGGAAAACCAGATCGCTCCCATCGCCGGCCGGCAAGCGCCCCGCCAGCGCATGCCCAGCCTCATCCGCTTCCCGGCCGAGCAATTCCGAAACAAGCGTATCGGAGGCATCTACCGCGAAGAGACCGCTGCCCTGCCAATCCGGCCGATGCATCAGGCGCGTGATCACGTCTGCCGATGGCTGCACGCTGTCGAAGCCGACGCGAATGGCGGCCGTGGCGAACCCGCTGTCCCGAGAAAGCGCCAGGACGAAGCATCGCTTGCATTCGAGCAGTTCGAGCATCGCCCTCCCGAATGCTTCGAGAGCGAGCAGCGTCGCGGATCTGTCGGGCGGGGTCGGCATGATCGAATCGTCACGCAACATCGAGGCCTCCTCTGTCGCCTTGATCCCCCCTTTTGTTGTTTTCAACTCTCCTTGAAGGCGCGCTGCACACGCAACATCAGCGGCTGCAGCAGATACTCCGCGAAAGTCCTCCGACCGGTCTCGATGAAGATCTCGACTGGCATCCCAGGCTGAAGCGAAGCGAAGTAGTGCGCCAGTTCCGGCGTTTGTTGGAGATCGATCTCGGCCTTGTAGAACGGCCTGCCCGATCTCGGGTCGGCAAGCGCGTCCGCCGTAACCATCGTCACTGTCCCTGTGAGTTTGGGTGTTCGTCGGGAATTGAACGCCAGGATCTGCACGCGAGCCGGCTGTCCGATCCTGACCTCATTGCGGTCGATCGGTTTGACCTCTCCCTCGACTATCAAGCGATCCTGTGTCGGGACAATGTCGAGCAGGGTCTCGCGCGGATTCAGCACCGCGTTCAGACTGCGCGTGTTGAGACCGACGATCGTGCCGCTTTCAGGCGCCCGGATCTCGCTGCGGAGAAGCATGTCGCGCGCAGCCGCTATACGGTGCCGTGCATCGGCAACGCGTTCACGCGCGGCGTGGCTCTGCTTGGCGATATCTTCGAGCCAGGCATAGCCCGTTTGCTTACGCCGGTCCTCCAGCTCGGCAATCTTGCCTCTCGACTGGGCCATCGACGATGCATTCGTTGCGATCTGGGCTTCGGCATCGGCTTCGGCCCGCTTCAGCGCCAGCACCTTCGGCTTTCGGGCCAGGCCCTTCGCCAGCAGAAAATCCGAATCCTTGATCTCGTCGCGGAGATAGGTGAGCTGTCGCTGCAAACCTTCGGAACCGCTCTTCAGCCCGCGAATTCCCTCTTCGAGCTGTGCGATCTGCTGGTCGATGAGCTTGCGCTCGCCCTGCAGCGACGTGGCCCTGGCCGCAAATTCGGAGAGCTGGGTCGCCATGGCCGACCTTGCCTCCCTCTGCGTCGCGTTGCCCTGGAGTTCGTCGGGGAAGGAAACCTCGGTGGCGCCGGCCTGTTCCGCCTCCAGACGCGCCATCATCGCCAGGTCAGCGAAAAGCTTGTTTTCGAGCACGCCGAGATTGGCTTCGATCTGCGTCGTGTCGAGCCGGGCGAGCAGCTGGCCACGCTGGGCCTGCTCGCCCTCCTGGACAAGGATGGCCTTGACGATGCCGCCTTCGAGGTGCTGCACCGCGCGATGCCGCGACAGGACCTTGACCACGCCGGGTGCGATGACCGCGCTGGCGAGCGGCACGGTCACCGCCCAGATGCCTGCGACGCCGAAGAGCAGGATGACGAGCACGGCACCCCAGCGGACAATGGAACCGGTTTCCGACCGGGGCAGCTCTGGCATTATCTCCGGGCCGATCGTCACGTCCCGCACCAGCCGGGCGGGTCCGCGTTCCCGCGCCACGGTCAGCCCTTGTGAAACGGACGGCAGATCGAGGACGGCCATCACTGCCTCCCATCGACGATGTCGGGTCTGGGCTTCTCGCTCGGGACCGGACGCGAAGGCCGCATCGGCGTCGCGCCGGCCATGGTCTGCGGCAGCACCTCCGAGGGCGGGCCGAAGCCGACCTGAACGCCATCGCGCAGGAACAAGATCAGGTCCGCCACCTTGAAGAGCCGCGGGCGATGCGTGACGATGACCAACGTCGCGCCCCGCGCCTTAGCCTCCGCGATCGATACGCAGAGGGCCTCCTCGCCATCCGGGTCGAGATTGGCGTCGGGCTCGTCGAGCAGGATCAGCTTGCGCTGGCCGAAGAGTGCGCGCGCCAGCCCGATGCGCTGGCGCTGCCCACCTGAAAGCTTGCTGCCGTCGCGGCCGATATCCGTCTCGTAGCCGTTGGGCAGGCTCAGGATCATCTGGTGGGCGTTCGCCTGCTTGGCGGCGCAGACCACATCGGCGTCACTTGCCGTCTCGTCGAAGCCAGCGATCGCTTCCGCGACCGTGCCGCCCAGCAGCGCGACATCCTGCGGCAGGTAGCCGACATAATGTCCGAGCTGATCCGGATCCCAGTGCTCCAGCGATGCGCCATCCAGGCGGATCGCACCGGCACTCGGCCGCTCGAGACCGGCGATCATCCGCAGAAGGGTGGATTTGCCCGCACCTGTCGGGCCGATGATGATGACGACGCTCGCCGGAGGACAGTTGAAGCTGATGCCGGCCAGCGTCAGCCGCCTCATGTTCGGATTGCGAAAAGCGACGGCCTTGATGTCGAGCGCCCCCATCGGCGGCGGGAGCAGGGTCCGGCCCTGAACCCTCAGGGCGGAAGCGGCCGCGCTGCGAACATGCGCCCAGGCATCGCGGGCCGAGGTCAGCGTGCGCAATCCCGCGACGAGCTGCTCCATCGGCGCAAGCGTGCGGGCGATGAGGATGGAACTCGCCATCATGCTGCCGCTCAGCACCTCGTTCTGCAGCACGAGCCAGGCGCCGACCCCGATCGCCACCACCTGAAGCACGATCCGGATCATGCGCGCGACCGAAGCGATCAGGGAGACACGCTCATTGGCCTTGACCACGGGCACCAGCGCCGCGTCGTTCAGCCGAAGGAATTCGCGGATCGCGCCATGCGTCCACCCCATCGCCCGGATGAGATTGGCGTGGCCGACGATGCTATCCAGGGCACGTTGCGCACGCAGCGCCGTACCTGACGCCTGCGCCAGCTCGGCGCGCGCCACGCGCCCACTCACGAAGGCCATGACGAGCAGGAGCGCGGATCCGACCACTGCGATCGCGCCATACCATGGATGAATCAGGTAGAGCACGATGATGAAGGCCGGCAGGAAGGGAGCATCGATCAGGGTCGAGGCGGTGCCGCTCGACAGGATGTTCCTGAGCTCCCGCAGCCGGACCATGTCGTGAGGACCGGCCTCGCCCCGCCTCGCCGGGTCGATGATGGAGGCCTTGAGCACGAGCGGCGCAAGCGAGCGTTCGAAGCCGACCGCAAAGCGGCCAAGCAGGCGGCTACGCAAGATATCAAAGCAGGCGCTGAAGCCGAGCGCCGCGATGGCAAGGCCAGTCAGGCCAATAAGGGTCTCGATGCTGCCGCTTGTGATGACCCGGTCGAAGACCTGGATGGAGTAGAACGGCAGGACCAGCAGGAGCAGATTGATCGCGACGCTGAAGACGACGACCCAGAGCAAAGCGTTCCACCCCGGAATCGCCCTGAGGAGCCGGATGCGTCTCAGTATGGCGGTGTCGGCGGAGAGCCTGTCGAACCCTGGAGTCGATCGGCTTGCAGACGCGTCGGACATGTGTCCTCGGGCTGAATGAAGCGATTATGCGACTTCGCAGGAGAATGATGCCGCCTTCGGCCAGGCCTATGCATGGGCCAGCTCACACTCCGGCGCATTGGAGAGAATGGGAGGCGGGCTTCAGATCGCGCCGTCTTGCGATTTCATCTGAAGCTGTCAGCCTCACTCGCAGGGCGGCGGCCCCCTGCTGCCCTGTTGCGCTGCGTCCAGGGGAGTTTTCGGCGACGCCTCCGCAGCCATGATCTCGCCTCCCTTGAGTTCCAGCACGCCCTTTATGGATTGCCGCAGGCACCGAACTCGCCGGGTGCCGCTTTGCAGCCATGGAAGGCGGGCTGGAAGCGGGACAGCGACGTTAGGAGAGCTTGCCTTTCGGCATAATCCCCATTTGGTGACAGAAACGACTTAGCGCGTTTTGGCAGCGGTCCGCGTCTTCACGCTCTGTAGCTTCGCGGCAGCCGGTCGTAACGGCGCAGTTGTACAAAAAGCCCTAGCACAGCGAGCCCAAAAGCTGTCTGGTTTCGTGGCGGAGTAAGTCGTATCCACCAACGTTCGCCGGCTTAAAGATAAGCGAAATAGATCCTCGTAACATTCCAGAACAACATCGAGGCGTTTGGCTTTTGTCTCCAAATGGGGATTGCGGCGCCTCCCCGCATCTTCCTAAATTCCCCTACCTTCGCAAATTTCTCGATCCGTGAAGATCGACACCACGCGCTTGACTGCGCCGTGGCAGTCGCGCGGCCATGCGAAGGCCATCCGCACAGGGAGAACGGCCATGGCAATTATCATTGGTACACCCGGCGACGATACCTTCCCTCCTCCTGATACCAGCGGCGACGACATCATCACTGGCCTCGCCGGCAACGACACGATCGATGCCGATGGCGGCAACGACGTCGTCTCGGGCAATGCAGGTGACGACAATATTCTCGGCGGCGTCGGCACGGACGAGATCAGCGGCGGCGCCGGCAACGACACGGTCGACGGTGGCGACGATGACGACGTCGTGGACGGCAATGCCGGCGACGACACGCTGTCCGGAGGGGGCGGCAACGACGAGGTCGATGGCGGCGCGGGCAACGACACCGTCGATGGCGGCGATGGCGACGATACGCTGAACGGCGCGGCCGGTATCGACACGCTGACCGGTGGAGCCGGCGCCGACACGATGAGCGGCGGGGCCGGCGGCGACACCCTGAGCGGTGATGCGGGTGACGACACCATGAGCGGCGGCGCCGGCGACGACACGATGAACGGCGGCGACGACAACGACACCATGGAAGGCGGCCTCGGCGCCGATACGATGAGCGGCGACGCCGGCAACGACACCATGGAAGGCAACAATGGTGACGACACGCTGGATGGCGGCGACGGCGACGACGCCCTGGAAGGCAACAACGGCAACGACACGCTGAATGGCGGGGCCGGGCTCGACACGCTCGCCGGCGGCAACGGCAACGACACGCTGGATGGCGGTGACGACGACGACACGCTCGATGGCGGCGACGGCGATGACGCGCTGGCCGGCGGCGCGGGCGCGGATACGATGGATGGCGGCAACGGCGACGATGAGCTCGACGGCGGCGACGGCGACGATACCGGCAATGGCGGCGACGGCGACGACACGCTGGTCGGTGGCGAAGGCGCCGACACGCTCTGGGGCGATGCCGGCGATGACGAGATCAGCGGTGATGCCGGTGGCGACGAGCTGCACGGCGGCGACGGCGACGACGAGGTCGACGGCGGCAACGGCGCCGATGACATCTATGGCGAAGCCGGCGACGACGTGCTGACGGGCGGTGGCGGCACCGACACGTTCCACTTCGGTGACGGCGCCGACACGCCGTTCGGCGACGACGAGGTCACCGACCTCGATGCCGGCGACGAAGACGTCATCGAGGTCGACGTGCTCGACCCGACGACGGTCGTGGTCGACGTCGACGACTCCGGCTCCAGCGTGGTTCTGGACTTCGGATTCGGCAGCATCCAAATCGACGGCGTCACCGGTGGTGGCACCTTCACATCGATCGAGGACATCAACGACGCGCTGGGCTACGAGGCCATCACGCTCGTCTGACGTCTCACTGACAATGGTGGCGGCGGACACGCCGCCACCTCATACGCGAAACGCCGCCCGGCCCGGGCGGCGTTGACTTCATCCGTTCGATATTCGCGATGGCGCGGGCGCGCCGGCTGCGCTTCCCTACGCCGGCAGGACGACCACCTTCGTCTTGACCGGCGTCTGGTTGTAGAGGTCGATCATGTCCTGGCTGAGCAGGCCGACGCAGCCGCTCGTGACGCCCGAGCCGATCGATTCCGGATCGCTCGACGCATAGATCGTGTAGAGTGTGTATTTGCCGTTCTGGTAGAGGTGGAGCGTGCGCGCACCGAGCGGGTTTTCGAGCCCGCCGGGCATGCCGCGCGCCCATTTCGCCGCCTCCGGCTGGCGCTTGATCATTTCCGCGGGCGGAGTCCAGGTCGCCCATTCGGACTTGCGCCCGACATAGGCGTCACCGCTCCAACGGAAGCCGTCGCGGCCGACATTGGCGCCATAGCGGGTGGCGTTTCCGTCGCCCTCGATGCGATAGACATAGTAGTTGCCGGGATCGACGATGATCGTGCCGGGCGCTTCCTTGCTGTCGTAGCGAACCGTCCGGCGGAAATATTTCGGATCGACCTTGGTGACATCGACCGCCGGGATCGGGAACTTTTCCTGGGGCACCGGCCCGTAGACCTGCTGCGCCTCGGCGAGGCTCATGCCGTCGGTCGCGGCGCAACCGGCCAGCCCCAGCCCGCTGAGTCCAACGGCCGAGCCAACTAGGAACGACCGGCGGCTGAGAAGCCCCGCCCGACGCTCGAGCAGAGCGATCTCGTCCAGCTTGCCGGCATCGGCATTCCCAGCGCGCATGATCATGATTTTGTACTTCCTATGTCCTGCTGCCGGACGAGATAGCACACCGGCATACAGTTACTGAACATCTTGCCGGGCGGAGATTGCCGTCACAGGGCGCGGCTGGCAAGCGCGGACCTTCGCAGTACAGTGCCTGCCACGCGCCAAGATGGGGAACGCCCGCAGGGTCTCGCAGTCTCGCCTCATGCTGGCCTCGACGAGACTGTGCAGGTCACAGCATCCGTCAGACCGATGCCTTTTCAGCTGGTTTGAGGGACTTTGCCATTCCACCGCCCGGAATCGAGGCGAGCAGCGCCTGCGTATAGGGGTGCTGCGGCTGCCCGAACACGGTGCCGATCGGCCCGGTCTCGACGACCTCTCCGTTCTTCATAACCACGACGATGTCGCAGACCTGGGCCGCGACGCGCAGGTCGTGCGTTATGAAGACGATCGAGAGGCCGAGGCGCTGGCGCAGCTCCGCCAGCAATTTCAGCACCTGCGCCTGCACGGAGACATCCAGCGCCGAGACCGGCTCGTCTGCCACCAGAACGCGGGGTTCCAGCGCGAGCGCCCGCGCCAGGCCGATACGCTGGCGCTGGCCGCCGGAGAACTCGTGCGGGTAGCGCTCGGTCGCGGCCGGATCGAGCCCAACCAGCGCAAAAAGTTCCTTGGCGCGGATCATCGCCTCGGCCCGGGGGCGCCCATGCACGATCAGACCTTGCGCCACCGCCTCACCGGCCTTGCGGCGCGGATTGAGCGAGGCGAAGGGGTCCTGAAAGACCATCTGGATGTGGCGGGTCTCGGCGCGCAGCTCGGCCTTGGAGAGGCTGGCGAGATCGGTGCCGGCGATGCGGATCGAGCCGCTCTCCGGGTCGATCAGGCGCACGAGGCAGCGCGCCAGCGTCGACTTGCCGGAGCCGGATTCACCGACGATGCCGAGCGTCGTGCCCTTCGGCAGGGTCAGCGTGACATCCTTGACGGCATGGGTGACACGCTGGCCGCGGCCGAGGAAGCCGCCGGTGCGATAGGTCTTCGAGACATGCTCGATGGTCAGGATCGGCTCTGCCGAGAGTTCGCGAGTCGGTGGCGCCTCGAGCGGCGGGACCGCCGCGATCAGCTGTTTCGTGTACGGGTGCTGCGGATTGCCCAGCACCTCCGCGGCCGCGCCCTGTTCCACGACACGTCCCTGGCTCATCACCGCGACGCGATCGGCGATCTCGGCGACGACGCCGAAATCATGGGTGATGAAGAGCACAGCCGTGCCCTTGCGCTTCTGCAGGTCGCGGATCAGTTCGAGGATCTGCGCCTGGGTGGTGACGTCGAGCGCGGTCGTCGGCTCATCGGCGATCAGCACCTTCGGATCGAGCGCCAGCGCCATCGCGATCATGGCGCGTTGGCGCTGTCCGCCGGAGAGCTCGTGCGGATAGGCCTTGGCCGCCGCCGTGGGCTGGGGGATGCGCACCTCTTCGAGCAGCTCCTGGACCTTCGCGGCGATCTCGGCCTTGCCCAACTCGGTATGGAGCTCGAACATCTCGCCGATCTGGTCGCCGATGGTGCGCAACGGGTTCAGCGCCGTCATCGGCTCCTGGAAGATCATGGCGATGCCGGCGCCTCTTACCTTGCGCATCTCGGCCTCGCCGAGGCTCGCGAGATCGCGGCCCTCGAACAGGATGCGGCCGCCATCGATGACGACGCCGGGCGGCAGCAGCCGCATCACGGCATTGGCCGTCATCGACTTGCCCGAGCCGGATTCGCCGACAACGCAGAGGATCTCGTTGGCGGCGAGCGCCAGCGAGACCTCGCTCATCGCGTGGCTGCGGTCGGCGTTCTTCGGCAGCCTGACGCTGACGCTTTCCAGGGAGAGGATCGCGCTCATCGGCCCTTCAGCCTCGGATTGAGGGCATCGTTCAGACCCTGGCCGACGAGCGAGACGGCCAGCACGGTGACGAGGATAGCGACGCCGGGGATGGCCGAGACATACCATTGCACGCGCAGGACATCGCGGCCGGCGCCGATCAGATTGCCCCAGGAGGCGACGTTGGGATCGGAGAGCTTGAGGAAGGCGAGTGCACTCTCCAGCAGGATCGCGATCGCCATCACCACGCTGGCATAGACGATGACCGGCGGCAGGGCGTTGGGCAGGATTTCGCCGAAGATCAGCTTGACGTCGCGCAGACCCAATGTCCGTCCGGCCTGGACGAATTCGCGGTTGCGCAACGAGAGGAACTCGGCGCGCGTCAGCCGCGCCGAAGCCGGCCAGGAAACCAGGCCGATGGCGACGGTGACGGTGGTGATCGTCGAGCCGAAGACCGCGACGAGCACCAGCAGCAGGATGAAGTTCGGCAGGGTCTGGAAGGCCTCGGTGACACGCATCAGGGCGGTATCGACCCAGTCGCCGTAGTAGCCGGCGAAGGCGCCGATGGTGATGCCGATCAGGACGGAGATCACCGTCGCGACCAGCCCGATCAGCAGCGAGATGCGGGCGCCGTGGAAGATCTGGGCGGCGATATCGCGGCCCGAATTGTCGGTGCCGAGCAGGAAGCGCGGATTGCTGAACGGCCAGACCAGCGGTCGGCCGGCGAGCGCCAGCGGATCACGCGGAAAAAGCCAGTCGGCGCTGGCGGCCATGGCGAGGACGAGCAGGAGCAGGACGAGGCCGATCACGGCCGGGGGGCTGCGGAAATAGAGCTTCAGGAAGGACATCGCTCAGCTCCCCGTCGTGATGCGCGGGTCGAGCCGGGCGTAGAGCAGGTCGACGATGAAGTTGACGGCGATGACCAGTAGCGCCGAGACGAAGACGATGCCGAGCAGCGTGTTGAGATCGCGCTGGATCACCGATTCATAGGCGAGCCGGCCGAGGCCGGGCAGCGAGAACACGCTCTCGACCACGACCGAACCGCCCAGCATCGTGCCGGCCTGCAGGCCGATCAGCGTGACCATCGGCAGGAGCGCATTGCGCAGCACATGGCGCACCACGACGCGGGTCTCGTCCATGCCCTTGGCGCGGGCGGTGCGGACGAAGTCGAGCGTCAGCACCTCGAGCATCGAGCCGCGCATGATGCGCAGATAGATCGCCATGTAGAACAGCGCCAGTGTCAGCGTCGGCAGGACGAGGTGGCTCGCGATGTCGAGGGTGCGCGCCAGCCCGGCGCGAGCGACGGTGATGTCCTCGAAGCCGCCGGCCGGCAGCCATTGCAGGTAAATCGAGAAGACGACGATCGCCATCAGGCCGAACCAGAAGGTGGGCATCGCGTAGAAGACAAGGCCGAGCGTCGAGATCAGCGTGTCCGGCCAGCGATTGACGCCGCGCGCGGCGATGACGCCAAAGATCAGCCCGAAGAAGAAGGCGAGCGAAAGCGAGGCGGTCATCAGCAGGATGGTCGCCGGCAGGCGCTCGGCGATCACGGTCGCGACCGGCTTGCCGTAGATCGCCGAGAAGCCGAGATCCAGCCGCACCAGCCGCCAGAGATACTGCCCAAGCTGGGCCCAGGCCGAGAGGTCGAGCCCGTAATATTGGCGCAGTTGGCGCGCCGTCTCGGCATCGCCGCCGCCCATCTGGGCCATCAGCGCATCGACCGTATCGCCCGGCGCGAATTGCAGCAGGACGAAGACCCCGATCAGGATCAGCACCAGCGTGGGGATCGAGGCGGCGAGACGCCGCCCCGCGAGGCTCAGGATGCACATGGAACCGACTTTAACAGACCACTTCGGGAGGCGAAGCCTTCACTCCGCCAACCACAGATCGTGCCAGGAGCTGGAGCCCCAGCGCGGCGTGTTCGAGTGGTTGCGCGCCTTCGCACTGATCGCGGTCAGGAAGATCTGCTCGATCGGCGTCCAGATCGGGAGCTCGGTGTTGGCCAGGCGCACGAAGTCGCCATAAAGCGCCTTGCGCTTGGCGACGTCGACCTCGGTCGCCGCGTCGTCGATGATCTTGTCCATCTGCGGGTTGGTCCAGTCCCACTGGTTGGTCCAGGGGGCGCCCTTCGGCTGGCCGGAACGATACCAGACCGTGGTCGAGACGGCGGGATCGTTGCGGTATTGGTGCCAGCCGGTGGCAAGATCGAAGGCATGGTCGTCATAGACCTGCTTCAGGAAGCCGCCGCCATCAGTGCGCACCACCTCGACCTTGATGCCGACCTCGGCCAGCGACTGCTGGATGAACGTCGCAAAGAGCGTGATGTCCTCGCCCCAGGGTGCGGGCAGGAGACGCAGGGAGAAGCGGGTGCCGCCGGCGCCCGCCTTGAAGCCCGCCTCGTCGAGCAGCTTGGCAGCGAGCTTCTTGTCGAAGGGGTATTGAGGGCCGTTATCCGCCGGGTAGAAATCGGTCGAGACCGAGGGGATCGGCCCCGTGCCGCGCTTGGCGAAGTCGCCGAGAAAGTTCTCGATGAAGAACGGAATGTCGAGCGCATGCGCGATGGCGCGGCGCACGCGGATATCGGCGAGCTCCTTGCGGCGGAAGTTGAACTCGATCGTGTTGGTGCGGGCGTTGCCCTCATTGCCCTTGGTCGAGACGATGAAGCGCGGATCCTTGCCGAGGCGGGCGGAGTCCGAGATCGTCAGGCCGGAGAAGGGGCTGTAGTGGATCTGGCCCGCTTCCATCTGGGCGGCGGCTGCGGCGCGATCGGTGACGACGCGCCAGACGATGCGGTCGAGATAAGGCGCGTTCGGGCGCCAGTAGTCGGCGTTGCGGTCGGCGATAACGTGCTGGCCACGCTCATAGGTGACGAACTTGAACGGGCCGGTGCCGATCGGCGCGAGATTCGCCGGGTTCTGGCGGATGTCGCCCTTACCCTCGTAGATATGGCGCGGCGAGATGTAGCCGAGGTCCGGCAGCGCGCGCAGCAGCAGGTTGAGCGGCATGGGGCGCTCGTAGCGGAACACGGCGGTCAGCGGATCGGGCGTGTCGACGGCGGCGAGGAAGAGTTGCAGCGTGGTGCCGTAGTTCAGAATCTTCTTCCACATCTCCATCGCGGTGAACTGCACGTCCGCCGAGGTGAAGGGCTTACCGTCATGCCACTTCACGCCTTCGCGCAGCTTGAAGGTGATGGTCTTGCCGTCGGGAGCGGCTTCCCAGCTCGTCGCCAGCACGCCGACCGGATTGCCGGCCGCGTCGAGGTCCACGAGCTGCTCCTGGATCTTGCCGCCGATGATGTAGACGCCCGTCGAGGCCTGCAGGCTGGGGTTCAGCTGGCGCTGCTCGGCACCATAATGGACCGTGAAGACGCCGCCCTTGCGCGGGGTCTCCTGGGCGAAGAGCGAGCGCATCGGGAAAGCGACGCTCGATGCGATGGCGGCGCTGGTCAGGAGCGCGGCGCGGCGGGTCATGTCCATGGAGAAATCCTCTTGTCTGAGGTCGCGTCAGGAAACGATGCGAGCGGCGAGCGCGACCGTCAACGGCGGCCGCGCCCAAATAAAAGCGGGCCTGCGCGCTATTGCGGCAGGAAGCTCAGGACGATGCCGTTGGCGGCGCTGGCCGCCACGCTGACGGCGCCGTCATGAGCGATGCCGCGTGCGCCGAGAGCCGTCTTGGCGCCGGCGAAATCGCTGGTCGCGACGACGAGGGCGACCGCGCCTTCGCTCGCTGCACCATCACGGGCCGCGTCCGGATAGCGCCGGGCAAAGCCGGCCGCGTCATAGAAGAGGAAGTCGGCGCGCTTGCCGCCGGAGGGGACGAGCCAGCCATCGCCGTCAGGCCGCGCCGGCTCGTCGATCAGGCGGCCAAGATGCTGCGCTGCCGCCTTCGGGGTGGGGGTGAGGACCTCGAGCCGGACGAGGCGGCTCGCGCCGTTGGCGTGCCGCTGCAGCGCGGGAATCCAGACCGTGTCGCGGGTCAGGTGCTGGCAGGCGAAGATGCGCAGGCTGCCGGGGTTCTCCTCCAGTGGCCAGCGGAAGACGTTGAACTTCGCCTCGCCGGTGCCTCCGCCGGGCAATTCGACCGGACGGCCGAAATGGATCGGTCCCAGCGCCGCGAAGCCGCGGCTCTTCAGCTCCTCGGCACCTGCAGCGGCGTCATCGGTGGTGAAGGCGGCACGCTCCAGGCCTTCGCGCTTGGCAAGGTAGTCGCGGGTCGGCTTGTTCTGCTCGGTCTCGGTCAGGATGCCGAGAAGCTCGACATAGTCGTCGCCGAACATGATCGTGTAGTTGCCGGTGCCGAGGATCGGCGAATGCGTGCCGCGCGGCGAGACGGTGAAGCCGAGGCTGCGCCATTGTTCGGCAGCGGCATCGAGATCGCGAACGGTGACGACCACGTGGTCGAGGCCGAGAATATGCTTGAGCGACATGGCAGGCCCTTCAATGGATCAGCGGAGGGCCGAGTTCACGCCACGCCGCGGCGTCGCGCAATCGCACGCCTCAACGCTTCCGGCAGCCCCCTGCCGCATGGCAGACATAGCCTTCAGGGGATAAAAATTCCAAGGCAAGAATAGTTTAGCGTGACATTTGGAAGGTTCTATTCGATTACCTGATCATATGCAGAATTTTAATCTCCACCAGCAGAGCAAAGAAAGAACCATCTCTTGCTCCGAGCCGGGCCGGCGGTCAGGATGCGTGCGGTTTGCGACCCGCCGTAGACACTCCGCCGCACAGGTTCCGGAAGCTCATCGACATGCCGACGCCCACCCCTGTCATTTGGCCGCCCTCACTCTGGGCCGCGACCGCGCCGGCAGGCCCCGCGCTTAACATGCTGGAGGGCGATGTCCGGGCCGATGTCGTGGTGATCGGCGCCGGCTTCACCGGGCTGTCGACGGCGATCCATCTGCGTGAGAGCGGTATCGAGGTCGCGGTGATCGAGGCGGCCGAGCCGGGCTGGGGCGCATCCGGCCGCAACAACGGGCAGGTCATCCCGACGCTCGCCGGCCATGATCCCTCCGCGATGGTCGCGCGCCATGGCGAGGCGGGCGAGCGCTTCAACGCGGTGCTGCGGGACAGCGCGCAGTATCTCTTCGACCTCGTGCGCAGATACGAGATCCCGGCGGAGGCCGAACAGGCCGGCTGGATCCAGCCGGTGCATTCGCCGGGACGCTTCAAGCTAGCCGAGAAGCGGGTGCGCGAATGGTCGGCGATCGGCGCGCCGGTCGAATTGCTCGACCGCACCGAGGCGGCGCGGATGCTGGGCTCCGAAGCCTGGTTCGGCGGCTTCTGGAACCGGAGCGGCGGCCATATCAACCCGCTGGCGCTGAATCGCGGCCTCACTGAGGTCGCCCTCAAGCTCGGCGCCACGATCCATGTGCGCTCGCCCGCGACGGGGATGACCCGCCAGAACGAGGGCTGGGTGGTGAAGACCGCAAAAGGCTCGGTGACGGCTCGGGCGCTGGTCCTCGCGACCAATGCCTATACGGACGAATTCGCGCCGGATCTCGCGCCCGAGATCGCAAGCGAGGTCATCCCCGTCCTGTCCTGGCAGATGGCGACGCAGCCGGTCAGCGACAATATCGCCAAGACCGTGATCCCGGGCCGGCAGGCAGTCTCGGATACGCATCGCGACCTGCATTTCGCCCGTTGGGATGCGCGCAACCGCCTCGTCACAGGTGGAGCCGCCGTCCTGCCCGGAGCCGGTGGCGCCAACCTACGGCCGATGGTCGCCGCGCGGCTGAAGCGGCTCTGGCCGCAGCTGGGCGAGGTCGCGTTCGATTATGTCTGGTCGGGCTATATCGGCATGACACCGGACAATCTGCTGCAGCCGCAGGTGCCGGGCTATCCGCGCATCCATCAGCTAGGGCCGAACGGCTTCGGCTGGGTCGGCTGCAACGGCCGCGCCGTCGCGCTGTCGATCTCGCTCGGCTGCGAGTTGGCGAAAGCGACGCAGGGCGCGCCGCTCGACACGCTGGGCCTGCCGCTTTCGGTGCCGAAGCCGCAGCCCTTCCGGGCCATTGTCCGCCGCATCGCGCCGCTGGCGCTGCCGCTCTACAGAAGGCTGGACGCTCAGGAGATCTAACGGGGAGGATGTGGCGGCCGGCCATGCGGCGCGGCCCCATCATCGGACCCGTCGGTCACAGCCGATAAGGCGGGGGGTGGTTGCCGCCCGCCTTACCATTCAGACTGGCTCAGGCCTTCGCGCGGCCGCGCGCTGGCGAAGTCTTCCGCCGTTGATTGCCGAGGCCCATCTTCTTCGCCAGGTTCGAACGCGCTTCGGCATAGGCCGGCGCGACCATCGGGTAATCGGACGGCAGACCCCACTTGGCCCGGTATTGATCGGGCGACAGGTCATAGGCCGTCCGCAGATGGCGCTTCAGCGACTTGAACTTCTTACCGTCTTCCAGGCAAACCAGATAATCAGGCGTGATCGACTTCTTGATCGGGACAGCCGGAACCAGCTTTTCCTCAACGACAGGCACCTGCTCCTTGCCGAGACCGATCAGCGCCGCGTGAGTGCTCGCGATCAGGGCCGGCAGCTCGGATGTCGGAACGCTGTTGTGCGACACGAAAGCCGAAACGATGCCGGCGACAAGATCAACAACCACCTCGTTATTCTCGGACAATTTTATTCTCCTACCAGTCAAGCATCTCTGCCGAATCGCAATAGTGAATGCAGTCAATAGATCAAGCTTTTTCTTTGGTAACTATATTCACTCGACCGCAACTTATCGTTGCAGGTCACCTCGGTACGATCCCACTTTAAGGCTTTGCCAATTCTTCTAGACCGGCGAATCGCACCACCGTGACCGAGCATCCGGCCTGCGCGACGAGCTAGGAAAACACATTGTCGAGATGGGCCGCTCGGCGGGTCGCCTCGCGCGCGCCGACAAGCTGTTCGCCCCCGGGAATCTGCGCATCCACCAAAAGCCCCGCGCGAGCGCCTACGCGGTTCAGAGCAACTACCTCGCACGAGCCTGCGCCGACGCCCCCATGCACCGGCAGCGAAGCCGCGCCGGTCATCGAGGATGGCGGCCGAGGGATATTTGTTGCTCGACACAAGGGACAAATGATTTAAAATGAGTTAAATATATAATTTGATGGCATTTAAATATTTTAAAATCGAATCTCGGTGACGGATCACACCCCGAAAATCGATGAAAGCGACGACGCAGGCATGAAAAGATTGAGACAAAGCACCACATCCACTCAAGTCTACGCAGGACTAAATGCCCCTCAGTACGATACATGCCTTTATTAAATTCAATTATCTTATATTAAATCTGGTAATTTATTCCGCATTATCCTGATCACGCCCACCGGATAACTCTGCCTAGGCCACTCACCCCCCCCTTTCCTTCAACGAGGATATTATGAAGTCCTTGTATGAGACGCTCAATTCGAACCGGTCCAGCCTCGGGCTGCAAGCCTGGAAACGCCTTGTTCTGCGAGGTGGAGCCGCGGCGATCGATTTGGACGCTGAATATAAAAGGCTGCTGGCCTCACGGGATTGGTGGAAGTTTCCGACGCTGAGCGCGACCGAAGTCGCGCCGCTCGAATTTGCTCAGATCGAAGTGGCTCCCTTCTCGGCACCGGCGGCGATGGTTGCCGCCTTTCAGAGCGGTGTCAGCGGAATTGCGGAGCCCGCCTCGGCAACGGCCGTGGCAGGCGCCCCTGCGGCAGACGCGCCGGCTGAGCCGCAACCCGTCGTTCTCCTCGGCAGCGTCCCTTCGGCTGCGGCCATCCCGACCCCTGTCGGATCTTCGGCACCGCCTCCGATGGCCACCACCATTTGCGGCTGCGGCTACTTCCTCGCGCCGACCAATGTACTCGACCAGTTGCAAGCTCATCCGGAGCATGTGCGCTTGGGCGGCCAGCTCGGCCCCCAGGGATCCGACGGGACCGATCTGCTGTTGGGCGGCACGGCCAGCTTGATGGGAGCTTCGGTTAGCGCCGAGATGTCAACGCAACATGTCGCTCCGATCCAGGGGTGGCAGCTCGTGGGCGGGCAGGCCAGCTCCAGCCCGACGGGTCAAGTGGGGATCATGTCCGGTTCGGTCACGACCGCTACGGATGCCGGATCCTCCGCTCCTCTCGCGGCCGCCGCGACAACCGCGCTGAACCGGATTGCGCTTGAAAATCAGAAGCAGGGAACCCCGCAAAGCGTGTGGGATATCGACGGCGCCGGCAGTTCGAACATCGAAGGTTTCGCCACCGACATCAGCACCAATATCGGCAACAGAGTCGATTTCAAGATCAATACGGATTCCTCGAATTACCGGATCGAGATCTACCGTCTCGGCTATTACGGCGGTATGGGCGCCCGATTGGTCGACACCATCCAGCACACAGGCGTGCAGAATCAGCCCGCGCCACTGCGCGACGCCGCCACCGGCCTGGTCGATGCCGGAAACTGGGGGGTTTCCGCGTCCTGGAATATTCCGGGGGATGCCGTGTCCGGCGTCTATATCGCCAAGCTGGTCCGTCAGGATGGAACCTTCGGCGAGAATCATATCCCGTTCATCGTCAGGGACGACAGCAGCACGAGCGATATCGTTTTCCAGACGGCCGACACGACCTGGCAAGCGTACAATGGCTGGGGCGGAGCGAATTTCTACGGCGGCAACGGCCCCGCGACGGGCCAAGGTGGCGGGCGCGCTTACGCGGTCAGCTACAACCGTCCGATCGCCACGCGCGGCGGTGTCGGGCAGGCTGCCGGCGCGCAGGACTATCTGTTCGGAGCCGAATATGCCGCGATCTACTGGCTAGAACAGAACGGCTATGATGTTTCCTATATGGCCGGCGTCGACGTAGACCGCTACGGCAGCTTGCTTCTCAACCACAATCTCTATCTCGACGTTGGCCACGACGAGTATTGGTCGGGGCAACAGCGCGCCAATGTCCAGGCCGCCCGCGATGCCGGCGTGAATCTGGCGTTCTGGAGCGGCAACGAGATGTATTGGCGCACGCGCTGGGGCAACAGCATCAGCAGCGACGCCACCGCCTACCGTACCTTGATTTCGTACAAGGAGACCTGGACGCCTACCGGCGCCTCGATCGATCCGAGCGATCAATGGACCGGGACTTTCCGCGACCCGCGCTACAGCACCCCGGCGAACGGCGCGGGGATACCGGAAAATGCCCTGATCGGGCAGATGTTCCAGGTTGACGATGTCGGTCAAAGCAACCTTCAAGCCATCACGATCCCCTACGACGATTCCGATCTGCGCTTCTGGCGCAACACCAGCGTTGCCAATCTCCAGCCCGGACAGACGGCCACGCTGACGCAGAATTATCTCGGCTATGAGTGGGACGAAGCGGTCGATAACGGCTTCGATCCGGCTGGGCTGGTTCGGCTCTCCTCGACCACGCTTCCGGTCAACAGCTATCTTCTCGACTACGGCAACACGGTCGGCGCCGGCGTCTCCACGCACAACCTGACGCTTTATCGCGCGCCGAGCGGGGCGTTGGTCTTCGGAGCCGGGACGGTCTACTGGGCATGGGGCCTGAGCGACAATCACGACCTCGCCCCGACGCCGACCGACCCGCGCGTGCAGCAGGCGATGATCAACTTGCTGGCCGACATGGGAATTCAGCCGACGACGATCCAGGCGGGAATGATCGCGGCGACCGCATCGACGGACAGCCTGAAACCGGTCTCGAGCATCAATCCGGTAGCCAGCTTTTCCGCACAGACGACGATCACGATTTCCGGTACGGCCGCCGACTTTGGCGGCGGCGTCATCGGCGGTGTAGAGGTTTCCACGGATGGCGGCATAAACTGGTACAACGCCATCGGTGACGAGAACTGGACGTATACGTGGTCGCCGCAGGTCGCCGGCACCTATACCATCATGAGCCGCGCGGTCGACGATTCGATCAACCTGGAAACACCTTCGGCGGGCCGCACGGTCGTCGTTACAGCTCCAAATCACGTTACGCTTTTCTCAGGTTCGGCAACTCCCGCGATCGTCAACGCTACGGACTACAGCGCGGTCACGCTCGGCGTCAGGTTTCAGAGCTCGGTGGCCGGCACGGTCAAGGGTATCCGCTACTACAAGAGCAATCTGGATACCGGGGTCCATACGGCCCAGCTCTGGACGAGCACCGGCACTTTGCTGGCGAGCGCGACCTTTACAAACGAGACCTCGACTGGCTGGCAAACGGTGAACTTTGCTACACCGGTCTCTCTGGCAGCGAACACCACCTATGTCGCCTCCTACCACACGAATGTAGGCCAATATTCTGTCAGCCCGGGCTACTTCGTCAGCAATGTGACGAGCGGCCCGTTGACGGCTCTCGCCAATGGCAACGGCGTCTATATTTACGGCAACAATGCCGCGTTCCCGTCGAACACGTATTCGTCGGAGAACTACTGGGTTGACGTGATGTTCAATCCAAGCACCGCCAATGGCTTGCCCGTGGCGGCAAACGACACCGGCCCTACTTTGACGCGGGATCTGGCATCGACCATCACGGCGGCGTCCTTGGTCGCCAACGACATCGATCCGGATGGCGACGCGCTGATCATCATCGGGGTGAGCGCGGCGACGAACGGCACCGTTGTTCTCAACACCCAGTCCAATCAGCAGAACAACACCATCACCTTCACGCCCAATGCCGGCTATACCGGCCCGGCGAGCTTCAGCTACACGGTCTCCGACGGACGCGGCGGAACGTCCACCGCCACTGTCAACTTCACCGTAGCACCTCCTGGAGCGGCTCCCGTCAGCCTGTTCAACGCGTCGAACACGCCTGCCTTGACCAGCCTCAACGACGGATCGCCGCTCGAACTGGGGATGAAGTTCACATCCAGCGTGGCGGGCCAGGTCACCGCGCTCAAATTCTATCGCAGCGCCAGCGACACCGGCCCGAACGTCGTCAATCTCTGGACCGCGACAGGCACGCTTCTCGGCAGCATGACTTTCACCAGTGCGGCGGCCAGTGGCTGGCAGACGGTGGCCCTGCCGTCAGCAGTTTCGATCGCAGCGAATACAACCTATGTGGCGTCCTACCATACCACCGGCGCCTATGTGGCAACCAACGGGTACTTTACGACGACCGTCACGAACGGTCCTCTGAGTGCCCCCTCGACGACGACAGTCGCCGGCGGCAACGGCGTCTATTCCTATGGCGGCAGCAACTCGACCGGCATCTTCCCCAACAACACCTATGATTCCGCGAACTATTGGGTCGATGTCGTCTTCGTGCCAAGCAGCACCGGCAACCAGGCTCCGGTGGCGGTGGCCGATACGGGCGATGCGACCGAGAAGGGCGGCATAGCCAATGCGAGCGGGGGTTCGGCCGCGACAGGCAATGTGCTGACGAACGACACCGATCCGAATGCCGGCGACACCAAGACCGTATCGGCCGTGAGCTTCGGCGCGACTGCCGGCACACTCGGCGCATCGCTCGCCGGGGCGTATGGCAGCCTGGTGCTCGATGCCTCGGGCGCGTTCACCTACACGGTCAATGAAACCAATGCCGCCGTGCAAGCCCTCCGGCTCCTGACCAATACGCTGACGGACGTCTTCACCTACACCATGCGTGACGCGGCCGGCCTAACGTCGTCGGCGACGCTGACAATCACCGTTCGCGGCGCCAACGACGCCCCAGTACTTGCGGTCCAGACCAGCAATCAAAACACGAGCATTGGCTCGGCCTTCTCCCTGACGCTTCCCGTCGGCACTTTCACCGATGTCGATAGCGGCGACTCGCTGACCTATACGGCTACGGCGGCTGACGGATCGCCGCTTCCCGCATGGCTGGCGTTCAATGCGGCGACACGGACCTTCAGTGGAACACCCAACGCGGCAGGCACGATCAGCGTGAGGGTTTCGGCGACAGACGGTGGCGGACTCGCGGCGAGCGAAACCTTCAACATCGTCGTGCAGTCGGCGCCGAACCTCGCACCGACGGCGGTGGCCGATACGGGCGAGGCGACCGAAAAGGGCGGCATAGCCAATGCGAGTGGCGGTTCGGCGGCGACAGGCAATGTGCTGACCAACGACACCGATCCGGATGCCGGCGACACCAAGACCGTGTCGGCCGTGAGCTTCGGCGCAACCGCGGGAACGCTCGGCTCAGCGCTCGCCGGAGCCTATGGCAGCCTCGTGCTCAATGCTTCTGGCGCCTTCACTTACACGATCAACGAGGCGAATGCCGCGGTACAAGCCCTGCGGCTGTCGAGTAATACGCTGACGGAGGTCTTCACCTACACCATGCGTGACACGGCCGGCGCGACGTCATCGGCGACGCTGACCATCACCGTCCGCGGCGCGAATGACGCTCCGGTGCTTGCGATCCAGACCAGCAATCAAAATGCGGGTCTCGGCTCGGCCTTTTCCCTGACACTTCCCATCGGCACCTTCACCGACGTCGATAGCGGCGACTCGCTGACCTATACGGCTACGGCGGCTGACGGATCGCCCCTCCCCGCATGGCTGGCATTCAACCCGGCGACACGAACCTTCAGTGGAACTCCGAACGCGTTCGGTACGACCAGCGTGAAGGTCACGGCAACCGACGGCGGTGGCCTCGCAGCGAGCGAGACCTTCAACATCGTCGTGGCGCCGCCCACCGTGAGCCTATTCTCCAACTCGGCTGCGCCGGCGGTTCTGTCGTCGTCCGATTGGTCTCAGGTCAACCTCGGCGTACGCTTTGCGTCGTCCTCCGCCGGCACCATCACCGGAATCAAGTTCTACAAGGGGCTCAACGATACCGGTACCCATACCGGCTCGCTTTGGAGCAGCACGGGCACTCTGCTCGCGACCGCGACATTCACGAATGAAACCGCGAGCGGCTGGCAAACCGTGACGTTCAGCAACCCGGTCGCCATCGACGCCGGGACGACCTATGTAGCCAGCTACCACAGCAACGGCCGCTATGCAGCGACCTCCAACTACTTCGCGAACGCGCAGGTCAGCGGCCCGCTTACGGCATTCGCGGGCAGCAATGGCGTCTACGCCTACGGTACCGGCAATCTGTTCCCCACCAGCACCTACGGGGCTACGAATTATTGGGTGGACGTGGTCTTCAGCCCGACGAACGGCACGGCAAACCGAGTCCCAGTAGCCGCAAACGACGCCGGCCTGAGCGTTACCCAGAATTCGGCGATCTCTATCTCCGCCGGGACATTGCTCGCCAACGACAGCGACCCCGATGGCGATCTCCTGACCATCACCGGCGTGAGCAATGCCACCAACGGCATCGCAAGCTTCAACGCCCAAACCAACACCGTGACGTTCACGCCAAACGCCGGCTACGCTGGACAAGCGTCCTTCAGCTATGCCGTTTCCGACGGACGGGGCGGGACGGCAAGCGCCACAGTCTCCCTTGCCGTGAACCCGGCATCGGCGAACATCGTGAGCCTGTTCAGCAACAACCCGACGCCCATGATGACGTCGGTCAACGACTCGAACTCAGTGGAGCTCGGCTTCAAGTTCCAGGCTTCGACCGGAGGAGACATCACGGGCCTGCGCTTTTACAAGGGCGCGACGAATACCGGGACCCATGTCGCAAATCTCTGGACCAGCACCGGGACCTTGCTCGCTACAGCCACCTTCACCAACGAGACGGCGAGCGGCTGGCAGCAAGTGAACTTCGCCGCGCCCGTGACGATCACCGCGAACACGACCTATGTGGCTTCCTACCACACCTCTGGAAACTACGCGGCGGACCCCGGCCTGTTCGCCACGGAAATGACCAATGGACCGCTGACCGCGCTGTCGTCGTCGTCCAGTGGAGGCAATGGCGTGTATGCGTATGGATCGAGCAGCCTCTTCCCGACGAACAGCTACAACTCGACGAGCTATGGTGTCGACGTGATGTTCCGCCCGCAGCTCGTGGCGTAATCAAGAAGCGGCCTGGGCTCGGCAAGGCCCAGGCCACGTTCCGTTTCACCCAACTTTCATCGGGCGCTAGCGGGCATGCCTTGAGGACATGCTCTTCGGGACGTTTGCACAGGTTCGCAGCGCCATCTGCTCATGGATGGATTTGCCTCCTCCGGAATCGACCAGGGTTGGGCCGCAAGAGTGCGACGTCATCCCGGGCTTGCCCCGGGATCCGCCCTAGAGTTCCGTGCTCTGTGATGGATCGTTGATCGGCGCGGCTTCGCCGCTGATCCGGGATGCTTACGGGAGTTCCGTACAAAGCCCCCCGCCAAGACCCCGCAGCTCGCCCTCAAATCGGAGCGAGCGCGGCGCTCAAGCCAGTCTCAATATTCCCGGATGCTCTCGTCGAGCCCGCGCAGCAGCGGATAGAGGAAGTAAGAGATCACGCTGCGCTGCCCGACCTTCATTTCGGCCGTAACAGCCATGCCGGGGATCATCTGCGCGCGCTCCGGAGGCAGCCGAAGCTGCACCTCAGTCAAATCGACCAACACGCGATAATGGGGAGCGGCGGCGCGGTGCGCGGCCTCGGCTTTCGGATCCGGCGCGAATGAATCCTGGCTGATGACCCGCACTGTTCCCTTTCCAGTTCCGTATTTCTGGAAGGGGAAGGGCTCAAACTTGATCCGGACCGGCTGGCCAACCGCGATTTGCCCGACATCCCTGCCTTCGACATTCACTTCGGCCTGAAGCGCGACGTCGCGCGGGACCAGCACAAACAACGCTTCCGCCTCGCGCACGACCGAGCCGATCGTCCGCGAAGCCATTTCGAGCACGACGCCATCTGCGGGGGCTCGCAGTACGATAAGCTGCCTTCGCAGATCGACCTTCTTCAATTCTTCCGCGGCGGCATCGCGTTTGGCCAGGACCTCGACGAGATCCTGATACGCAGTGCGCAGAAAATCCTCGGCGAACACTTTCTGGTCGGCGCGCGCCTTGTCGACGCGGTGGACGTAGTCGGTGATGCTGCCCTGAATGCGAGCCAGATTGCTCTCGACCTCGAGACGGGCATCGCGGGACATCAGGAAGTTCAGCTTCGATCCGAGTTCCTTGTCCATCAACAGGCTGCGCATCGACTCGATCGAGCGCATGTTGTCGAGCCGTTGTACCAGGACGATCTCTTCGCTCTGCGCCGTCTTCAGATTGGCTTGGGCGGAGGCGATCTGCGCATCGAAATTCTGCATCTGGGCATCGCGCGCCGATTTCCTTTGCAGAAACATCTTCCGCTGCAGGACGGCATCGGCATCGCCGAGGTCGGCCACGACATAGTCGAGGCCGGCCAGCTCGGCCCTCAGGCGGGCAATCGTTGCATCGAAGGCGGCAACCCGGTTCCGCAGCTGGTCGTGATCAGCCTGCGAGAAGGTCGGATCGAGCGTTGCCAGCAATTCGCCCTTGTTGACCCGATCCCCGAGCTTGACGTGGATCTCTCTGATGACGGAGGTCTCGAGTGGCTGCACCACGAGATTGGGCTTCAAGGTGACCAGCTTGCCCTGGGCCGTCACGATCATGTCGACCTGCGACACCGAGGCCCATGCAATCGCTGTCGCGATGAGGACCAGCAGAAAATAGAGCGTGAGCCTTGCTAGACGAGGCGGCGAGCGCTGCTCGACCTCGACCGCATCGGACTGGAATTCGGCGATCACACGCGGTTGCCGGAGGCCGGCCGAGGGCGTTCTCCCACGGCGCCGATCGACGGGTCGAGCGGGCGCCGTCTTGTCGGCTTTCACGACGTTTCCGGGCTTCTCCGGTTTCATGCGATTTGCTTCGTCTGCTGGTTCCAGAGATGGCGATAGATCGTGCATTTCGACAGCAAGCCATCGTGATGATCGACATCGACGATCCGGCCGCGGTCGATGACCAAGATCTCGTTGGCATCGGTGAGCATCGACAGTCGATGGGACACGATGATCACGGTCCGGCCTTCGGCAATGCCCCGCAGATTGCGGCGGATGATCATCTCGCTTTCGGAATCGAGCGAGCTCGTCGCCTCATCGAGGATCAAAATGGGGGGATTGGTAATCAGCGCCCGGGCAATCGCCAGGCGTTGCTTCTGCCCGCCCGACAGGTTCGAAGCGTTCTCTTCGATCATGGTGTCGAAGCCGCGTGGCAAGCGCTCGATGAATTCGTCGGCGCCGGCGAGTTTGGCGGCCTTGACGATTTCGGCAAAGGTCGCATCGCGCTTCACGCAGGCGATGTTCTCGCGGACCGTGCCCCGAAACAGAAAGCTGTCCTGCAGCACGACGCCGAGATTCCGGCGCAGATGCTCCAGCTCGAGCTCGCGTGAATCATAGCCGTCGATCCGCAGCAGCCCCTGTTGCACCGGATACATTCCGGCGATCAGCCGCGTGAGCGTCGTCTTGCCCGAGCCGCTCCGCCCAACGATGCCAAAGATCGAGCCCGGCGCGATCGAGAACGAGACATCGTCCAGCGCCGCCGCTCCCTCGGCCCCATAGCGAAAGGAGACATTCTCGAACTCGATCTTCCCGGTCAGATCCGGCCGCAGCCCGTCGCGGTTGCCGTCCTTCTCCGGCTTCTGGCCCATCACCTCGCCCAGCATCTTAACAGCCAGAGCGACTTCCTGATATTCGTGGACCATCGTCACCAGCTGAACCAGCGGCCCGGAAACCCGGCCAGCCAGCATGTTGAAGGCGACCAGCGCACCGATCGTCAGTTCGCCACTGAAGACGTCGAGCGCGCCGAGGCCGATGATCCCGAGCGTCATCATCTTCTCGAGGAAGCCGGTCAGTGCCTGCGCGGCCGCCGAGATCTTTTCGACACCGAAGCGCATGGACACCGCCTGTGCGCAGCGATCGCCCCAGGTCTTGCCTTGCAACGGCTCCATCGCGAGCGACTTGACCGTGCGCATGCCGTGCACGGTCTCGACCAGCAACGCCTGCCGCGCGCCCTCCGCCTGGTAGAGATCGTAGAGGCGCCGGCGGAACGGCCCCATCAGCAAGGCCACGACGATGGCGATGGCCGCGGTGAATGCCAGCACCACGCAGGTCAGCTTCAGGCTGTAGAGCGCGAGTACCGGGATGAAGACCAGCAGCGACAACGCGTCGAGCGTCGTCAGGAACAGCCGCCCGGTCAGGAATTCGCGGATTCGCCCGGCCTGCTGCATATGCTTCACGAGGACGCCGGCCGAAATATGCTCGAAGAAGGTAACCGGCAGGCCGAGCAGATGGCCGAAGGTCTTGGTCGCCACGCGGATGTCGATCTTGTTCGTGGCGTAGAGCAGCAGGTAGCGCCGCAGGAAGCCGAATATGGCCTCGAAGGTCAGTGCCGCGGCAGCGCCAATCGCCACCACATAGAGCGTGGTGAAGCTCTCGTGCACCAGAACCTTATCGATCACCAACTGAAAGAAGATCGGCAGCGTGAGACCGAGCGCATAGAGCAGCACGGCACAAACGGCGACGTCGGTGAACAGCCGCCACTGGCGCGCCAGCTCGGGGACGAACCACCGGATTCCGAAGGCCTTCTGCCCACCGGATGCCAGGTTTTCGCGCTTGATCAGAATGGCATCGCCGAGCCATTGAGCGCAGAAGGCTTCCCGCGGGATGATGAGCGGCTCGCCCTGGCGCTCGGCGAGCGGATCGAAGACGACGACCGCTGCCGTGCCGTCGGATGTCTCGACGGCACGAACAACGACCACCCAATTGCCGTTCAAGAGTCTTAGCAGAACCGGGTAGGCCTCTCCCATCTGGAGGAGCGCATCCCAGTCGAGCTGCCCGGCTTGCGCGCGCAGCCCCGCCTCCTTCGCCATCAGCTGCAAGAGGTCCGGTGAGGTCGGCGTGCCGTCGACGGCATAGGCATGCCGCAGGCGCTCGGCCGGCAGATCGATGCCGTGATGAGCGGCGACTTTTGCGAGGCACTCCAGAGCGGTCTGCGGGTGCGGGTCATTCGACGCCGCAATGAGCTCCGCCGGCGGTCCGACGTGCTCGGCTTCAGCGGAAATTGCTTGAGGCATTGGGGGACCGCGGGCTGTTCGGGGGCTGCGGCTGGGTAGGGTCATTGCGCCGGATCGCGCCGGCATCGACCAGTCCCTGGAGCGCCTTCTGCATCACCTCGACCGAGTTCGCGAACGACTCCACCGAGAAGATCAATCTTTGCCGGAACACGCGTTTCGGAGCGTTATCCGCGTCCCGTTCCGTCGGCGAGAGACTGAACAGATCCACCCGCACGATCGAGCCGCCAATGGTGATCTCGCCAATCCCGTCGGTATAGAGTTCCGCATCCATTACTGTAGTCTCCACGCCACCAGTCACAGCCAAACACCGGATAAAACAACGAGCGACCTAACCCTACTCAATCAAAATCAGATCCAAATTCAAAATTATACTTATAACTTCTGGAAAGATGACGAAAATAACGATAGGTAACCGTCAGACACATCAACATCACAATCGAGGCCGAAACGGCAGAAAATAGATTCATATTTAAACCTGATTTAAAAATGCCGTCAATTTAAATAATAATCTGATTTTGATTCAAAGTTAAGCAGGGCCCGGCGCGAGAAGGCACGGGAATGCGCCGCTGACGCGTCGCGGGAGCGCGCACCACCCTGGACGCTGAAGGAGCGAGATGCATCGGTGACGCGGCGGGCGTTTGTCGAATGCAGACATCTCGACCGTGGTCAGCCTCTAGCCGCGTCAGATCTCACTTGTCGGGGTAGTGCCATACCGGGAACGGATCGCTGAGACCGCGCCAGCCTTGCGGATCGAACCCACTTTCCGCTGGGACGAGGCAGGCGTCGAGGGAAGCACGGATAGCGGCCTCGTCCATCTCCGAGCCGATGAACACGAGTTCCTGACGGCGATCGCCCCAGACGGCGTCCCACCCGCTATCCATCGCCTCGCGAAGCTTAGGATCACTCGGCCAATTCGATCTCGGGACGGTCGCCCACCAAAGGCCCATGGGTTCGCAGCGACGTTGCATTCCGGCGACAGACATCAGGCCGGCCCAGTCCGGACGGGTGGCGAGCCAGAAATGCCCCTTGGCGCGAATGACGCCCGGCCAGGGCTTGTTGAGAAAGGACAGGAACCTGGCAGGGTCGAAGGGGCGCCTTTCCCGGTAGACAAAGCTCGATATGCCGTATTCCTCGGTCTCCGGCACATGGGTCTCGGGGCTTTCGAGCTCCTTGCGCCAGAGCGGGTGCGTCGCTGCCGTGGCCTCGTCGAAAAGGCCGGTGCCGAGGATCGCCGCGAGGGGCACTTCGCCGAAATCGGTCTCGATCTGGCGCGCGCGGGGATTGAGCGCCGCAACCACCTTGCGAACAGCCGCGCGCGTCGCCTCGGTCGCCTCCGACGCCTTGTTGATTACGACCACATCGGCGAATTCGATCTGCTCGACCAGAAGATCGACCAGCGTCCGCTGGTCATAGGCGTCGCGCTGCTCCCCGCGCTCGCGGATCAGATCGCGGCTGTCATAGCTGGCGAGCAGGTTCATGGCGTCCACGACGGTCACCATGGTGTCGAGCGCCGCGACATCCGAAAGGGAAAGACCGGCTTCGTCGCGAAAGGAAAACGTCGCGGCGACGGGAAGAGGTTCGGAAATCCCAGTCCCCTCGATCAGGAGATAATCGAAGCGCCGTTCTTCGGCCAAACGCCTGACCTCCAGCAGGAGGTCATCGCGCAAGGTGCAGCATATGCAGCCGTTGCTGAGTTCGACGAGTGTCTCAGTCGTGTGCGAAAGGTTTGCGCCGCCGTTGCGGACCAGGTCCGCATCGATGTTCAATTGGCTCATGTCATTGACGATGACCGCAACGCGCAGGCCCTCGCGGTTCATCAGGACATGATTGAGCAAGGTCGTCTTGCCCGCACCCAGAAAACCGCTGAGCACGGTGACGGGCAGCCGTGTGGCCATGCTCGCTTCGTCCGTCACGAGCATTCCGCTCCATTAAGCCGAGGGCGAAGGGGGATGCCGGCGCGAGCAGGCGCATCGCCTCGCCGCGTGGCCAGATGCCCGCGGAGAGCGAGCGCCCATCTGAATCGGGCGCTATGAGATTGCCATTTCCCCATTTGCCCCGCGCAGAGCCGAAAGCCAGAGCCGTTGGCATCATGACATCGGGGGCGGCGAAGTCTCAAGCCCCTCAAGCCCGAGGCAATCCGCATTGGAATGCCTTGCGGCGGCACAGGCCGCTATCTCGCAGCTTTTGTACAGTTCTGGCTCGTACGTTTGGACTCTGCGCTCACGAGGCGCAGCCTATTTGTTTGTTATTTTGGGAGATTTGGTTGCGGGGCGCGCGCCCCGCCGATACTGGAATTCGTTAGAGCTGGCGATTTGACGCCTCATTTCGTGTCAACAGCCGCTTCTCGGACGAAGGGTTCGAAATCGTTTCAGACGCGCTATTCCTCTCCTTCTCTAGCCCATCGGCAACAGTCGTTTCCTCGACGGCCTCGATGCAGAAGGTCTTGTCCATCGTGATCGAGACCCGGCCGGCCAGAACCTTGCGGCTAAGCCAGCCGACGACGGCTGCCAGCTAGACGAACCCTCGTGCCATCGGGATGTAGGTGATGCCCATCGCCCCGACCTGATTGGAACGCGTCACCGGGCAGCTTGCTAGCGGATAGGGGAAGATCGCATGCCCAGGCGCCCGCTTCGACGTGTTCGGCCACCACCTCTGCGTTCAACGATCAGCCGTCCAAGAATTCGACCATCGATCTACGCGCGAACAGACCAGCTGCGCCTGCAGGGATCGATCTGCTATGGGAACCGACGCGGCGGCCCATACCGCCGCGTCGGCCTTCTTTAGCGTGCCGGTGCGGCGAGGTGCTGGCGCAATCCGCCGACGATCTGGTCGATCGCCGCTTGCGTCGATGGCACGTTGCGGATGGCGTTCAACAGCACGAAGTCGTGGATCGTACCGTTGTAGCGTGTGGCCGCGACCTCGACCCCGGCTTGCTTCAGCTTCCTGGCATAAGCCTCGCCCTCGTCGCGCAGCGGGTCGTTCTCCGCGGTGACGACCAGCGCCGGCGGCAAGCCTTTGAGCTGATCGACATGGGCGCGCAGCGGCGACACATAGGGATTGTCACGGGTCTTGGCGTTGGGCGCGTAGAGGTCCCAGCCATATTTCATGAAGGCCCGCGCGAGAAAGCGGCCGGTTCCATACTCGCGATACGACCCCGTATCGACACTTGCGTCGGTCGCCGGAATGAGCAGCGCCTGAAAGCTGATCTTGGGGCCGCTACGATCCTTGGCCATCAGCGTGAGCGCAGCTGCCATGTTGCCGCCGACGGAATTGCCGACAACTGCGATCCGGTCGCCATCCGCGCCGAAATCCCCGGCATGCTGGGACACCCATTGCAGGGTCGCATAGCTCTGGTCGAGCTGGGTCGGAAACTTCGCCTCGGGCAGAGAGGTGTATTCGACGAACACGCCGACCTGCCCGGAGCCGACGACGAGATCGCGCAGCAAGCGCTTGTGGTTGTCGAAATTGCCGACGATCCAGACGCCGCCATGAATGAACAGCAGCACACCCGGCTTGGCGCCGACCTGCTCGGGCTTCATGATGTAGAGCTTCAACGGCCGGCCGTTCACCTCGATCGTCTGCTCCGCCGTCGTGACGCCGGACATGTCGACCGGTGTCTGGTTCTGCAGCTCGCTGATGATCTGCTGCGGCTTCGGCTGCGGCAGTTCCCAAAATGGGCTGGAATCCTTGTTGATCCTGGCGAGAAACGAGCGAATCTGCGGATCGATCCGCGGATCGGTGGCGGCGTCCGGGGCCGCGCCGGCGGTCTGGGCCATGAGGGTTGCTCCGAGGCAAAGGGCTGCGAGTGAGGAGACGCGCTTCACGATCATCTCTCCGGGGGAGTTTGCACGCGGAAGCCGGGATAGCGCGCGGAGCGGAGCCGCCGCTTCTGTCAAATGACCAGTCCGATGACCGATGGCGCTCAGCCTGCGGGATGACCGGCGCGTGAGAGAAGAGGTCGCAGGCCAGCGCGCGACGTGATGCCGGTCTTCGCGAAGATCCGGTGCAGGTGGTATCCAACGGTCCTGTGGGACAGGTAGAGTCTGGTGCCGATTTCCTTGTTCGAGTGTCCCTCCGCGGCGAGCTGCGCGATGTGAAGCTCCTGCGGGGTCAATGTCTCCCATGTCTGCTCGGTTCGGCGGCGGCTGGACTCGCCGGAGGCGCGTAACTCCTCGCGCGCGCGGTCGCTCCAGGGCGAGGCGCCGAGCGCGTCGAAGACGTCGCGGGCTTCGCGCAACGGCGCCCTCGCATCGGCGGCCCGGCGTTGGCGGCGCAGCCACGCGCCGTAGGCGAGAAGGATGCGGCCCCGCAAGAACGGCCATTTCTTAGCCGCAGGGCCGAGCCCTTGCAGGAACAGCGGCTCGGCGTCTTCGGGTGCGGCGATCAGCGCCTTGCCATAAAGCAGCATCGTAGCAACCCACGGCACCGGCGCTGGCGCAGAGAGGCGCTCCATCGTCCCGATCACCTCACGGGCGGGGTCGATATGGCCGGAGGCGACGGCCGCCTCGACGAAATCCGCCAACCCGAAGAACTGGAGGCCGGAATTGAAGGCCGGATCGGCGGGGGCGAAAAGCCGTCGCAAGTGCCCGTAGGCCTCCCAGTGCCGCCCAGCTCCGATCGCGGCTATGCCCCGCGCGGTCTGCAGCATCGCCAACAGGAAGCTCGCACCGATGGACAGAACGAGGCGCTCTGCCTCCGCCGCGTGGGCTTCTGATTCCTCCAGATTGCCCTGCATGCCCGCCAACTTGGCTTTCACGATCGTCGCCGCGGCGATCCACAGGACCCCGCCGGTCTCCTCGGCGAGGCGAACGGATTCCTCGGCCTGCCGGATCGCACCGGCCCAGTTGCCAAGCTCCATCTCGGCCCATCCCTGAGCAAAGAGCACTCGCGCCAGGTCACTCAGGCGCCCCTGCGCCCGCAGCGCGGCACTCGACCTGGCCAGAAAGCTCGCGCCGAGATCGAACGCACCAATGACATTGGCGGTGCTGCCGAGGATGCGCGCGATCGTGGGATCGCCCTCCCCTGTCTCGGAATGGCTCTGGAGCCGGGCGTGCACCTCGCTGCCCAGCCGTAGTGGCTCGACATAGGCAGAAACGGCGATCAAGTGGGAGGCGCTCCCGCGCGGCGCCAACCGGCGCGCTGCGTCAAGGATCTCCGTGCGGAGCGCCTCGCCTGCATTGCTCCACCAGCAGCGTTGCGCGGCACGCCACAGGAGATTGCTCGCCAGCTCTGTCGCGCTAGCGGCCTGAGCCTGGGCGGCGAAGCCAAGTAACGCGGGAATCCGCGCCGGATCGTCGATCGCCGGGGGCCGGCCGATCTCGCGACACCAGCCGATTCGCACCGGCGCGAGCGGGTCTGACCCGTTGACCCCAGCCTGATGCAGCAGGCGCTCCAGCAAGTCGGGCTGCCCCAGATCGGCGGCGAGCTCGGCCGCGCGCAGGAGGCGGTCGCTCCTGGCGCTCGCCGTGCCGCTCAGCCGCGCCGCGGTTTCCAGCACCTCGATCGCCATCGCCACCGCGCCACGACGCAAAGCCCGCGCGGCCATGCGATCATAGTCTTCCGCCAGCGCTTCGTCCGGCCCGATGATCGCTGCTGCCCGGTGCCAGAGCTGGCGGTCGAGCTGATCCGTGATGGTTGCGGCAAGTGCCGCATGGATTTTCTGCCGCGTCGCCAAATCGGCCGCCTGATGCATCGCCGAGCGCACGAGCGGATGACGAAAGCGCAGGTCTGCTCCATCGAGCTCGATGAGCTTGGCGGCGACCGCCGGCGTCAAGGCTTCGACGCCGACCCGCGCGCCCAGCACCGTTTCGCCCGCGAGCAGGGTCTCGTGAAGTGACGTCCCGTCATTTTCCGCAGCCACGAAAAGCAGCGCCCGGGTCTCGGACGGCAGATCGGTCAAGCGGCTGGAAAAGGCGCGTTCCAGACGTTCCGTCAGCGGGAGCCACGGCAGGTCCCGGGCATTGGCGACCCCCTCGCTGCGCGGCAGTTCCACGAGGGCGAGGGGATTGCCGGACGCCTCCCGGAGAAGACGGCTGCGCAGATCGCCGGAGAGCTGCGGCGCGTGCTCCTGCAGCAGACGCTCGGCCTCGGCCGTGTCGAGCCCTGAGAGCCGAAGCCGCAGCGTCGTGGCATCGCCGAACGGGCGGTCGAACCCATCGCGCATCGCCACCAGAAGGACGATCGGGTCCGCACTGAGCCGGCGCGAGATGAAGGCCAGCACGTCGTAGGCCGCCTGGTCGAGCCACTGGGCGTCGTCGGCGATCAGCACGATAGGACGGCGCGCCGCCCGTTCGGTCAGCAAGGTCAGCGTCGCGAGCGCCACCAGGAAGATGTCGGGCGCCCCCGCGTCGTCGTGAAGGCCGAAAGCCGACATGAGCGCGGAGCGCTGGCGCGGAGCCAGGCTCGCAGCCCCTTTCATGAGAGGGCGCATCGCCTGCTCGAGTGCCGCGAACGGGAGGTGGACCTCGGCCAGCACCCCGGTCATGCTCAGCACGATGGCGCCGCGCTCCCTGGCTCGGTCTCTCGCGACGTCGAGGAGCACCGATTTCCCGATCCCCGGCTCGCCGCTGATCACAAGCGCCGTCCCACCCTGATCAATCCGGTCGATCAGAGAATCGATCAGAGCGATCTCGGGCGCCCGCCCCTGCAAGATCCGCTGATGTGGAGACGTCGTAGGTTCCAAATTTCGCCTCTTCATTGCAAGCGGGTCGGGAAAGCCGTCATGGCTCGATTGAACGTCCCTCGACGCCCTTCGGGCATGATCGGCGGAGGATATGGTTCTCCACGCGGCCCGGTAAAAGTACGGGGCGTTCGTCGCATTTTCAGCAACCTGACGATCCGAGTCGCCTGGCCTGCACTCGGTGACAGCCGGGCATCTTGGCGGGTGGAGTGGCCTGAGATTTCGCGCACCAAGAATTATTCGTGCATGCCGGGAATAATCCGGGCTCGGCATGAGTCAACTCTGGAGAACCACGCTGTTCCCCTGAGGAGCCGGACCATGCAGCACCATGCCTTTCCGCGACTAGGAGCTTGCGTCATTGCCGCTGCCTTGAGCTTCGCGGCACCGCCGCGAGCCAGCGCGCATGATGGACATCACCATGCGGATGCACCCGCACCTGCCGCCGCCGCCCCACCAGGCGAAGCTGCGTTCCTGACCGAAAACGCGGCTGCCATGGACAAGATGATGGCGGACATGGAGGTCAAGCCGACGGGCGATGTTGACGCCGACTTCGTCGCCATGATGGTTCCGCATCACCAGGGCGCGATCGACATGGCGCTCGCGGTTCTGCGCCACGGGAAGAACGAGCAAATCAGACGGCTAGCCCAGGAGATCATCGTCACGCAGCAGCAGGAGATCGCGGCAATGCGGCTCGCGCTCGGACAGCCATTGCCGCCATCCCTGCCCGCCCCAACGCAAGTCTCGGCGCAGCCCGCGCACGACCATGGCGCAATGCCGACGAAGTAGGAGCCAGATCAACATGACGCGCAATCTTCTTGCCGCCCTGCTAGCGGGAACCGTTCTGTCTTGCTCGCTTTCTGCGTTGGCCGGGCAGGCGCCTGCGGCCGCCGGCGCTGCGGACATTCCCTTGAGTAGCCGAGACCGGGTTTACGCCGCCGAGCAGTTCTCCAACACGATCTCGGTCACCGATCCCGCCTCCAACACGCTCTTGGGCGTGATCCGGCTAGGCGACCCGCAACCCGGCAATTTCAGCCCGCTCTACAAGGGCCAGGTCCTGGTTCACGGAATGGGCTTCTCCCCCGATCATAAGACCATCGCTGTCGTCTCGATCGGCTCGAATTCGGTGACCTTCATCGACACCGCCACCAATGCGGTGAAGCACACCGCCTATGTCGGGCGCTCGCCGCACGAGGCCTTCTTCACACCGGATGGGAAAGAGGTCTGGGTCACGGTCCGCGGCGAGGACTATGTTGCGGTGCTCGATGGCACAAGCTTCGAGGAGAAGGCGCGGATCAAGGTTCCGGCCGGGCCAGGCATGCAAATCTTCTCGCCGGACGGGCAATACGGCTATGTCTGCTCGTCGTTCAATCCCGAGACCGTCGTGATCAATGTGACCGACCGCCAGATCGTCGGCCGCGTGAAGCAGGACAGCCCGTTCTGCCCGAACATCGCCGCGACGCCGGACGGACAGCAGGTCTGGTTCACGCTGAAGGACACCGGCAAAGTGCAGGTCTTCAACGCGCGACCGCCCTTCAACTCACTGACGACGATCGACACCGGCCCGATCACCAACCACGTCAATTTCGTCCGCAACGCCAATGGCAGTTTCGCCTATGTCACCATCGGCGGGCTGAACCAGATCAAAGTCTTCCGCACCGACAATTTCCAGCAGGTCGCGACCATTCCGGTCGGCAAGCTGCCGCACGGCGTGTGGCCGTCGGGGGACGGCAGCCGCGTCTATGTCGGCCTGGAGAATGCGGATGCGCTGGCGGCGGTCGACACGTTGAGCAACAAGGTGATGGCGACGGTCCCGATCGGCCAGGCGCCCCAGGCCGTCAACTACGTCCCGAATGCCGTGCCCGAGGGCGGGGGCACGAACGGATTGCAGCCTCTCGGCGCTGCCGGGAAGACGGCTCAATTCGCGCTTGCACCGCCGAAGGCCGCCGGCACCCCACCGACCAGCGTGACCTTGTTCGACCAGGGGTTGACGCAAATCCTGCAGGCATCCGTTACGGGGCTCGAGCCCCGCAAGCCCTATGTGCTGGCCTTGTCACGCAGCCGCGACGGGCGGGGGCCACTGGAGCCGCTCTCGGCCTTCATGACCAATCCGGCAGGCTCGGCCATCGTCAATGCGACCGGGCCGATCCGCCAGATCGTCAGGAGCGACGAGCGCAGCCAACAGCGCTATCTTGTGATCGCTGCGGGCACGGCCGACGCCCCGGGAGCGGTCGTTCAGGTGCAGGGCCGCTAGGCTGCCGAACCGCGGCACCAGCTGTCCGGAGCAGGATCGTCATGGAGGATATGATCCGCGTCATCGAGCCCTTGATCCCGGCGCTGCGCCGCTACGCACGCGCACTGCTCCGGGATCGGGCCGCTGCCGACGACCTCGTTCAGGATTGCCTCGAACGTGCCATCGGCCGCTGGCGCCAGCGCCGGGCGGATGGCGATCCACGCACCTGGATGTTCACGATCCTGCATAATCTGGCGATGACGCGGCTGCGCCACGCGGCCAGCCGCCCGCCCCATATTGAGATCGAGGGAGCCGACGAGGCAGGGCTGACGGTTTCTGCCCGGCAGGAGGACCAACTGCGCTATCAGGATTTACTCGCGAAAGTCGCGCAACTGCCGGACGAGCAGCGCACCGTGCTGTTGCTGGTCACGGTGGAGGAACTCTCCTATGCCGAGGCTGCCAAAGTGCTCGACATTCCGGTCGGCACAGTGATGTCCCGCCTGTCGCGAGCACGCGAGAGGCTTCTGAGCCTGATGTCGGACGGAGTCCGCCCGCAATCCGGCCACCCGTATTTGCGGAGCGTGAAGTGAGCCGGCGCCCCATCACCGAAGACGACCTCCACGGCTTCATCGACGAGGCACTCGATGCCGAGCGGCGGCAGGAGGTGGCGAGCTATCTCGACCGTCATCCCGACATCGCGCGACGTGTAAAGCTGATGGTCGAGCAGCGTGACATGCTACGCACCGCCCTCGCGCCGATCGCTGAGGAGCCTGTGCCTGCCGAGCTTGGGATTGCGCGCCTCGTAGAGGAGCGGCGGCGGCCGAAGCAGCTTCCGCGCTGGGCCTCTGCTGCGGCGGCTATTCTTCTCCTCGCGCTTGGCGGCGCGGGCGGCTGGTCCCTGCGCGGCCTTTCGCCGCCTTCGCGTGAGGGGGTGGCAGCGCTCACCAACGAGGCGGCGGCGAGCTTCGCGGTCTATGCGCCAGACCTCGTTCACCCCGTCGAGATTCGCGCCGATGATCACAGACAGCTCTCGGCCTGGATCTCGCAACGCATCGGGCGGGCAATCGCGGCGCCGGATCTGACAGCCTCCGGCTACCGGTTCATGGGCGGCCGGATCGTCGCCACTGCCCATGGCCCCGCGGCGCTGTTCATGTATGACGATGATCGTGGCACGCGGCTCGTCATGCTAAGCCGCCCGGTGGCAGATGGCTCCGGTGGACGGATGATTCCGGACAAGAGCAATGCCGTCAGCGGTTTCGGCTGGGCTGACAACGGCCTCGGCCATAGCGTCGTTGGCCAGCTCGACGCCAACAAGCTCAAACCGATCGCGGACGAGATGCGGCGACAGCTCAAGGCGTAGGCTCAACGCGGCCTGCAAGCTCCAATATCGAGGAGCTCTTTAGCGGACGCTCGACCGGATATCGTCTGGACCGAGCTCCCGGCCATCCTCTGCCAGAACCCGCATCCGGCCGAGCGGCTTGCCATCCCGTGCGTCAACCGGACGTGCCCGGGGCTCCATCGGTTCGAACAGGTGATCCGAACCCCATTGCCCCAAGGCGATGAGGACCGGAAAGAGCCTGCGCCCCTTCTCCGTCGGCACGTACTCGTTATAGGCGCTGCCGTCCGATGCGGGGGCGAGCTCCAAAATGCCGTGCGCAACGAGGGCCTTGAGCCGCGCCGACAGGATGTTCTTCGCCAGGCCCAGGCTGCGCTCGAACTCCTTGAATCGGCGCAGGCCGCCGAGCGCGTCACGGATGATCAAGAGCGACCACCAATCGCCGATGACGTCGAGCGACCGGGCCACTGTGCAGCTCGCTCCGTCCAGGCTCGTCCTTCGCATTCTCTTTACTTCCAGCTTTGGTCGGCAGCTCGCTATGTCAGTCGCCTGCCAGCTTCGCCACCGCGACAGGATAAACTAGTTGCATCATTAAATCACTATGGCTAACATGGTTTCATAATTAAACCAGATTCGAGGCAAGTGGTGGCGAGCAAGCAACTTCTCCAGATGGCGGATTTCTATGCCGATCTCGCTGGTCGCTGGCCGGCGCAGGATGTGGTGATGCAGCGTGATCTCGCGGAGCGGCTGCATCTGCTGGCCACTGAACCCGAAGGCGTGACTTATGCCGAAGCGGATGCCGGCGGGGTTCCCGCGCTCTGGTGCATCCCACTCGATGCGTCACCGGAACATGTGCTGCTGCACAGTCATTCGGGCGGTTCGGTGGTCAGCTCGATGCATATGGACCGCAAGGCAGTCGCCCATCTCGCGAAAGCGGTGGGAGCGCGGGCGTTGGTCGTGGACTACAGGTTAGCGCCCGAGAACAAATTTCCAGCCCAGCTCGACGATGTCGAGACGGCGTTTCGCTGGCTGCTGCAGCAGGGTTACAAGGCCGCGCGGATCGCGAGCATCGGCCACTCCATCGGCGGGAACTACGCCGTCAATCTCGCCCTGACGCTGGGCCGGAAGGCGGCCCCGAGCCCCGGCGCCGTCCTGTCGATGTCGCCTTGGTTCGACATGGAGGTGAAGGGCGCGACGATCGACACGCACGCGCATCTCGACAGGCAGCTAAGCCGCGATCAGCTGCTCGGCTTCGCCGATCTGATGTTGGCTGGGACCGGCGTGTCGAACGCGGATCCTCGGATCAATCTGACGAAGGCCGATCCCGCCGACCTGCCGCCGACGATGATCTATTACGGCGATCAGGAAATCCTGTCGGGTGAGGCGATCGACTTTGCGGAAAAGGCCCGCGCTGCAGGCGTCGACGTCACGCTTCGCGCTCTTCAGGATGGCCAGCACAACTTCATCCTCGGCGCCGGTCGGGTGCCGGAAATCGACGCGGCGATCATCGAAATGGCGCGATGGCTGCGGGAGAAGCTCGGATTGGCGCCGGCCGTGGAAGGCGGCACCGCATGAGCGGCGCCGGCCTCACCCTTTACGATGCCTCGATCCCGGCATTCCTCGGCGGGTTGCGGACGCTGTCCGGCTTGATCGGCAAGGCCGAGGCCCTTGTCGCGACCGGGGCGATCGGCGAGCCCGAACTCATCGAAGCCCGGTTGGCCGAGGATATGGATCCGTTTCGCCGTCAGATCCAGCATGCCAGCGATACCGCCAAAGCTGCTGCCATGCGCCTTGCCGGTCGCAGCGTTCCAAGCATCGCCGATGACGAAACGACCTTCCTGGAACTGCACGAGCGCATCCGGAAGACCGAAGAGATTCTCGATAGCGTCACCCCGGACGATATCGTCGGCCGCGAGGACAGGACGATCAAGGTCAATCTCCGCCGGAGATGGATCACTTTTGACGGGCGCTCCTACCTGACCGAGTTCGCGCTGCCGAACTTCTTTTTCCACGTCGCGACGGCCTACGCGATCCTCCGGCACCGGGGCCTGGATATCGGCAAGCTCGACTACCTGGCGGATGTCGCCCGCCGCCAAACCGCGGCGGCCCCAAATCCGGCCCGCTGAATACCCAACGCTCGGACCGAGCAAACCACCCTTCAGAAGGATAAATCCATGAGCAAGTCCCTTTCGGGAAAGATCGCCCTCGTCACCGGCGGCTCACGCGGCCTCGGCGCCGCGACCGCAGCCGCGCTGGCCGATCAGGGCGCCGACGTGGCGATCAGCTATGTCGCCTCCGCGGACAAGGCGGCCGCCGTCGTCGCGCGCCTCAAGGCCAAGGGCGTGCGGGCTGCGGCCTTCAAGGCGGACCAGGGCGATCCAGCCGCATCCCAACCGCTGATCCGGCAGGTCGTCGAGACGTTCGGCGGGCTCGACATCCTCGTCAACAATGCCGCGATCGCCTTGCAAGGCAAGACCATCGACGCTCCGGATATCGACAATGCCGCGATGGATCGGCAGTGGATGGTCAACACGATGGGGGTGGTCGCCAATATCCGCGCCGCCGCCAAGGTGCTGCCGGAGGGCGGCCGCATCATCTCGGTCGGCTCGGGCCTCGGCACACGCATGGCCTTTCCCGGCATTGCCGATTATGCGGCCAGCAAGGCCGCGATCGTCGGATACAGCAAGGGCGCGGCGCGTGATCTCGGGGCCCGCAACATCACAGTGAACATCGTGCAGGCGGGCGTGATGGATACGGACATGGCTGCGAGCGCCATCGGTTCGCTCGACCAACTGCCGCCAGCCTTCATGCAATCACACGCCATCGCACGCGTGGCAGAGCTCGAGGAGGTTGCTGCGGCCATTGTGTTCCTGGCCGGCCCCACCGCAGGCTTCATCACAGGCTCGGTCATCGACGTGAACGGCGGCTTCACCGCCTGAGCGTGGGCGCATTACGCGCCTGCCGCGAGAAGGCCGTTGCCACAGGAGAGATGATCTTGAAGATCGGCATCATCGGAGCCCATATCGTCGGCATGCGGCTGGCGAAGGAATTTGCGGGAGCAGGCCACGACATCGTCGTCACGAATAGCCGTGGCCCGGAAAGCGTGAGAGCAAAATTAAAGGAGACCGCGGCGAGCGCGGCAATCGCACCCTCCACAATGGCGGAGGTTCTCGCCTGCGAACTGGTCGTCCTGGCTGCGCCCTGGGTGAAACGCGAGGAGGTTCTGGATCCCGCCCATAATTGGAACGGCCGCATCCTGCTTGACACCACCAATATCTATCTGAGCTATCCGCCGCACTATCGCGTCGATGATCTGCAAGGCGACTCAGGCAGCGAGATCATCGCCCGCCTGGCGCCGACGGCGCGCGTGGTGAAGGCGTTCAACACGCTCGATTTCGGCGTCATGTTCTCCCCGGTTCCGGAGGGGCTGAAGCGCGTTCTCTTCGTTGCCGGGGACGATGAAAGCGCCACTGCAATGGTCTGCAAGCTGATCGAAGAGATCGGCTTTCATCCGGTCGCGCTCGGCACGCTTGCGACAGGCGGGCGGCTGATGGACCTCGAAAAGCCTCTTTCGCTACTCAATGTTCTGAGGCCTACACCCCACTAGTAAGTGCTTGGCCTCGGCGAGGCGGCCGATAGGGATGGTCATGGACGGGCCACAGCCGGCCAGAGCCACATCTGCCCTGCGGTTCTCGCGAGCACATGGTCGCCGAAGGCCGTTGCCAGGCTCGGAGCAGTGCCCGCTTTCGCGCCAACTCGATGTCCGCAGTTGGCGCGAAAGCTAACCGTTTTTCGGCTTTGCCAACTACATGGGAAGCTTCGTTTTACCCGCGGCTGCGGAGATATAACCGCTCAACCATTGCGCGCGAACGCTCCCTCGGAAAAGCCGCGGCGCCAATAGTTGAGGATCGAGTACTGGTCTCGGCTCAGGCTTAGATCGTCTTTCGCGTAGGCGCGAAGGGATCTGGCGAGCTTGGCCTCCGCTCCGACCCAGAGGAACACGTACTCGTTGGATGTGGCAGGCTGCAGCCTTGAGCCTTTGATCACGGACCGCAAATCAACTGCAGTCTCGCCAATAGCCCAGCTGATCGACAGACCGGGCGGGGCGCGCAGAGGTTGTTTGTCTTCGACGTCGTCCAGGAAGATGACCACCTGCCCGACGGCGCTGTCCGAAAGATTTTCCAGGCTTTGGGCGATAGCCGGTAGAGCCGTGTGGTCGCCGATGAAGACATAGCGGTCTACGCCGTAGGGTTGGGAAGAGCCGCGTTCGAGGAGTGCGATGCAGTCGCCTGGCTCAGCCCTCGCGGCCCAGCGTGAGGCGGGCCCCTCATCGCCATGCAGGACGAAGTCTATGGTCAGCTCCTGCCGCTCTTCATCGAAATCTCTCACCGTATAGGTCCGCACGGAGGGTAGCTCGTCGGCGGAGCATTCGAACGCACCGTCGGTACCGATGCGTGGCCAGCCGGGATCTTTGAGATTCATCGGGGGAACGAGCAGTTTCACGTAGGGCCCGAGTCCGTGACGGTAGAACGAGAAGCCCGCCAGCTCGGGTCCGGTGAGGATCACCCGGCGCATATTCGGCGTCAGCCGCCGGGCGCGCAAAACCTGGAGGCGACGAAACGTCCCGCGCCCGGGATCGTGGGTTATGCCCGATGCATTCATGGCTCGCGGCTCTGCATCAGCCACATGAAGTACGGCCCGCCTTATGCGTGTCTGCCAAGAACACCCCCGCTGCGAGCCTTCATGTCTAGGCTGCCTTTAGCAACGACATTCCCTTACGTAAAGCAGCGAGCAGCACTCGCTTCATCAGCGTGCCAGTGCCCCGAAGCCGGCCAGCGAGCCAATCACGCAAGAAAAGGCCGGACACCGAGGATGACCGCTCTGACAGCAGATGATCAGATTCGCATCCGCTGGATCATACTCCTCGGCGTCAGCCTGGCGAATTTCGTCGGCTGCATTGTCAACACCGCCATCGCCGATATCCAGCGCGGACTCGCCGCCACGATGAACAAGGCGCAATGGATCGTCACCGCCTTCGTGATCGCCCTGTCGGGCTTCATGGTCGTGAGCGGACGGCTGGAGGACCGCTATGCCACAGGCAGCTGTTCTATATCGGGATGGTTGTGCTCATGCTCGGCTCGCTCGGTGCCGGAGCGGCGCTCTCGATCGAGGTGCTCATCGCCTTTCATTTCGTCCAAGGCGCAAGCGCGGCGGCTCTCCACATCACCACCGCTGCGATAGTCTCCGATGCCTTTCCCAAACGGTTCGCGGGCGAGCACCAGGCCTGCTGTTCGCGGCCAACGGCATGGGGCTCGCATCTGGCCCCGTCGCCGGCGGCCTACTGGTCGAATGGCGTCTCCTTTCGGCGCAAACGGACCTATGACACGCCGCACGGCGGGCACCCGCCGTGCTATTTTCGTCATTTGGCCAATGGCCGCGATGGGTAGAGAGACGGACACTCGCACCTACAACAAATCTGCCGAATCACGCCCATTTCCTGACATTCACTGGCTGCCAGGAAGAGAATGTTTTCGCAGGCATTTTGCATGGTGTCTGTCGTCAGGTGATTTGAGACGCATTCGGAGACTTTCGCTTGTCTCAGCGTGAGGCCATGCGGTTATCCTCGGATGATGCTGTAATTTCCGCGGCAGGGGCTATTTGTAGCTGCGCGGTTCGATGGCGAGCTTCTTCAGACGAGAGGCGAGCGTCGTAGGCCTGAGCCCGAGGAGCTCGGCCGCGCCTCCGGGCCCGCTGACCCGACCGCTTGCCGCCTCCAGCGCGGAGATCAGCGCGGCACGGTCGCGCTCACGCCGATCCGTTTCGGTGAGCAGCGTACCCGTCGGAACCAGCTGTGAGATATCCTTCGGAGCGGGCTGCGGTACCCCGGGCAGGTCTACGGCAAGGCGTCCGTCGCGAGCCAGAATGGCCGCGCGCTCGATGACATTCTGGAGCTCACGAACATTGCCGGGCCAGTCATAGGCGCAGAGGCGCGTAACGTCGCTCTTCGAAAGTTTTAGCCCGCTCGTGCGCAGCCGGCGTTCCGCCATCGCCAGGAAATGCAGCGCCAGGGCAGGAACATCGTCCGGCCGGTCCCGCAGGGGCACCGAGACGATCGGGAAGACCGCGAGCCGGTAGAACAGATCCTCGCGGAAGCGGCCTTCGCGCACCTCGCGGCGCAGGTCGCGGTTGGTTGCGGCGACGACCCGCACGTCGACATGGCGGGTCCGCTCCTCGCCGATGCGTTGCAACTCCCCCTCCTGCAATACGCGCAGCAGCTTGCCCTGCAGTTCGAGCGGAATCTCGCCGACCTCGTCGAGGAAGAGCGTGCCGCCATTGGCGAGCTCGAAACGGCCGAGGCGGTCGCGCAGCGCGCCGGTGAAGGCGCCCTTCACATGGCCGAAGAACTCGCTCTCGAACAGGTCGCGCGGCACGGCGGCGCAGTTGACGCGAATGAGCGGGCGGGCGCCCCGCTCGCTCGCCTCGTGGATTGCGCTGGCGATTAGTTCCTTGCCGGTACCGGATTCGCCTGTGATCAGGACGGCAGCGTCAGTACGCGCGACGAGCTCCACCTGCCTGAGGATACCCTGGATCGCCGCTGAGCCGCCGATGATGCCGCGATGGCTGCGCTCGCTGCGGATTTCCTCCTGCAGATAGGCATTCTCGTTCTGCAGGCGCTCACGCAAGCTGTCGACCTCGGCGAGCGCAGCCCGCAGTCTCTCGTCAGCTTCATGGCGGGCGGTCACGTCGCGAAAGATGATCACCGCGCCCACAAGCCGGCCGCGGTCGCGGATCGGCGTCGAGGTATACTCGACCCAGAAGCCCGAGCCGTCGTGGCGGAAGAACATCTCGTTCTCGACATGATGGACCGAGCCGTCGCGGAAGGCGGCGTAGATTGGGCATTCCTGATGGGGGTAGTGGCGACCATCGGGTCGGTGATGATGCACGCAGGCATGCATATCACGGCCGACGAGCGCTCCAGGCTCCCAGCCGAGCATCGCTTCGGCGGCGGGGTTGACGAAGGTCGTCCTGCCCTCGTCGTTGACGCCGAAGATGCCCTCGCCTGCCGCACGCAGGATGAGCTGATTGCCGCGCTCGATGTCCTGGAAGAGTCGCTCGGTTCGCCGCCATTCGGCAATGCCGCCGCGCATGTGGTCCTCGGCGTCAGCGTCGAGGTCGCGCTGCCGGCGCGCGTCGAGATCGGAGAAGGCAAGCAGGACCATAGGCACCGGCGCGCCCTCGATCACCGTACCGAGACATTCGAATGCTCCGGCTATGCCGCCTACGCGATGGGGAGCCAGTGCGCGCGTGGCGTAGCGGCCTTTGTGCAGGACGGCCTCGGTGAAGACCGTCAGAGCCGGAACCTGACCGGGAAACAGATCGACAACGAGACCGCCTTCGGTGGCGAACAAGCGGCGAGCGGGGTTGTTGACGGCGACGATGCGGCCGCTCAGCACCTCGACGGCCAGTGCCGGGTCTGCGGCACTTTCGAAAGACAGCTCGGCGAACGAATGCTTCATGCAGCGATATTTCGATTATTCGTACATTATGCCACGAATAATCGTTATTGACGATAATTCGTAATCTTATCTGTTTGCGCAACAGACTGATTTCACTGGAATTGGACAGCGCAGGCGCTCTGGCCCGCTCCTTGCTCGGCAACCTATGCCCTTCCGCGGTTGCCGAGGAGACACGCATGTCGCTGTTCAAGAATGCCTTCGACGCTACCCGGCGCATCGTCCGCGGCTGCACCTGCGGCCAGCATGAGAACCAGGATGCCCATGAGCGGGCACTGCGTGCCGAATCCATCGAGGCGGCCCAGCACGACGAGACGCGCTACGGTCGCGTCGTCGAGAACGCCGTGATGCGCGCGCTCTTCCCTCGTGACGCACAGCGCCGCCTCTTCCTCCAACAGGTTGGCGCCTCGACTGCGATGGCCGCGATTTCCAGCCTGTTTCCGATTGCGGCCGCCACCGAGGCCTTCGCCCAGGCCGTCCCGGAAAAGAAGGACCTCAAGGTCGGCTTCATCCCGATCACCTGCGCCACGCCGATCATCATGGCCCATCCGATGGGCTTCTATTCCAAGCACGGACTCAACGTCGAAGTCATCAAGACCGCGGGCTGGGCTGTCATCCGCGACAAGACGCTGAACAAGGAATACGACGCCGCGCATATGCTCTCGCCGATGCCGCTGGCGATCACCATGGGCGTTGGCTCGACCGCGACGCCCTACACCATCCCGGCGATCGAGAACATCAACGGCCAGGCGATCACGCTGTCGGTCAAGCACAAGGACAAGCGCGATCCGAAGTCGTGGAAGGGCTTCAAGTTCGCTGTGCCCTTCGACTATTCAATGCACAACTACCTGCTGCGCTACTATCTCGCCGAACACGGCATCGATCCGGACACGGATGTCCAGATCCGCGCCGTGCCGCCGCCGGAGATGGTCGCCAATCTGCGCGCCGACAATATCGACGGCTTCCTCGGCCCCGACCCGATGAACCAGCGAGCCGTATTCGATGGCGTCGGCTTCATCCACATCCTGTCGAAGCAGATCTGGGACGGGCATCCCTGCTGCGCCTTCGCGGCGTCCAAGGAGTTCGTCACGCAGACACCGAACAGCTATGCTGCGCTGCTCAAGGGCATCATCGACGCCACTGCCTTTGCTTCCAATCCCGACAACCGCAAGCAGATCGCCGAGGCCATCGCACCGGCGAACTACATCAACCAGCCGGTAACGGTGCTCGAACAGATCCTGACCGGCACCTATGCGGATGGGCTCGGCAGCGTCCAGCGCGATCCCAAGCGCGTCGATTTCGACCCCTTCCCATGGGATGGCTTTGCCGTGTGGATCCTGACCCAGATGAAGCGCTGGGGGCAGATCAAGGGCGATGTCGACTATGCCGGCATTGCCAAGCAGGTCTTCCTGGAGACCGACACGGCCAAGCTGATGAAAGAGGCGGGTCTGACGCCGCCGACGCCCGGCTCCAAGACCATCGTTGTGATGGGTAAGGGCTTCGATGCCGGAAAGCCGGAGGACTATATCAAGAGCTTCGCGATCAAGCGGACATGACCCTTTCCCTCAACATCCGCGCCTTCGTCCTGTCGCTTGCGATCTTCGCTGTGTTCCTGATGGCCTGGCATATCGCGACGCAGTCCGGCGGCGGCGGGCCCGCCGCCAACATCGATCCCGAATACGCCAAGCTGATGGGTCAGCAGGTGACGCAGGGCAAGTCGGCTATGCCCGGCCCGCTCGACGTCGGCGCAACGCTGTGGGAGCACCTTTCCGATCCGTTCTATGACAACGGGCCGAACGACAAGGGACTCGGCATCCAGCTCGCCTATTCGCTCGGCCGCGTCCTGCTCGGCTATGCGCTGGCGGTGCTGGTGGCGGTACCGCTCGGCTTCCTGATCGGGCTCTCGCCGCTGATCTCCAAGGCGCTCGATCCGTTCATTCAGGTTCTCAAGCCGATCTCGCCCTTGGCCTGGATGCCGCTCGCGCTCTACACGATCAAGGATTCGAGCATCTCGGCGATCTTCGTGATCTTCATCTGCTCGGTCTGGCCGATGCTGCTGAATACCGCCTTCGGCGTCTCCGCCGTGCGCAAGGAATGGGTCAACGTCGCGCGCACGCTCGAGGTCGGGCCGATGAAGCGGGCACTGACGATCATCTTGCCGGCGGCGGCACCGACGATTCTGACCGGCATGCGCATCTCGATCGGCATCGCCTGGCTCGTCATCGTCGCGGCCGAGATGCTCGTGGGCGGCACAGGCATCGGCTACTTCGTCTGGAACGAGTGGAACAACCTCTCGATCACCAATGTGATCGTCGCGATCACTGTGATCGGTGTGATGGGCATGATCCTCGACCAGACGCTCGCCCGCCTGCAGCGCGCCGTGACCTATCCGGATTGAGCCATGACCGAGAAGTTCATCTCCATCGAGGGAATCGCGCGGCGCTATCCGAAGTCCGGAGGCGGCGTGACCGCTGTGTTCGAGGACCTCTGGTTCTCGATGCGGAAGGGCGAGTTCGTCTGCATCATCGGCCATTCCGGCTGCGGCAAGACGACGGTGCTCAACATCCTCAACGGCCTCGACGCTCCGGATGAAGGCGCCGCGATCGTTGATGGCGGCGCCATCGAAGGCCCTTCGCTCGACCGGGCCGTGATCTTCCAGAGCCATGCGCTGCTGCCCTGGCGCAGTGTACTCGGCAATGTCGCCTACGCGGTTGCTGCCCGGAACAAGGGCTGGTCCCGCGCGCAGGTCACCGCGCATGCCATGGCCTTCATCGAGAAGGTCGGCCTCAAGGGCTCCGAGCTCAAGAAGCCGTCCGAACTCTCCGGGGGCATGAAGCAGCGCGTCGGCATCGCCCGCGCGCTCTCAATCGAGCCCAAGATCATGCTGATGGACGAGCCCTTCTCGGCACTCGATGCGCTGACGCGCGGCACACTGCAGGACGAAGTGCGCCGCATCTGCCTGGAGACCGGCCAAACCGGCTTCATGATCACCCATGACGTCGACGAGGCGATCTATCTCGCCGACCGCATCGTGCTGATGACCAATGGCCCGCAGGCGATGATCGCGGAAATCGTCGAGAACCCGCTGCCGCGCGAGCGCGTCCGTGCGGAGGTCCATCACCACCCGGACTACTACGCCATCCGCAATCACCTGATCGACTTCCTCGTCACTCGCTCGAAGTCGTTCAGGGACGCGATTCCCTCAGGCTACGACCGCAGGCATCCGCCCGTGGTGCGGCCGACTGCTGGCGGCCATGGCCCGGATGCGGGCCGCGCGGCAGCCTGATCGAATCTTCAATCCCGTCACAAGCCGGGCACGAGCGCGGCATCAAGGAGGACCAAACTGATGAAGCGCGAAGAACTCACCGAGAAGATCCTCGACATCAAGCGTGAGAAGGGCTGGAGCTGGAAGCACATCACCAGCGAGATCGGCGGCATGTCGGAGGTGCTGATCATCGGTGCATTACTCGGCCAGATGAAGCTGCCGAAGCCGCTGGCCAAGGCAGCGCGCGAGCTCTTCGGCCTGACTGAGATCGAAGAGCGGATGCTGAACGAGGTGCCCTATCGCGGCACGGGCACGCCGATGCCGCCGACCGACCCGCTGATTTACCGCTTCTACGAGATGGTGATGGTCAACGGCCCGGCCTGGAAGGCGCTGATCGAGGAGGAGTTCGGCGACGGCATCATGTCGGCGATCGACTTCAACATTACCTTCGAGCGCGAGGCCAATCCCAAGGGCGATCGCGTCAAGATCGGAATGTCCGGCAAGTTCCTGCCTTACAAGTACTATGGCAACGAGCAGGGCATCCCCGACTACGGCTTTAAGGAAAGCTGATCGATTGAAAGCATTCGCGGGGGACCTTTGGATCGGCGAACGGCGTGCTCCCGGCGGATGTGGATACGCACCTTCCGACGTTGGCACGCCCGGCCTGAGCCAGCTTCTCCCGGCTCTGTGGCCTCTTGGGATGGACTCTCGGCCGTCGCAGACCACAAAGCCTTGGCGCGAGGCAATTTCTGGCAGATCCTACATTTGCGCATCGAGCGGGAGGATTGTCCCGCATACGCCAACAGGCGACGTTGAACTGCTGCCGGATAGCCGACACCCGACTTTCCTCGCTTGCCACGATCGCGCCGGACGAAGCCAATCGGCTGAAAGCTCATTCTGAATGACCTTCCGTGGGCTACCGCTAAGCGCGCACGGCAACATCAGACACCGGAGAACATGATCCGGCCAGCCACTGGCATCTCCGCACGCAGGATCGTCCCGGTAGCGGACTCCGTAATGAACAGGCTCCGGCGGTCGGGGCCGCCATAGGCCATGTTCGTCGTGTGTCGTCCCAAGGTGGACTGGACCCGCAGCATCGGCTCGCCCGTCTCGCTGAATAGCCAGACCGCGCCAATCCCGATATGAGCAACTGCGAGATTGCCGGCCTCATCAATCGCCAGCCCGTCGGGGCCGCCCCCGCCCGAAAGCTGGATGAAGGTGCCTACCTTGGCCACGGTTCCGTCCCGCATCAGCGGCACGCGCCAGATGGCATTGGCGCGCGTGACGGCGACGTAGAGAACGCTTTCGCTCGGATCGAGCACGATCCCATTAGGGCTGGGAATATTGTCGAGAAGGCAATCGACCTGTCCGTCGACCCGCACGCGAAAAACCCGACCGGTCGGGTCATGAAGGCCGGTAAGACCTTGGTCGGTGAAATACATGTCGCCATTCGAAGCGAAGACAAGGTCGTTCACGGCCTTCAGCCGCTCCAGCCGCACGCGTGCGAGGAAAGGGGCGACTTTTCCGGTCTCTGGATCGAGAACCATGATGCCGTTCTTGTAGTCGGCGATAAAGATGCGCCCGTCGCGGTGGATCTTGAGCCCGTTCGGCTCGCCATCATACTCCGCGACGAGCGTGAATGCGCCTTTCGGATCGATGCGGAAGACCCGCCCCCAGGGGATATCGACGCAATAGAGATTGCCGTCCCGGTCGAAGGAAGGACCTTCGAGCAGCGAATGCGCAGGATTGCTGCCGGGCTGATGCCGATGCCATTCGCTGGTCGGCTCAGGCTTACGGAAAGCATCGGGCAGACGCGTGAAGACGGCGGGCTCGATCGAAGGAGGGGGCGCGAACATGGGGCAGCCAGGTCACATCATTTGAGGGCGGCGGGCAGCCAAAGGGCGAGCCCCGGAAATGCATACATCACGAAGGAAAAGGCCACGATCAGCATGGCGTAAGGCGCCGAGGCCTTGGCGATTTCTCCCAGCGTCTTGTCGGGAGCGATCGAGCTGATCGCGAACAAGTTGAGCCCCATCGGCGGCGTCAACGCCCCGAGTTCGATGAAGATAACGAGGATGACGCCGACCCAGACGCCATTGAAGCCCAGCGCCATCAGAGTGGGATAAAGCAACGGCACGGTCAGCAGCATGATGGACAGGCCGTCGATGAACATGCCGATCACGGCGTAGATCACCAGCAGGATGCAAAAGAATAGGAATGGCGAGACGTCGATTGCCGTTAGCCAGTCGGCTAGTCCCCGGCCCATGCCCGACGAGACCACGGCAAAGTTCAGGATCTGAGCATTGATCGTGATGAACATGATCACGGCGCTGGTCAGTACGGTGTTGCGGAGCGCCAGCCAGAGCCTCGGCCAGGTCAATTGCCGATAGGCCAGCGCCAGCACGAGCGCCAGCAACGAGCCGAAGGCCGATGCTTCCGTCGGCGTCACCACACCCGCATACATGCCGCCGATGACGGACGCCACGAGTGCGAGCACCGGCATCGCGTCGCGCATCACATGGTGCAGCGTCTGGCCGTCGACGGGCTCCTCGCGCGGCGTCAGACTCGGGTTGAGCGTGGCGCGAATGGCAACGTAGATCGCGAAGATGAAAGCGAGAGTAATGCCGGGAATGACACCGGCCATGAAGAGGTCGATGACCGATTCCTGTGTCATCGAGCCATAGACGATCAGCGGAATGCTCGGCGGGATCAGGATGCCGAGGCAACCGCCGGCCGTCAGCGTCCCAAGCGTCAGGCTGTCGGCATAGCCGCGGGAGCGCATTTCCTTGATCGCCACGGTTCCGACCGTCAAAGCCGTAGCAACGGAAGAACCTGCGATCGCCGAGAAGATAGCGCAGCCCGCGATATTGGTCTGGGCAAGCCCACCCGGGATGCGTCCAAACAGGCCGGATATGCCGGAATAGAACCGGCCCGCGATTCCGCTGTGAAGGATGAGCTCGCCCATCAGCACGAAAAGCGGGATCGAGACCAGGCTGAAATTGGTGGTGGTGTTGAAGACGATGTCGCCGAAGGTCGGCCAGAGCATCGTCCCGCTGGCCATGCTGATGCCAACGATGCCGACAAAACCCATGGCGGCGCCGATCGAGACGCCGAAAGCCAGCGTACCGACGAGCAGCACACCATAGATCGCCAGTAGTTCAGTCCAGGGCATGATGCGTCTCGTTAACGGTCTGGCCAAGCCAGAGCCGGCGGGAGCGAACCCAGCCCCACTCCAGGAAGGCAATCGAGAGGATCGCGAAGCAGAACGGCATCACGGCTTGCGGTATAGCGAGCGGCGTCTGCGAAGCCTGAAGTGAGCGCGTTCCAAAAGAGATGCTGGCCGCGGTCAGATCGTAGGTGGCGTCTGCCAGGACCGCGCAAGTGCCGGCGCCGATCAGTGCCGCAAAGGCTTCCGCTATCGCGCGCAAGCGCGGCGGCGCCAAGCCTATCAACCCTTCGACGCGCAGGAACCGCTCATCCCTCAGCGCCGGCAGGAAGCACAGCATCGTCGCGGCCGTGAAGAAATAGCCAGCATACTCATCAGAGATCTGCGTGGAGAAGCCAAAGAGCGTTCGCGTCCCCACCTCGATATTCATCAGCAAGCCCATAGCGACGATCATCGCCACACCGACGACGATGCCGATACGCTGGATAATGTCGAGCACGCGCGACAAGATCGGGATGCGATCCACTGGGAAGGCTCCTCGCTTTGAGAGCGGGAGCTTGCAGCTCCCCGCATAAGGACAAGTCAGCTGCAGGATTTGATCGCGACCGCCAGCATGTCCTGGCCGACCTGTCCCGCTTTGGCGGCCCATTCGTCCGAGATCGGCTTGGTGATCTCGCGCAGCCGGACGACCTCCTCGGGCGTCGCATCGCGCAAGGTCATGCCCTTCTCGGCGAGTGTCTTGCGGGCGTCCCGGTCGGCGGCGATCATCTCGGCGCGGTATTTCGGCGCCCATTCGACAGTCTTGGCCAGGAGCGTCTTGCGAAGGTCCTCGGGCAGGGCCTGGAGTGCCGCCTGATTCACGACCACGGCCTGGTGGGCCAAGGTCAAGTTCATCATGTAGGCAAACTTCGTGACCTCGTTGAACTTCCAGTCCAGCGCCGGCACCGCCGCGGTGAAGGCCCCGTCAACGACGCCACGCTGCAGAGCCGGAATGACCTCGGCCGGCGTGATCGTCACGCCCGAGCCCCCGACCAGTCGCATCATCTCCGCCTGCTCGCGATTCCAGGAACGAACCTTCAGGTTCTTCAGCCCGTCGATTCCATTGGCCGGCTTGGTCAGCCAAAGCTGCTGGGGCGGCATCACCCACTGCATGATCGAGGTCGCGCGGAATTTGCTTTCGAGCAGCGTATTGATCGGCTTGTCGATGGCGGGCGCGAGCGTGTCGTAGAACTTGTCCATCGACGTGCAGGAGAACGGCATCGAGAGCGCGTTCAGCTCGGGCACGTCGCCAGCCACGAAGCCGAAGGCAACATCGCCCATTTCAACTTGCTTGGAGCCGACGATGCGCAGCACGTCCGAGGCCTTGTAGGGCAGCTCTGCGGCTGAAAAAACCGTGATCTTCAGCCGCCCGCCGGTCGCCTTTTCGACATCCTGCGCAAAGGCTCGATGGAGCGTCGTTGGCTTATCGTTTGCGGCGAAATAAGTGTAGAATTTCCAAGACACATCGGCCGCGTTGGCGCCGCCGATGCCCAGCGCCGCAAATGCGGCGAGCGCGCTCAAGCGCAACGTGTTCAGTCGCATAATTTTTCCTCCCGGAATGGGTGCCCGGCCGGAGTTCTTCTCCGGTCGCTCTTTGCTTGTCTGGAATGTTGTGGAGCGATTTGCCATCTGTCAATCTCTTTTGCGCGAATTTGACGTATTATGATCGAGTTTGATAGCCTTCTGTGAATCGACGAAGGTGCTTTCTGTGGAGCCAAGAGTGACGTCAGCGCGGGTGGGTCTGATACCGGCCCAGCGCCATGCGGAAATCCTGCAGATTCTCAAAGCCGACGGTGCTGCGTCGGTGCAGCAGCTCGCTTTGCGCATCGGCGCCTCGGTTTCGACCATCCGGCGCGACCTTGAGACCCTCGAAGAGGAAGGTTTCCTCGAACGCAGCTTCGGCGGAGCGAGCCTGCGCGCGGGAGCGATGGCGACGCTGGAGACCGGCCAAGCCGTGGCGCAGCACATTCTGCGCGATGAGAAGCAGGCAATCGCCCGTGCCGCGGCACGGCTGATCGAGCCGCATCAGGCTCTGATCCTCGATTCCGGTTCCACAGTGATGGAGATCGCCCGCGTCATTGGGCAGGCCAATATCCCGCTCACGGTAATCACCAACGATCTGCTGATCGGACAGCTTCTCTCCGACCATCCCCGCATTCGACTCATCGTCACCGGGGGCACGGTCAGGGCCGGCTCATCGACCCTGCTCGGCTCGCCCGGTGAAGAGCTGCTGGCGACCATACGAGCGGACCTTGCCTTCATCGGGACGCATGCCGTGACCGAGCAGGGCATCAGCGACACCAATCTCGATGTGGTGCGTGTCAAGCAGGCGATCATGCGAGCGGCGCGGCGTCTGGTCGTCGTGGCCGATCATTCCAAGTTCAGCGGTCCCTCCGTCTTCCATGCCGGGTCCATCGCACCAGGCTCGGTGCTGGTCACGGACGAGCGGACCGGGCCTGCTGTCCTCGACCGTCTGCGCGAGGCGGGGGTCGAGGTCATCGTCGCGACGAGGGAATTATCGTGAGCGGGCCGCTGTACCTCGTCGCGGACGATCTCACGGGCGCGCTCGATTCCGCCTGCGCCTTCGCGCAGCCCGGCGCCCCTGTTGCCGTGTCATGGGCGAGCGCCGCTCCGGGGACGACAGCTTCCTTGGCGTTCTCGACGGAGACACGCGACGTTTCCGGCACCACAGCGCAGCAATGCGCGGCGGCGGCTGCCGAGGCCGCTCGATCCGCGCCTGCCGGAACCCTGCTGTTCAAGAAACTCGACAGCCTCCTGCGCGGTCATCCGGCGCTGGAACTCGCGGCCTTCGCCGAGGTAGTTCGGCCCGATCGCATCGTTCTCGCTCCCGCCCATCCGTCGCTCGGCCGCATCACGCGCGGCGGCTGGCAGCATATGCGTCTGCCCGACGGCTCCTTCGAGCGCATTTCCGTAGATCTGGCGGCCGGGCTCGCTGCTTGCGGGATCGGATCCGACCTCCTGCTCGCGGATGCAGAGACTGATGCCGAGCTCGAGGCTCTGGTCGTTCGCGAGTGTGCCGAGGGCGGGCGCATCCTATGGTGCGGCAGCGGCGGTCTCGCCCAGGCGTTGGCTGGCGGGAGATGCTCCTTCCTGCCAGTGCCGACCGGGGCGGTGCTCGCCGTCGTCGGCACCGACCACGCTGTGACCGCCGGTCAGGTTGAAGCGCTGCGCGAACGCGATCCCGCCGCCGTGATCTGCTGGCAAGACGGCGACGAACCCGCGGACATTGCCCGCAAACTCAACGCGCGGCTCGACAGGACCGGCGTCACAGTGCTCAAGCCCGGGATCGCGCCCTGCGGCCGGCAGGAAGCTGCCCGAAGGATCGCGGCGATGCTGACACCATTGATGGGACTGCTGCACAGGCCCGGCGCGCTGTTCTGTAGCGGCGGCGAGACGCTGCGCGTCGTCTGTGACGCACTAGGGGCCGAGGCGCTGTTCTGCGAAGGGCTGGTGGCCGATGGCGTGCCGCTCAGCCAGATTCGCACCGAACGCTGGCCGATGCTGCCGGTCATGTCGAAATCGGGCGCCTTCGGCTCGCGACAAACCCTGCTCGACCTCCTGATGCCTGTTCCAGAACGAGTTCTGTCATGATTTCCAACCCGCCCCGTCTCTGCATCACCATGGGCGATCCCGCCGGTATCGGACCCGAGATTGTACTGAAGGCGGCAGCCGCCCTAGCGCCGCGCATTACAGACGGCGAGGTCTCGCTACAGGTGGCTGGCTCGGCAGTGGTGTTGGATGCCGCGGCCGAATCGCTCGGACTCGAGCCGCTCAGCAGCTTGTCGAATGGTATCGTGGTGCTCGATGTCGGGCCGCCGCGCGAGCCCATCGTGATCGGAACGCCCAGTGCCGAGACCGGTCGCATCGCTCATGATTGCGTGGCCCGCGCCGTCGAGGCTGTTCAGGCGGGCTCGGCCGATGCCATCGTTACCGCCCCACTCAGCAAGGAGGCGCTCCATCTCGCAGGTAAGCCCTTTCCGGGCCATACCGAGCTGCTGACAGAGCTCACCGGCGGCAAGGGCGCGGTGATGATGCTGGCGCACGGTCCGTTCCGCGTCAGCCATCTCACCACCCACATCCCGCTGGAGGCCGTGCCCGGCCGGCTCACTCCCGAGCGGCTGCGCCGCGTCGTCGACCTGACCTGTGACGCCCTGCGCCGGCTCGGCATAGTCCGCCCCCGCGTCGCCGTCGCCGCGCTCAACCCGCATGCCGGAGAGGGCGGCATTCTGGGCCGGCACGACCTCGACGTGACGGCGCCCGTCGTGGCGGACTACCGCGCCCGCGGCATCGACGTGGACGGGCCCGTCCCTGGCGACACAGTCTTCGTGAAGATGCGCGGCGGCAGTTATGACGCCGTGGTGGCGATGTATCACGACCAGGGCCATATCCCGGTCAAGCTGCTCGGCTTCGCGGTCGATCCGGCCACAGGGCAGTGGAATGCGATCAGCGGCGTCAACATTACGCTCGGCCTCACGATCACCCGCACCTCGGTCGACCATGGCACTGCCTTCGACATTGCGGGGCGCGGCATTGCGAGCGAGACCAGCCTGATCGAGGCCATCGACTATGCCGCTATTCTTGTCGGTGGACGTGTACAGTCCGAATGAACTCGAAGCTCTGCGCCACGAGCGGACTCCATATGGGCGTCTGAAGCTGACATTTACTTACCGCCCGTAAGCGGACTTGCCGGAAACGTCCTCTCTAAGTGGAGTATGCCGTCCGGCCGTTGGCCGCTGATTCTCCTCACAGTTCCGAAAATTTGCTAGCCATCGGGTCGATCAGGACGCGGACCACGTTCGGTTCGCGATAACCGCTGTAGAGCGCAGACCATGCGCCGAGCTTCGCGCTGCCTCTGCGACGACCCGCCCGTTCGGCAAAGGCATATGAACCTCGAAGCGAGTACCGGCACAGTCGGTCAAAGCAGCGTCGCGCCGAAGTTGCTGGCTGAGTCCATTTCTGGCACGAGCCGACCGGTCGGTCTGGCCGCCAATCCGCCGCTGCGGGCCGACCAGCCACCGCTGCCAAGCGCGGCTCGGCGACCGACATCTCCAGCGCGCGCTCGCCCGCCAGCCGGTCCATCAGCCCCATCTGCCGCAGATAGCGGATATGGCGCGGGATGGAGCGCGACTTGATGGCGATGCCCCCGAAACGATAGTCCCTCGCCAGCGCCGCGAGCACGCCGCATTCAGCGATGCCGAAGACAGGCTTTCCCGTTCCCTGGCGGCAGGCATGCGGGCCCGGATCGGAATGGCAGGCTATGACGAAGGCGTCGGCCTCGGCCGCCTCGATGCGCCGGCGCAGCGGCAGGGCCACGGCCTCGACATGCTCCTGCGTCTCGATGCCGAAAGGACCTTCGGCCAGCGTCTCGCAGATGATTTCGGGGCCATCCGGGCGCGCGAAGACCTCCAGCGCCTGGCGGCGGGCGACGGGTCGGTGGCAGTGCTCACGCCTCCGGCGGTGGCACAGCGCCGGTCCGACTGGTGATGAGCCCGTAATGCTCGGTGCGGCGGTGGCGCGCGAAATCGAAGATGGTGGATTTACCGAAGGCCGTTTCGTCGAGATCGCAGGCATGCACCAGCAATTCGTCTCCCTCGGTCTTGGCCTCGGCGACGATCTCGCCGTTGGGGTCGACGATCAGCGAGCCGCCGATCATATGGTGGCCGTCCTCGTCACCGGCTTTCGCCACGGCCACCACCCAGGTGGCGTTCTGATAGGCGCCGGCCTGGACGCTGAGGCGGTTGTGAAACAGGCGCTTCTCCGGCCCCTCCGCCCCACGCTGCGAGTTCACGGACGGCGTGTTGTAGCCGATCAGCACCATCTCGACGCCCTGCAAACCCATGACGCGATAGGTTTCCGGCCAGCGCCGGTCGTTGCAGATCGCCATGCCGAGCACGCCGCCCAGCGTGCGCCAGACCGGGAAGCCCAGGTCGCCCGGCTCGAAATAGCGCTTTTCAAGATGCTGATGCGTGCGCTCAGGGTCGTATTCGGCGTGGCCGGGCAGATGGATCTTGCGGTACTTGCCGACAATGACGCCGCTCTTGTCGGCGAGGATGCTGGTGTTGAAATGGTGCCCGTCCGGCGTCTTCTCGGCATAGCCGAAGGAGATCGCGATGCCGTGGTCTCGCGCCCGGTCGAAAAGGGCCTGTGTCGCCGGGCCGGGCATCGCGTCTTCGAACCAGATGTCGGCCGCGGCACGGTCCTCGTGATACCACCGCGGAAAGAAGGTCGTCAGCGCCAGCTCGGGATAGACGACCAGATCGGCACCCTTCTCCTTGGCTTCGTCGAGCAGCGCGACCATGCGGGTGATTACCGCCTCGCGGCTGTCATCCTTTTGGATCGGGCCCATCTGGGCGGCGGCGACGGTGAGCATGCGCATGGCGCGTCCTTTCGCTGGATGGCCGCTCAGCGGGCGGCGGTGTGTTCGAGGCGGCTGACGAGCCTCACCGCCGGCCAGAGCAGCGCGAAATAGATCAGCGCGGCCATCACGATCGGCGAGGCGTTGAAGGTGAGCGAGCGGGCCATATCGGCCGAGTACAGCATCTCCTGCAGCGAGACGACGCTGGCAAGCGAGGTGAGCTTCACCACCTCGACGGTGTTGGAGACGAGGTCCGGCAGCACGTTGCGCAGGCCCTGCGGCAGGATGACCCAAATGAAGGCCTGATCGGCGCGCAAGCCGGTCGAGCGTGCCGCCTCCCACTGACCGGCCGGCACGCTCTCGATGCCGGCGCGGATGATCTCGCCGTAATAGGCGGCATTGTTGAGGAAGAAGGCGATGGCCACCGCCGTCAGCGGCGATATCCGCAAGCCGAGGAAGGGCAGCCCCGAATAGACGACGATCAACACCACCAGCGGCGGCAGAGCGCGCATCAGGTCAACGAGCAGCATCACCGAAACTCGCAGGGCGCGCAGCTCGCTGCGGCTCGCCAACGCCACCAGCACGCCGCCGACCAGGCCCATCGGGATCACGATCACGCAGATCAGGAGCGTGGTCTTCAGCCCCTGCAGCACCAGCGGCAGCGCCTTGGCCATGATCTCGAGATTGAAGAACTGCTGCAGGAGCACGTCCATTACTGCCGCCTCCATGCGAAGCGGCTCTCGATCAACCGACCCAGGCCGATGACCGGGATGAAGAGCAAAAGATAGGCGAAGGCGCCCATCAGCAGTGGGGTGGCGTTGCCCGAAAAGGAGACCGCCGTCGTCGCCTGGTTGATGATCTCCGGCACGCCGATCACCGTTCCCAGTGCGGTGTTCTTAGTGATCGCGATGGTGCGGTTGGTCAGCGGTGGCACGGCCAGGCGCAACGCCTGCGGCAGGACGACGTAAAGAAGCGTCTGGTTTTCGGTCAGCCCGGTCGAGCGGGCCGCCTCGCGCTGGCCGCGTTTCACCGCGATCAGCCCTGCCCAGACGATCTCCTCGGCAAAGGCGGCCAGCACCAGCGATAGCACGAGCCAGAGCACGCCGAAGCTCGGCAGCTCGATCCCGACATTAGGCAGGCCGAAGAAGATCAGGAGCACCAGCACGAGCGGCGGCACGGCCCGGAACAGATCGACGAAGAGCATCAGCGGCCAGGCGAACCACCGCCCAGTCCGCCAGCGCACCAGCGCGAGGGCTAGGCCGAGTAACAGGCCCGTGACTACGACGAGTGCCGCGATCTCGATCGTCACCACCAGCCCGCTCAAGATCGCCGGCCAGGTGGCTGCGATCAGCTTGGCGTTCAGGAAGCTGTCGAGAAAGCGATCCATCGCGCTACCGGGCGACCTCTGAGACGAAGGCGCGGGTACGCTCCTGCAGCGGCGAACCGAAGATCTGCTCGGGCGGGCCCTGCTCAACGATCAAGCCGCCATCCATGAAGACGACCCGGTCGGCCGCCTCGCGGGCGAAACGCATCTCGTGGCTGACGACCAGCATCGTCATCCCGGCGGCGCGCATGTCGCGCATCGCCTGCAGCACCGAGCCGACGAGCTCAGGGTCGAGCGCAGAGGTTGGCTCATCGAATAGCATCAGGCCGGGCTCCAGCGCCGATGCGCGGGCGATGGCGACGCGCTGCTGCTGGCCGCCAGACAGTTCGCCCGGATAGGAAGCGGCCTTATGCGCGAGGCCGACGCGCTCAAGCGCGGCCATGCCGATGCGCTCCGCCTCGGCGCGCGGCTTCTTCAAAACCTTGCGTAACGCCAGCGTGACGTTCCCCAGCGCAGTCATGTGCGGGTAGAGGTTAAAGGACTGGAAGACCATCCCCATGCGCCGGCGCAGCGCGTTGATATCGATCCTGTCTGCCAGCACCTCCTGCCCGTCGAACCAAATGGAGCCGCCGCTTGGCTCTTCCAGGCGGTTGCAGCAGCGCAACAGCGTGCTCTTGCCGGAGCCAGACGGCCCGATCAGGAAGACGAGTTCTCCGGGCGAGACGGCGAGGTCGATGCCCTTGAGGACGTGGACCGCGCCGAACCGCTTGTGCAGGCCACGGATGTCGAGCAGCGGATGCGGCGGGCGCATGGTGCCTGTCCGGCCGGCCGACAGCTCGCTCGCTTCGGTCACTTGCAGGCGGCAGCGTGGGCCGTCGCATCGTAGCCCGGCATGTCGGGCACGCCATAGCCCGGGAAGGGCGTGACGGCGGCCGAGCCCGCGGCCGGCTTGGTTCCGAACCACTTCTCGTGCAGCGCCGCGATGGTGCCGTTCGCCTTAAGACACTCGATCGCCTGATCGAGTTCGTTGCGCAGCGGCGCGGAATCCTTGCGCAGCGCTACGGCCCAAACCAGCCCGGTCGAATAGGTGTATGAGAGCTGGATCTGCGGATTGCTCTTGGCGGCCCATTGGATGACGGTGTTGCCGGCCACGTTGGCGTAGGCACGGCCCGAAATCACCGCCTGGACGGCATCGGTCTGCGTGCCGAAGGACTCAACCTTCCAGCCGATCTTCTCCTCTAGGCCGCGCGCCCAGCTGTCATAGGCGGAGCCCTTGTTGACGGAGATGACTTTGCCCTTGAGTTCTTCGAGGGCGGTAATAGGCGGCGCGCCTTTCTTCGTGATGAACTGGAAGTCGGTGTTGAGATAACCTTCGGTGAAGAGCAGGCTCTCGGCGCGCTCCTTGCTGACCGTCACCGGCGCGACGATGAAGTCGTAGGTGCCGGCCTGCAGAGCGGGAATCAGCCCGGAAAACTGGGTTGCATCGACCGTCACCATATTGCCGAGCTGTTTTCCGATGGCCTCGGCCAGATCCACGTTGAAGCCCTCGATGCCGCCGGAGAGCTTGGGCATGGCGTGGGGCGCGAACGTGCCATCGACGGCGGTCTTCAATGTCGTCTGCGCGATCGCGGCGGGGGCGAGCATCAAGGTCAGTCCGATGGTGGCAATTCTGGCAAACATGGCGCGCTCCTGGGAACGGGAAACCGCAGGATAGGCAGCGCCGGAAAGCCACCACAATATCAGGGCTAGAAAAATATCTAGATCCACTATCAATCCAATTTATACTGCCTGCGATCTGCCCAGCGGAGCCGGCCAACATGCTGAATTTGCGGCAACTCGAGATCTTTCGGGAGGTCATTCGCTGCCAAACGACCGTGGCTGCGGCGCAGGGGCTGGCCTTGTCGCAGCCGGCGGTGAGCACCGCGGTCAAGCAGATGGAACGCCAGCTCGGCTTCCAGCTGTTTCAGCGGCAGGGCAACCGGCTGATCCCGACGCCAGAAGCTCTCGAGATGTATCGCGACAGCGACCCCATCTTCTCGATGGTCCAGTCCTTCTCGCGCAAGGTTGCCGCCCTGCGCGACACGCGTAGCGGCTCGCTTCGGCTTCTCGCGACACCGCCGATCGCCAACGCGCTGGTCCCCCTCGCCTTGGCGCGCTTCGCCAGCCGCCGGCCGGAGCTGCATGTCGATTTCGACGTGCGCCGTACCGATGGCGTCATCGAAGGGCTGGAGAGTGGCGCAGCCGATCTCGGCGTCTCGCTGGAGCCCTATGCGAGGCCCGGCTTGGAGGCGGAACTGATCGGCGCCGGCCAGATGGTCTGCGCCATGACGCGGGACCATCCGCTGACCGCCAAAAGCGAGATCTCTCCTGCCATGCTCTCCGGCCACCGGATGATCGGCTTCGAGCCGGGCGCGCGGCTCGGACTGCTGCTGCAGCGGGATTTCTTCGCCGGTGTGCGCGTACCCTGCCCGATCGAGGTGCGCTACAGTAACACGGCCTGCCTGCTGGCCGAAGCCGGGCTCGGCGTGGCGTTGGTCGATTCCTTCACCGCGATCAGCGGAAGCCGCTACCGGCTGGAAGTGCGGCCCCTCAGCCCGCGTGTCTCGGTCGAGGCCTATGCGCTCTATCAGAAGGCCCGCGCGCCCAAACGGCTCATCCGAGCCTTCATCGAAGAGCTCAAGAAGGCGGTTCGCCCCGCCTTTTTGGAGAGCAGCGAAGATCGCTCAAGTCGCAGGAGCGCTGGTCCGTGAGTAGCGTCACTCCGGAAGGACCACGGTCGCGGTCGCTAGGCTGACGCGAACCGCTTCTGATGCGGCACCGGCAGAGCGCGAAGCGCCAAGACTGGACATTGGAGTACTTCGCTGCAGGCTATATTCAGCGCTGGAGGGCTGACGCCGCCGTCGCGCCTCTCGCCAGGTCGACCATTCTAGGGGGTTAGTCGGCCGTCGTACCTTTGCGCGGGGGCAGGTTCTGTGTGCCTTTACAGCTGGTATATTCACACAACCGAGGAATTTGCCGTTTCTGCCGCGACGCGTGAGGAACCATCCGCCTGCCATTCGGGACAGGCCGGGAATGCGGCACCGCAGCTGCAAGACAAATGGTCTGGATTGGTCATGCCGTTGATGGGCAGTCCGCTTTCACAAATGCTGCAGGCTTTGAGTGGCCTGCTGACGGTTTCGTGGACATCGAGATTGGGTGTTTCATGACCCCGGAGGTGAGGTATGCAGCGAAGACAGTTTGGGCGTGAGTTCAAGATCGAGGCGGTGCGCCTGATCAAAGATCGCGGGGCAAGTGTGACGCAGGCGTCTCGGGTCCTGGAGGTCCACGAGAACCGGTTGCGCAGACGGGTGAAGCTTCGGCCGATTCTGCACAGGCCTTTCCTTACCACGGCCAGATGAAGCCGGAGCAGCTTCAGATCGAGACGTTGCGGCGGGAGGTGGCGAAGCTCAAGGCGGAGCGCGACATCCTAAAAAAGGCTGCAGCCTACTTCGCGGATGACGTGACATGAGATTCACATTCATTGCGAAGCGCGGGGGATCTGGCCGATGGCGTGGCTTTGCGAAGCGCTAGATGTGTCGCGATCGGGCTTCCATGCCTGGCCCACCCGACCGCCGAGCCGGCGTGCGCGCCGAGGAGATTCGCGCGCGGATCCGAGCAAGCGTCCTCGGCTCTGATCGCACTTATGGTGCCCGGCGGGTCTGGCGGAAGGCATCAATTGCGGCCTGCATCGCATCGAACGGCTGTGCGCGCTCCAGCTTTGCGTGTCAGATCGTGTTGGCGCAACCTGCCCAAGGATGATGGCCCCCGATCAGCCATCGCGCCGAACACGCTCGGCCCGGCGTTTTGCGCCGAGCGCCCGAACCAGCGCTGGATCGCCGACTTCACCGATATCTGGACCGCGGAAGGCTTGCTGAATGCCCCAGCCGTCATCGACCTCTTCTCCCGCAGGGTGGTCGGGCTGATCGATGAAGGCCGAGATGACCGCTCACTGGTGACCGATGCGTTGCTGGTGGCGATCTGGCGACGGGGAAAGCCGGATGCTCTGCTGAGTCGAACTCGCCAAGGTCGAGAAGCAGATAGCACAGATCGTCGAGGCGTTCGCCTAAGGGATGTGTCACCCGTCGATGAAGGACAAGATGAGCGGGTGGAAGCCCGCAAGGCCGAGTTGATCGCTCTGCTCGCGGATGCCCCAGTGGACACGCCGGGCCTCCTTCCGAGCGCGGCCAGCATCTACGCAAGCAAGGTCACGGCACTGGCGGAAGCCCTGAATCTGCCCGAAGAGCGGCCTGAGGCATCGACAGCCCTGCGAATGCTGATCGAGAAGATCATGCTGACACCTGGGCGCAGCGAGGCGAGATCTTCGCGACGCTGCACGGCGAGCTCGGCACGATCCTGGCCCGGACGCAGCGCCAAGCCCTTGGCAGGCTTACAAAACAAACACTCCCGGAGCAGGGCTCACGAGAGTGTCTGTCTCAGTGGTTGCGGGGGCTGGATTTGAACCAACGACCTTCAGGTTATGAGCCTGACGAGCTACCGGGCTGCTCCACCCCGCGATAAGGGTTTTATACCGGTTTCCGGGCGCTTTGAGGGCCTGGATTATAAGCAGTAACGCGGCGGCGATCTTGCGATCGACCGCCGCGTCATGAGCGTATTGTCATGTGTGTGAGGGATATCCTTGACAGGCCCGGCAACGACCTACTCTCCCGGGTCTTGAGACACAGTACCATCAGCGCTGAGGAGTTTAACGGCCGAGTTCGGGATGGGATCGGGTTCTGGCTCCTCGCTCAAGCCACCGGGCCGGCGAAGGATATGGCAAGCAAATGGTCTTTGTTGATTGTTTCGCGTTTGGTGTCGCGGACATTGATCATGAGAACGATCAAGCCGATCGAGCAATTAGTACCGGTAAGCTGAACCCATTACTGGGATTACACACCCGGCCTATCAACGTGGTCGTCTTCCACGGCTCTCAAGGGAGAACTCGTTTTGAGGTGGGTTTCCCGCTTAGATGCCTTCAGCGGTTATCCCGTCCGTACATAGCTACCCTGCACTGCGGCTGGCGCCACAACAGGTCCACCAGAGGTACGTCCACCCCGGTCCTCTCGTACTAAGGGCAGATCCTCTCAATTCTCCTACACCCACGGCAGATAGGGACCGAACTGTCTCACGACGTTCTGAACCCAGCTCACGTACCACTTTAATCGGCGAACAGCCGAACCCTTGGGACCTTCTCCAGCCCCAGGATGTGATGAGCCGACATC